>Ga0078972_1001685_pt1 | contig 80345 bp, 65 predicted proteins | sample YelNatPaOPGAMG01_FD_67568 | JGI IMG/M metagenome (GOLD analysis project Ga0078972, IMG submission 67568) | Hot spring thermophilic microbial communities from Obsidian Pool, Yellowstone National Park, USA - OP-RAMG-01 (SPADES assembly) (version 2) | ecosystem: Environmental > Aquatic > Thermal...
GTTCAATGACTACGTTCACGCGGCTGCTGGTTTGGTTGGGTTTACGAACGTGCTATCATGCGAGGAACGCACCTATCACAACGGCGCGGGCTCGATTCACTGCGGCACGAACGTGCTGCGAGAAATCCCGGCGTGTCCGTGGTGGCGATCGTTGTGACAATGAGTTCATGAGGTGTTGCCATGATACGATTTGGCAGCGGCCCGGTTACGATGATGCTTGGCCTTATCCTGGCCACAGGGTCCGCGGTCCCGATTATCGCGCGTTGCGGCGGGACGGGTGTTTTGGCTAAGGGCAGCGGCGGGACACATAGTGTGGGAGAGACGAAGGTCTCTCCGGCCGTAGCGAAAGCACGTGATCTCGAGTCCGAGTTGGAGCGGTTGCGGACGGAACGAATTCTCTGGGATGCGGAGCGTGCACTTGCGTTGACCGAAAAAGCCTACGATGCCGGCTGTCAACGGGAGTTTTTGGAAACGCTGCTTGAGAGGCGGGTCGCGCTACAACGCTGTGATGGGCTTATGGATATGGTGATTTTCGCTCTGAGTTGCGTGACTGTCTACAACAGTGCTCCGGAGAGCGAGTGGAAATCGTTCGCTCCGATATTTCGATTGCAACCTGTTGTCGGAGTCAACGGAAGGGACCCGAATGCCAATGACGGAATTGTCAAGGTATACATGAGGCTCAAGGCAGGCATCGATCACAGCGGCCATACCCACACCGCGATAACACACCCGGAGGACCCTAGTTATCGCTTGTTCTACCGCACCGACGTGGACCGCGATGGTAAGCGGATCTCCCTGCCAGCCGAGACTCGTGTGCACTTGCAGTCGCATTGGGGAAGCGGAGTAAAACTCACGGGTATAGAGATCCGCCCTTTGGAGCACCAATGACGCTGTTCTGCAGGAAAGGCACCTCGAAATGCGAGTCACGCACCTTTTAGCATTGGGATGCGTGCTGGTTGCGCTTTCCGGCGCTCCGGCATTGGGTGACCATCCGAGTTACCCCTACACGCTCAAACTTGGCGTGGGCAACGAAGACCTTGAAGCCCAGATCAACAGTCTCCCCTGGATCATGAACACCTCCCGGGGCGAGTACGAGAGGGATGCGTCCAAGATCAACTTCGGCGGCCGGGACCTCCGCTGTGCGACTATCCATTTCGAACTGAAGGGTTTGTACGGCGCCAATTTCGAAGGGTGTAAGCTGGATGGCAGCTCGCTGCTCGAAACCGACTTTCGCGCCTGCTCGTTTCGCAGTACGAGCCTGCGCTTCTGTCAGCTGGACTGGTCGAGCTGGGCGGCGATGAATGATTTCACTAACGCTGACATCGAGGGCAGTTACATCATTGGCGCCTCAGGGGAAATGCTACAACAGACCAGAAACTATCGCGAGGGGCGCCTCTTTGGAATACGGATACTCCGGGGAGATATGCGAGGCCTGAGCTTTCGGGGCATGACCCTTGAGGCCTGCAATTTGGGTGACGTGCGAGGTTGCGACTTTACAGACGCCACACTCCGCCGCATGGTGATCTATTCCTGCTATTTTTCAGAACATCAGCTTCGGACCACCAAGAATGGTCAGCGTCGTGATTATTCCGAACTCCTGTTCGCTGGTTCGTCGAATCCAGCAAAGGGACAGCTGAAAGACGATTTTAGGGGCTGGGATTTCTCACGATGTAACCTGGCGTATTTCTCCGGCTGCAATCTCACGGAGGCTCGCTTTCACGATGCTTACTTCTTGTATCCTGCGGATACTGTGGGGGGCGTGTTTCGTTTCGACCCGGGTTGCTCCGACTGGTCGCCGCTTCTCTATTATGAGACGGTGACGTCGGGGTTCATTGGCTTCGACGGGTGCCTTCTCGCGGAAGCACAACTTCACCAGACCGCAAATTGGAAACGCAAAGACCTTCGTGGGATGCACCTGAGGAACATGAAGCTCGAGGGCTGGGACTTCTCCGGGATGAACATGGAGGATGCCGACTTAAGCGGTTCGTCGCTCAAGGGGGCGAAATTCACCGACGCGAACATTGTGGGCCTGAAGCTTGTCGCTGCCACCGGGCTTACGATCGCACAACTTCAAGAGAGCAAGACCTTTCGCGGTAGGGCTACGGCTGCTATTCTTGGCGCGCATCCTCATGCGAAGTTCGTGGACCTTGCCGACGAGCAGCGTGTCTTGGAACAATTGCGCCGAAAGGAGTAGAAGAAAGACGCCACCTTGTATTCCATGGTAGCAGAATACATGTAAACAGCGTCTCCAGCCGTGTCCTCTATGTACTACGCGACTGGCGCGGTGCGAGATGGACCCCGGCGGCTGGCTATACGGTCACCTTCCGCACGAGGCCTAGCCCCAACATGATCGAGATGCCGGTACTGTTTTGGGACCAGACGGGTGCTTTGGCCTACACAAATAATGTGGTAAACTCGCTCGTGGACGGTGATTGGTTGTTTGTGGCACACGTCCATGGCCCGACCGTTAGCCAAGACTGGTTCAATGACTACGTTCACGCGGCTGCTGGTTTGGTTGGGTTTACGAACGTGCTATCATGCGAGGAACGCACCTATCACAACGGCGCGGGCTCGATTCACTGCGGCACGAACGTGCTGCGACAGGTTCCGTCTGAAAGGTGGTGGGATGAACTCTGAGGAACGAATCTCATTGGCCGATCTTGCCGTTAGCTGCCATGCGAAACTGCTTGCCGTCTCAATGTTGCTAGTGTTGGGGAGCTACCGAGAGGGGCTGTGTCAAAATGTAGCAGATCAACAGCAGGTACCGGACATGGCAGGAATCGCGGACGTCCGGCGCGAGACGTCGCGCTGCACCAAACCGGGTTCTGGGGTTGGTGACAATACAAGCGAAGTGCAGGTGGACACAGAAGCGAAAGAGAACGCGACCATGCCTTTAGAGTCCGATTGGTATCACCAGCTTCGGGAAGAATATTTTGCCCGCAGGATGGCCGCCGGAAAAGACGCGGCAGGGTCGAGAGCAAACGGTACGAAAAACATTACCAAGGAGAAGCTTCTCGAACGTGTGAGGAAACTGGAGGAGGAAGCCGCCAAGATTTCCGTCTTGAATGGCTTCCGGCGTTTTTGGCTACAGGTGCGTCTTGGTGAGCTGCTGGAAGACGTGGCAAACGCAGATTGTGAACGGCGGATTCTTGAGGATGTTTTGCGCCAGGCAATAGTGGGTCAACAGCAGGTGTCCAAGGAAGCTTCAGCCTTATTGGCCGGCTTGGCTTTCCAAATCCTTCTCCGCATTCATCCGGAACTGTGTCCTCGACGGGGCACTGGATATGGAGAAATCGTCGATCCATCATGGTGGCGTTTGTTGGAAGCCGGCGAAGCAGCTCTGATGGAGTACGAGACTCATTGGGCACGATGGGATAAGCGCGCGGTCGCGCTTCTGGCTATCGATAGCTACCAGGACGAACGTGCACGGCACTTCCTTATCGAGCTGGCCTCTACCATCCCCGATGATCTAGGCGTCGAGCGTACCAAGATGCAGGTTTGGCAGTTGTTGCTCAATTACAAAGGTGCAAGTGCATTGACCGCACCCGCTGAAAAGGCGTTACCAGGAGCACTCGAGAAATCCTGCGGCAGGGCCGCGATGATGGAATTCACTGGCAATGAGATTCGCCCGCTGTCTCGCGCGTGTTGGCTGCAGGAACTTCGATACATCCAGTCATTGGACGAGGGCTGTCGCGATCGCTACCTAACGATTCGAAGACGGCTGTTTGTGGCGGACGCCCTGGCGCCCCGTCAGGCCCGACCCGCACCTGCCGCGCGCCCTCGTGTCCTGACTTATGATTGGCAAGACGGGGATGAGCGGTTTCTCCCGCACCTTCTTGATTCCGGCAGGCCGTTCGCAATTGTGATCGTCGAAGCACCAATCTCGGAAGCCGGCTTGGCCTGGTTGAAAGAGCAGGCCGAATCCGGCCCGTGGTCGGACGATGTGAAAACGCAGATTCGCCAGGCATTAGTAAGGAGAGAAGAGCGTACCAAACAGCAGGGACAAGACTTGAGGAGATAGATACGTTTCGGCAAGATTGGAGCATACGGCCGAACGAGCGAGGTTCGCCCAAGTCCATTGCGACCGAAACGTACCGAACAACAATTCTGGTTCATCCGACTAAAGCGTACTTGGTCCGATGGATTCCGAGGATTTTGAGTCGGAAGAACTCGTGGTCTCGGAAGCCATAGGCTTGGCGTTTCATGGTTTTGATCTTGTTGTTCGTGCCTTCCAAGGGGCCCGTGGAAATGGGGTAGGCGTAGTAGGCCAGGATTCCCAACGCATGAAGACGGAGGGTCCTGGCGAAGTCCTGAAGCATGCGGATGCCCGTCGATTCGGCGTAGCTGATCCATTCCATCAGGGCCCTGTAGACAATCTTGTGTCACCTAGCAGAAATGGGTAATGTACGCACCCCTTTTCTGAACTGGAGACTGACGCATGGATGCTGCCCTACAATCACGAGCTGAAGAACTGGCACGGGAAATGGCCAGCCAAGCCAAGACCGCGGAGGACCTCAATAGCCTCATGCGGCTGATGATGAAGTCGGCCTTGGAGCGGATGCTGGACACGGAAATGGACGTCCACTTGGGCCGGAAGGCCTTATCAGCCGATGCGGAATTCACGCCCACCGAAACATCAAATTCCAGTGACTCCTCGGCTGCGCCCGCGAGCCCGGCGAAGCGTTTCTCGAACCGCCGCAACGGGCATTCCCGCAAGACGGTGCAAGGCGACGTGGGCGAGCTGACGATCGCCACGCCACGCGACCGCCAGGGAACCTTCGAGCCGCAACTGATCGGCAAGTATCAGCGGCGGCTGCCGGGATTCGATGAGAAGATCCTTGCGCTCTACGCCAAGGGGATGACCACGCGCGATATTCAGGACATCGTGCGTGAGTTGTACGGGGTCGAGGTCTCGGCCACGCTGATCTCGGAGATCACCGCCGACCTGGACGCCGAGGTCACGGCCTGGCGGACGCGACCACTGGAGGCGGTGTGGCCGATCGTCTACTTGGATGGCATCGTGGTCCACGTGCGGGGCGCAAACGGAAAGGTCTCGAAGCACACGGTTTACGTGGCGTTGGGCGTGAATCTGGAAGGTCGTAAGGAACTGCTCGGCCTGTGGCTTGCCCAGAGCGAAGGGGCCAAGTTCTGGCTGGCCTGTCTGACCGATCTGAAGAGCCGCGGCTTGCAAGACATCTTCGTAGCCTGCATCGACGGCCTCTCCGGCTTCGCCGAGGCGATCCACGCAGCCTACCCACAGACCAACGTGCAGTTGTGCATCGTGCACTTGGTGCGTGCGGCGCTGCGTTACGTGAGCACGCAGGACGCCAAGGCGGTGACTGCCGACCTGAAGAAGATCTATCAGGCGGCGAACGTGGTGGAGGCCGAGCAAGTCCTGGAGGATTTCGCTCAAGTCTGGGACGGCAAGTACCCGACGATCTCGAAGATGTGGCGTGCCAAGTGGGCCGACATCATCACGCTCTTCGACTTCCCGCCGGCGATTCGCCGGGCGATCTACACGACCAACGCGATCGAGTCGGTCAACAGCGTGATCCGCAAGTTCACGCGGAACCGCAAGATCTATCCCAATGAGGAGTCAGCGTTGAAGATCGTCTACATGGCGATCCAGGAGGCGTCGAAGAAGTGGACCAAGCCGATCCGCCATTGGAAGCAGGCCTTGAACCACTTCGCGATCCTCTTCGAAGGCCGCATGCCCGAGGACCACGGCAAGTAACGGACCCCGCTCGGCTGACACAAGAATTGGTACAGGCCCTCCATCAGCAGAGCTTGGGCGGATTCCTCGTCGTCCTGCTCCCAGATCTCGTTCAGTTCCTCCTTGAGATAGTAAGCCGTGGCCAGCGGTTCGTTGAGTCGCAAGGCTTCCTCAAGACGCTGGGGTTCGTTGCGTGTGGGATCGAGGTGCTCCGGCCGCTTAAGCAACAACCAGCGGACCCCTTTGAGCACGTTCTTCTGCGTGGTGTCCTTGAGCTGGTGATACAAGGCCCGCCGCAATTCCGAGAGTTTGTCGTTGTAGAGCTTGATCACGTGGAAACGGTCGAACACCAACGTGGCGTTCGGCAGATGGGTCGAGACGGCATCGATGTAGGCCGGCGACATGTCCGTGGCCACCGCCTGGATCTGGGCCCTGGAACGCCGAAGCCGAATCCAGAAATCCTCCAAGGCATCCCCGCCTTTTCCCCGCCCCACATGCACCACCGCCCCGCTTTCCAGGTCCAGGACGATTGTCAGGTACACGTGTCCCTTGGACGTGGAAATCTCGTCGATGGCGATCTGCCGCAGGTGTTTCAGCTTGGGCTTGCCAAACCGCCGCTGGAGGTCCCCTTTCTGGATCTCCTTGATCACGTCCCAACTGACACGCAAGTGGCGGGCCACGTCCTTGATCGTCATGTACTTGGATAACTCCAAGGCGTACCGCTGAAAGCTCTTGGTGTAGCTCACCCGCCGGTCCGCGAACCGAATCGCAAGTTGCCGGAGGGCCCCACAATCGCGGCATTCCACTCGGGGAACGGCGAACGTCAAATACACGGCCTTGGCCCCCACCGACACGGTGCGAAACCGGCGAACGGTCCGCCCTCGCCCAATCACGTTGTCCGACCCGCAGACGGGACAGCGAAAGGATTTCCGAGGCTGCTCGATCGTGAACGTCACTTCCCCTTGGGAATAATCAGTTTTCACGTACCGGTAGCCGCGTACCCCGAACGCATGGTACAGTAAACTCGTGGACATGCTGGTTTCTCCTTCTTGGGTCTATGAACGTAAGCCCAAAGAGAACCAGCATGTCCGCCATTTTTCAAGCGCACGTACCCTTCAGCCGGATGAACCACAATTCTTTGGTTGCCCGCATCCAGAGCAGAATCAAGGGAGGGAAAAACCGCGCCATGCTGCTATAACCCCAAGTGCTTGGTAGCGTGAAAGATGACAACGTTTTTGAACACCGCCGAAACGCGGGAAACTTGTTGGTAGCACGATCGCGGTTGGTTGCCTACTGACGGACAGATCCAGAGCGAGCAGATTCGTGGAATTGGCGCAATCGCTTGCTGGCAGAATCGGTACAGGCCGAATGGTCCGGCGCGGCGATGGGGCAAGCGAAAGGAGTAACCGAAGCCGGTACGTTCGATTGCGTGTCCGGCGTCTGACGGGATCCAAGCCGGTTCTGTCGAAACGGACAGGGACCAGGCCCTGGGGGCAAGTTCCACGTGAACGTCGGGCCCCGCCTGCCCGCAGGTAGCCGCGGGAATCGTATCCTCATAGATCGCGCGCTCGCGCTTTGTGTAAACCTCCCGGTCGCGGTTTTTTCCGTTCGAAAAAGGCGCTCTGGTGGTTAACAGCTTTGCCCCTCCCCGGCGGTAGAAGGTTGGACGAAGAGTTCGAAACGGTTGCGATCGATTTGGCCCCCACCGAAAGAGTCTCGAACTCGGCAAGTCCTTCCCGTATAAGCAGTTGCGAAATCGGCCAAGAAGAGAGTATTTACGAGGAGAGTTGCCTTCGCGGAGCTTAGGGGGAGCACGTTGTGCCACCTCGTGCTATTAGCTACCTATCTACTCCATGTTGCGTCCACCTTGTGGGATAGGCAAATTTCTTGGCCGTGCAATCTATTTCCTTCGCCTGCCGCAGCTACCTTGGTAGTGGGCTGCTGTGTGGTGTTTGCTTCAGGCCCGGCGGCCTCGTGATAGAGTGTATCCAGAGATATGTAGTGGCCCTCTGCTACGGTGGGGCTGCTCCCGCACCAGTCGCCTACAACCCTCTGGGGTAAATTATCGCAAGTTCTGTCATCGCGTTGGCATGCATTGCATGCCATATCGCGGCCAAGGCTTCGAGCCTGCTCGCTCCATTCTTGGGGTTCTTCCAATCCCAGGTGCTGCTTGCTGTCATGAAAGGTCACTTCCACACTCCAGCACATGGAGTAGCATCGATGTCAGCACATCTTCCGCCTTTGCCTCGACAACGGTGGAGTAAAGCGCTTCCCGACCTCGTCCTCCGGACAAAGCCTCCACAGCCACGATTTTTTACCGGCCATTCGGGGACTGCGTGCAGCCGGGCTTCGGTCTCGGCGACCCGCGCCGTTGGGGGTCCGACCATAAACCGACCTGACACATCCCGAGTTTTTGCAAGGATCTGTGAGAGGCAAAACGCTGAATGTGTTGTAGGGGCAACTCATGAATCGCCCCTTCCAATCCTTGTAACGTCCTATGTGCAAGGGCGTTCGCGCGGAAAGGGACTGCTCCGGAGGGACGTGCTTCTCACGTCCACATTTCAACGTTAGACCATGCCTTGCCTTTCAGCGGGCACGACAAGCGTGCCCTTCTGGAGCCTCTGCCGGTGCAAGCTGCTTGTCCGGTGTCTATTCCCGCATTGGATCTTCCAGTTCACCAATCGCGCACCGTGGGCACAGTCCGGTTTCTGGTTGATAAGGGCAATCCATGAATGGCCCCTACAGGATACGAAAACTGGCGATGGGTTAGGGCGGGAGACACGTAATGCCGACCTTCACCTCAAAGGCACGGAGCCCCTTTGGTCTTCGCGCTTATTGAGATGTCTGTGCCAGCGGGATTGCGTTCGTCTGCCATTCCGCATGGGCCGCCAGCGGCGCCGGGACGAATCTTTTGTCCACGAACGGTTCCAGGAGGCGCCGGTGTTCGACGGGAAGGCGTGCGGGCCAGAGCTGTTCTTTTGATAGCGGTGAACCAAAAAGAATCTGGTAGGCTCGCGGATGACGCTGCTGCAAGGTGGTGGCGTCCAAACAGAGAAGGACGGCAGGCCGGTTCTGCACGCTGGGGTACTCTCTCACGTCGCCCACCTGTTCAAATCCCAAGAACTTTTCGTAAAAGAGCGCGTGCCGGGGATGGACGGCAATGAAGACTTCGTCGAGGTGTTCCGTAAATCGGGCGTATTGGGCGAGTAACCGAACAAGCTCAATGAAGTGCGAAAGTCCGGTGTTGCCGATCTCCTCACCGGCCAGGCATGTCACCTCCCCAAAAACACGGCGTTCCTTGCGGTGTGCACCAATCGCCTCAGGATACACCGCCTCCGCGGGGATTCCCAGGATTCCATCCCGCACGAGGGACATCGTTAAAATGACGCGCGGTCCCTCGCAGGCAATAAACAAGTCAGTGGTGGGCAGCAGGTGATAGGGAGTTACCCGGAGCATGTACTTATTCGGGGCGATCAGTCCTGCGCGAACGTAGGAGTGATAGACCAGTCGCAGGGCCGCAATCCAGTCTTCAATGGTCGATGCAGGACGGTATGTGACCATAGCAGCTCACCATCAGTCCAGCGGTGCCGACTCTCCGGGGTTCGGAAAAGATGGCCAGACGAGTTTCCTATGAATAGCCGCCGTCAATTCGGTTGTGCGTTCGACTCAGCAGGATCAGCGACCTGCAACCTCTCCCACTCCTCGCAGTCAAGAGTGATCGAGGCTCTGGGACCTGGCACGCAACCGTCTTTCCAAGGGGCTCTATGAGAAGCCTAGGTCATGGGGCGATGGTGTCAAACCAAAAAGTGGCGACTCCTCTCCGGGTTAAATTGACAGATTCGCTACCGCCGAGGAGATGGGACCGTCCTTTTGACAGGACGACGGCGAGCATCCCTCAAACAGGATGAGCCGGCAGAATGGCCCGAACTGCCAATTTGGCACCCAACTTGGAAAGGCTGTGCCAAGACGGGCGATCGTCCAGGTTGGAGTTGCGTCCCTAATTTGCGCTCAATTCATTACTTGCGCTAATAGATGAGTCTTGGCACACAGCTTGCACCGCACGAACGGCGACAGTTTTCACATCGCGCTGCATTGCGGGGCGGGACAACTTGCTATTGCGACGGGAGGTGTTCCCCATTAAGGAGGGGGAAACAACGAGTATCCGTGGTGGGTTGAATTGGGCCCGCTCCAACGTCGGCAAGCACAGGGGAGCGAGTTCTCCCTCTCATTTGTTTTGCGTGGTACGACAAACCGCCCCGATCAAACGGGCATGTCCGGGAAACAAGTGGCATTCTGAGAGCAAAGGAGGATCTTCCAGTGGCGAAAAACCTTGTTTTCGAGCAGTCGGCACGACAGGCGTTAGCGGCAGGTGTTACCAAATTGGCGATGGCCGTTAAGGCCACCCTTGGTCCAAGGGGTCGCAATGCCATCCTGGACAAAGGATGGGGATCACCCAAGGTGACCAAGGACGGCGTGACCGTGGCAGAGGACATCGATCTGGAAGACCCCAATGAGAACCTGGCCTGCCGATTAGTTCGCGAGGCAGCGTCAAAAACTAATGATGTCGCGGGTGATGGAACGACCACGGCGACGGTTCTGGCGGAAGCCATCTTCAAGGAAGGCCTGAAAATGATCGCGGCCGGTGCGGACCCCATGGCACTCAGCCGGGGGATTCACAAGGCCGTGGATGCCGTGGTTGAGGCCATCAAAAAGATGGCGCAGCCGGTTGACGAAAAAAACCGCAAAGAAATCGCCCAAATTGCGACCATCGCGGCCAACAACGATCCCTCCATCGGCGCTGTGTTGGCCGATGCTTTCATGAAAGTCGGCAAGAACGGCGCCATCACGGTGGAGGAAGGAAAACAGGCCGAGACCACGGTGGAATTCATCGAGGGGATGCAGTTTGACCGCGGTTTCCTCTCCCCGCACTTCGTGACTAATCAGGAGGAGCAGACCTGCGAACTGGAGAAGTGCTACATCCTGGTTCATGAGGACAAGATTTCCAATGCGCGATCGCTGGTGCCGCTTCTCGAAGCGGTGGCCAAGACGAATCGGCCGCTGCTTATCATCGCGGAAGATGTGGAAGGAGAGGCTCTGGCGACGCTCGTCGTCAACAAGCTCCGCGGTATTCTCAGCGTGTGTGCGGTGAAGGCCCCCGCCTATGGTGAGCGCCGCAAGGCGATGCTCGGAGATATCGCGATTCTCACCGGTGGAAAGGCCATCTTTAAAGACCTCGGGATCAATCTTGAGTCGGTCAAGCTGAGCGATCTCGGGCAGGCCAAGAAAGTCATCGTCACGGCGGATGACACCACCATCATCGGTGGGGCGGGAAGCAAGGAAGAAATCGAAGGTCGGTGTGAGCAGATCAAGAAGGAACTGCAAACGACGACCAGCGATTACGACCGCGAAAAACTCCAGGAGCGATTAGCTAAACTGTCCGGTGGCGTGGCCCAGATCTTTGTCGGTGCTGCCACCGAAACCGAGATGAAAGAGCGGAAATACCTCATCGAAGATGCCAAGGCTGCAACCCAGGCGGCCCTGGAAGAGGGAATCGTGCCGGGTGGCGGCGTGGCACTCCTGAGGGCGGCGAAGGCCCTGGAAAAACTCGAACTCACCGGGGATGAGGCCCTCGGCGCGAAGATCGTCGAAGCCGCCCTGGAGGTGCCCCTGCGAACCATTGCCGAAAATGCCGGCCAGGACGGCGCGGTGGTGGTGGCGCAGGTCCGCAAGATGAAGAAAAACGAAGGCTACGACGCCGAAAAAGATCAGTATTGTGACATGTTCGAGGCGGGTATCATTGACCCGGCAAAGGTGGTTCGGGTGGCGATTCAGAACGCCGCCAGCGTGGCGAGTCTCCTCCTAACCACCTCTTGCCTCGTTACCGAGATTCCCAAGAAGGAAACGGACAAGAAGCCGGGTCATCACGACGAGGACTTTGACTACTGAGCAACCCGGCGGCCGAGCGGCCGTTCGGATTGACATATTACCGGCGTCTCGGGTCGCGGAAGAAATCGCGGCCCGGTGTTGAGAAGAAAGACCTTCGGCGATTGTCGCCGAACTTCTCCACGGCCCTGTTGCAGGGGTCGGATCGGAAAGACAGTCGGAACAGAGGATAGGTGAGCAGTCCCCCTGTCTTTCCAAGGTGTTTGCACAACGAACCGGTAAATGATTCTTGGGTACGGTTGAAATCAGGAACAAACGGAGTCAGGTTGTTTTCAGGAAAAAGGGTGAGCGACGATGAGCGAAATCAAGTTGCGGCCATTGGATGATCGGATTGTTGTGGAGCCTCTGGAAGCGGAAGAGACGACCCCGGGCGGTATCGTCCTGCCGGATACGGCGAAGGAGAAACCGCAACGCGGACGGGTGCTGGCGGTGGGGCCAGGCCGTCTGCTCGACAACGGCAAACGCACGGAGATGTCTGTCTCTGTCGGTGATGAAGTGATCTTCGGAAAATACGCAGGGACGGACATCGAGATCGAAGGCAAAGAAATCAAAATACTCCGTGAATCCGACGTGTTGGCGAAGATCGTGAAGTGATTTCGGTTGGGAATATCAATCGGGAGGTCCTGCAGATATAAGGAGCCCCAGACGTGGCAAAGCAACTGTTGTTTCAGGATCAGGCCCGCGCGAAACTCCTGCGCGGCGTTGATAAACTCGCTGATCTGGTTGCGGTGACTCTTGGTCCTGCCGGCCATAATGTCATCCTTTCGAAGTCCTACGGTGGGCCGCAGGTGACCAAAGACGGTGTCACCGTGGCAAAAGAAGTCGAGCTGGAAGATCGCTTCGAAAACATGGGCGCGAAACTCGTTAGGGAGGTCGCGTCCAAGACGTCGGATGTGGCCGGCGACGGAACCACGACCGCGACTGTGCTGGCCCGAGCGATTTACAAAGAGGGCCTGCGAAACGTCATTGCCGGGAGCAATCCGACGGCCATCCGTCGGGGAATTGAGCGCGCCGTGGAGGCCGCCGTTTCTCACCTGATGACGATTGCCAAGAAAGTCGAGAGTAAAAACGACCTGGCCAATGTCGGCGCGATCAGCGCAAATAACGATCGCAAGATCGGCGAACTGCTTGCCGAAGCGATGGAAAAGGTCGGTAAAGACGGCGTGATCACTGTTGAAGAAGGCAAGACCGCCGAGACGACCTACAAAATCGTGGAAGGTATGCAGTTCGATAAAGGGTACATCTCGCCGTACTTCATTAACCGAGTACCCGAGATGGACTGCTATTTCGAGGATGCCTACATCCTCATCCACGAGAAGAAAATCAGCAATCTTCGGGAATTGATCCCGCTTCTGGAAAAAGTCGCTCACACGGGCAAGCCGCTGTTGATCATTGCCGAGGACGTGGAGGGTGAAGCGCTCACCGCTCTGGTGGTCAACAAGCTCCGCGGCGTCCTCCAGGTGTGCGCGGTGAAGGCGCCGGGCTTCGGTGATCGGCGCAAGGCGATGCTGGGTGACATCGCCATCCTCACCGGTGGCACACTGATCAGTGAGGACCTCGGCATGAAGCTCGAAAATGTCGAGCTGACGCATCTGGGCCGGGCCAAAAAGATCACCGTGGATCGTGAAAAGACGACCATCGTGGAAGGTGCGGGCAAGCCTGCCGACATCAAGGCCCGGTGCGATCAACTCCGGCACCTCATCGAAACCACCGACAGCGACTATGATCGCGAGAAATACCAGGAGCGGCTGGCCAAGCTGTCTGGTGGCGTCGCGGTCATTCAGGTCGGTGGTGCCACGGAGGCCGAAATGAAGCAGACCAAGGCCCGGGTGGAAGACGCACTCCACGCGGTGCGGGCGGCCGCCGAGGAAGGTATCGTGCCGGGTGGGGGTGTGGCGCTCCTCCGCTGCCGTGAAGCAGTGGAAAAAGCACGGGCCAACGCTCGCGGTGACGAAAAGATCGGCGTGGACATCGTCTATCGGGCACTTTCCAAGCCACTTGAGCAAATCGCCGAGAACGCCGGTCTGGACGGCTCGGTGGTGGTCCAGGAGGTCCTGGAAAAGGACACCAATGTCGGTTTCGATGCCATGTCCAAGAAGTACGTGGACATGTTCAAGGCCGGGATTATCGACCCCACCAAGGTCGTTCGTTGCGCCCTGGAGAACGCCGCGAGTATCGCAGGATTGATGCTCATGACGGAAGTCCTTGTGACGGACGTGCCCAAGGACGAAGAGGAAGAGGTGCCGGTGGAAGGCGTGGTTCGCTGATGAAGCGACGTTGCCCGGCCTGAGGGTCCGAAAGCGAAAATGTGGAATTGGGCCACCTCCGGTATGGGGGTGGCCCATGTTCCCTGTTATGAGCATGTTCACCGAAATCGCGAGGCATCTCCTCGACGGTGTGAGCATCCACAGGGAGTGCAGCAATCCTGTGATATAATAGCGCGAGTTAGGACATCCCCGGGTACGTCTGACCGTTGGGGAACACGTTGACGTAATCACGAAGTGGCGCGGAATCGGGGGATCGTCTCTTTGTGTTCCCGCTGATCAGCCTGAGCCATGGCCACGATGTCGGAAAAACGCGATTATTACGAGATCCTTGGTGTCTCGCGGAACGCTACGGACAAGGAAATTGCCGATGCCTACCGGAAGCTCGCCCTGAAATACCACCCCGACCGAAATCCCGGCGACCCTGACGCCGTGGAAAAATTCAAAGAGGCCTCGGAGGCCTTCGAGGTGCTCAGCAATCCGGAAAAGCGGGCGGTCTATGATCGGTATGGGCATGCGGGTTTGTCCGGGGCCTACCAGCCGCGAGAATTTCACGATGTCAGCGAAATTTTCGATCTGTTCAGCAGCTTTTTCGGCGACGATCTATTCGGAGACATTTTCGGAGGCTTTGGGCGGCGTCGTCGCGCAGTTCGCAAAGGGGAGGACATTCTGTGTGAGGTGACGCTCGACCTGTGGGAAGTAGCCCATGGGGCGACAAAGACAGTCTCCATCGAGCGGCACGCCGTCTGCTCGCGATGTCAGGGTTCAGGTGCTCGGCCGGGAACCCGACCAGAAGTCTGTCGGTATTGCGGAGGTCGCGGGCGGGTAAGTCAGTCGGCTGGTTTCATTACCATACAGACAGACTGCCCGGCGTGTCAGGGCGCGGGTCAGACGATTCGCGATCCCTGCCCAGAATGCCGCGGACGGGGGGTGGTCCGGGAGACAGTCACCCGGGAAGTTCGTATTCCGCCCGGGGTCGATGAAAACACGCGGTTGAGACTGGCGGGCGAAGGGGAAATCAGTCTCACCGGCGGTCCCCGAGGTGATTGCTACTGTGTGGTGAGGATCAAGGAACATCCCATCTTCCGGCGTGAAGGGGCGAACCTTGTTTGCCGGGTTCCCATCAGTTACAGCCAGGCCGTGCTCGGAGCTACCGTTGAGATTCCCACTCTGGAAGGGCATGACACGCTGACCATTCCCCCAGGGACCCAAAGCGGGGCTGTATTTGTGCTCTCTGGGCGAGGACTGCCCACCCGGTCCAGACGTCGTGGGGATCTCATTGTGGAGGTGTATATCGAGGTACCGAAGAAAATCAGCCCCCAGTACGAACGCCTCATCCGCGAGTTGGCGGAATTGGAACACACCGAGGTCTTACCGGAGAGAAAAAGCTTTTTTGCGAAAATCAAGGAATACCTTGGCGGCCGCTCGTAGCGCTGGCACGGCAATTGCATCCTCGGTCATCAGGTGAGCCTTTGGGTGTCAGATTGGCTTTCGGATATCCGACACCGCAGAGGAGTTACCGCCATGACCACCAGTCGCACACAGGAAGAGCGAGAACGTCAAGAGGTTCAGGCGGCCCAGACAGTCACGCAAAATACCGCTGAAGCGGAAGGGCCGTCGCCAGAAAACGAAAATCAATCAGAGGTGATTCAGAGGGAAAACATGAGTAATTCCGCGGACAAGCAGTCCGATATCAGCGCGAATGGTTCGGCCGCCGATCAGGAACAGGTCACGGCCGAGGAAACCGTGCTGACGGCGGAAGAGTATGAAAAACAGATCGCAGCGCTGAAACAGGAGGTAGAGGACTTCCGCAACCGCGCGATGCGCTGGCAGGCGGAGCTGGAGAACTATCAGAAACGGATCGCGCGGCAACTTGCGGAGGAACGCAAGTACGCGGCCATTGAACTTATCCGCGATCTGCTGCCGGTGTATGATAACCTCCAGCGTGCCGCGCAATCAGCAGAGCAAAACCATGACGTCGGCCAGCTCCTGCAGGGTATTCGCATGATCCTCAAGCAATGGGAGGACGTGCTGGCCAAGCACCAGTGCCGAAAGATCGAGGCGCTTCACCAACCCTTTGATCCCAACCTCCACCATGCCATCTCCAGGCAAGCCACGGGAGATGTGCCGCCCAATACCGTCCTCTATGTTGCCCAGGAGGGGTTCGTGCTCCATGACCGCGTGGTCCGGCCAAGCCAAGTGGTTGTTTCAATGGCCCTTCCCGGCTCTGGAGGAGAAGGTGCCAGTGAGCCGGTGGAGCCGGGTACTGCTGAGGAGCCGTCGAACAATCACCCACCTGCGTGATCTCATTCGCGGTGGCCCTCGACCGTCGGATAGCAGCTATTGGTTCGTCCGCGTCTCAGGCCGGCTTGGCCGAAGGAAGATAAAAAACCAGTACCAGCATTTTCAGGCGTATACGGGTTGCTGTAAAAGCACACAGTTTGGAACGTTGGTCTTGTGGTGGGGAAGGAGTTGAACGATGCCAACCTACGAATACGTGTGTGACGCGTGTGAGCACACCTTTGAAGAGTTTCAATCGATCACCGCCGAACCGCTGCGGAAATGCCCCGCATGTGGCAAAAATAAGCTTCGCCGAGTGATCGGACCCGGGGGTGCAATCCTCTTCAAAGGATCGGGTTTCTACTGCACCGACTACAGGAGTGAATCGTACAAAAAGGCGGCTTCCCGCGATAACGGCAACGGTTCTTCGGAGTCAGGGTCCAGTAAATCCTCTTCAGGCAAAGGAAGTACAAAGAGTGGAGAGTGAGGGAATTCACTCCCGCCACTGAAGAGGTTCCAGCGGGCAACGGGGAGCTCGCATCGCACACCAGACCGCCGCACAAGAAGCGGCGGTTTTTGTTGCGCCCGGATTGTTGGTGTTCTTCGGGTTTCACGACTCCCCGCAATTTGAAAACTGGGCATACACGCGTTTCCTCAGTAATTTCAATCTCATTCCGTAGGATGAACGACGGACCAAAACGATCCGTGTTCCAACACCGGAGTTCGACATTGCACCGATTGCAAGACTACTCGCACCGGCAGGAGGTTGCCGGTCGGAAGAAAGCAAAATCCAACGGGGACGCTGCGATTCTCACGGGCACAACCGCCCGTCGCTTGTGTCCTCTTCGATAACGGCCAAGCAACGTTTAAAATAGAGGCCAGCTCCACATGGGAGGGGGATGTTTCCTCACTGGGTGTGGCCGATGTAGGGGAACAGGAGATCGCGAAGTATGCGTCACCAGACCTCCCGGCGGTGCTTTTTGAGTTCGGCAGCATTTGTTGCTGCCATGGGTGCGGCTGTCAGCCGTGAAGAGCAAATCCTTCTGGCTGCCCAGCAAGGTGCGCCATCTGAAGAAAAGACAACAGCCAGCGAGATCGCCCTTCAGATGCCCCATGGCAAAGTTCGCGACATCTCGATAAGCCGACTGGTTATCGGTGGCAATCTTATCGGGGGCTTCGCTCACAGTCGGGACCTCGTCTACATTTCGCGGCTTTTGAAAGCATACAACACCGAAGAGAAAGTGTTCGAGACACTCGCCCTGGCCGAGGCCCACGGAATCAACACGATCCAGTGCAATCCCACCTGCCTGCCGCTTGTGGAAAAGTACAACCGGGAACGCGGGGGAAAACTTCAGGCGATTGTCTGTATCACCCCCGATGCCAACAAAGACGCGGTTCGTCGGGAGATCGAAGAGGTTCTCAGCCACGGGGCAACGATGCTCTACACGCATGGCGGCCGCAGCGAACCTCCTGTCATGGCCGGCCGATTAGATGTGCTGGCCAACACGGTGGAATGCATCAAGGAGGCCGGGGTTCCTGCCGGCATCGGAAGCCATTCCCTGACCGTCACCATGGAGTGCGAGAAAAACGGGATCGGCGCGGACTTTTACGTCAAGACGCTCCACAGCGACCAGTACTGGTCCGCGACTCCCAAAGAACTGCGAGAAGATTTCTGCTGGCACAAACCGCGGCGGAACGAGCCGTTTGCCTTTAACGACAATATGTGGTGTCTCAATCCCGAAGAGACAATCGAGTTTATGAAGGGGGTCTCCAAGCCGTGGTTTGCCTTCAAGGTACTCGCAGCAGGGGCCATTCATCCCCGGCAGGGATTTCCGTACGCCCTCCGCAATGGTGCGGACTTTCTCATCGTCGGGATGTTCGATTTTCAAATTGCGGAAGACGTGGCCATCTTCCTCGACTCGTATCGCAAGCTTGGGAAACGCGAGCGCCCCTGGTGCGCGTAAAAATCCCCTCACCTGGACAGGGCATCTCCTCCGCGAGTTAGCCACCGACGCGGTCAACAGGGATACTCGCGCACCGTCGCTGGAGCCCGTGTAACAGCGCTTGCCTAGCCGGACGTGCCGGAATCGCTCGGCGTTGAGGCGCCCTCGGATGGTGTTTCCGGTGTAGGCTCAGACTGAGAGGCCGCTGCCTCTCCGCTCGTGGCAGGTTCCGACTCGGGCGTAGACGCCGCTGTTTCGGCCGGGGCCGCCGGAGGCGGGGAAGTCTCTCCACCGGTGGTTTCCGCGCCGGATTCTTTCTTCCTTGGCATTCCCAGCGTAAACAGCGCGAAGACCACCAAAGCCATAATGGCTGGCCAGAGCCAGATATCCCGCCATCCCAGACGATTCACCGCCAGGTAGTCTCCCTTCGTTATGTAGACCGACTTCCCTGCCACGGCAGCCTGAACATGACCGAAGGTGGAAGCGGGCACAAGGGGCATCACGGCCTTGAGTGCCTCGAACTGCTTTCGCCGATCTTCCTGTTTTTGCCCTTGCGGAACATTGTTGAGAGCCTGTTGGATCTCATCCGACGTGATAATTCCGTCTTTGTTTTGGTCAAAATCCTGCGCCAGTTCGTTCCAGGAGGGAAGCGTGACGCCCTCAGGAATGATCCGCGCGGTCATCAAGGTGCTGACTTTAGCGGGATAGGCGTCGTTCGTTCGGCCGGCGAGGTTGGCTCCGATCAGCCAGGCCACTCCCAGCATGAGGAAAGCAATGAAGCTTTGCCCACTGGCACGCAATTCCCGCGGAGCCTTGGTATCAACGAAGATATAGGAACCGACATACACAAAGACATAGCAAAAACCATGGACGAGGATTCCCAAGAGGACCAGCGGATACACCTCGGAGGCAAACAGAAGGTAGCGCAGGGCCCACACGGCCATTCCCAGGGCCAGTACTTTGTGCAGGCCCAACTGGGCGATAAAAATCGGCATGATGGCCATCGCTACGATTTCGCAGACCTGGCCCATGGTCATCAAGGCGGTGGGCGCCGGCGCCCCGATCTGCGTCAGGTAGAGGTTGGCGCTGACGAAGTAATACACAGCCGGAATGCCGATCAAAAACGCGCACAGAGTAAACAGGAGGAATTCCGGATCCTTTAGAAGTTTGACGGCGCCCAGACCAAGCAGATCCGCGATTCCCGCCTCCTTGGCCTGGGGCGGAGTATGGGGAAGGGTCAGGACATACGCGGCCAGAAGGATTTCCACAGCCCCGCCGAGATAAAAGAAAGCAGGGCTCCGCTCGCCGATGAACAGCCCCACAATCCAGCCGGAGATGATCCACCCGATTGTCCCGAACATGGCAATTCGGGGAAAAGTGGCTGGATCGTCCAGGTTACGAAACGTGAGTGAATTCGCCAGCGCCAGCGTGGGCATAAAGGCGAGCGTGTTTACAAGTAGAAAGATGAAAAACAGCCAAAAACTGGTTTGCACGCCCGTCAGAATGAGGCAGATTCCGCCAATAAGATGCAGCACCGCGAGGATCTTTTCGGTGTCAAAGAGGCGGTCCGCCACAAAGCCCACAAAAAGGGGTGACACGATGGCGGCGATCGCCGTGGTGGAAAACACCCACCCCATCTCCGATCCCGTGAATCCCCGCACCGAAGGGCCGAACGTGCCGATGGGCACCATCCAGCAGGCCCACACGAAAAACTGGAAGAACATCAGAATGCACAGTCGAATCCGCAGAAGCAGTTTTTCGTTCAACATCGGCGCAACCCTCGCATGCATAGGGAACCGGTGCCACAGCCGTGTTTTTTAACGGGACAAGCTTATGAGTCGAGGGAAATTCTAATCGGCAACTCTGTGGTTGTGCAACCAGGGGAGGCACTGAGTCATCCCCACTTTTCCCAAAACCCATGAGGCGTCCCGAGGACAAAGCCAAACGGACCTGACAAGCAGGTCCCTCCGCAAAAAAAGGAGGGGCACGCTTGTCGTGCCCGCGACAACGTGTCGTGCCCGAGAAAACTCTCTGCGATCCAATCTGCGGGCACACTGAGTGAAGGTCAAACATTTACGCAATTGACGACAGAAACTATTTCCGTATAATCGGCAATAAGCCTTTTGGTCACATTTTCCAGGATTGCACACTGGTGTAGCAAAATTGATATTCGTGTCAACGTACGAGAACCGACGGGGATTGTGTGCGATGGGTCAAGCGATTGAAGTCAACGAAACCAATTTCGATAAAGAAGTTCTGCAGGCCAATGTGCCAGTGCTCGTCGACTTTTGGGCTCCCTGGTGCGGCCCGTGTCGGATGATTGCACCGACCGTCGAGCAACTGGCCACAGAATTGGCTGGTCAGGCGAAAGTGTGCAAGGTCAACGTGGATGAAAACCAGAACCTGGCTGTGCGGTATCACGTGACCGCCATTCCCGCCCTGATGATCTTCAAGGGCGGCCAAGTGGTGCAGAAGTTCACCGGTGTTCAATCGAAGGATCGGCTCAAGGATGCCCTCGTCCAGGCCGCTTCCTGACGGCTGCAATAGCTCGCTCATACCCGCCCGTAAAGCTTCATACAAATGACGGAAGCGGTAGGGAGGCCGATGAGTAACTCCCTACCGCTTTTTAAAAACTCGCGAGAATCCACCGCTCACCGGGTCGGTATGGCGGTATCAGACACCCGTGTCCGACCAGGGATTTCTTTCCGGACGTGCACAAAGGAGATTGGCTTCCTCGTCGTCCGGAAACCGTTCTCTTTCTGGATCGAAGCGAAGCTCGCGGTTGAGGATCCATGCGATGGCTGCCGCATGACAGGCCACGTGCGACCTCCGCATGATCATTTCATTGGTGACCGTTTTTTCGCGCGAGCGAACGCAGTCGAAGAAGTTGCGAGCGTGGGCTGAAACATCCAGACCCTTGACGCGAGTGACTGCTTCGGGAAGTTCCTTCTTGAGTGACTCTGGCTGAACCTCAATGCCTCCCTCATCACCGGTTTCTACCCAACCCTTGTCGCCCACAAAGCGAACTGGACAGGTTCCCAACCGGGTAATGAATTTTGGAGAACGATCGCCAAACGGGGTTTTCAAAAAGTCCAGAATCAGCTTCACTCCGTCGGCGTAGTAGCATACGATCCGGTCTTTCTCGGGAACATAACGCACGGGCACTGTATTGTCGGCCTTCAGGGCCCACTGGCACAGATCAACGGTATGGGCTCCCCAATCCAGGAGTCGCGCACCGGAGTCAAAATCAAAATAGCCCCGCCAGCCGCCGTCCACATAGGTATGGTTGTAGGGGCGCCACGGGGCAGGTCCCAACCACAGGTTCCAGTCCACCACGTCGCGAGGTGGCGTCTGTTCTCGCGGCAGCCAACCGTTTTCGAGCTGCGGTTCGTACACCGACGCATAGACGGTATGAATTTTCCCCAGCTTCCCACTTTGAGCCAGCGCGACGGCATACTGAAAATTGGGCACACTGCGACGCTGGGTTCCCGCCTGAAAAATACGCTTGGTGCGTTGAAAGGTTTCCGCGAGTTGTTGGCACTTGGCAATTGTGATGCCACATGGTTTCTCACTGTAAACGTCTTTGCCCGCTTCCGCCGCCATGATTGAGGCAGGCGCGTGCCAGCGGTCTCCGGTCGCGATGAGAACGGTGTCAATATCGGGACGCGCCAGTAGTTCCCTAAAATCGCGATACACAGCGCAGTCCTGGTTCCCGTAGAAGTCGTCCACCAGACGCTTTCCCGCCTCCCGGCGACGTGCCTGCACATCGGCGATGGCCAGGCATTTGACGTCTGGCAATTTGAGAATGGCATTCAGGTCGTAGGTCGCCCGCGGACCGATCCCGATAACGCCCAGGGTGATTTTTTCACTGGGCGGAACGGCCTTTTCCAATCCCAGCGCGGTCGCTGGCAGGAATTGGGGGATTCCCAGGATGGATGTGCCCAGGGCACCCCATTTCAGGAAATCACGTCGGTGAGTTTTCTGCGACATAGGTCTGGCCTTTCTGGAAAAAAGACACCGGACTGTACCTGACAGTGGTTTTCATGCTCGCCTCATTGCAATCAACTGAATTCGCTGTGTCAAGAAGTGACGCAGCCTGACAGATTGCCAGTTTGCCACTGGCGATGAAAAGGCGGAGGGCCACACGGGTTTGCGTCAACCCGAAAGGACCTGCTTGTCAGGTCCACTTTTGGAAGGGACGTGCTTGTCACGTCCGCTTTCCAACGCTGGATCGTGTCTTGCGTTTCGGCGGGCACGACAAGCGTGCCCCTCCGACCCTTCGGAGGGACCTGCTTGTCAGGTCCGCTTCACAACCATGGAGGATCTGTTGCGTTAAGGAATAAAAAAGAAGCCCTGCGCGTGCTGGGGACACACGCAGGGTATCTGATCGCGCGTGTTTCGCTGAACGTACTCAGCGGACTCGACCGTGGAACATCATGCTCGTGTTGTCTGCCACGCCCTGAACCGAGCGGAACAGATCGTTGAGGGCCTCGCTGACGTGCCGTCCCGGGTACCAGATCAGGCCCATGGATAGGCTCCAGTTTTCATCAAACTGGCCATCCACGCCCCGCCCGGTGTTGGGAGCCAAATAGGCGAAACTGGCCTCGAATGCCCAACTGCCATCGAGCGGCAGAGTTATGTCCGCCCCAATCAGGCCATCCCCGTAGCCGGAGACCCCGGCCCAGAATCGGCCTTCGCCACCCTGGCAGAAGTGGCGCCGATAGAACACCACGTAACGATCGAGGACGGAAAGGTCGAGGTACTGCCGCCGATCGGGATTTTGGGGATCGTTCGGCAGAAGGAGCATGTCGTCCTTGACGCCGTACATGCCCATGTAGCCAATTTCCCGAGCGTCATCGAGGAAAAACGAGATCTCATGGCGAATCTGGAGTAGGTCCGAATCTACCCAGAAGTCATCGTGCATCCAGTCGAAGAGGACGCTCCACTGCCATCGACCGCAGTCAGGTCGATGGAACAACCCGGCGGTGAGGAACATCTGGGCCCGACTGCCCCGGGAAACGAGATTATCCCCGTACCACGTGAGCGCCTCGTGCCCGGCAAAGTCGCTGTGCACAACCTGTACTCCGACCTGGTATCCGATGTTCCATGGACCGCCGATAGGAGCGGAATAGTTGAGTCCTTCGTGAAGTCCAAAATTCCCATTTCGCCCGAGGTCCGCCGGACCTTTAAAACCATGAGCACCGGCGAACACACTGAGATGCTGGATCCACGGCCCGAAGAGCAAACCACCGCCATAATACACATCCGGCTGGATGAATCCTCCCGGCTCATAGACGACCCCATCGTCCTCCATAATGCCAGTTTCCATGCCTTCTTCGTCCACCGTTCCGCTTGTGACGACCGGCTGACCCGGTGGAATGACCTCAGCCGTGGATTCCTCATCAGCCTCCCGGGTTGTCATCACTGTCTGGTAGGTGATGTCGCCCGGCGATGATGTTCTCATAACAGGGCGTGTTCGGGAAGCGGTTCGGGCTGGACTGCGTGCCACCTGCTCAATTGTTGGAGGTTGCCGTCGTACAACCTGGGAGCTCCAATACGCCACGGGAGAACCCGTTGCCCGTTCAACATATTCCGTTTCCGCGGCCTCCCCGTGGCAAGCCCAACCGAGGGCAGACAAAGCCGACGCGATGACGCAGGACCAAGCGAAAATCGTTCGCCGGGACATAAGGCAACTCCTGTTCTCGGCAGCAGTGATAACGCGAAGGGCGGAAAGGGCAACCTCAGCGCCCGTCCGTCGATAAAGTTATCGGATTCGGAAGAGTCAAATCTTTCGGAAAAGCTTGCGCAACTGACAAATTTTGTCAGCGAGGAACCATGCCCGACTGAAAAGTTAGGTTGCCGCGTGAGGCTTGGAGCTTCCGCGGTCATGCCACCTGGGCTAACGCCTGCTGAAGATCGGCGATCAGGTCCTCGGGATCCTCCAGCCCAATGGAAAGGCGAATGAGCGTGTCGCTGATACCGTGGGCCCGACGAGCCTCGGGATCGTAACTCGCATGGGACATCAACGCAGGCTGTTCGATAAGCGACTCGACTGCTCCCAAGCTGACGGCAAGATGGAAAAGACGGGTAGAATTGACAACTTTCCTCGCCGTCCCGATATCCCCGTGTACCTCAAAACTCACCATCGCGCCGAAGTAGCCCGACATCTGTCGAGCTGCAATTTCGTGGCCCGGGTGATCCGGCAGGCCCGGGTAGTACACTCGCTTGACGGCCGGATGCCCTGCCAGAAACTGAGCGATAGTCATGGCCGACCGGCACTGTTCGCGGATTCTCAGTTCCAGAGTTCGCAACCCGCGATGACAGAGATATGACTCCCAGGGCCCCATCACCGCGCCTGTGGCATTCTGGATGAAGTAAAGCCGTTGGTAAAGCTCCGGATCCCGCACCACGAGGACACCCCCCAGCACGTCGCTGTGTCCGCCCAGGTACTTCGTCGCTGAGTGCATGACGATGTCCGCACCCAGTTCGAGGGGACGAGTTAAGGCCGGCGTTGCAAACGTGCTATCCACCCCCACCAATACTCCGTGCCGATGGGCGATCTCTGCACAGGCGACAATATCGGTGATCGTCAGAAGTGGGTTGCCGGGGCTTTCCAACCACAGCAGTCTGGTGTTCGGCTGGAAGGCCTTTTCCACCGCGTCCAGGTCGTTCGTGGGAACCATCGTCACCGAGATCCCAACCCGGTTGATGATCTTGTGAAAAAGCCGGAACGTCCCACCATAAATATCCTGGCCCGTGACGATGTGATCACCCGCCTGCAGAAGCTGAGTGACGCAGTGAATGGCGGCCATTCCAGAAGCAAACGCCAGCCCACCCACGCCGGACTCGAGGGCCGCTATCGCGTTTTCGAAGGCCTTCCGAGTGGGATTCCCGCTGCGGGAATAATCGAATTCGCGCCACTCTCCCGCTGCCGGCTGAGCAAACGTCGTTGCCAGATGGATGGGTGGAACGACCGCTCCGGTTTGAGGATCAGGATCAAACCCGAGATGAATGGCCCTGGTGCGAAACTTCATGGAAACGGCCCCCATTTGTGACGCTTTCACCAGCAGTAGGACAACCCAGTACTGGGGATTCAGAGCCGGTGCTTTCGTCGTCAACCAAGAATGAAACGGACCCAGTTGTTCGACTGGCCCGGGATCGTCGCCACGGCATCAGATCTTTTCCAGCGCCTGAGCAAAATCGGCGATCAGGTCCTCGGTATTTTCAATCCCGCAGGACACCCGGATCATGTTGTCCGGAATACCGACCGCCAATCGCTGTTCAGGAGTGAAGTCGTGATAACTCATGTACATGGGCTGCTCGATGAGCGACTCCACGCCCCCGAGGCTTGGACCGATGCGAGGAATCCGCACCGCATCCACCACGCGGGCGGTGGTTTGGGCATCAGCATCTTTGACCAAGAACGTGACCAGTCCGCCGAATCCTCGCATGGTGCGGCGGGCCACCTCGTAATCGCGATGGCTTTCCAGACCGGGATAATAAACTTTTTCCACCCGCGGATGCTTTTCGAGAAATCGGGCCAGGGCCAGGCCGTTCTGATTATGCCGTTCCATGCGAAGTTCGAAGGTCTTCAGCCCGCGAAGCAACAGATAGATGGCGTGTGGCGAATTTCCCATGCCCATCACGCCCCGCAACTTGCGGACGGGTTCAAGCAACTCTTCCCGGCCGATAATGGCACCTGCGAGTAAGTCGTTGTGCCCCCCTAAATACTTCGTACAAGAATGCAGGACGCAATCGACCCCATATTCCAGCGGTCGCACGTTGTAGGGTGTGGCGAGTGTCGCATCGATGAGGGTTTCCACCCCGTATTTTTTGCCCAGCGCTGCGAAGCGTTCGAGATCCACGACACTCAAATGCGGATTGGTCGGTGATTCACTGATAAGGAGCCTGGTCCGCTTGTTGATGGCGGCCTCCATCTTTTCGTAATCACAGGCGGGAATCTGGTGCGTGACCACGCCAAACTGCCCAAGCACCTTGGTGCAGAATTCCCGCGTGCGATGATAGCACTCATCGAACATCACGATTTCATCGCCGGGGCGGACTTTGGCCATCAAATAACATGCGACGGCAGCCATCCCCGTGGCGAAGGTCACACAGCTTTCACCACCCTCGAGAGCGGCGAGCTTCCTTTCCAGCACTTTCTCTGTGGGATTGCCATATCGGCCGTATTCTTCCCGTGGTAGCTTCTTGGTGACGTACTCGATGACGGCCTGGGTATTCTCAAAGGTGTACGTGGCCGTACAGAAAATTGGATCAGTAATGGAATAGCAGGGTTTGATGCGATCTTCACCACCGTGCACGCAGAGGGTGGAGAAACCTCGAGGGCGATTGGTCTCAGGCTGAGCAGTCGGCTTGTTCGACATGGTGACACCGTTTCTTTCAATCAGGAACTTTGGAATGAATGACGGAAGACGTAATCAGGTCTTCCTCCGAACCAGCTCGCTGCTCTCTACTTTCGTGCCTAAATAAAAACCGCGACGCACAACCGGGCCGTCGCGGCAAGCTGTTTTCAGTTTTAATCGCCGCCCACCGGCCGACCCAGGGACGACGATGGCACTTTAGCAGATATGGCTGCAAGCGGCCGCAAATCCCATGAGATGCCATTTTACTCCCACCGAGTGCTACCGGCAAGCTCCGCAGAAGTCTCGCCCGCCCTCATTTTGTGAGGATCCGTGCGAGCCTCCACGCGATTCAGGGACAACTGACGAATTGCCCCTACGGAAAAGGGCCGAATAAAACGGCAGGGTTCATCCAAAGTTAGAAAACGCGGCCGTGGCTTGCCCCTCCTGCCTGGTCTCGGTCCAGAGCAACGGCAATAGACGTCCCCATCCGGTGACAAAAGAGACCCCCGAGGATCTCTCCTCGGGGGATTATCCGCGTGGCATTATTCGAGATCGGAGAGATCGATCTTCTCTTCCTCTGCCAGCTTGCGGAGCTTGCTGATCGCCCGGGCTTCAAGCTGCCGAACACGTTCCTTCGTTACGCCCAACTCAGCCCCCACCTCCTTGAGGGTCAGCGGTTCCTGTTGCCGATCGAGGCCGAACCGTCGGATGATGATCTGCCGCTCGCGCTCGTCCAACCGCTGGAGAATATTCTGGATTTGAATTTCCCGCTGGAGTTGGTTGGCCTCCTGCTCCACCTGGTCCGACCGCTCGTCCTGGGTCAGAGTGAAGAGTTCGTTCTGGCTGGTTCGGAACCGCTCCCGATAACGGTGTTCGTCCGGGATGGTTCGGGCGAAATTCTTCATGATCGCCCAGCTCGCGTAGGTGCTGAATTTATTGCCGCGGGAGTAGTCGAATTTCTCCACCGCCCGAATGAGCGACATATTGCCATCGCTGACCAGCTCGAAGAAGTTTTCGGCCGGTCCCACGTGTCGCTTGGCAATCGACACCACCAGGCGGAGGTTTGCCGATATGATCTCGTTCTTGGTCTTAACCGACTCCTCATAGAGTCGTTCGATTTCGTCCATGAGGGCCCGGTTGGGACGCTTTCTGGCGTCCATCTCTTGGCGCAATTGTTCGCGGAGCTTGGACGCTTTGTACTTGAGGTAGTTCATCTTCCGGAAGAGATGAACTTCCTGCTCCTGCGTGAGGAGCGGGACCTCATACAGACTGGCGAGATAGGGCGGCAATCCCTGCGGTAGCTTTGCCGCGCGCTGCGGGCGCTCCGCAGGCGGAGGAGGTCCGAGAATCTCCTTCTCCTGCTCGGGAGTCACCTTCTCGAACATTTCGTTGGGAATGTAATCCAGCGGCAACTCCATAATCCGCTTGGCCCGCATTTCGTCGATGATCCGCGTAACGCGGGCGCGGGTGAGACAGTACCGCTTGGCGATGACATCCAGAGACTCCCCCGCCCGGTAATCGCGGTAGATCCGCTCCTTGGTTTCTTCGCTGAGCGGCCCCCGCGTTTCCGGGAAGATCGCCATCTCGGGATTGGCCTGATCGAATTGTTGCAATATGTATCGAATGGTTTCCATGCTTCTTCCTGTGCGAAGGGCTAACCGCCGTGTCACTTCCGGACGACAAGCACCGGCCTGGGCCAGTCGCCTTGCCCGCTCGATGATGGCATCGCGTTCCTGAGGACTAAGTTGGCTGAACTGGGACGCCCGTTTGATTCGCTTTTCCTCCTCTTTGGCAAAGCGATCGACGGTGCTTTCCAGAAAGCCCAGTCGAACCCGCCCGTCCACCAGGAACCGGCGACTGACGAGGCCCGCTCGCCGCCACCTGGTAATCGTCTTCGTGGAGACATTGAATTTCTCCGCCAACTCCTGGAGGGTGTAGTATTTCTCATTCACTTCTTCGGGCTTAAGCGGCACGGATTCGGCGACATCCTCGATGAACAGAATCAGGTCGTGACGCAGATCTTCGCCGAGAAACTCGCCGATATTTTTGTCTGGCCGAAAACGGGTGATTTTGTAACAAATGGTGCTATAAGGATAAAACTTGTCGGGCTTGATTTCGCTCAAAAGGGCTTCCGCCCGTGCCATCTGCTCAATCTTTTTGGCTCGGGGTGTAAACCGGACCACCTGGAGGCAAAGCTCCTTCATGGCCGGGATACGATAATCGGTACTGACTTTTGCGACCTCGCTCATGGCAACACCCCTTGTTGCGCGAAGACCAGCCGGTCGTTGAGAACCTGCTAGCCGTCCGCTGCCAGTTAATCGACGCATTGCCCGACAGAAAGGTTCGAGAACTATTTGTTAAATTTGCCAGCACTTATTGGCCTCCGCCTCAAGAGGCCAGTGTACCATACCTGCAATTTTTTGCAACTGAGTCTTCGCAAAATTTCAAAATCGACAAAAATCTTGTCGGTAATTCAGGTCGGACCATTCTTTCAGGTGGTATCGATTAGTCCCTTTCTGTCGGTTCTGCCAAGTTTGTCGGCAGGCACGCCGAAAGCCCCATTTGGTGCAAGAATCGTTCCAATCAGTGACCGAAAACGCAAAAAACGCCAGCCCGCAAATTGCTGAATAATGGCCCATCATGCGGAAGCAGTATGTGGACCGGTTCCTTTGCAAAATCGAACAAATCGAACAACTTGCGCCAAAACTGTGCAGAGAATCCTTCACGGCAGGCCCTACCCGGCCGAGTAACGCCACACAGAAACTTCTTGTCCTTGATATTGACGCCGTGACGTGCGACCGGTTACAGTTTTGCCCTGCCAATTACCCGCGAACCGATATGCCCAACTTCACAGGGCGAAAGAGTCTGCCGTTAACTCCAAGGATGGCCGGAATGTCCATCTTTACAAAACTCACCGGAAGCCCACTCCGATCGGGCCTTCGCGTCTGGTTGCTGGCCAGTACCTTTGTTGCCTGTGGAGGACTGTTTGTTTCACCCGTTTTAGGCCAGAACGAAGGTCAGTCCCCAAGTGCGCAACGCCCCTCTGCCGTCCGAACCCCTCCCCTTCCGCCCAGAATTCAAGACCTTCCGAGCACGAAAAGCTCGGGCCAGCGTACACCGGCGCTCCCGCAAGCGATTCAACCCCCAACTTCGCCCGGAAGTCCCGCAACCCGACCAACGGTCGCTCCTCCACCCATGGTGACTCCCCCATCCAGGGTACAGGCACAACCAGCCCCAGCCGCGCCTACCGTGGTGTCGCCGGTAGCGTCAGACAAAGTCGATTGGATTGAACTCCGCATATCCGCCGAGGGCCAATTTCCCGGCCAGAGCGGAGGACGTTCCACTGCCATAAAGATGGACGGGCACCTCGCATATGAAGAGCAGGTGCTGCAATCTGGGAATGGACGGACAACCCCCATCCAGGGGCTCCGCGCATACCGAACCGCTGCGGCACAATTCCAGGTCGGGGATAAGTCATTCCAGGTTCAGCTCCGGCCGGAAGTTACGCGGCTCGCATTCTACATGGCGGAGGGTCAGTTCACGATCTTTTCACCGGAGAACCCGTTGACGCGCGATGAGCTGGACCTTCTGGACGTGATCGCCAACAGTATCCTCCTGGACCAGTTACTCCCGGCACAGCCGGTTAGCATGGGTTTTTCATGGGAGATTCCCGACGAGGCACTCCCCGGCCTGCTGGGGCTCGAATCCATCACCGAGAACACACTTCAGGGGCGCATCACCCAGATCACACAGGGGTTTGCCGAAGCCGAGGTCTCTGGAAAAGTGCAGGGCCGGGTTATGGGGGCTACAAGTCAAATGCAGGTGGCCATGCGGTTTCAATGGTCGCTGATGGATCGCCGCGTGACCGCGCTGGCCCTCGCGCTTCGTGACAATCGTACGGCGGGCTATGTGGACAGCCCGTTTCAGGGAACGGTCCGGCTTCAGTTGACGCGCCAGCGGCGCCCGGAGCCACAGCTTTTAACGCCAGGCAAAATACCGACGCTGACTTTTCCACCCCCCGAGGAGCAAACACGCCTTGTCTTCCGGTCCAGTAGCGGCGGGTTTCAAATTGTCCACGATCGAAGATGGTACGTCGTCACAGACGCTCCCGACATGGTGGTGTTTCGTTTGGTCGATCAACGCGGGCTATTGGGGCAGTGTAATCTAGCACGCAGCGATTTTCAGGGCACTGCCCAATTGACTTTAGCAGCCTTTCAGAACAACGTGCGTCAGACGCTGGGCGACAGTTTCGGGCAATTTCTGGGCGCAGATGAGATGGAAAGTCCAACCGGACATCGCCTGCTGCGAATTCATGCTCTGGGTCGCACAGATGACCTCAAAATTCACTGGATATACTACCTCCTGGGGTCGCCTCGGGGCGGCTATTATGCCGCGGTGTTTACCGTGGACGACCTGTCTTGGCCGCTTTTCGAGGAAGCCGACCGCAAGTTCATGGAGGGTTTGCATTTCCTGGAACCCACAGCGGCAACCGCCACCGGGAGTTCCTCGGCCATGTCCAGATAGTTTCTGCTCTCTGCAAGGAATATCAGCGTTTCTGGTCACCGATTGACAAAAATTCCGGTGGCATACCAGACGCCGTTACTTCCCCGTTTAATGTCATAACCGTAGGCGTCTGCACGGGAGGAAACCGCGCGCCAGTGACCTGGAGACAACCGCCAAGACCGGACACATTCCAGGGCCGCTCGGAGCAATCCCTGGCCGGGCCAACTCTCCGCGCACACCTCGCTGGCTGTGCTTTGCCCACGCATGGCCCTGATAATGCGGGCAAAACGTGACTCCCAAAAATGATGCCCCTGGAGGCGGATTCTCGCCTGATATTCGGAATGGCTTTCTGCCTCGGAGAAAAGATAGGGATCGGGTCGGCCCAGAATGCTCCGCGGATGCTCGGGATGAACCCGCACCGCATAGACCATCGTCCGCTGCGTGAGTGTGCCCGGCGGGAGCGTCAAAATGGCCAGCATCTCGTCGGCAGTATAGGGTCGTCCGTCGAGGAACGGAAACACGCTGACCACTTCGCCGTAATATTTTTCCCCTTCGGAAGCATAGTCCACGATGAACAGCCCTGGCTGGCCTTCCATTTCGGACAGCGATGGGTCATCGAGCAGGCGAACCGTCTTCCCGTCGCGATCCACGGCCTCTGATTCCGGCAATCGGACGCGCACATAATGCACGAGCTCCTGGAGAACACGGGAATCGCGAAGTGCCGTGCCCTCGAACTTCTCGCGCAACGAAACGTTTTTCTCCGGATACAGATAAACAAGGAGCATCTTTTTTTCGCGGCGAGCCTGAGCCACCCCCTGCGCGTAGCTGGAAAGCCACATGTCAGCTTCCTGGATGGGAGCTAAATGAGCGGCGAGGGTTACATCGGAATCCCCGGCACGGGACGGTTGACGGCCCAACTGCTGGCCACTTTTCGACGGAAATTCGGTGGCCCCGTGCCCTGGCTTTAGCGCGGAGGCTGGGCCAGACCCGATTAAAGAGGCGAGAGCCTCCACAATGGCTTGCCGCCGCGCAGGACTGAAACCGTCCTGCTCATCGCATGCAAAGGTGGCCACCACTTTCCCAAAATCTTCGTTTTCCTTAGGACTTTTCAGGAAGCTGATAATCGCCAACCCCGGATGATTGCCAAGCTCAGCGAAGGCTGGATCGTTGCGGAGGAGTATTTCGCCGCTGGCGGTGCGTATCTTTTCGTCCGGCTGCACGATCACCGCTTCGCATGCCGTACGGAATGGCGCCCGCAATTCCGAGAGCGTCTTAACAGCTGTTTCCGAGGAACTTCGCTCCGCGAAGAAAACAAGCAGCAACTTGCGGTGATCCCTTGCTAGGGGGTATGCCAGAGCGTAGCGAGTATGGACTGTCTCTTCCGATGTATTTATTGCATGTTGTGCCTCTTGCGCGGAGCCGTCACTCTTTTGCAACAAATTAGGAGGAAGGTTGTGGTCCTGCCCGGAAGGAGACGATCGATGCGAGGGGGCGGAATTTTCCGGAGACGGACCGGGTTGTTCCCCCCTGAGCCCGGTTTGGGCTAACATCAGGACACCGAGCCCCAGGACGAAAGCCACAGGGGCGAAGACGTTCATGGGGGCGAAAAGCATTCTTCGGCTGCGCACACACAACGCGGTTGGCATAACAGGGACTCCGCTGCTGGTTACCAAAAGCGTCCTACAACCGTCCCTGGTGACCTATTCATCCCACTCTGCGCATCAACTCCAGTTGTTAAACATGAAACACTAGATTAAACACACAAAATCATCAAATTGCAACCAATCACCGAAAGGCGAAGAATAGCCAACACAAGTTGACTTTTTCGGTCAGCGAAGATAAAACAAGAGCGAACCTGGGGGCACTGGGAGAGTAACCTGTGAGCCTCGTCGGCCTTCAGTTGATAGGCCGCGTCGCGCATTTTGAGTCATGTTTTGATAGCCGCTCTTCATTTCCCTGGAGATCACACTGGCTAGGGCACGTGACTGGGCGGCTTGTTGGTGATCCGGTAGATAAACCCACACTATTCCACGAGGAGTTTCTGACGGTGAGACGAAAAAAAATTGCCTGGACTGTGGTATTCCTGATTCTGGGGGCTGTGTCAGGGCGGACCCGGTCCTCGATAGCCCAGGTTCCCGATTGGACCGCTCTTTGTGCGGAAGCGGCCAAGCAATTTCGGCCGATCACGGAAGAAGATGTCAAAACAGCCCGACAGAATTTGCTGGCAGCCGTCTCGCGCCTGGAGGCTCGCTTTGAAAGGGCCGGCCCCGAGGTGGAAGGCTGGAAAAAATACCTCCAGTGGACTGCTCTCAAATCGGAGCTTGGAAAAGATTCCCCCGATCTGAGAGTACTCGAAGAAGTATATTCGCGACTGTCAGCCGGTCATGAGGGATTGCAATTGACCTGTTTTGCGGACGTTCGCCGGGCCCTCCAGCGCTATGTGGCTCTGTCTCGAGCTTTTGGCGATGCGAGTATCGAAATCCGTTACCGAACCGTGTTGGACAACCTTCAGAAAGCGCTTGTCGAGTATCAACAGTCACAAGATCCACGCCTGGCATCCACCGTTCAGGACATGCTGGACTGGCTGGAATTGGCTGGGCAGGCCCCGCGGCTGCGTGCGGCTGTTCGGGAAGCTTTCACCCAACCGAATGTCTTTGTCCGAGTGAGAGAGGATTTTCTCGCTTCCGCATTTGCCGAACCGGTCGATGTCACAGAAGACGTTCGCGAGATTATTCTGGGAACCGACGTCCGTGGGAAAGGGCACATTGTCGGACAGCGCTCGTTGGAGCTCGTGCCTTCTGTCGATCGGGCCCTGCTGTCGATCGTGGTTCAGGGAACCATTCATTCGGACACCGTCGGATTCAACGGACCGGCACGCATTTATTCACGATCGGAGACCCCTTTCACCGCTCGCAAGCTGGTGTCGTTTACGCCGGACGGTTTGTCCTTCGAACCTGCAACCTGCTCCGCCACAACCCACAGTGACATCCAGGACGTGGACGTAACATGCAACAGCGCGTGTGTGGAACGCATTGCCTGGCGGCGGACATTCAAGCAGAAAAGTGCCGCCGAATGGGAAGCCGCTCGGAAAGCAGAACGCCGTGTGGAACGCCGTGTCGACAAGGAGGCCAACCCTCAGTTGGAAAAAGCGGCCGAGCGCTACCAGAACCGTGTTCGGCAACCCCTTCTCGACCGTGGCCTTTTCCCGCAATGGCATTTGAGCACGTCCGACGACGAGTTGAGTATGACGGTTCTTCAGCTCGGGCATGGCGGCTTGGGGGCTGCCGGGACGCCCCCTGAGCTGACGGAAGAGGGAGCCATACGACTCCAGGTTCACCACACGTGGTTTAACAATCTGCTGGAGGGTTTTCTGGGCGGAATGATTCTCAAGGAAGAACGCCTTCAGCAGCTTGCCCAGGATCTGCTGGGACGAGTCCCCGAGGAACTCAAGCGAGACGAAGGAGAAGAACCCTGGACCGTACGCTTTGCCGCTCGCCGTCCGATCGCGGTGACGTTCTCTGACGGACGACTGGTGGTGGAATTCCGCGGCGAGACTTACTGGCGCGGCGACCGATCCTACCCCGGCATGGACGTCCGCGCCACGTATCGCATTGAATCCAGCACCGAAGACAAAGGCCCCGAGATTCGCCTTGTCCGTGAAGGGCCGCTGAGTGTTTTGCCACCGAATTTTGACCCGGAGCGGGATCGCCTGTCGGTCCGGCAACAGACCATTCGCAGCCTCCTGGAACGACGATTCGAAAAAATCTTCCGGGAAACAATCACGATCGAACCGATCAAATTGGAGGGCCAATGGGCCAAGGCCGGGCCGCTCGTCGTCACGCATTTGGAGAGCACCGGGGGATGGCTGAAAGCGGTGCTCGACCGCGCCCGGTGAACCGTGTTCGAAAGCTGCGGCCGCCAGAGCGCCTCCCACGAGGTCAATCGCAACCCTGCGACGGCGTGGCTTGCTGGTTGGTGCTCCCGACTGGAAAAGCCGATCGATTCGTCAATCGATGACTGCCCACCAGGGATGATTTGGGAGTAAAATGCGCCACACCGCGTCCGGCAGGCGCTATTTTCTGTCTTTTTCGCCAGGCGTATCTTTCTTTTGGCTGTATGATAAATGGAAGGCCTCATCCGGCCGTGTGACCGGTGTGGTGAATCCGGGCGGTCGCAGTTTGCGCAGCGAGTCACTGGCCCGGATGCCTCGGGGTTCGCCTGCCGCCGGGACGAGGGTGTACTGAAACATCGTCGCTTTTTGGTGGAAACAGCACAGCCAGTGGGAAATCAAGAAACGGGAGTCTGCTGATGAGCGACGCGGCTACTCAAGATAAGACCTGGGTGGAAATCAGTTTTGATTGCGTTCCCCTGCGGACCGTCACGAGAAACGATCCACCTCTGGACGCATCGCCGAAGTTTCTCGCTCTATGGGAACGGGTCCAAAAAGCCATCCGTAAGCACGGACGCCACAATACGTATTACCTGTTCAATGCCCACTGCCGCTTTCACCTTACCAATGACCCCAACCGGGGGCTGCTTGAGTTCAGTTTCGAAGGCTGCGCCATCACCGACCCGGAAGACAGGAAAACCGTTGCCTGCGACCTGGACGTGGAACTGCGAGGGGATACATGCGACTGGGCGACTGAGCCGATCATTCGATGGTTCTCGGAGACGGTCAGGCACGCCGTGATGGCCGAGTTCGATCGCTACATCGCGGCAGGTGATCTGGCCAAGACCGTGGAGCGTCTCCAAAAGCTGGAGGCCGAAACGGCCTCCAAGGGCGGCTATGTGGGTTTCGGACTATAAGCGTGGCCGCAATTTATCAGGCTGTATTCAAAAGGTGCCAAAGCTGAAGCAGCCAGTCGTCAATAAGCAAGGCCTGATTAATGTTCCGCTCGACGTCCTGGTAGGCCACCAGACAGGATTCGAGGCATTCATGGAGCACGTCCTCGGTGAGAGGTGGGGTACTTTGGAGGAGGGCGATCACCTCTTCGCCGACAGAGGTTGCCGCGGTTTTCACACTGTGGGATACCACCGCGCGCAGGGCCTGACGGAAAAACTCCAGAGTCAGCCCAATCAACTGCTGGAGCGCCCGGCGTCGCACGGCCGCCTCTTTCCCGGCGGACTCCAGATAACCCCGCACTTCATCGCTCCAGGCGGTCACATCAAAGCGCCGTGTGGACAGGGCCTTTCTCCATTTTGCGGCAAGCTCCCACAGCTCCTGCGAGGCAAGCTCAGCAGCCCGGGCAAGACTTCCGTCGGCAAGTCGAATGAGTTCCCGCGCCCAATCAGGATTGTCCACGATGCCCTGTTCGATCAACAATCGGGCGGCGATTTCTTCGGGAAGGGGCCGGAAGCGTATCATTTGGCTGCGGGACCGGATTGTAGGGAGTTGCTTTGCCGGAGAGTTGCTGATAAGAATGAGCACCGCCGTTGCGGGCGGTTCTTCCAGCGTCTTGAGGAGGGCGTTAGCCCCTTCGAGATTTAAGTAGTCTGCGTCGTCGATGATGGCAACCCGGTAACGACCGGAAAATGGCGTCAAAGCGAGATGCCCCACCAAGCCAGCGCGCTCTGTCCCCCGCTCGGACCGGTCACCGATGAGCATTTCCAGCGGAATGAAAGATCTATCTGGCGGCTTGCTGATGAGCAGAAGATCGGGATGCGTGCCCGAAATCACCTGCACGCAGGCTGAGCATGCATTGCACGGAGCAAAGGCCTCTTTGGATGGCTTTTCGCAAAGCAGCACCTGGGCCAGTTTATGGGCAAAGGTCCGTTTCCCGATCCCCGGCGGGCCCACAAAGAGATAGGTTCCGCCAATCCGACCGCGGACAAACGCCCGCCGAAACCGCTCCGCAATCGCGTCGTGTCCTTCAATTCCCTGCCAACTCATGGCCTTGCCCTGTGTATCCCCAAACCACACCTTTGCCTTGGGATGAGAAAGCTCTGCCCTCGCCGTGCTCCATCGAACTACGTCGCGGATCTCCGGGAAACCAGCATCGACTCGACAATCCGCCGAATGGCTGCATGAACTTCTTCCACAGGTCGGTCCGCCCGGACTACGGCTATTCGGTCCGCAGCACGCACGGCCTCCTGCAGAAACCCGTCGCGGACTCTCTCCAGAAACTCCCGTCCGCGCGATTCCAGACGATCGAGCGTGCGATCGATCCTGGCTAATGCTTCCTCGACAGGCATATCGAGCACAACCGTCAGGTCCGGTAACAATCCGCCGGTGGCAAAGAGACCGATCTTCCGAACTTCTTCCACGGGAAGGCCACCACCGTACCCCTGGTAAGCGATATTGGAAAGCAGGTACCGGTCGGAAACCACAATTTTTCCGGCCGCCAAAGCCGGTCGAATGGTCTCGCGAACAAGTTGCGCCCGGGCAGCCATGTAAAGGAGTGTCTCCGCTTCGAGGCACATGGGGATGTCATCGCGATGAAGGAGAATCGAACGGATGGATTCTCCCAGTACGGTGCCCCCGGGATCGCGACAGCGCGTCACGACGTGGCCCTGCTCCTCCAACCATCGGCAGAGCAACTCGACCTGCGTCGTTTTTCCGGTTCCGTCTCCACCTTCAATTGCAATGAACATCTTAGAAGACACCAACTCAATGTACCGGTCCTTGGCCACAGCAAATGCAGGAATGGCTCGCCCGACTGATCAGCAAGCCGCACGCGGAAATGATGGCCTGAACTTTCAAGCCTACCAGGGACTGGAGGTTCTGGAAACACTGGGCACGACCGAATCCCCGAAAGCACCGGCGTGGGGCGCGTGGGCATTGGCGGGACGCCTGCCACGGCGTTCGTTGAACTGCGGAGGGGCACGCTTGTCGTGCCCATTGAAGGCGAGTGGATAATCGAACGTTGATATGCGGACCTGACAAGCAGGTCCCTCCGAATGCGGATTCCGAAAGGTCGGAGGGGCACGCTTGTCGTGCCCACGAAAAGACAATCGATCGTCCAACCTTGACAGGTAAGCGTGACGGGCAGGTCCCTCCGGCGTTGTAGGGGCAATTCATGAATTGCCCCTACTATTGAACACCTGTCGTAGTTCCGGGACAAGTTTGGCGGACCTGACAAGCAGGTCCCTCCGAATGCGGATTCCGAAAGGTCGGAGGGGCACGCTCGTCGTGCCCGCGAAAAAAGATTGGATTATCGATGGGCGTTTATCGGACCCGACAAGCGGGTCCCTCCGAATGCACACCTGACAAGCACCTCCGTCCGAAGTGCCATGGCCCGGTTGGGACCGGGTCCTGCAATGCAACCAACCCTCGATCCCCTCTAATGATCCCGACGGCGCGGAATCCGTGTCCATTGGCGGGACGCCTGCCACGGCGTCCGTTGAACCTATCATTTGAGGGGGGCGGCTTTATCGGGTACAATGCATGCGCCGTTTTTGGAGGAGTCATTGTCACTCGCGATGACAAGACTCCGGGTGCTTTTCTTCAGTCCGAAAAAGGGAGGTGGCTCATGACTCTTCGCAAGTTCATTCCGGCGGTGACGCTTTTCCTTGTAAGCATGGCCTGGGCAAGCGGCGAGGAATTCCGCCGCTGGTCCGACGTGACCGGCCGTTTCACTATCCAGGCACGACTCATCACGGTGGACGGCAATCTCGCTATCCTGGAGCAGAAGGATGGCACGAAAGTGGCCGTGGAGATCGAAAAACTGAGTCCCCAGGACCGCTCCTATTTGGATAGCCTGATGGCCGAGAACCCATTTAAGCCATTACGGGAGGATTCGGCAAAGCAACCGGAAGTCGCCCGGCCGTCAGAAGAGCCACCAGCCCCACCCGAACCGAAGTCGCCACTGCCAAAGGCACCATCCGGCAAAGAATCTTTCCAACCATATTTTCTCGCCCATGGTGGGCCGGTGGCCGTCAACTGGACAGCCGTCAAACCGATTTCGGTTAATCCGGGAGTGGGCTGGCAAGTCATGGTCCCGGAAGTCGCGCTGCCCAGCCCCCAGCCCAAAACCATCGCACTGCCACCCAAAACGGACTTCTTCGATGAAATCAGCGCGATGGTCGTTCATCCCCAGGCGAAATGGGCGGTTGTCAAATTGACGAATCGTCGGCCAGGGATGCCCAGAACATCGGAACGGATTGTCATTTGCGATCTCACGTCGGGGCGGACGGCGGTAGCCTCACGTTCTGGACCCGCGCAGACCCCGCTGGCAATTTACTGCGAGGGCACTTCTTCCCGCCGCTATTTTCTGTTCCGCCGGGACGAGTTCGGCTTTGGAAACCAGGACACGTTGTTTATTCACAGCCTCATTCCCGCTTCGGGAAGCGAGGAGGGAAAACTCGACTCTCCGGTTTCGCTCACCACGCTCGCGACATGGGTTCCGTATGACACGAAAAAGGGTGTTGGACGGGATGTGAAATGGGCTGATTTCCCCGATGAGCGGACGCTGGTCACGTGCAGCGGCGATGGACTCATCGCCATCTGGAACCTGGAAACGATGCAGCCTGAGGCAAGTCTCCCCACGGGATTCGGACATGTTCCCGCGCTCAGTCCGCATCGTCAATGGCTGGCGTTTGCCACCCGGAACGAAGTCGGCATCCTGGATTTGAAAAGACGGCAAGTGATCGCGGTGCAACAGGCTCCGCAACAGCTAAATTTCCCTGTGCTCGCGTTTAGTCCTTCGGGGCGGCAACTGGCGTCTCTGGCAAATCGATCGTCTATCCACGTTTGGGATGTAGCGACGGGCAAGCTCGAAGCGAGCTTTTCACTGCCCACCGGCCTCGCCGTTCAAAAGGACACCCTCGTCTTTCCTCACGACGATTTTGTTTTGATCGGAAATCGCTATCTGTTTCACTGGAGGTCGCAACTTCTAGTCTGGGAATATGACGATCTTGGGCCCACGGCGACAGTGGGCGATCTCGTTTGTGCAGCGGTGGACCCCCGAGCAGGGAGCGAGACTGGGGTGAGGGCTCTCGTGCTGACGCACGTGCCTCATGCCGCGGCGTTTCAGGCGATCGATCGGGCTCTCCATAACCCGGAAACCTTCGCCTTCCGAAGAGGCATCCCTGTAAAAATTGACGTTTCGGCTGTTCCTGAAGACGGTCGAGAAAAGGTTCGAGAAATTCTCACCGAGCGGCTGCGGAGCATGGATTGCAACATCGAGCCTGACGCCCGGGTCGCGATTGTTGCGGCAGTCACCGGTCCCAAAGAACGCACGGTGTCATACATCCACTCTGGCGACTACAAGGTGAAGGAATACATATTATCGCTAAAAATTGTGGTCGGCACGCAGGTGCTTTGGGAAACATCCGCGGGGGGCGTTCCCTTCATTCTGTTTTTACGACCGGGCGAGAACGTGGGACAGAAACTCAAGGAATTAACGTCCAAACCCAATTATGAGTGGTTCAAGTTGGTGGCACTGCCGCAATACCTGCCGGACGTTCCTGTGAGAGGTACCGTCGCTCTGGGCCGCGGCCCTCTTCCAATAACTAACTGATCTTTCCGGCTTGCAGAGTCGCGGAGCGGGCAATGCTTCATGCCCATGGCATGCGGTCAGCACAATCGTGTTTTGCAGGCAGGCACTCGGCCAGCCAGAACTTGAGACGCGATTCATTCGGTGACTGCGAGTTGGCAGTGACAATTTATTTGCACATTAATGTCTATCAGAATAGACAGTAATAATTTTGTTGGTGCGATAGTTGACATATTGACAAACCGCGGTTAACCTACTCAACGGATCAATGGTTTGATAGAGCTTCAGAGCATCCCCGGCGATTCTCCCCCAGACCACAATTGTCCCCGATTAGAACTTGAAAGCGACTGCCAGCGCGCAGCGAGCGGATTGGCCTGCGGCTAACCACTGGTGGGCGTAGCTTCGCAAGTTTCGTAACACTCCCGCCAAACCGAGATCATCCATGCAACTTCGTTTTCTGTCGGCGATTGTGCAGCGATTGCACTCTCTCGGGGAAAGGTGCCCGCTCATGAGGAACTTTACCGTACTCGGTGTTTTATTATGTGCGCTCCTCGTCTGCCAGGGATTCGTGCAGGGGGAAGAAGCAACGAACATCTTTGAAAGTCCCACGCCACCCCAACCCGCAGGAGAGTTGGATCGCATTGTTTTCGCCAAGCTGGAGCAGCTTGGGATCAAGCCAGTCCTGTGTTCGGACGCCGTATTCGTACGTCGCGTCTATCTGGACATGCTTGGGAAATTGCCCACTTCCGCCGAGGTCCGGGAGTTTCTCGCCGACCAGTCCCCGGACAAGCGAACGCGACTCGTGGATCGTCTCATGGAGCGCCGTGAGTTCGTGGATTACTGGGCCATGAAATGGGCTGACACCCTGCGGATTAAGGCGGAAATTCCCGTCAACTTGTGGCCCAACGGGGCGAGAGCCTTCCATCGATTTGTCTGGGCGTCGCTGGCAGCCAATAAGCCATATGACCAGTTCGTCCGGGAAATGCTGACGGCGAGTGGAAGTAACTTCCGCGTGGGCGCGGTCAACTTCTATCGCGCTGTGCAGGACAGGAGCCCCACGGGAATCGCCTCGGTGGTGGCTCTCACATTCATGGGTGTGCGAACGGATCACTGGCCCAAAGAGCGTCTGGACGGCTTGGCGGTGTTTTTCTCCCAGATCGCTTACAAACCCACGAGCGAATGGAAAGAGGAAGTGGTGTTCTGGGATCCGTGGGGGTTGCGACTGGTGCCCAGCAACTTCGTCCCGGGACGTGACACACCCGGCACAGTACGTCCCAAACCAGCGGATGAGGTCATATCGCCCGTTCCCCCTCCCATTTCGTCTGAACCCCTGGTGGGTGTCTTTCCCGATGGCACAAAAGTGACAATTCCTCCTGACAAGGATCCCCGGGAAGTTCTCGCCGATTGGCTCATCAGGCCGGAAAATCCGTGGTTTACCAAATGCATCGTCAATCGCGTCTGGGCGTGGATTATGGGGCGGGGCATCATCCACGAACCGGACGACATCCGCGACGACAACCCGCCGAGCAATCCGGAACTCCTCGCCTACCTGGAAAAGGAAATGATCCAGAGCGGTTACAATCTGCGGCATCTCTATCGGATCATTCTCACATCCCAGACGTACCAGTTCTCCTCCATTCCCCGTAATTCGTCCCCGGAAGCCATGGCCAATTTCGCGAGCTATCTCCCGCGGCGGCTGGAAGCCGAAGTGCTGATCGACGCCATCAACGACATCACCGGAACAAGCGATTTGTATACGAGTGCCATCCCCGAGCCGTTCACTTACATGCCGCGCGATGTCTCTGCAGTGTCGCTGGCAGATGGGAGCATCATCAGTCCCTTCCTCACCCTCTTCGGACGATCGGCCCGCGCCACAGGCGCATTCAATGAGCGATCCAACAAGCCCACGCCCTCCCAATGGCTGCACATGCTCAATTCCAGCGCGATTTACAGTAAACTGGTAAGCGGGCCGAAGCTCACAGCGCTTTTCCGCTCAGGTCGTCCGATACCCGAGATTGTGGACGAACTTTACCTCACCATCCTCTCCCGCAGTCCCTCTCCTGAGGAACTGCAAACCTGCAGGGAGTACATTGAAAAATCGCGGGCCCGTACAGAGGCGATGGTTGACGTGGCATGGGCCCTTATCAATTCACCGGAGTTTTTGTATCGGCATTGAGAATGGAAATCACCTGTACAAAAAGTGTGATGCATGAGAGGGAGGCCTGACCATGGTGAAGGATGAACGTCTCACAGAAACGCGTGTGTCTCGCCGGGAGGTCCTCCGACATGGGGTGTACGGTGCAGGTGGAATGCTTCTGGGCAGCACCCTGGCAAAATCCATCGGTGCTCTGGAGGCCGCATCACCGACCGCACCCAAGATCGAGCCCAAGGCGAAGTCCATCATCCAGATTTTCCTCTGGGGTGGAATGTCCCATAACGACACATGGGACCCGAAACCCGGCACAGGACGGGATTATCTGGGCGAATTCACGGACGTCATCGAGACCAATGTACCGGGAATTCAGCTCAGTGGCCTGTTCCCCAAACTGGCCAAGCAGGCCGATAAGTTCTCGCTCATTCGCAGTATGACCCATGGTAACAACGGGCATGAGACGGCCGCCTACATCATGCAGACCGGTCATCTGCCCGGAGAACGCCTGGCCTATCCGAGCATCGGCGCCGTGTTCGCGTACTTTAAGGGCAAAGACTACAAGGGGATCATCCCCCCTTACGTCGTTCTTACCCGCTCCCCGGGGCGGTTCTCGGAAGAGGGTTTTTTGGGCCCCAACTACAAGTCGTTTGCGACCGGTGGTGATCCGAACGCGACACGGTTCGAGGTGGAGGGTGTCGTGGCACGGGGAATCACCGACGACCGTCAGAAGGCCCGACGCGAGCTGCTGGACAAGCTGAACACGTTCGGCCGCTTGGTCGTGGACCATCCCGAAATTGCCCTCGCGGAAGAGAGCAAGCGAACAGCGTATGAGCTGATCCTCGGGCCCGGTCGAGAGGTATTTGACCTCAGCAAGGAAGACCCGAAACTCCGCGATGCCTACGGCCGGCACACGTTTGGCCAGTGCTGCCTTGTCGCGCGACGGCTGGTGGAAGCCGGAGTTCCCTACATTGTCATCAACTATCCCGGCGGGTGGGATACACACAGCAACCATTTCGCCACCATGCGGCGGCAATGCCCGCAGCTTGACGAAGGGCTGGCCATGCTCCTGCAGGACCTCCACGATCGCGGCCTCTTGGAGACCACACTTGTTTGGTGCACGGGCGAATTTGGGCGAACGCCGAAGGTTTCCTGGGAGCCACCGTGGAATGGCGGACGACACCACTATGGTAATGTGTTCACCGTCCTTGTGGCCGGTGGCGGCTTCAAGGGTGGCCGGGTGGTGGGCGCCTCGGACGAAGTGGGCGCTGCTGTCAAGGAACGGCCGGTTTACCCAGTGGACCTCCTGGGTACGATTTACGCCCTCGGTGGTATTGACTACACGGCCAAACTCCCGCACCCGGAAGGCCTGGATGCCCCCGTGCTTCCAGAACCCAATGACCGCGTGAAGTCCGCGGGCCTGCTGACGGAATTGATCGCCTGACCGGGACAAAAATGAGGGTTTGACACTCCCCTGTTGTGTCAGACGGCCTGAACAGCGGAATACCTGCCTGCGGAACGGGCAGGGGCAGTGTCAGAATGTCCACGCTTTAAGACAAAGACGAGCGTTGGCGGACAGGGTTTCCTGGACACAGGTGATCCCTGCGCGTTGATGTCACCTATTGAGAGGCGATTTGCAAACAGGACTGGAACGTGGCTTTGACTCTGTGAACCTGGCTACGGCCTGGGATTGTGGTGGAGGCGATTCATCAATGAAAAAGAAATGCCTTCCTTTCTTCCTCGCAGTGCTGATCGCGATTCTGACGGAACACATCGCTCTGCCACAGCCTTACATCGGGTATGTCTATCCTGCGGGGGCCCAGCAGGGCACGACGGTGCAGGTTCGTCTCGGCGGCCAGCGACTTGCCATCCCTCAAGGTGCGATTGTCTCCGGAAAAGGGGTGGAGGCGAAACTCGTGGAGTACCGCTGGTATCTCAACAATCAGGAAGTCGCCGTCATGCAGGAACAGCTCCGAATCCTGGAAAACCAGGCCAAGGAGAAGGAAAAAGCCGGCCAGAAGATCGATGAAGCCACGCAACGCATGATGGACCGACTGCGCGAACGGATCGCCGAATGGCAGAATTTCCCGGCCAATCGGTCGATCGTGGATCTGGCGATCGTGGAAATCAAGGTGGCTCCCGATGCCGATCCAGGTCCGCGCGAAATCCGGCTGGTGACCACGCAGGGCCCAACCAATCCAGTCGTGTTTTACGTCAGTCAATTCCCCGAGGTGGTCCGGAAGCCGCTTAAATCGTGCCCCAAACCGATCCTCGGCAATGAACAGGCTGCTGAAATCCGCCGTCCGCCGGAAGAGAAAGAGGTGAAGGTGAGCATCCCCTGCGTGGTGAATGGACAGATCGCGGCTGGGTTTGTGGATGCCTACCGCTTCGAAGCCAAAAAGGGTCAGCGATTGGTAATTAAAGCGTCCACGCGAGAACTGATTCCGTACATTGCGGACGCGGTACCCGGTTGGTTTCAGGCGGTACTTACTCTCTATGACGCCAATGGTCGCGAGGTTGCATTCAGTGATAGCTTTCGATTCGACCCTGATCCCGTCATCTATTACGAGGTCCCGGAAGACGGTGAGTATGTGCTCACCATCTCCGATGCCCTTTTCCGAGGCCGGGAAGATTTCGTCTATCGGGTCTCCATTGCCGAGGCGCCCTTCATCACGCATATCTTTCCCCTGGGAAGCCAAGTCGGGCAACCCGTTTCCCTGGAGGTGAAAGGTTGGAATACGGAAGGCGCCCAGGTGGAAATGCCGCCGCAAGATGCCGGGCCTGGGATTCGTTTCGTCCGCGCGGTCCGAAACGGCCTGGTTTCCAATCGTGTGCCGTTTGCGCGGGACACCCTCCCCGAAGCGATGGAAAAAGAACCCAATAACCAGGCAGATCAGGCCCAACCTGTTTCCCTCCCGGCGATCATCAACGGCCGGATTGATCAACCAGGCGACTGGGACGTCTTTCGTGTGGAAGGCAAGGCAGGCCAAACGCTTGTGGCGGAAGTCATGGCACGACGGCTGAACTCTCCGCTGGACTCCTTGCTCCGGATTACCGATGCGAGCGGTAAACTTCTCGCCATCAACGATGATTATGAAGATCCGGGAATGGGCCAGATGACGTATCACGCCGACTCTTACATCATGTTCCAGTTACCGGCGGATGGAACGTATTTCGTCTACTTGGGGGACACAACGCGACACGGCGGCGAGGAATACGCTTATCGCCTGCGATTGAGTGAACCACGCCCTGATTTTGCCCTCCGGGTAATCCCGTCAGCGTTAGCCATTCGTAGCCAAAGCACCGCCGCCCTGCGGGTGTACGCAATTCGGAAAGACGGGTTCGAGGGCGATATCCAGGTCAGCCTGAAGGATCCGCCGGAAGGTTTTGTCAATTCGCCGGTGATTCTTCGGGCCAATCAGGAAATGGTCTCGCTCGGAGTGAAGACTACACTGAAAGACTCCAACGGGGCGGTACCGCTCACGGTGATCGGGAAGGCCAAGATCGGCGACCAGGAGATTGTCCATGAGGCCGTCGCCGCCGAGGACAAGATGCAGGCGTTTCTATGGCGGCACCTGCTTCCCGTGGGAGACTTGGTGGCCCAGGTGTACGATCCTTCCTATCAGCCGCAACCCAAGCGTACTCCGCCCCAGGTCCCGCCGGAATTGGTTGAGGCCGCCCGAAAGGCCATTAAGGAAGCTGGCCGGGCTCCGTTCAGTAAATCCCAGGTAGCCGGTCGGGTTCGGATGCTGAACGTGCTCTATGAGAACGAATTCCTGACGGACGAGTTTTATCTCGCCAAGATGGCCGAGTGTGCCGCGGCTGAGGAATAATCCCTGGAACGCGGCAACCGCCGCTGGTCGATGGCCCCAGCTCTCCAACGTTAGCCACACGGCATACCCTAGTTTGGGGGAACCAAGTGGCGCCAAAGGCGGTAGGCAAGCTCTTAGTGTCTGATCGTAGTCAGGGCTGAAACTCCAAACAAAAAGGACTGCGTCCGGTTAAGACGCAGTCCCTTGTTGAGCGAGGGCGACGGGACTCGAACCCGCAACCACCGGATCGACAGTCCGGTACTCTAACCAATTGAGCTACGCCCCCGGATCATTGGTCCTTTCTTATTTAGAATATTCCTCAACGCGGCCGATTGGTCAAGCCCCGCCCCCGCTGAGCCATTCCCATTTTTGCAAAGATCCATGGCATGCCACGAGCGCAAGGTGTTGTAGGGCAATTCATGAATGGCCCCTACCAAAAGGCGAGTCACTTGGGGTGGATTATCCAATGTTGACAAGCGGACGTGACAGGCACGTCCCTCCGAGTATTCGTCGGAGGGGCACGCTTGTCGTGCCCGCGCAAAGACAATCGATCATCCAACCTTGACAAGCGGACGTGACAGGCACGTCCCGCCAGACACGGACCTGACAAGCAGGTCCCTCCGAATATGGACGGGCGAATATGGACGCGACGAGCACGTCCCACCGGGCTGAAACCTGCTCCTGCCCAAGGAGCGGTCCAAATCCGTGCCGCTTCCCGGCATCAAATGGGGATGACTCAGGTCCCGGGGACATTCGACCCGTGGTGAACCGCTTCCCTGCCCCGCACCGGACCCAAACGGCAGGCAGATGCCCCTCTCGAATTGGGGTTGCGGCCCCACAAATAAAACGGTTTTCTGCCCTCGCAAAAACGTGTGTTAAACTTTTCACAGGGCGCCTCGATATGCGCCTTAGTTCTGATTTTGACAGCGGCGTGTGGAAGGTCTGTTGTACCATGCTTGAACGGTGCCTGTCGTTCGTGGATCGCTGGTTAGGTTATCTCGGTCCTCGCGAATGGTTGATTGTGGCCGTCGTGGGCCTTGCCTTGGGGGCCCTCTGGTTGCGCGGGTTCGGTTCGCGAAGTGACTACTGACAGATATCGCGACCGTGCCGCGGCCAATTCAGCCATTCGCTGAAGGAAGCCCGTTTGCGGTATCGGTTGCCACGACCGTTACAGACGCCGAAGCGGAAAGGTCTTCTTCTGGATACGCGTCGGGCAGTTCCCGCAGTTTGCCCGTCCAGGCAATGATATTGCCCAACAAGCGGACGTAGGCGTCCCCCACCTCGATGTAGCCGCCTGCCGGAATCTGCACTACGATCCGGTGCTCGCCCCAATCGACCATTCCGCCGATCCAATGAGGGGCCACGTCAAACGCAAGAGCGGCCGTCCGGCCGGCACCAAATCGCCCCACAACGAGCAAGGGCACCGTGTCCGCCACGGACACATCTAACCCGTTCGCATCGTCGGTAATTGTAAGACGGTCGCCAGCGAGCAGCGTGGTGCCCTGCGGCTTGGGAAAGATACGGTTGAACCCGGCGACCAGCGGCGGTTTATCCCAGGGAAGGCCGTCCGTGATGGGATGCCGTTTTACCATTCGAACAACGCACCCCTGCGCACAATTGACGCGGTCGTCAGACATACTGAGATAGACGGGCAATACCTCGGCGATCGGGCGATTCACGTATTCTCCCACGCGTCCGAAGTAGCTTTCCCAGCCGCCAATCATGAGGAGGCCCGAGCCCTGCTCGACATGTTCCTTAATCCGTTGAAGCTGCGGCAGGGTAAACCCGACCGATGGATAATCGCTGATGACGTAGAGGGCAAACGGTTCCTTAAGCAACTCATCCGCAACCCGTCGCCGACTTGGAACATGCTCGTACTCAAAGCCGCAGTACTCCATGACCCCGGCCAAATAAGCGGCTGGTCCCGTCAGTTCATCGTCGCCGAAGTAGCAAACGCGCGAAAGCATAAAACGACCTCATTCAGAATTTGCCCGCGGAAAGAGAACACTACGCTCCGTCACGGCCCTTTTCCATTGTTCTTCCAATGGGCCGCGATAACAAGCTTGGTCCACCGATCAGCCGGTAGAGAAAAAGATCAGCATCCAAGACGGCCGACTATGACCGCAGGCCGATTTCGTAAAGGTACTCGAGGGTGTAAATTCCTGTGTCGTGACCGTCGCTGAAGCCGATTTTGTAGGCATAGTTGCCCACCGGCGTCACTTCCTTGAGGGTGACCCGAGGAGCCTCTCCGGAACTGCCTCGCGCGTTTATCTCTTTGCACGTGGCGCAGGGACACAGTTGACGAAGCCGATCGGGAGGATAACGTGCCGTGACCCCGTCATTCCATTCAATGACGAGGTCGCCACCTTCTAAACGCAGCGCGAGAGGTCTTGGGGAAGACATACGGAACTGTCTGCCAGGTTGACACCAGATGCATGTGAACGACGACTGAATTGCGACTCACGGTCGCGCCGAGCCACCCGACTGGGTGGAACCGGTGCCAGTCGGTTTGATTTCGGTGGGCCGACAGTACGACAGGGCCAGCAGTGCGTACGCCGTCACGAGATTGGGGTCGCCCTCCATCCAGCGATCCGCCGTGTTGACCCAGGACCCATCCTCGCGTTGACGTTTTGCCAGCGCTTCAAACAATTCAGCCCGCCAATCGTGCCGCCTTCCCTGGGCATCCACGAAGAACGGTTCTCCAAGAGCGTCCATCGTTTTGGCGAAGGTGTGATAGTAGTAGTAAAGCCCCTGCTGGCCCAGCCCAGGATTACTATCGAGGTCGTAGTGCTGCGCGATCCACCGCTTGGCCGCCTGGACGCGGGGGTCATCCGCCGTAAGACCGGCATAGATGAGGCTCTTCAAACCCGCATACGTCATCGATCCATAACTGCGAAGGCCACCCGTCGGGGTCTGACCGGCCACGCTCTGCCCGCCCGCAGCGCAGGTGTAATAAAAGCCGCCATCGGGATTCTTACTGGCAAATGGGGTCGTGTTGTACTCCGTCTCTAGATTCTGGCACCGCGAAACAAAGATGAGGGCCTTCTGGATAGCTGGGTCGTCCGGTCCACGCCCCACAGCGCGCAGGGCATCGATGAGAAACGCTGTATTGGAAAGATCGGGTCTCTTACTTCGCCCATAGCCGGCGCCCCCGTAGAAATAATCACTGGGATTTTTGTCTTCACTCTCATCCCATTGAATGTCCTTAACGAACTTTTCCGCCCGGGCGATGACGTCTTTGTAACGCTCGGGATCAGCCCACTGGAAACACATCATGGCAATGCAGGTTTCGTAGTTTTTGTAGAAGCCCTCGGGCGTATAGATGCCGCCGTCCGGTTGGATCTGCTTTTCCAGATAAGCCAGGCCTGCGCGAACCGGCGGATCATGAGTAGTCAGGCCGCTCCGCACCAGGGCTGCCACAGCTAAAGCCGTAATACCCACCCCCGTTTCCGGAGAAAACGACCCATCCGGCATCTGATGCGTCACCAGGTAGTTGACGCCCTTATCCACACAGGTTTTGTACGCTGTCGGATCCGGACCGACCCTGACGGCGGCCGCCTCTTCGCCGTAAACGCCTCCGCACGAAATGGTCCATAGCGTGATTGAGTGTATCGCAATTGCCACAGGAAGAATCCAAAATGAAAAACTACGCTTGCTCATGGTTTTTTCCTTCCTCTGAAATTCAAGTCCACCAGAAGATGCCCCCTCTTGGGCAAGGTCGGTCAGCTCAATAAAGCGATCGCGTTGGAGCTAAGCAAAATAAATACCAACGATTTTCGAGTTGTTTTTAGAGTTAGCCAGGGGATCGCGATTTAACTTCCGCTCAATTGCCAATTTAGATTATAGGGAATGGACCGCGTTTGTGTGACACGACTGATCGAATTCCGCGGCCACGTTGGGTTGTGTTGCGCCGATCGACACGCGTGTCGAGATCATCGACACACGGTTGAGCCGTGTTCCTCGGATTTTTCCCGCGTTGACTCGGGCTCCTCGATTCCCAGGCGCTTCATCTTTTTGTAGAGCGTCGTGCGATTGATCCCCAGGGCTTTGGCCGTCGCCTGCCGGTTCCAGTTGTGCATCTCCAGCATCTGTAGAATAATCTGCCGTTCGGGAAGCTGGAGTGCCTGTTTTAACGGAGCTTTTTCCGGAGGGCCCAGTCCAGGGGTAAGAGCCGCCGCGACATCCGGGGGGAGGTCCTCCAGGGTGATGACCGGTTTTCGGCCAAGAAGGACCGCCCGTTCAAGGACGTTCTGAAGCTCACGCACATTGCCGGGCCACCGATATGCCTGGAGGGCCGCTAGGGCCTCATCGCTGAGGGTTTTCAGTGGTCGTCCCATCTCCTCGCAGATGCGTTTCAGGAAGTGCTCCGCGAGAAGGGGAATATCCGACACACGCTCCCGCAGTGGAGGCAACTCGATGTTGATGACGTTGATCCGATAATAGAGGTCCCGTCGGAACCGTCCTTCCTGGACTGCCTTTTGCAGGTCTTCGTTGGTGGCCAGAATAACCCGCACATCCACCGTAATCGTCTCCGTACCGCCCACAGGCTCAAACTGGTAGTCCTGGAGAACACGGAGGAGTTTCACCTGGAGTGCCGGGCTGGCTGTCCCAATTTCGTCGAGAAAAATCGTGCCTCCATCCGCTTGCTTGAATTTTCCGATCTTGTCCCCAGTGGCGCCGGTGAAGGCCCCCGCTACGTGGCCAAAGAGTTCGCTTTCCAGGAGTGTCTCCGGCAACGCTCCACAGGCCACCTCCACGAACGGTTTGTCCCGCCGACTGCTCCGTCGATGAATGGCACGCGCGATCAGCGACTTGCCTGTGCCACTTTCCCCGGTAATGAGCACGGTCGCTTTTGTGTCGGCGACAGCCTCGATGACGTCGTACACGCGGAGCATCCGGTGGTCCCGCCCCACGATGGCATCCAGGCCGTAACGCATGTCGAGCTGAGTCTTCAGGTTTTTGTTCTCTTCGACCACGCGTTTCTGGTTGAGCGCCCGCTCAATGGCTACCTGGAGCTCCTCGTCGATGAGGGGTTTGGTGAGAAAGTCAAACGCCCCGGCACGAATCGCCTCCACTGCCAGGTCCACGGAACCGTAGCCGGTCACGAGAATGACTGGCATCTCCGGGTAACGTTCCCGGCAGAACCTGAGGACATCAAAGCCGTCGCCGTCGCCAAGTCGGATGTCCACAACGGCAACGTCATAGGACCGCCTCGCCAGTTCGCGGAGCGCCTCCTGTACCCCCGTGGCAGTGTCCACGCGGTAATCCTGCTCCCGCAGCCAGTTGGCCATCGCCTGAAGAAGGTGACGATCATCGTCAACGAGCAAGAGCGCTGCCTTGGGCATGAGGGCACCTGCTGAATCGAGATCAACCCTTGAGGGGGGAACTCTCAATGAGAGCCAAGACCGATAACCCGTCGAGAAGTATCTACCTTATGCAAAGCTGATAGTCAACATGCGCAATCTGGGAAACGTGGCGAACTCTTTCGAGAAGAAGGCGAAATCTCGGCGTGGTCGAATACCATCAGAATTGGGGGGTCGATCACTAACTCACCTTGGTGGTGGTTTGCTTTACGCCTATAGGGTGGTAGGATTATTTTTCAGATAGCCCTCGGGGGCAAACGCCCCCTGATGGGAAGGATTGCCTAAAAATCTTATGCAAGCAGGCGGAACGAATGGTCTCAAACCTGGAGGGACCGTAAGATGGCGATTCGAGTTCTCATAGCCGACGATCATGAAGTAATCCGCTGGGGTCTGAAGGAGCTTCTCAAGGGCTCTGATATCGAGGTTATCGGTGAGGCGGCCACTGGTGCCGAAACCGTGGAAAAGGTGAAGACCCTCCGCCCAGACGTACTCGTTTTGGACATTCGCTTTCCCGACCTGGACGGCCTGGAAACTTTGGTGAAAATTCGCGAAGAAGGCCTCGACACTCGGGTGGTTTTGCTTTCCACCTATGACTATCAAAGCTACGCTGCGAGAGCCGTTGCCCTTGGGGTATCGGAATACCTTCTCAAAGGGGCCGGTCGGGACGAGATCATTCGGGCAATTCACGCCGCGGCAGCCGGCGAACCGCCCAAGGTCGATAGCCGACTGGGGGAGGTCATTCAGGCGATGCAATCCAAGCAGCCCATCGAGGATGATATGGTCCAGCTCACCCAGCGGGAGACTCAGGTGCTGCGGCATATCGCGCTGGGACTTTCCAACAGGGAGATCGCCAACTCGCTGGACATCAGTGTGGAAACAGTCAAGGAACACGTGCAAAATATTTTACGGAAATTGAACGTGAACGACCGCACGCAGGCCGCCGTTTGGGCGGTAAGGAAAGGCCTCGTCTAACGAACCGGCAAAAGTGATCGCCTCTCGAGCGGAACGCAAAAATAGACGACAAGCACCTGGATATCGCAAATTCAGCGGCAAAGCTGCGAAGCCGGGGCGTACCTGTGATTTCTGGATGCTCGGCCCCCACCTTCAAGTGGCTGGGGTATTCACGCCTGGGTATTTTCAACACCCATCGGCGAAGGAGAGCAAGATCAAGAAGATCGCTGTTGCGCCGCCTGAATCTGTACATAGGCAAGGCGAAGTTCGTGCAGCATCTGTTCCAGGGCCTGTTTCTCTTCCGGCGTGATGTTTCCGCTTGTCTTCTCATAAAGCAGATTGATTGTGTCGATGAGGTGCCGGGCCCGATTCAGCCGTACCTCGACCTTGCCAGTCAAAGGATCGGGCAAAAGCCCCAGGGCGGCCAGAGCCTGCATGGAAAAGCTGCTGGCCAACCCGGTGAGGGTGGGCGGGGGTAATGGAGGATCACCCTCCCCGGGCGACGAAGATGACTCGCGCTGCTGGCGGGTCTCCTGTTTTTCTTTTTCCACCCGGGCTTTCCACTCTTCGTCCACAACAATTCGCTCGTCAGCCGATCCCACTTGTTCAGCCGGCTTTTCGGGCTGACCCGATTGCTTTTCCGGCCGATCCGATTGGACATGTGAATCGCCTGCCCACATGTTTGCTTCCTCCGATGCCTCGGTGAGTTGAATCCATCCTGCGTTGTCGGTGGCCTTCCGGGCTCCGGCAGGGCCAGCGTAGCATTGCCGCGAGCCTTCTCACGAAAGCCGGCACGTCCTTGCCTGCATTGCCACCTGCCATTCCGGGGTGCAAGACAGAGAGAATTATCTCCCGCGCAAGCCATTAGTCCACGCGGCTGCGTAGACCAGCCCCGCTCGTATTTGGTCGCCACTTTAAATTCAGTTTCTGATTCCAGCTATCCAAGTCAAGAGTGAGGGAATCCGAAGTTCCCCGCCGGAAGTGGTAGATGCAACGCAGGAAATACGGGAAAGGACGAGTTCTTTTCGTCTTCTTTTCGTCGTGCTCTGCAAAAAGCGCCCACCATTTGCAAGGAGCCCGTCGCATCCCGCCCGGGCAATTCCCGCCGGTAGGGAGAATTCAGGAATTGGTCCTGCAACACAATAAGTGCGGCCGATCGGGGGCGATTCATGACAAGCCCTAACCGATCTTGGAATCCGCGGCGGATCGTGCTCCTCTCGGATGTCACCGAGGATTTGACGTTGCCCGAGTTTGCCCAGTTCCGCTATACTCGCCCTGTTCCGCATGAAGCTTAGCACAGAGGCGTTGTGGCGAAAATCCCGAAGATCGGGCGCCGGCCAATCCCCGGCGCTACGCCCTATTTCGGAGTAATCAACTAGCCCGAGGCTCGGTCAGATTCTTGCTGTCCCCGGCCAGGTTTAAAACGCTTTCGGCAAGGAAGCTGAAACGATGGATTTTGCCGCGTGCGGTGAAACAACGCGCCAGCCGCCTTCGGTGTCTGTGGTGATTCCGCTTCACAACGAAGCGGGCAACATTGAGACCTTGCACAACGAATTGAGCGAGGTTCTGCAATCCCTCAACTGCCCCTGGGATATCTACTACGTGGACGATGGTTCCACCGACGAAACTCCTCAAAAGCTGTCTCAGATTGCTGAAAAAGATGGCAATGTCCAGGTAATCTTTCTCACACGACGCTTCGGTCAGGCCGCGGCACTCCGCGCGGCCATGGACGCCTCGCAGGGGGACGTCATTATCACGCTCGACGGAGACCTTCAGAACGATCCGCGGGACATCCCGCATTTTCTGGCGAAGATCGCGGAGGGCTACGACATCGTTCATGGCTGGCGACTGCACCGGCAGGATTCCTACCTGAGTCGCCGACTTCCCTCCCGGGTCGCCAACTGGCTGATTCGCAAACTGACAGGTGCCCCCACACCCGATCTGGGTTGCGGGATACGTGCGATGCGCCGCTGGGTGGTGGAGCATCTCGAACTGGTGGGCGACATGCACCGCTACCTGCCCATCCTGGCCCGCGACCTGGGGGCAAAAAGCACCGTGATTGTCGTGAATCACCGGCCGAGAAGATCTGGAAAAAGCAAATACGGACTGCGCAGATTCTTCGCAGTTCTGGCGGACTTGCCCCTGATTGTGTTCCTTACCCGCTATCGATGGAAACCCATCCGCCTGATGGCAGCCTTATCTGCTATGGTGGGATGCCTGGGGACCATGATGGCGGTGCCGGGACTGGTGTGGACCGTCCTGGGGCGTTTGCCCCTCGGCATCCCTCTTTTGGCAGCAGCGGTTGTCTCTTGGGGGATGAGTCTGATCCTTCTAGCCGTTGGGCTCCTCGCCGAACTGCAGGTCCGCCTGGCCATGTCTGGGGGAAGGAACGCCCCGTATCTGGTCCGCTCTTTGGTGTCAAATAGACACGAGGCCAAAGTTGTTCGATTTCCAGAGCCGTCGCCACGGTTGAACTCGGGCCGCACGGGATCGTACGGTTAGACGTTGCGTATCGCGGTTGCCCTGAAGTTCTGCCTCGTGCATACTTCTCTCAGGGGAATCGGCTCCGGTCAAGCACGGAAAGATCCGTCGCATTCCACGGCCAACGTACTCGACGTTTTGCGGCTGGCAGGGCCTGGTCATGGCATGCGCCTCAAATGATACAGCCGCAAGGTGCTTGGGGGTGGCAGCGGCCCCGGACGAGGTCGGTCTCGATTGGGCGGCAAGGTTTCCCATTTAAGCAAGTAAGATTCTTCGGCCGGTGGTTTCCCCGAGTCCCAGGCCAGGCGGACCTCCATTCCCGGAAATTCAGATTCCCGTCGCATAATTTCCGCAGGCAAGCGGACAGTGTGCAGACAGGTGTCAATCGGACGCAGTGTCTTTTCGTCCAGAACCCAGGTGCCGCTTCCGTACTGACTGTGACTGAACTTCTGAACGAGGTATCCCGCCTTTGCAATCTGGACGGGGCCAGCTGCGATTTCCGCGCCGATACTTCCTCCTCCGGAAAACTCCCATCGATACTCCCAGTTACTCGTCTGATAAATCACCCATCGATCGTTTTCCCACCGGGCGTTGTAGATTTGGCTTCGGCCTGCCTGGTCGTATTTGTGATAGGTGACGATGGGCCGGCGCTGGCTGTCGAATCCTACATGATGCCCGACGTTGATTAGTCCCAGTTTGATGGGCACCGGATCGACAATTACACCTAGCGTCGCTGGTGTGATGGGTAAGGTGAGAGGTCTGCCATCCACCGTTTCCCAGTGGACGAGATCGCGGCTTCGGGCGTAGCTGATGTCGTGGTTGGTGCTGCAATCCGGCGTATCCCGCCACATCCAGCAGAGATGCCACATCCCGTCTGGGCCCAAAATCGGCCCCGACGGATACGCGCTCATTTCTTCTCCCCCATCCAACAGTGGGACCGGCAAAAGCCGACGCCAGGACTGCGATTCCGCGTCATAGACGTTAAAAAGCTGGCGTCCACGGCCGCTGGCGCCGTCGCGGTAATAAAAGACGAGATCACCGTTTGGTGTGGTGATGAAATGAGGATAGGTGACGCGGTCTTCATTTTCCCCAACCATTTTGTGGATGGGAATTAAGCTTTCCAGATCGTGGGGCCTGGTCATCCGAAAATAAATGAGCGGTGTGACGTGCATGTTACCACTGACATGAAGGTACCCGCGTTTGTCCACTGCCATCACGATGCTGTTATGACTGTCCCATCCCACCGACGTTGGCAGGTTTTTGAAGCGAAAAGGTGATTCATCGAGTTTCCGCTGTCCGACAACCAGTTGTCGCTCGGCGTCATAAAAGGCGACGTACTGGTAGGGCGGAACCGTAAGCAGAAAGAAGCCCACCGGATGGCCAGCCCAAACCGGCCCAATTTCCCAAGCGTCCAGGATTTCCCACTTCTCCGTGACAAGATCGCAAGGTGCGTTCGCCGCGCACGCCACTACAAGGCAAGTCCAGAAGAACGCAGACATGAATCCGTCCTCTCCACGAAAAAGGTGTCTTTTTGAGGCTGACCGGTGTCGAGTTTCCCCAGAGTATAACTGGAAATCGTTGACTGGGGAGAGGTCCGGAATCGGCAATCAACTTGAGAGATGATGCCCGTCAGGCGTTCCACGTGCCACGAGAGGGGAATTGTTGCGAGCACTGCCCCGCCGCGTCTGTCGGAGATGTCGAAAAGCTCACCTCTCTTTAAAAGGGCGGCTTTAAATTTAAAAGCACGGCTTTAAATCGCTTTAAATCGAGGTTTTACAAGGGCCGCCCCCGAGGGCGCACCCGTGAAAGCTTTGAGAACTACGCTGTTGAAATCGAAAAGCACGCAATAGGAAAGAAACGGAAAAGGATCAATGCCCTGGAGAGGATTCGAATTTACTTTCAAAACACTGATTTTTTCCGCGTCTCACAAAGGTGGTGGACCTAAAAGTGGCCCTGCATCTTGTGGGGGGTGCAATACAGTAAGCCATCTCATTGACACATCTTGTCCGAAAATTGTAACCTCGAACGGCCCCTTTTCTGTCGGTGTTTCACAATATGTGCCCCCGGTGTTGGGCAGCCCTAAACTCAATGGGACGTCTTTTCCGCTAACCGCCAGCTTCCACGTAGCCAGTTACACATATGGAACCACATACAGACACAGCGAAATTTGTACCGCGCAGCGTTGCTATACTGACAGAAAAGCGTTGGTTTTGTTTCAGTTTCGTGGTTCCAGCTTACGGAGTAAACGCATGCGACAGAACGCGACAGGAAGCCAGCCCGAGCAAGTACTGATCGACGAAAAAACGGCAGCCCGGCGGTTGGGCGTGAGCACCAGCCATTTGGGCAACTTACGCCGCCGAGGGGAAATCCCGTACGTCCGGGTGGGTGCCTTAATTCGGTACGACGTGCGGGCCTTAGATGAGTGGATTGCTTCCCAACTGAAGACCACAAAAGAAAAGGGCGTCGATCGCTAGTCCCAGTGACCGACGCCGCCGCCGTGGGGTGCGTCCACCCCCACAACCTAAACCGACGTTTATATTTTAGGTTCTGGGCCGCGTGGACGCAACCCCAGTTTGCCTGGAAAGGAGCGTCCCGTGAGCCAAGTTTTGTTCACCTACCAACGCCTGGGCTACCGGGTCCACCCTCTTCACTGCGGCAGTAAGCGTCCACTCCTACCAGGATGGCCGGAACGGGCCGCCCGTGACGAGGCGACCGTCCGCCAGTGGCTGGCAGAGTTTCCGGGGTGCAACTGGGGCATAGCAACCGGAGAAGGCTTCTCTGTGCTGGACATCGACCCAGCAGCCCTGGAGGCAGGGTGGCCCGGTGACCAGCGCCGGCAGGAGCTGAAGGCCACAGGGTGCCCGTTGGTCCAAACCCCGCGGGGCGGTTTTCATCTTTACTTCAGGGCGGATTGGGGAAATTCAGTTGGGGTGATTGCCCCGGGGGTCGATACGAAAGGCCCACGGGGCTATGTGGTGGCACCACCATCATTGGTCAACGGCAAAGCATACCGCTGGATCCGGCCACTTGTGCCACGCGATCAACTCCCACCGCCGCCGGAGTGGCTGGACGCAGCTCTGAAAGCCGCCGCGAAGGCCATCGAACACACCCCCGATCCTAAGTCCGCCGAAGAAATAGCCCGAGAGGGTTCAATCCTCTGCGAAGGGCAAAGAAATTGTGGCCTAACAAGTCTTGCGGGCCGTCTCCGCCGACTGGGCTTTTCACAGGATGAGATAGCGGCCGCTCTTTTGGCGGCCAATCAGTCGCGTTGTCGCCCGCCGCTTCCCGAGCGGGAAGTGTTGGCCATTGCAAAGTCCATTTCAAAGTATCCCACCGGCCCAATTCCTCTTCCACCAGCGTTTTATCGGGCCTGGTCACGCGCCATCGCTCATCACAGGAGGTTTCGAAAATGAGTCCACTGAATTTTGTTGTCACTCCCCATAACGGGTCCGTCCGCCGACTCGTCATGGTATGGGAAAATGGGGCGGAAGTGTTCCGTGACAAAGTTGATGTTGACAACGCAAACGCTCGTAAACGCTTTTTTGAGAGGTTAGGGCAGACGCTTCAGCGCCCGGGGCAGGAGTTAGCCCGGGCGTTCGAGGGCATGCTTCTTAACCTAGCCGATGAAGTGGATAAAGCGGCGAAAGAACAGGCAGCCCGCGGCAACGGCAATTCCACTGATCCCTTTGAAATCGCCCGCCGTGAGTTAGAAAAAACACCGCCAGAGATCGTCGCCGAGGCGGAGCGGATGGCAAACAGCCCCGAATTACTCCGGGAGGTTTATGACGACGTTTGCACACTGGGTGTTGCCGGAGAGGCCGAGACAGCCTTGACTGTATGGCTCGTGGGGGTGAGCCGTTTGCTGGCAAGCCCGTTGGCGGCCGTTATCGTGGGTCCCACGTCCACTGGAAAATCGCATGTGTTACAGAAAGTGGGCGCGCTCTTCCCTCCCGAAGCAACAATCAAGTTGACTCAGGCCAGCCCGCAGAGTTGGTTCTATCTTCCCCCGGGAAGCCTGCGTCATCGTTTCGTGACCCTGGGTGAACGCCCGCAGGGGGAAACACCCGAAGTTGTGGACGCCAACCGGAGCTGGCGAGAGCTGGTCAGCGAAGGGCGGCTCGTCAAGGCTGTCGCCACTCGCGGGCCGGATGGGCAGATGACCACGGAAGTGGTCATTCAGGAAGGCCCCGTCGCGTTTTGCGAATCCACGACAAAAAGCAAACTTCTCGATGAGGACGCGTCGCGGATGCTGATCTTGAATTCCGACGACTCGGAGGAACAGACCAGCCGGGTCGTCAAGAAAGTGTTCAGCGATGCGAGTAAGCCGCAAAGTGGAGGTTGCGAAACGCTCATCGCGAAGCATTGGGCTTTTCAGCGGCTCATCGGCAGCCACCCGCCGCAGGTTGTGATCCCGTTTGCGGAACAACTCGCGGAAAAATTCCCGGTGGACAGACCGGAGTGCCGGCGTATCGCAAGACACTGTGTGGCGCTGATTCGAGCGAGTACCCTCGCCCATCAGTTCCAACGCGAGCGGGATGGCGAGGCGATCATCGCCGACCCGGCGGATTACTACGTGGCCTATCGCCTACTGCAACGGCCCGCCGCTCGGTTGCTGGGGCGGGAGGTGCACACGTCATTTGAACGCTTGCTTGAAAAACTGAAAGCGGCTGTCGGGGACGGGGAGTTTTCGACAAAGGAAGCGGCCGACATTGGTGGCATGACCCCACAGTGGACACGACAGGCCCTCCGCGCCCTAGCAGAACAGGGAGCTATTGAGCAAGTATCCCCCGGAGGAGGGCCTAAGTCGGCCACCTGGAGAATCATCGGGGAATACCACGGCCGGGGGGTGCTCCCTGAACCAGAAAAAGTTTTTACTTCCTCCCGGTTTCTCACTTTCCGCTAGGCGCAAGTTGTGAATTGAACAGAACTAAAGCGGAAATTGGCCTTACTTTCCACTAATTTCGGCATTTCCACAAGGCACGAACGTGGCAACTAGCCGAAAAGCGGAAACTAGCGGAAATTCGCAGCACTTTCCACTTAAGTCATTTTTTCAACAAGAGTTACGACTAGCGGAAATGCGGAAACCAGAAGTAAGAGGGAAGAAATTATGAGAAACTCTCTCGACCCACTAGCGTGGCTAGATTGTACCACCACTCAGAGGGAATCTTCCACTGGCAAGGTGACCGCCCCCACTGCGGGCCAGCGGGTGAATCTATGCGGAACTCCCCCCAAATGCGTCTTGCATGTGCTCAACCGCCCGGGAGTGTCAGTCACGTGGGAACGTGGAGAACTTCACTTCCACGTAGCCCCGGAGGCCTTGACCAAAGCCGAGCTGGCCCTCCTGCTGGGCCACAAAGAGGAAGTCGGCGGCTGGCTGTTACTCCACAAACTCTTGGAAGCGGGATATTCACTCCGGCTGCAACCGAGCGAATACGGCCCGGGATACGTTCTGATTCCGACTGGAAAGCCGTCGCAGCCCGTGGACTTCCCGGCCCTCTTTGAACTCTACGACACTTTCCACGACTCCGCGGTTGCCCTGCTACTGGACGCCTGCCGGTTGCTCAAGATCGATCCCATGGATTGGCCCAAGACTGCGGAGCGATTCGTTAGGGAAGCGACACTCCGCCGGGAAGAGTGCCTCACCAAGCCGGAAAGGCCGGCGCGAGGCTGAAAAAGGACCCCACGGATACCCCTATTTTGCATCGGGAAGCTAGCACAAAAAAACGCCCCTGGAAAAGCAGTAAGGAGACTTCTCATGTCCCACCCACTCATCCCTATCGTTATAGCACGTTACGCCTGGAGAGTATGCCCACAATGTGGTGCCGAAGTGATCGTCAGAACCAGTAAGCAAGTGGGCCTGTATCGCATCCGCTATCTGAAGTGTCGGAGTTGCGGATGGGGGAAGAAAAACACTGTACCCGTACAATGCGACTCCCCCAACAGCCCGCAAAACAGGGCAGAGGCCCACTACAATGACAGTGAGAGCAAGGAGAAAGCCAATGCAGTACCTGAGCAATGAAGAATACGAAGCCATCGCCACCCTAGCATTAAAACGCTATGGGTTGACGCAAAGCCAGATTCAAACCTTGTTGGCTGCCCGCTGGCCGATGTTGGGAACAGGTCTTATCAGTGAGGCTGAGGGGCGTGGATTGATCATCACCCGCCAGGACATTGAGGATTGGTTGCGTGAGATCACGGGAGGGAAGTGGAGCGACGGGGAGCCAGTGACGCCCGAAAACACCTTTTTCTCCCTCCCTCTGGCCGAGTGCTTTTTTGAGTGGTGCGTGAAAACAAAGCGGGCAAAGCCCACGCTCGTGAACCACCTCTTAGAACAAAACCCCCAATACAAAAACCGGATTTTGCAACTAGCCAACGCAAAATCAAACTGAGAAATGACGACCGCAACAAGAACCCTCCAACTAAAAGCCGCCCCGTTAATTGTTGAGGCCGAAAAGGAAAAGAAGCCAGTTAAGGTACGCATCACGGCCTACACCGGGGGCATCATGACTGTGCCGGGGTGGGGACCGGTCATCATCGATCTGCAGGGCCTTGATTTACCGCAGCGGGTTACTCTGCTCTTGGATCACGAAGGCCGTACCGAAGCCACCATTGGTTGGGGAATACCTAAAACCGACGGAAAAACCTTAGTGATCGACGGTACGGTAACAGAAGCCACGGACGCCGGCAAACTCGTCATTGCTCTACTGAAAGATGACGTCCCCTTGCAGGCCAGTGTGGGTGTTGAAACGAACCAATACCGGCCGTTGAAGCCTGGGGATACCATCACGGTCAACGGGCAAACAATCACTGTCGAATCAGACACTTTTCTTATCGAGGGTGGAATCCTCCGGGAAGTTTCAGTTGTCCCGCTGGGAGCGGACAAACAGACGATGGTCACGTTAGCAGCAGGAGTGAGGAATATGACACACCAACCAGCTCCCCCTGAGAACTCGTCACCTGGTGAGACGATCGAGGCGAAATATATCCTGGACTTACTCTCTGTGTGCGGAGATGACATGAGCACATTCAGGCAAGCCATCGAAAACCGGTTGCCACTTGAGACCGCGAAAGCTCTCGCTGAGACCCGCCGCCGCCCGGTGATTCCTCCAGTACTCAATGCTGAGGTCAAGGACACACCCGCTTCCATCCTTGCCGCCGCCGCCTTGAAACTGCTTGGTAAAGAGTCATTGGCGGAAAAGGAACTTGGTGCGGAGACTCTATCGGCGGCTGCCAGCTACAAGCCGCGAACCGCTCTTGATCTTTGCGGCATGGCTTGCCAAATGAGTTTGGGCTATGCCCCCCGGGGAACCAACGAGATTATTCGGGCGGCTTTCTCCACGACAGACTTGCCCGTTGCCCTGGGTGTGGCGGCCAACAAAATCGCCCTCGATGCCTACCAGCAAGCCCCCGCGACATGGAAATCCTTTGCCCGGATCGTGTCGGCCAAGGATTTCAGGGAACATACTGGTATCCGCTTGACCGGTGACTTCAAACTTGAAGAGCTGGCCGCCCACGGCGAAATTAGGCACGCCAATGTGGGAGAGGAAACCATCACTTACAAGGTGACCACCTACGCCAAAATGCTCATGCTGGACCGCCAACACATCATCAATGATGACATCGCGATGCTGGACCAAATCCCTACGATCTTCGGACGTGCCGCTGCGCGGAAGGTGGCCGATCTGGTTTACACGGTGCTTCTCAGTAATCCGGGCGGTTTTTTCTCCGCTGCCCACAGCAACCTGATTACTGGTGCGGAATCTGGGCTGAGTGTCGCCAGCCTTGCCGAAGCCATCGCGGCCCTACGCAAACAAACGGACGCCGACGGCTTGCCGCTGGACCTGGTGCCCCGTGTTCTTCTCGTCCCTCCTGAACTGGAGGCGACCGCCCGGCAAGTGCTCAACAGTGTCGAACTCTACCGCTCGGGCGGAGACCAGCTCCCTGCTGGTAATCCCTTCGCTGGCTTGAACATCGCGTTAGAGGTCGAGCCGCGGCTGAGTAATGCGTACTTCCCTGGTAACAGCACCGCTGCCTGGTATCTGCTCTGCGGCCCTGCGGATGGTAGCTTCCTTGTGGCCTTCTTGAATGGCCAACAGGGGCCAACCATCGAACCAGTGGACCCCGGAGCGGATAAGCTTGGCACCGGCTGGCGATGCTACATCGATATAGGAGCGGCTGCCGCGGACTGGCGGTGTGCCGTGAAAGCATCCGGTGCCTGACAGGTCATAATCAGATCAGCTCCTTCTGGTTGGCCCGCCTGAGCAAACACTCGGGCGGGTTTTTTTGTACACCACCCAGCCACTCTCACGGGTCCTTCCCAACGGTTTCGACCTGTCGAGGGCCGCGGGAACCCTCGGGCCTATCGGTAGACTTTGTTTCCGCGCTGAAAATGTGACGAGTATCCGGACTCTACCACCCTTCCCAGACTGTATCATTACTGTTACAATACTCAGGAAGCAGATTGGAGACTGAAAACCTATGGCCAAGACCTGGAAGTCAATCCACAAAGCCCTTCGCGACTGCATTCTTTCCTGCGGCAAAAGCTACAGCCAGATTGCTCGGGAAACGGGGATATCTCGCCCAGCCTTGTACAGGCTACTTGCCGGCAGAGGCTTGTCATTAAAGCACACCGAAACCCTCATGCGATACTTTCGGTTGGTGATTGTTTCTGAAGCGTTTGACGAGTTAAAGCAGGAGCGGGGGTGATGGCTACGTTAACCAAGGATAGAAAGGGGTGGCGAATCCGCTGGTACACCCGGGAAGGGGAACGAAAGAGCCTCCGCTTCGGAAGGTGTAGCGAGCGCGTGGCCAACCAACTTTTCGCGGTAACCTCCCGGCTTATCGATGCTACGGAGTGGGGCCTTCCCCCTGACCCTAAAGTGAAAGCCTGGTTGGAAAACCTACACCCTGAGTTTGTCTCCAAACTCCAGAAAGCAGGTTTACTGGAATCCGTCCGTCAAGTGACTCTCGGCCAAGCCGTTACGGAGTTTTTGGAGAGATCGCAACATTATGCCGCGTGGACTCTCTCTAACATTCACCAGGCTTTCAGATACCTGATAACCTTCTTTGGCGAAGACAGGCCATTGGGGTCGGTTACGGTTGCAGATGTTGAGGACTATAAGCGGTGGTTACTTTACGAGGCACAAACCAGGCGGGCGCGACGGGGCCTCTCCGAAGCCACAGCGGCTAAGCATCTTTCATGGGCGGGCACTCTCTACCGCGACTTTATCAAACGGAAGGTTGTCACGCACAACCCGTTTGATGGCGTCCAAAAGGGTTCCCAAGTCAATCGCGACCGTCGGGTCTATGTACCCGCTGCAATCATTGAAACGCTCATCGAGCGGGCCCCAAGTTTGGAGTGGAAACTGTTACTGGCAATGGCACGGTACATGGGGGTGCGAGTGCCCAGTGAGCCGTTCAGCATGACTTGGGATTGTGTCGATTGGGAGCGTTTATTGATTCGTGTACCATCACCCAAAACTGCGAAACAGGGGAAACCGTTCCGAATGGTGCCTATCTTTCCACCGGTTCGCCGCCACCTGGAGGCTCTTTGGGAACAGGCGGAGGGGAAGACCTACATCTTCGAAGAGCTTCGTAAACGGGACTCCATGAAGAACGCGGATCAGGGAAAATGGAAGGCGATTAACCTTCGGGAACGACTCAGGCGGATGCTTATCAAGGCCGGCATCGCCCCGTGGCCCAAACTTTGGCAGAATCTCCGATCAAGCGCTGAAATGGACCTCTTGGCCAGATTTCCGCCCGCCGCGGTTTACGAGTGGATTGGACACACAGCCGATGTGGCCCGGGGTCATTACTTCCAAATCAGACAAGCGGATATCGAAAAAGCCATCAGTGAGGAATGGGCACCCCCAGATCGAGCGGTGGACCTAAAAGTTGCCCCGCAATCGCATACAAGGATGTACAAAGGGATACAAAACGCGAACTAGCCCCTTAGGCACACTTTAGCGTAAATTGTTTCTGTACATCACTTTACATCAATTTGCTTTCCTATGCCTAGCCCCCGTAAATACCCCAAGATGCCCTGGAGAGGATTCGAACCTCCAAGGGGTTTCCCCCACATGGTCCTGAGCCATGCGCGTCTGCCAGTTCCGCCACCAGGGCATTGGATAGCCCAGCCAAATTATATTCCTGGCCTCCGACACCTTATACCCCTAGCCGCATTGCCAGGAAAGCCAAGAGCCTACCCGAAAACCAAAAGCCGACGGCTGATTCCGCCAACTCAGACGTTTTCGGATAGGTCCTAAGTGCCAGGCCGTTGGGCTGGGTTTCCTAAGCACTGTCACTTATCATTTTAATATTTGCCGGGCAAGTCGGGAAGCCTGGCCTTCTGGTCCATATCAGCCATCAAGAGCCGCATGTCATCTGAGCTCGATCCGAAAAAACAGCGCGAATTTGCCGTGTGGGTGGTGAAGCAGCTCCGTAAGGCAGGATTCATTGCCTACTGGGCGGGTGGCTGTGTTCGTGACCAACTTCTCGGACGTACTCCCAAAGATTACGACGTTGCCACCAATGCCCTGCCCGAGCAGGTACGGGAGATTTTCGGGCACCGGCGGACTTTTGCCGTCGGAGCGGCCTTCGGAGTCATCACGGTCAACGGACCGAAAGGGGCCGGTCAAATCGAGGTGGCCACCTTTCGATCTGATCTGGGCTACAGTGATGGTCGGCATCCGGACCGGGTGGTCTTTTCATCCCCCCGCGAGGACGCCCTGCGAAGAGATTTCACGATCAACGGACTGTTTTACGACCCCATTGAGGAGCGCGTCATCGACTATGTGGGGGGTGTCGAGGACATCCGACAGCGAATCATTCGAGCCATCGGCGACCCCTACCAGCGGTTTGCGGAAGATAAGCTCCGGATGCTCCGTGCGGTGCGCTTCGTGGCAGAACTCCAATTTACCCTTGACCCCCACACAGCGGCCGCCATTCGCGATCTTGTCCACCAGATCCGCGAGGTGAGTCAGGAGCGAATTCTCATGGAGTTGGAGCGGCTTTTTGTGGCCCCCGGGCGTGTGGAGGGACTTCGCCTATTTCGCGAACTGGGGTTTCTGGATGTTCTTCTTCCAGAGTTAAAGCCTGATACGCAGGAGAGGGAATCGGTCTGGGGGCTCAACCTCCGCATTCTGGGGGCGTTACCAGATCCGGACTTCCCCGTCGCGTTCGCGGCGGTGGCCAGGAAGTTGGTCCAGCCGGGCGAACTGTCTCCCATCTGCAAGAGGCTGCGCATGTCGAACCAGGTCACGGACAAGATCGTGTGGCTGGTCGAACACGAGGGGGACCTGGACCGTGCTCATCTCAGGCCGTGGTCGGAGGTGCAACCCCTTCTCATCTCCCCCTGGATCCACGATCTTCTCAAGCTGGCGGAAACACGCGCCATTCAGGAAGGCCAAAATGATCTTGCCGGCTTTGAGTGGTGTCGGGAACGGCTCCGGTGGCCGCCGGAAAAGCTCAATCCCCCCTTTCTTCTCAAAGGGGACGACCTCCACGCCTTGGGATTGCCGCCGGGACCGATCTATCGGGAGATCCTTCAGGAAGTGCGCCGTGCCCAGTTGGACGGGGTGCTCCAATCCCGCGAGGCAGCCCTCGAATGGGTCCAGCGAAAGTTAAAATCAATGAATGGCGTGGGAGAACGGAAGTAACTTCGTTGCAGCCCAACGCGACGAGAGAGGCGAGGTTTACAATGGGCAAGTCGGACAAAAACCTTAGCAAGCGGGATTCCCGAAAACTGGAAGCCCTCCGCAAGCGCTTGCGGGAACTGCAACAGCGACTGGCGGGAGCCAAGAAGCAGCCGGACGACCCTCGGGAAATTGAGACGCTGACGAAGGAGATTGTGGCAGTGGAGGCCGAGATCGCTCGACTCACCGGACAACACGGCGGATGAACCAATGGGAACGCCACGCCTGCGGGTCGTCGCCCGGTTGATCAGGTGACAGCCGGACATGGCTGAGTTCCTCCTGGAACGATCAGGGATCCAACCTCGGGTTAAAGACAGCAACGGGAAGGTCTGATAGACATGCAACCAAAGACTGGTGAGTTCGTGAAAATAGCGGCCTTGAAATCGCCGCAAGAGCTTCGCGACCGGATAGCGGCTCTGGGGTACAAATTGCCTGTGGACGATCAGCCGTTGTCCGCCGCGGAAGGCTCCCCGCTAGCCGAGCCATTTGAGGTGGCAGGCTTCAGAATCGGAAATCGCTGGTGCATCCACCCCATGGAGGGTTGGGATGGAACCGCGGACGGCCAACCCAGCCAGCACACCATGCGGCGATGGGAACACTTCGGCGCTTCGGGAGCGAAGCTCATTTGGGGAGGAGAGGCGTTCGCTGTCCGACGCGATGGCCGGGCCAATCCCAATCAGCTTTATTACCGGCCAGAAAACAAGGAAGCGATGCGGCATCTCCTCGCCCGGCTTCGCGAGGTGCATCGCGAATGTTTTGGCGAGCGCGCGACGGATGACCTTTTCGTAGGCCTTCAATTGACCCATTCGGGGCGGTTCTGCCGGCCCAATCGAAAGGACCGCGCGGAACCGCGGATCGTGTACCATCATCCCGTGCTGGACGAAAAGTTTGGGATTGATCCCCGGGATGACTCGGTGATTCTCAGGGACGAAGAAATTCCCGAACTCATTGATGCCTATGTCCAGGCGGCCCGGATGGCGCGCGACGTGGGCTTTCAATTCGTTGATATCAAGGCGTGCCATGGATATTTGGGGCATGAATTTCTTTCGGCGTTCGAGCGTCCCGGGCCATACGGGGGCGATTTACCCGGACGATCGCGATTTCTCCGCGAGGTGATTCGCGCTGTTCGATCGGAATGTCCTGAACTCGTCATCGGGGTGCGACTCTCGGTTTTTGATTTTCCCCCGTTTCGCCCTGACCCCAGCCGGGCGGAACCTGGGAAATTGGGGCCCGGCATTCCCCACGAATACCCCGTCCCCTATCCGGGATTCGGTTGCAATCGCTGGAATCCGCTGGAGATTGACCTCAGCGAGCCAATCCGATTGCTGAAAGAACTCCACGAGGCTTGTGGAGTCGCGATGGTCAATCTGACAGCCGGTTCGCCTTACTATAACCCTCATATTCAACGTCCCGCCCTGTATCCGCCATCGGATGGATACCAACCCCCGGAAGACCCGCTTCTGGGGTGTTTGCGGCAGATTGCGGTGGTCAGGCAGATCAAGCAAGCTTTACCCCGGCTGCCTGTGGTGGGTACTGCCTACACGTATTTTCAGGAATATCTGCCCCACGTCGCCCAGGCGGTTGTACGAGAAGGCTGGACGGATTTTGTGGGAATCGGGCGACTGGTACTGGCCTACTGGGAATTGCCGGGGGACGTTCTCGCTGGAAAGAACCTCCAGACCAAACGCCTGTGCCGAACCTTCAGCGACTGCACCACGGCACCGCGGAACGGCCTGATCAGCGGCTGTTACCCACTTGATCCCTACTACCGCGCACTGCCTGAAAATGAAATCCTTCGCGAGATTAAAAGCGGGCTCCGCGGGCCACGACGCCAACCTGAAACCCCATCACAAAGTGTGACCCCTTCACCAGGAGGGCCATGAAAACGCGCTTTCACATTACACGGGGGCTCCGCCGGTTTGGGTGCTGTTCCTTCCTGGATCTTATCGCGCTGTGGATTCGGTTTCGCGGGCTGTTTTTCGCTCTCGGCGTGATTCTGGTTGCGGTGGCGGTGCCTCTGTCGGCCCGGTTGTCTGTGGACCGATCTCTCATCCGCATGCTTGCGGCAAACGATCCGGAACGTCAAACGTGGTCTGAATTTGAGCGTGTCTTTGGGACGCAAGATTTCGTCTTAATCGCTTATCGAGATCCCACACTTCTCGCCCCAAACGGAGAGGGCATCGCACGATTGGCCGCGGTGGCTCAACGGTTTCGTGCCGTCTCCGGAGTCAAAGACGTTTGGAGCTTAGACCAGCTCCTGGGCCCGGCAATTGTCACCCGATCTTCCCTTGCAGAATCCGTGCGTCGGCTGTTCGAGAACTACACCCACAACACCCAGGGCGATCTGGCGGCTCTCATCGTGCTTCTTGATTCGGCTTCGGATGACAGGCAGATTGACCACCGGACGGTGATCGACCAACTCAGCGCGGTCACATCGACTCTACCCCAAGGTGTGATTGTGGGACCACCCGTCGTAGTCGAAACTGGATTCCGGATGGTCGAGCGCGATGGTTCCCGGATCACGTGGACGGCGGGAGTACTTCTGGCCGGTGTCATCCTCATCTGTTCGGGAGAACTCCGCTGGGTCTTGATAGCGGCCATTCTTATTGCTACCAGCGTGACAGGGGCCAAGGCCACATTCGGGCTGCTGGGAGGTTCAGGGAGTCTCATCGATTCCACGCTGGTAGCGGTGATTACAGTGATCACCGTGGCCACCCTCATGCATCTGGTTGTTCGGGTGGAAGACGCCAGGCGAAGGGGTGATTCAGCGGAGGCCGCAATCCGGGAGAGTACCCGACGCCTCATTCTTCCGGTCGCCCTGGCCCTGGTGACTGACGCGATTGGTTTCGCGGCTTTAACAGTCTCCGGAATTACACCGGTGCGAAGCTTTGCCCTTGTGGCCATGCTGGCAGTGGGCTGGCTCCTGATCGCGATGATCTGCTTTTTCCCGGCCACGTTCATGGCGGCGGAAGCGATCACGATTCGAATACAACGAGAAACACGCGGTTACTCTTCATCCTTCTCTTCTTTTCGTGCTGAGGCACTGAGACGCTTCGTCATTGACGCGGGACCGTTGCGATTGTTTCTGCGTCGGATACTGACAACCGCGTTGCGACACCGGTGGCTGGTCCTCGCTGGGGCGTCAGCTCTCATGATGGTAGGTACGTGGGGCTGGCTTCATGCGAAGTTCGAGACCGACTTCACCCGCAGCTTTCGCGAAGGCAGTGAGATTGTGCGGGCTTACGAGTTGCTCGATCGTGAGCTTGGGGGAGCTGGAGTCTGGGATATTGCGTTACCTGCGCCGAAGCGTTTGACGCCAGAGTACCTGACGGCTGTAGAGAATCTTCAAAATCGGTTGCGAAACGAGGTCAGAATCGAAAGTGAAGGCCGGTACGTTCCGGGATTGGCGAAAGTCCTCAGTTTGGCGGATGTCCGGACCGCGCTCCGCTTCTTGCCGCTTTCGCCTTCCTTTTCGTCAAAATGGACAGACGACTGGGCTCTGCAATTTGTTCAGATGCGAATGCCGGGATTGTACAAATCACTGTACACCGCCGATCCGCGAGAACCGGACCGCTGGTGGTTTCGCGTCTTACTGCGGTCGCGGGAGCGAGAGACAGGCGAGTCGCGAGTCGCCCTCGTGCGGCAGGTGCGTCGAATCGTGGAAGAAGAGTGGCCGCGGATATTGAAGTCGTGGCCAGATGGGCAGCACTTTTCAGCGGGATCGCACCATGCAGCTCAAGAGTCATCTACCGATGATCCAGCACGCTTAGCAATCAAGCCGCTCGTCACCGGTTACTATGTTATCTTCGGAGAACTTGTCAGAGGTCTTGTGGTCCACCAGGGCCCGAGTTTTATCATGGCTGTAGCGGGAATGGCCCTGTTATTCATGGTGGCTTTCCGAAATCTCTCCTGGGTTTTTGGCGCCCTTTTAGCTAACCTTTTGCCGATCGTTGTTTTGATGGGAGCACTCGGCTGGATGGGAGCTCGGATCAACATGGGCTCGGCGATGATGGCCGCCGTATCGCTGGGGTTGAGCGTCGATGCGTCCATTCACTATCTCACGGCTTTCCAGCGAGCCATCAAGGCCGGACGGACTGTCATGCGAGCTTTGAGAGAGGCACAGAACACGGTGGGACCGGCCACGGTGTTTGCGACGCTCGCCCTGGTTGTCGGTTTTTTGAGCCTGACTCGCAGCGAGTTTCTCCCTACTGCGGACTTTGGCATCCTTGTAAGCTGGACAATGGTGGGCGGGCTTATGAGCAATCTGGTCGTCCTGCCGTGCTTGCTCTCGTTGACCGGAAGGCACAAGGTTCCAGCTCGCCAGGAGCGTTGGTTTTCCGGCAATGACCCCACAAAGTGAAAGATGCGGTTGTGACGATCGGTGCGATGGGTTGGGTTCATCACATAGCGACGGATGAAGCGGGTTACGGTCCCACGCTGGGGCCCTTGGTGATCACGGCAACTTTGTGGTCTGCCCCACGCGAGCACCCACCAGGGATCTGGTATTCGCTGCTGGCCCCGGAGATAACGGTGGCACCACTCAAAAAGACGAGGGCTTCGAATCAGAGGTGCGAAACTCACTGTACGAAGACCAGCATGGACCGCGTCATTCCGTTATGGATTGCCGATTCCAAAAAGGTGTACACTGGAAATTCTGGGTGGCACAACCTGGAGAAGGCAGCGCTCGCTATTCTCGGCCAAGTGTACCAGTTTCCCTGCGATTGGAGAAACCTTGTTCGCCAGCTTGACCCCTCGGCTCGCCCATGGCTTCAGACTGTCCCGTGGTTGGCTGCGTTCGACCGCAACCTCCCTTTGACCTGTAAGTCGGCTGAAATCGATGCCGCCACCCAATGTCTTTCGGAGACTCTCGCCAGGAATGATTTTCGGTTGGAACAAGTTCGCGTCCACTTTTTACCCGCGATTCGCTTTAATCAATTGTTAGAGCGGTTTGGGAAAAAAAGCGACATGCTCTCCCGCTTGACCCTGGAATTGGCACGTCAGGTCACGCCCGAGGTCGGACAGGCCCATGTTTGGGCTGACAAGCACGGTGGCCGGGATCGCTACGCCCAGCATTTGGAAGATGTTTTTCCCGGAGATTTCATCCGCGTTGTGCAGGAATCCCGCGAGATCAGCGAGTACGAAGTCCAGGCATCGCAGCGCAATATACGCTTCTGCTTCCAGGCAAAAGCTGAATCATATTTCATCGTGGCAGCCTCCTCGATCGTTTCGAAATACCTGCGCGAAGTGGCGATGTGCGCATTCAACGAGTATTGGAGGCAATTGAAACCCGACCTGCGTCCGACGGCGGGTTATCCCGAGGATGCGCGACGGTTCCTCAGGGAGATTGCAACCCTCATGGAGGAAATCGGAATTCCCGCCACCACAGTACGACGGCTCAAATAAGTTCGTGGCTCAATGACACACTCACCCGGCGACAATGTTTCAAAGGTTTTTCAGGACTTTGACAAAGGCCAACAGAGCCAGGCGAGGTCACTCCCAAGAGTGAGAACGGGGTTAAACGTAGCTGGTTGGAGCATCGCCACCTTTCACCTGCGGCTGAAAAGCGGCCTGAAGCTGGGTAGGTCTCGTCGGGCACGATAAAGTGCCGCCCCGTTTTCTCGGAGGGACGTGATCGTCACGTCCATATTCGCCCGCCCATATTCGGAGGGACCTGCTTGTCAGGTCCGCTATTCGAGGCTGGATCATCGATTCCGTTTCTCCGGGCACGACAAGCGTGCCCCTCCGATCTTTCGGGGGGACCGGCTTGTCAGGTCCGCCTCTCAAGGTTGGAGGCTTCCATTTCGCGTTGGTTGGCACCACAAGCGAGCCCCTCCGTGTTCCGCGGACGCCGGGGATGTCGCCCCTCCATAGGTTGAACAGGGGCTCGGTCACCGACGGTGTCACGTCAATTTTGCTCCGAAGGCGTCCCTCCATGCGTTGAATGGGCGGGCCCGGTCGCACCCGGGCCACGCCACTCGGAGGGGCCATTCACGAATTGCCCGTGCGACATTTTGCGATTGGGGGCGTGTGATGGGCTTTCGCGCCACTGGGGATGGTTCAGGTCCGCGGCGTCTCGAAATTTTCACAAAAACTGGAGATGGGTCAGTTCCGCATACTATTGACAAAGCAACCAGGCTCACATCGTGTTGGGTGAGGCCTGTGCGGGTCAGTTTCGGATACTATTGACAAGGCCGGGGAAAGGCTTAAGATAAGACAAGAAGAAGTCGAAAAAACGCTTAAGATAAATTCACAAAGTGCCCCCTTCGTCTAGTGGCCCAGGACGTCGGATTCTCAGTCCGAAAACACGGGTTCGACTCCCGTAGGGGGTATTGTTTATTTTGCCAACACTTGTCCCTTCAAAACCTCCAGGGAAGCCTCTCAAGTTTCTGACGGGGCCCCGGCCGTCCGCCAGTTGACCTGGCGATGGCCGCGCGGCGATTCGGTCCGGTATCTCGCAGGGCGATAGTTGTTGTCTTCTTCCACCTGGTCCCTCGTTTTCACGCCAGGCTTGTGAGACTATAACTATGCTTCGCTAAGCGGTGTTGCGACGGGAACGCACCCTCACCACCTGCGGTGGTGACAGGGTGGGGTGTTTTCCGAGGCTGCCGCCGTTTGCTCCCTCTGCGAAGAAATAGGAGAACCGATGCCCCAGACACCTTCAGTATTGAGCTGCGTCTTTGCGACTGTCTTGACTCTCACTGGGAGCCTGTTTGTCTCCGTGACTGCGGCGCAAGAAATTGTCGCCCATCGCGGCGCCTCGCACGATGCCCCAGAAAATACACTGGCGGCATTCCGATTGGCCTGGGACCAAGGAGCTGATGCCATTGAAGGCGATTTCCGTCTCACGGCTGATGGCCAGGTCGTGTGCCTGCACGATGCTGATACCAAGCGGGTAACCGGGGGCGAGGTGGATTGGAAAGTCTCCGAGGTCACGTTGGAGAAGCTGCGGACGCTCGATGTCGGCAAATGGAAAGGAGAGTCTTTTGCCGGCGAGCGGATTCCAACGCTGGCAGAGGTGCTGGCGATTATTCCTCCGGGCAAAAAGCTTTTTTTGGAGATCAAAGGCGGCCCCGAGTTGGTAGAACCGATCCGCCGGGTCCTCGTTTCGTCCGGAATTTCTCTCCAGCAAATCGTCATCATTGCGTTTGACCAGAATACTGTCATGGAAGTTCGCAGATTACTGCCCGAGGTCAAGGTTCACTGGCTGGTGTCGTACAAACAGGACAAGGAAACAGGCCGCTGGACTCCCACCGCGGACGAAGTATTTCAAACTCTGTCGCGAATCAGGGCCCACGGAGTGGATACAGAAGCCAACCCGGAAGTTGTCAACCGGTCTTTCGTGGAACGGCTTCGCCGTGAGGGCTACGAATTCCACGTTTGGACCGTCGATGAGGGCGATCGCGCCCGACTGTTTCGCGACCTGGGCGTGGACTCGATCACGACCAACCGACCGGCCTTTATCCGCCAGGAATTGCAAAAGCCGGGAAGTGAGGAAATAACCATGAGGCAGTGAAGACAACAGGTGTTCGGCACGTAAGAGAGAGCCGCGGCTCCAGCAGGTTGTCAAATGGTCTGTCAAAAGAGGGAGGCCGGACCTATGCTGCGAACGGTCGTGTCCACGGCTGTGCTGGCGTCTTTTCTGGTTTGGGGGTGCTTTGGTCATCCGATTTGGGCGGATGAACCGGGAAGTATCGAGTTCCGCGGCGACATTCGGACCCCTCAAGTCGCATTCGCGATCGACGAAATCCTGCAATCGGTGTTTGTGACAGGAACGCCGCAGCCCCGGCTGGTCGTTGAATTTCGCGTTGACAAGAAGGCACTTCCGCCCCAACGCTATCGGATCGAACGAATGGAAAGCCCGGCTGGTTTCCGGATCACCGGAGGAGACCCCACGGGGGCCATGTACGGCGGTCTGGACATCGCTGAGGCAATTCGCATCCACGCGCTGAACGAACTGCCTGAAGGTGAGCATCGACCGTACATCGAACGCCGCGGCATCAAATTCAACATCCCCCTCGATGTCCGAACACCGAGCTATTCCGATAACGGAGACAGTTTTCAGGCCAACATTCCGGAAGTCTGGAGCACCGCTTTCTGGCATGAATTCCTCGACGAAATGGCCCGACATCGATACAACGTGCTCACGCTTTGGAATTTGCACCCGTTTCCATCGATCGTCCGCGTTCCGGAGTTTCCTGATGTGGCGCTGAACGACGTTTGGCGAACTCGTGTTCGATTGGATGATTCATTTTCGCATTCGGGGAGCGACATGGTTCGCCCCGAGATGCTGCGGGACGTGGAGATTGTCCGACGAATGACGATCGATGAAAAAATCGCCTTCTGGCGTCACGTGATGCAGTATGCCCACGACCGCGGTATCGAAGTCTACTGGTTCACCTGGAATATCTTCGTGTGGGGCACGGATGGCAAATACGGAATCACTGCCGACCGTGATAATCCGGTGACCATCCAGTACTTCCGGGCGAGTGTGCGTGAATTGGTCCGAACCTATCCTCTTCTGGCAGGTATAGGGATTACCGCTGGGGAAAACATGGGTCGCGGGGACAAGCGTCTCACTGTAGAACAATGGCTCTGGCAAACCTACGGCGAAGGGGTCCGCGACGCCCTCGCCGATCAGCCGGGTCGATCCTTTCGGCTAATTCACCGCTTCCACATGACGGATTTGAACGAAATTCTCAAGGAATTCCACAACGCTTTGGATATTCTGGAGTTTAGTTATAAATATTCTGTTGCCCATATGTATTCCATTCCCAATCCACCGTTTATTAAACCGGTCCTGGAACGGATGCCCGCTGGAATGAAGACCTGGCTGACGGTCCGTAATGATGACATCTACAGCTTTCGCTGGGGTGACCCCGATTATGCCCGCGAATATATCCTGAATATGCCCGGTCCTGATCGCCTGGCGGGATTCTACATGGGCCCTGACGGATACTGCTGGGGTCGCGAAGCCATCGATGTCGATGGTGAAGTGCCCCGACAATTGGTCATGAAGAAACAGTGGTACAGTTTTCTCCTCTGGGGACGCCTGAGCTACGATCCCGCACTTTCGAACGAGCACTTCCGCAAAATTCTGGCGGCGCGGTTTCCTGATGTGCCATCCGAAAAGCTCTTCACAGCCTGGGCAGCGGCTTCCAGGGTCTTTCCGCTGATCACTCGGTTCTTCTGGGGAGATATTGACCTGAGATGGTTTCCAGAAGCGTGCATGCGGTATCCCGCCCCACGAGGGTTTTACACTGTAAAAGACTTTATTCTGGGGCAGACGATGCCCGGCAGCGGTGTTTTAAACATTCAGGAATGGCTCAATAAAAAGGAGCGCACCAACGAAAATGCCATCGGGCCTTTAGAGATTGCCAGCGACCTGGACAACAATGCTCAGAAAACGTTGACGTTGCTGGCCGATTTGAAATCCCGTCAGGTCACCGGCCGGGAACTCCAGCGGACGCTCGGCGATCTTGAAGCCATGGCCTATCTGGGAAAATACTATGCCGAAAAAATTCGCGGCGCGGTAAACCTGGCAGAATTTGACCGCGAGGGCCAACCCGATCAAAAGCAGGCCGCCGTGGAACACCTCCAGAAGGCACTCGAAAACTGGCAAAATTATGCGCGGATTGCCCTCAGCTGGTTTAAACCGCAACTTCTCAATCGCATTGGGTATGTGGACCTCCGCGAAATAACAGCCTACGTTGAGAAAGACATCGAAATCGCCCGGCAATGGCAACCTGGTAGCCTCAAAGACGAACTCGCCCCGGCACCCAAAAAGTAAGATCAGCCGTGTCGGCTAGGGGATAACGTGCAACCAATAACCTGCGGGCCATCCGGTGGCCGTTGATGGCACCTTCAGCTTGATTTCCCCTCCATGCCGAATCATCAGCTGCCATAGCAGAAAAGCGACCCGCGGCTTTCTTTTTGCCCCTGACTCGGACATAATCAACACCGAATCGGTCGCACTCACAGGCTCGTCAATCGAGAAGCGGAAAGGAGCCATCCATGCCTGTTCTTGTCCGGTGCACATGCGGGAGCGAGTACAACCTTAAAGACGAGTATGCGGGCAAACTCGTGCAGTGCCCACGGTGTGGGCAAAATCTGTTGGTGCCCTCGCCAGAGGAGGAGGAAGAAATCCCTGTTCATCGCGGCGACCCGCCTTTTGACCGAGATCTCTACCTGCTCCGGCAGCATGTTGTTGCTATTTCCGAAAAATACTCGGTGTGCGACGAGAATAACAACCCCATTCTGTTTGTGGAGCGGCCCGTCTACCTTGCCAGAGGACTTCTGGCCATTCTCGCGGGGCTCATTGTTCTCGGTTTGAGTATGGGTGCGTTTGCGGTACTGGGAGAAGCGCTCAATCAGGAGTGGCTGCTTGCTGTAGGCCTTCTTGTGGGCGCGGTGCTCACGCTGATCGTCTTTCTCGCCATAATACCTAAAAGACACGTCACATTCTGGCGCGATGAGTCCCGCACAGGGAAATTGCTGGAAATCCTCCAGGACCGAAAGTTCATGCCCATCGTGGCGACCTACACTGTCCGCGACCCGTCCGGCAACATCCTGGCACGGCTGCGAAAAAACATCCTCACCAACCTCATCCGTCGCAAATGGTCCTGCTATCGCCCCGATGGCTCCCTGTGGTGTGTGGCGAAGGAAGATTCGCTCATCCTCTCTCTTCTGCGACGGTTGATCGGTCCGTTATTTGGGATCCTCCGCACGAATTTCATCATCTGCGATCCCGATACGGATGAGGTGCTCGGGGAATTCAATCGCAAGTTCACGCTCTTCGATCGCTACGTGCTGGATTTGCGAGCGGATCGGGACGGCTTGCTCGATCGCCGCGTCGCCCTTGCGCTGGGTGTCATGCTCGATACAGGAGAGCGTCGCTGAGTGGGGACACAGGCCATGGCCGATGACAATCCCGATACGCGCACACCCGAACCCTCCCCGCTTGTCATCACAGAAGACATGCTTGCTTCACCGTCGGCCCCAACTCCGCCGCTCATTGACTTTGAGCGGAGAATGTGCTGGACCCCCGCCATGACCCTGGGATTGAGCGTCCTCAATGTCTGCTTCTTTATTCCCGTTTTTTTGGCGGAAAAGCCAAAACAAATATTGGATGTTTTTCTCAAAACGGCCCTCATTCGCGAAAAGGTCCTGGCCGGGGAAATTTGGCGCCTGATCACATCGATGTTTATGCATGTGGATCTGTCCCATCTTCTGGGAAACATGGCGGCGCTCTACATCGTGGGGATGGCTTGCGAGCACGCCTTTGGCCCCTGGCAGACAGTTCTCGTTTTCCTTCTGGCCGGTCTGTGCGGCGGCTTTGTCAGCCTCCTCGTGCATCCTGGACCATCGGTGGGCGCCTCGGGCGCGATCTTCGGAGTGCTCGGATGTGCCGTCGGATTTTTCTGGCGACACCGTCGGGTGGTCCACCTCCGCGACAAACGCATCGGGCTGGCCCTCTTCGCATGGGCTGGGTATCAAATTGTCATTGGCGTGATGGAACCGATGGTCGATAATGCTGCGCACGTCGGCGGTTTGGTCGCCGGATTGGTGATCGGCTGCCTGCTCCGCCCACGGTTACTCGCGGGACTTGAACCATCTCACGCCGTGCCCACCGCAATGCAGAACAGCGGTTGAAAAACGCGGATGATTCGTCCCCGCTTTTTGTTGAGAACAAAACTTCAACGGTACGGGCGATCCATGGTTCGCCCCAAAACATACTCACCAACTCCAGACAACGTCTCGGTAGGGGCAATTCATGAATTGCCCCTACCAGTTCCCCTCCCCTGTTGCAAGCTGCACACATTGGCGCGACGCCCTTGACGCCGTCCATTGAACCTCGGAGGGGCACGCTTGTCGTGCCCGCCAAGACGGAGACGAAATCGATAATCCATTCCCGAGGAAACAGACCTGACAAGCAGGTCCCTCCGGGAAACCATTCGGAGGGGCACGCCTGTCGTGCCCGCCAAGACGGAGACGAAATCGATAATCCGTCCCCGAGGAAACAGACCTGACAAGCAGGTCCCTCCATACGCGCGGGGCGATTCATGAATTGCCCCTACAATACGCTGCGCGCACGCCACCGAAGCGTTTTTCACAAGACTGGTGATCGTCACACCACGCGGGTATTGACGACGGGGCACCAACTTATTACCAAAGCGCGCGAGAAAATCGGCGGTGATCACACGGTCGCACTCAACATTCAAAGATCGGAGGTGAAACATGTTGGGCACTCTCATCGCAATCGTTTTATCCGTAACTGCGGCTGGCGCGGCGGACGATTGGGCGGTTTTACCCGGCCATTCGCAGCTCAAGGATCCCCAAAGCATGATGACCAACTATCTCCTCGGCCAGATTGCCGAGGCAGAAAAAAGATGGCGCGAGGCCTACGAGAAGCGGACCACGGTCGAGCAAATCAGGCAGCACCAGGAGTTTTTGAAGCAGGAATTTCTCCGACGCATCGGGGGTTTGCCGGAGCGAACCCCACTCAATCCCCAGGTGGTGGGCCGACTTGAGCGCAAAGGTTACCTGGTGGAAAAGATCCTCTTTGAAAGCCAGCCCCGCCACTTTGTCACGGCGGTGCTGTTTTTGCCCGACTCCGCCAAATACCGGCCTCCCTACGCGGCAGTCCTGGTCCCCTGCGGACATTCCAATGAGGCCAAAGGTTACAAGAACTACGCCGGTTTTGCCGCCCTGTGCGCGACGAACGGTCTGGCCGCCCTCGTCTTCGACCCCATCGACCAGGGAGAACGCCATCAGTGGCGCGATCCCGATGGCAAATTCACCCTTTGGGGCACCGCCGGACACAACATGATCGGTGTCGGTTCCATCCTGCTGGGCCGAAACACCGCACGGTTTGAAATCTGGGATGGCATTCGGGCCATCGATTATCTGCAATCTCGACCCGATATCGACCCCGAGAAAATCGGCTGCTCCGGCATCAGTGGCGGTGGGACCCAAACCGCCTATCTGATGGCCCTGGATCCTCGCATTAAAGCGGCCGCACCAGGCTGCTACATTTGCAGTCTCTATGGCCGACTCATCCGTGAAAATGGCCCCCAGGATGCCGAACAGAACATCTTCGGCCAGCTTGCCCTGGGAATGGACCATGCCGATTATTGCATCATGCACGCACCGGCGCCGACCCTCCTTCTGACGGCCACCCGCGATTATTTCAATATCGAGGACGCATGGCTGTCCTTCCGCATGGCCAAGCGGGTGTACGGTCGATTCGGCTATCCGGAACGCATGGACCTCGCCGAGACCGACGCCGAGCACGGTTTCACCGTTCAATTGCGGGAGGCCTCGGTCCGCTGGCTGCTAGTGCTCCGTCACAGGAAAATTTTGGGATTGTCTTGGGTGGGTGGGATGGGATAGGATGGGTGGTCGTTTCCGTTCCCTTTTGCCAAGGAGGGTTGCCATGCGAAAGAAGTATATTGTC
>Ga0078972_1001465_pt1 | contig 80281 bp, 74 predicted proteins | sample YelNatPaOPGAMG01_FD_67568 | JGI IMG/M metagenome (GOLD analysis project Ga0078972, IMG submission 67568) | Hot spring thermophilic microbial communities from Obsidian Pool, Yellowstone National Park, USA - OP-RAMG-01 (SPADES assembly) (version 2) | ecosystem: Environmental > Aquatic > Thermal...
GCCCTGAGGAAGGCTTGTTGCTTTTACCCTTGAAAAGCTTTGTTTCGTGGTTGAGGGCATAAAGATATTGATTTGGTTTTAATCCTAAGGGAAAGAATAAAAGGAAGGTTAGCTTTTAAAAGCTAAAACAAAGCTTTGAAATTTACTTCCGCAGACAGGAGGTCAAGTTCCTGACGATTTAACTTAGCACAATGAAGAGAAAAATCTTGCCACTAACTTACCAGCGGGGACGGCTTTTGCATTAGCGAGAGTTGCTGACTGCAAGTCAGCAACTCTCCTATATTTTAATTTTTTATTCTCTCCACCAAACGTCCCCGCTTGTATGCTACATTAATAAGCTACGGCGATTTTTCTGTAGCTTTTACTCCCTGTTTTACAAAGGACACAGGATGTGTCCGTTGAGGGCGGCTTGTTGCTCTTACTAATGAGCAAACCTAAATTTTATCAGTGGGAACCCAGCATATTTAAGGATAAAAAAAGATAAAATTAAGTTATTAAAGATTTAAATTAAACTAAAGAAATGTAAGTATTATCAAGTAGTGCTGGGCTGATAAAATTTAGGTTTGCGATTGGACTACCGACCACAGGATGTGGAGTTCCGCCCGATTGGGAAAAAAGCTACAGAAAAATCGCCGTAGCTTTTACCCCACAAGCGGGGACAACTTTTAGCGTTAGTGGTAGTGCTGGCAAGCCAGCACTACTTTCTTTTCGTCTGTAAGAGAAATTAAGCTGATAGCAATGATTGCCACCAGCTTAATTTTATGCAGTTTTTTTGCCAAGCAGCATATCCTTTATTGCAATGTAGATTATTCCAGTAGAAAGAATAAGCAGTGCAATATCAGAAATAAGCAAAGTAATATTTATTGGTTTTAAATATTTTGTAACAAGAAGTATTAGAAGTGCTCCAATAGTTGTTATTCCCATAAAAATTGTTGGGATAAGTGTAAAAATATATTTTTTGTTTTGTTTTTTCAAATATATTGTGACGATTAAAAGTGCTATAGCAGCAAGAAGCTGGTTTGCAGCACCAAATATTTTCCATATTTGCATAACAGTATTGCTCTGGGAAAGTATCAACATTATGACTACCGAAAGAAGTGCGTTAAATTGATAGCTTTTAAGAATATTTGGAACTTTTTTCATAATGCCACTCCATAACTCTTCAAATAGATATCTATTCAATCTTACAGCTGTATCAAGTGTTGTCATTAAAAAACCTTCCAGCAAAAGTATTCCCATTACCGTTCCAAAATATATTGGCAGATTGAAAGCTTCTTTCATCAAAATCCCAAGAGATAATGCAAAACCAAGATTAGGATTTGACTTAGCAAATACAATATCTTTAAAAAAATCGAATTTCAAAGCAAAAGCTACTGTTACAACAACTGTCATAGCAAGAATTCCCTCAAGTATCATTCCTCCATACCCAATCTTTATTACATCGCTTTCTTTTTTAACTTGCTTGGATGAAGTTCCACCAGCTACAAGGGAATGGAAACCAGAAATAGCACCACAAGCTACTGTAATAAAAAGGAATGGCCACAGATCACCGACAGCTTTGGTTCCGCTTGCCATGTCAAAAGCTGGAATTTGAGTCATTCCTCCTTTTATACCAACTACTATGGAACCAACAAGCATTCCGAAAATTCCAGCATAAAGGAAAAATGAGTTTATAAAATCCCTTGGCTGAAGTATTAACCACACAGGAATGCCTGCTGCCAGAAATACATATACACTTATAATATATGTCCATATCTGTGGAGAAATTGTAACAGGAAATTTAAGTCCAATAAAGACTGAGATAGCACAGATTAAAATTGCAACAATTGCAGAAATCACAGGACTTCCTTTCATCTTGTAAAGGTAAATCCCTATTAAAGGTGCAAACAATGTGATTATAATAACTGAAGTTGAAGCAATGCCTCCAATTCTTGCATTTATAACCCCATCCACTTCAACAGTCTTAAGAATTGTCTGATCTGCGGGCAACTTTAAAACATCAAGAGGAACAAGAGAAGTCAGTGAAATTACCACAAGCTTTAAAAATACTGCTGTAACAAGAAACAACATTACAATTGTAAAAGCAATAACGAGTAAAAAAGCATTCTTGTCAATTTTTGCCCTCACAATCTCAGCAATAGATCTTCCCTTTTCCCTCACACTTGCAAACATAGTAGTAAAATCGTGAACTCCACCTATAAATATTGTGCCAATAACTATCCAGAATAACACAGGCATATATCCGAATGCCAAAGCCAGAGTTGGACCAACTATGGGACCTGCACCAGCAATCGAACTAAAATGGTGTGAAAACACTACAAGAGGACTTGTAGGAACATAATCAACTCCATTTTCAAGTTCTACTGCAGGGGTTTTTCTTGAGTCATTTGCCTCAAAAACTTTCTTTTCAATTCTTTTTGCATAAAACCTGTAAGCAAGGTAAAATAAAGCTAACACTACCAGGGGAATAATTAAAATGTTCATTATATCCCTCCATAAAGTTTTTTTGTAATATTATAACATATGCATTTTTTTTGTAAATAAAAAATTTTTTAGTTTTCAAGAATTTTTTGAAATAAAATACAAAAGAAATTATAATTTTCAAACCGTATGCAGGAGGTATAAAATGAAAAAGTTTTTATTGTTTTTTGGAGTAATTTTGATAAGTTGTAATTTTATTTATTCACTAAAATTAGAATTTAAAAATGAAGTGGGAAGAAAATACAGATTTAAGAACTGGAATAAACAGGAAATTTTCAGAAATGGTGTTTTTTATCGAAGGATTGAGTCTTTAAACAAAGCAACAATTGAAATTTTGGCAGTAACAAATGACTCTGGTTTTTATCAGGGCAAATATTATTATTATGAAAAAAATCCACAGCTAAATGAACCGTTTGAGTTAAAAACAATCTATGAAAGCAAATTTTTAAAAGATAAGTATGGAAGGATGAAAGTTTCTCCTGATATTCTTATGCCAACATTAAGAAGCGTGCCAACTTTTCCTCCGGATGACATTTCTCCTGGCTTTAGCTGGAAAGCCCCGGGGGAAGAGATACACGAAGGTATCCTTGTTAGAGAAAATATAATTATAACACCTATAAATGTAAATTATGTTTATCTTGGTAATGAAATAATTGAAGGCAGAGAATATGCAAAGATATTAATAGACTATCATCTTATAGATTATCCACAAAATGATCCTGATATTTTAAGTTTCACTGGATTTTCACATTCAGTATATTACTGGGATATATCCAACTCAAGCCCTGCTTTCTATAACGAAGAATATTCTTTTATGTTTACCATAAGAAATGGTGAAACTGTCCTTTACAGAGGAACCACTGAAGGGAAAATGGATGAGGTGATTGACTTAATTCCTGAAAAAAAGGAAGAATTGATTGCTGAAATTTCCAACAAAATGGACATAACCACAGGTAAAGATGTCTCCATTTCAAATGTTATTGATGGAATTATTGTAAACCTTGGTAACATTCTTTTTGATTTCAATAAGTATAATTTAAAGAAGGAATATGAAAAGAAATTAGATGCGCTTGCAGAGGTATTGAGAAAATATCCCTCGATAGATATAATAATTTCAGGACATACAGATAACATAGGAACAGAAAAATATAACCAGGCTCTTTCAGAAAACAGAGCCAAAACGGTTGCAGAGTATCTTATGAAAAAAGGGGTAGCTCAGAGTAGAATTTCCTACATTGGATTTGGAAGTAGATTCCCTGTTGCTGATAATTCAACAGAAGAAGGCAGGCAAAAGAACAGACGTGTGGAGGTCAAACTTATCACCAAGGAATAATGACAAATTTTTTTATATAGTGTATAATATAATAATTAATAAAAAGGGGTTGAATGATGTTAATAAGCTATTTCCAGCAGGGTGGACCTGTAATGTATTTAATACTTCTGGCTTCTATCGTTGGGCTTGCTGTGTTTATTGAAAGGTACTTTTATCTTCAGGGTGTAAAGAAGAATGCAAAACTTATTATGGAAAAAATGAGAGAAAAGTTAAAAGGCTTAAGGCTCGATGAGGCGATGGCTGTTTGTGAGAATTATCCAGGTGCTGCAAGTAATATCATAAAGGCCGGGCTTGAAATGGCTTCAAAATCAAGGGAGGAAATAGAAAAAGCAATGGAAGATGCCGCAAAGTATGAAATTCCAAAGCTTCATAAGAATTTGCCAGTACTTGCGACAGTTGCAAGTATATCTACTCTGTTAGGGCTATTAGGAACTGTGCTTGGTATGATAATTTCAGCAAGTGTTCTTTCAACACAGGGTATGGCAAATCCATCAAAGCTCATTGGTGGTATTGCGCAGGCACTTATAACCACGGCTTACGGGCTTATTGTGGCAATTCCGGCAGTTGTAGCATACAATTATATTTCTTCAAAGGTTGACAATTTAATTGCCGAGATCGAGATTTCTACAATAGAGCTTATAAAACTTTTGAGAAAGGATATTGAAGGTTTAAAAAGATGGTAAATTAAATAAATTAGGGGAAAATAATGGATAGCACAGAATATCAAAAGAGAAAAGAAAGAAAAGAAAAATTCAGAAAGTTTGTAGTTAATTTTTTTATATGGTTGTTAATTATAGCCTTTGTTTCAACAATTGGAGTTTACTGGGGAGAGAGGGTTAATGTAAGGGCCGTTAAGGTTCTTAAAATTGGAAGGGATGTGTATTACTATCAACCAGGCTCTGTAGTCAATTATACTCTTCTTTTTATGAGAGACAGACTTGCCAGTATTCTTCCCTCAACTGTAGACTCAGAAGTTTTTAATGAGTTTTTATTCAGAGAAGGAATTGACAGGGTTCTTAACAATGGGCTTATTTATGCATTTGCAAAAGAAAATAATGTTTTGGCCTCAAAAGATGTTATAAAATTTATTATTACTTACGCTGTTAGAGGCAATTTAGATAGAACACCTGATAAGGGATTGCTGGATTATGCAAAAATGGAATATGCAAATATGGCTCTTGCAGGTGAAAATGGTGATATAATGAACTGTCTTGGTTTTGCAAGTTCCTCAGAATTATTTTCCTTTTATGATCTTTACTCTTTTAAAGCGAGTGCTGAAATTCTTTATCTGAATTATACAAACTACATAGCAAAAAAGATTCCCCTTGAGGAGCTGAAGGGATACTACGAAAAAAATATTGATAAATACATCAACGAGATTACTGTTGATGACATAGCAGTTAAATCAAAGGAGCTTGCAACTGAAATACACAGGTTTGTTAATGAAAATGGATTCGAAAATGCGGTTAGTAAATATAAAGATAAGATGACTCTTACTAAAAATCTTGTGCTATCCAAAAAAACTGGCTATGCTAAAAGGTTTGAGCTTGCATTGAAGCATAAAGAAGGAGAAGTTGCTCGAAAAGTGCAATTCGAAAATGGTGAATATCACATTGTAAAGGTGGTTAAAGTAATGGACATCAATTCTCTTCCAGAAGAGTTGAAGAATGAACTTAAAAATAATTATATTACAGAGAATAAAAAAGAGCTTATTTCGAAATTTGAAAGAGAGTTAAATGAACTTTATGATAACATAAAGAAAATGTTAAATGAAGGCAGGGATTTCAAAGAGATTTCAAAAACGTATGATGTAAGTTACTACAGAATAAATAACATAACTCCTGTAAGCAGATTTTTAAACTATGAGACCAACAAAAGACTTGAAATAGATCTCTATCAGAATAAAGATATTATTGACTGTTTCTTTGGTAAGCCGATTGGAAAAGCAGAAGATGTAAAAGTTGAAAATGGATATTTATTTATAAAACCATTATCAAGAAAACTTGATACAGCTTTTTCTTATACGAATATAACCTCTGATGTTATGAGAGACTATTTGACATTTAAGACTACGGCAATAAGCAAAGACTGGAAACAAAATCTTGAGAAAAGATATAAATATGTTATTTACACTAATGAAGTGAAAAATTTAATTCATAAACCTGTAGAGTAAAAAATGTTATGGTTAATCTTTGCTTTATCCGGACTTCTGGCTGGAGTTTTGGGTGGGCTACTTGGTATTGGTGGAGCTACAATAATTATACCATCGCTTGTTTTACTTGCTAACTTTGATCAGAAGTTAGCACAGGGAACTACTGTTTTCTTGATGGTTTTTCCTATTGGTTTGCTTGCGGCTATTGAATATTACAGGGCTGGCTATGTAAGGGTGAAGGAAGGAATAATTATAGCAATATTTTTCTTTATCGGTGGTTTGATAGGAAGCAAACTGGCTTTAAAGCTTGATTCTTCATTACTCAGGAAGTTGTTTTCCATTTTTTTGATTTTAATTGCGATAAGGATGTTTTTTTCTAAATAAATTAGATGAAATTAGTACAGGAACTATGATGTATAAATATGTGATAAAGGGAGAGAAAAAATTAAAGGGGGAGGTTGAAATAAGTGGATCTAAAAATGCTTCCCTTCCTATAATGGCAGCCTCTCTTCTTACAAAAGAAAAAGTAATCTTAAGAAATGTGCCCGATCTTATGGATATAAAAACAATGATTCTTCTTCTTAATAATCTGGGGAAAAGGGTAGAATTTGCTGATAACACTGTAATTATTGAGGAAGTGAATGACTTGCTGTATGAAGCCCCCTATGATATTGTAAGAAAAATGAGGGCGTCTATTGCTGTTTTAGGACCTCTCCTTGCAAGAAGAAAAAAGGCAAAAGTATCTTTTCCCGGTGGATGTGCTATAGGACCAAGGCCTATAGATATACATTTACGTGGAATGAAGGCACTGGGTGCTGAAATTGAAATAGAGCATGGGTATATAAATGCAAGAGCAAAGGAGCTTGTTGGCAAGAATATAAATCTTATGGGGGTTAATGGTCCAAGCGTACTTGCTACAGAAAATGTTATGATGGCAGCCACACTTGCTAAGGGAGTAACTTACATAGAAGGTGCGGCATGTGAGCCTGAAGTAGAAGATCTGGCTAACTTTTTAAACTCAATGGGAGCAAAGATTAAGGGTGCAGGGACACCATTTATTCAAATAGAGGGTGTAGATGAATTGCATTCAACAGAATATACAGTAATTCCAGACAGGATAGAAGCCGGTACTTTTATTGCACTTGCTGGCATAACAAGAAGTGAAATAAAAATTACTGGTCTTAATGTCAAACATATAGAATATCCCATAGAAATTTTTTCTAAGGCAGGTATAGAGATAGAAATCAAGGGGAATGATTCTATAATTGCAAGAGGGAAAGAGGCCAGACCTGTGGAGGTAGAAACTCTTCCATATCCATTTTTTCCAACAGACCTTCAATCCCAGCTTATGGCTCTGGTTTCAGTAAGTGATGGTATTTCAATAATAACTGAAAAAATATTTCCTGATAGATTTTTGCATGCAGCGGAGCTTGCAAGAATGGGGGCTGATATAAAAGTTGATGGTGCCACGGCAATTGTGAAGGGTGTCCCATATCTTACAGGAGCTTCTGTTATGGTTTCTGATCTCAGGGCTGGAGCCGGCCTTGTAATAGCTGCCCTTGCAGCTAAGGGAACAAGCGAAGTTTTAAGGATATATCATATTGACAGAGGTTATGAAAGACTTGAGGAGAAGTTAAGGAATCTTGGAGCTGAGATAGAAAGGGTTCCTCAATAATATAGTATGGAGGAAAAATTGGAAAAAATTACAGAAAATCTTTATTATGAGAAATATAACGGAAAGGAAATTTATATACTTGGTACGGCACATGTTTTAGATAAAAGCAAAGAAGAAGTCGAAAAATATATTGAGGAGTTAAATCCAGATACTGTCTGTGTAGAACTATGTGAGTCAAGATATAATTCACTTGTTGAGGAAAATAGGTGGAAGGATCTTGATATAGTTAAGGTTATAAAGGAAGGGAAGGCTTTTCTTTTACTTTCAAATATGATACTTTCATCTTTTCAGAGAAGAATAGGCAAGGATTTAAGTTCCCAGCCTGGAGCTGAAATGATTTCAGCTGTAAAAATTGCAAAAGAAAGAGGTAAGAATATAGAACTTATTGATAGAGATGTAAATATCACTTTAAAAAGGGCATGGAGCCTGTCAAAATTTTCAGATAAAATTCAGATTTTAGAAGTTTTAATGGAAAGTATTTTTTCCAGAGAAAAAGTAAAAAAAGAAGAGGTTGAAGAACTTCTTGCTAACAGTGACATTCTGAATAATATGATGCAGGAACTTGCATCTAAGTTACCAAAAGTAAAAGAAGTTTTGATTGATGAGAGGGATTTTTATATAGCTGAAAAAATAAAAAATTCCAGCGGTAAAAAAATACTTGCAGTTGTGGGAAAAGGGCATATAAATGGAATACTTAATTATTTATCCTCTGATAGTGAAAAGAAGGATTTAAGTGAGCTTTTATATGTGCCGGAAAATAAAAAATCAAAAAGAATTTTTGCATATTTATTTGGTTTAGTTCTTATTCTCCTTTTTGCCCTGGGATTTTTTAAAAGCAATAAAACCGGGATAGAAATGCTACTTGCCTGGACCATAGCTTCAGGAATTACCACATCTATTTCTGCCTTACTTGTAATGGCACATCCTGTTACTATAATTTTATCCTGGCTTGCGGCACCAGTAAAAGCAATTTTTCCACCTATAAGTGCTGGTATATTTCTTGCACCAATTGAAGCTTACTTAAGAAAGCCAAGAGTAATAGATTTTGAAAATCTTGGAGAAGATATTACTACATTTAAAGGTTTTTTAAAAAACAGAGTTACAAGAATATTGCTTGTTTTTGTGGCTGTTACAATAGGAGCAATAATAGGACATACTATTGCACTTATCTGGATGACGAAGATACTTACAACTTCTGCTTTACTTTACTTTTTAATTAAGTACATTGGTTGAAGAGTAAAATATAAAAAAGCAGAATAAAATATCTTAAAAATTGTTGACAAATTTTTAAAATGATTCAAAATAATAACCGAATAAAAAATAAAAGGTTGGTCTTATGAAAATTGGAGAAATTCTTGTTAAGCTGGGTTATTTGACAGAAAATCAACTGGAAGCAATTATAATAGAACAGGAGGAAATGAGAAAAAATTCCCAGTACACTGAACCATTGGGTTATGTTCTTTTGAGAAAAGGCATTATTACGGAGGAACAGCTTGACAATGCTTTGTATGAATATTTTAAAGTCCTATCAAATGATCCTGCCGAACCCCCCTATGTGAGAGAAACAGCAAAAGTTGCAATAAAAGCTCTTGAAAAGAAAAGTACAGAAGGCAGATTATCTCAGGAAACAAAATTGACAATATTAAGAAGAATTCAGGATTATGAGGAAAGAGTTGCATATTATGAAAAGTCCATAAAAAATTTAAAAACCCTTGAGCCAAAAAAAATGATTCTTGATACAATAGAGAGGGAAGAAAAAGAAATTAAAAAACTTTTACATAAGATAGAAACTCTAAAGAAAGACTTAGAAAGGTTTTCATAATTATGAAAAAGGCTATATTAATTTTACTGGTTTTAATTTTCATTTTCTCTTTCAGTTTTGGGGAGAAAAAGGAGTTCTCCTATTTTGGTTTGAAACTTGGGATTTCAATGGATGAAACAATATCTATAATTGAATCCAACAATCTGTTGAAAATAGATGAATCAAGATTTTTTGGTAAAATAAATGAACCTGTGCCTTTTATAGTAAAGGCAACATACCAGCCTTTTATACCACAGATCTATGTCCAGTTTTACAGTAATATTTCCTATGGAATTACAATTCACTTTAATCCTGCTTATTTTGACTATTTTACTCTATGTAAGACCATTGAAGAAAAATATGGTAAGGCTGACAGAAGAACATCAAAATTTGCACTATGGAGCGGTTTATCAAACTATAAAAATATACTTGGTGTAGAATCAAAAGTTATTTTGAAAGTCGAATACCCCTCAACTGTAAAGGTTTATGATGAAGTAGTTTTACTTCATCTTAATTCTGAAATAAGTCAGAATATTGTAAGAGTTACAAATATGTCTGTTATTAATTCTAACAGGCGCGCATTATTGAATGAATTTTAGTTCAATCTCTTTCCTCACTTCATCGGAAAATGGCCAAAATTTTTTAGCTTATGTTTTCATTTATTAGTTAAAGTTCTAATACTGCTTTTAGTAGTTTTTCACATACATATTCAGCATCTTTTTCATCCATTTTAGTGTGTACTGGAAGGCTTATCTCAGATTTATAGCATTTGTAACTCACTGGAAAATCTTTTATACTGTATCCAAGTCTTTTGTATGCAGGGTGCATTACCACAGGAATGAAGTGGACATTGACGAAAATTTCATTTTTTTCAAGAGTATCTATTATGGCATTCCTCTGATTTTCAGTAATGTTTTTTATCCTTAATGGAAAAAGATGATAGGAAGATGTTTTTTTTTCTGTTTTAAGTATTGGTAGAATAAAATACTCAGTATTAAGAATGTTTTGATAAATCTCACATATTTTTTTCCTTTTTGGTAAGATTTCAGAATCATATCTTTTAAGCTGGGAGATACCTATTGCAGCAGCAATATCTGTCATATTGTATTTGTATCCTATTGTTTCAATTTCGTAATACCATCCACCGCCTTTAAATTTAAAGAAAGCATCCTTATTCTGCCCGTGTAGTGAAAGTAACTTGAGTTTTCTGTAAATTTCTTCTGATGTTAAAGAATTTATAGAATTAAATGTTATTGCCCCGCCTTCTGCGGTTGTTAGGTTTTTTACGGCATGAAATGAAAACACATTGAAGTCAGCGAAGTTACCGGCTTTTTTGCCTTTATATACCGCTCCAAAAGAGTGAGCAGAATCTGAAATTAATATTATTCTGTCGAAATGGGTTTGAAGAGTGTTTTTTTTTGGTTTGAATAATTTTTTCTTTTCTTCAATTATGTTTTTTATTTCGTCATAATCACACGGCAACCCTCCGAAGTCAACAGTTATTATAGCCTTTGTTCTTTTTGTAATGGCTTTTTCAATATTTTTTGGGTCTATATTAAAGTCAGCCTCTTTTACATCTACAAAGACTGGTTTTGCTTTTGTATGTAAAATTACATTTGATGTTGCAGCAAATGTATAAGGAGTTGTAATTACTTCATCTCCTTCACCTATATCAAGTAATCTCAAGCACAACTCAAGTCCAGCAGTTGCAGAAGTTAATGCAATAGCCCTTTCTACGCCGCAATACTTCGCAATCTCTATTTCAAATTCCTTTACTTTAGGCCCTGTGGTAATCCAGCCGCTTTTTAATACATTTACTACTTCAGCTATTTCTTTCTCTGTAATATCTGGTGGAGAGAATTCTATTCTTTTATTCATCCGCCTCTCCGTTTCTGTATTCTGGCAAATACTTTTTTATTAGATTTTTTACTTTTTCTTTATCGTAAGTCTCTGCTACCTTTTGAAATTCTTTTATTAACTTGAAAAGCTCTCTTTTAGAGTAAAAGCTATTCTTCTCCTGTGAAATAAATAGTTTTTCAAACTTTGATTTAGAAATATTTTCCTTTGAGTAAAATATTTCTTCATGAAGTTTTTCACCTTTTTTAAGTCCAGTAAAAACTATGGGAATTTCATCTTCACTGTATCCAAGCATATAAAGCATATTTTTAGCCAGGTCAAGGATTTTTACAGGCTTACCCATATCAAGAACAAATATATTTCCGTTGTTTAATGTTGCAGATTTTATAACGAGTCTTGAAGCTTCTCTTATTGACATAAAATACCTTGTAACCTCAGGGTGGGAAACAGTAAGTGGACCACCATTCTCTATCTGTTCTTTAAAAACTGGAACCACGCTACCCCTTGAGCCAAGAACGTTTCCAAATCTAACAAGACTGAATGAGGTTAGTGAAAAATTATTCATTGAGAGGATAATTTTTTCAGCAATTCTCTTTGTTGCCCCCATAATGGATGATGGATTTACCGCTTTGTCGGTTGAAATGAGGATAAATTTTTTTACATTGAATTTCGAAGAAGTCAGGGCTACATTAAAAGTACCTATTATGTTGTTTTTGATAGCTTCATCAGGGTATTCTTCCATCAGCGGCACATGTTTGTGAGCTGCTGCATGAAATACAATATCAGGTTTGAGAAAATAAAATTCATGGTTTAATTTTGAAATATCCCTTATATCTCCAATTATATAGTGAAACCTTTTATCATCTGAAAACTTTGTAATAAGGGAGTGAATTGAATTTTCACCATGACCGAATGCATAAACCTTTTCCACAGGTAATGAAAGTAATTGTTTGACTATTTCAGAACCTATTGACCCACCGGCTCCAGTAACAAGGATTTTTTTACCCTCATAATAGGGTGATATTTTTTCAATATCGAAACCTACTTCTTCTCTACCGAGTAAATCCTCTATGTTAATTTTCCTTAGCTGTCTTAAGTCAAAGTTTCCTTCTACTATTTCATACATTCCAGGAACAATTTTTGCTCTTACTCTTAAGGGAAGAATTATTTTGAAAATCCTGTTTATTAAAGCTTCAGAAGCAGAAGGGATTGCTATGAAAACCTCTTCTACACTGTATTTTTTAATTATCTCTGGAGCATCATCTATTTTTCCGAGAATTGGAAAATCGAGGATAAATTCCTTTCTGTTGTCATCCAGATAGCCAACAATATTGTATATCTTTTTCAGCCTTTCATTATTTATTAATAAAATTCCCAGGAGTTCTCCAGCACTTCCGGCACCAATTATCAAAGTATTTTTCATGAAAATATCCTTTTCTTTTTATTTATATTTTTCCCTCCAACCCTATTTTTTCATCTATATTGCATAAAAGGTTGAGATTCTGAATAGCAGCTCCTGAAGCCCCCTTGCCAAGATTGTCAAATCTTGTAAGAATTAGAAACTGTTCATTGTTGCCAAAGACAAAGATTTCTAAGAAATTTGTTTCGTTACACGCTGTTGGATCAAAGTAACCATCCTCGAGGGAAATTTCCTCTGGTTTTATTACTTTTACAAAATATTCACCTTCATAGTAGGAAGCAAGTATTTCCCAGATGTTGTTCAGGTTTAAACCTTTGTTAAGTAATCTTTTGTGAAGTGCAATACCAACAGCCATACCATTGTAAAAATTACCAACAACGGGAGTAAAAAATGGGGGATAGCTTAAGTTAGTATACTTTTGCATTTCCGGAAGATGTTTGTGCATTAAGTTCAATGCGTAGTGTCTTGAACTTCTCCAGGCACTTTGCTGTTGGTTTTTTTCAAACTTTTCTATGAGCTTTTTTCCTCCTCCACTGTAGCCTGTGATAGAATGAGCAACTACAGGATAATCAGGAGATACAATGTTGTTTTTAACCAAGGGATAAAGGGAAAGAATGAATCCTGTTGCATGACAGCCAGGTACACATACCTTTTTAGAATTTTTTATTTTTTCTCTCTGGTTTTTGTCGTATTCTGGCAAACCATATGTCCAGTCAGGGTTTACCCTGTGAGCAGTACTTGTATCAATTACCTTTGTCGCAGGATTTTTCACAAGAGAGACTGATTCTTTTGCTGCGTCATCTGGCAGGCATAGAATTACAATATCACTTGAGTTAATAATTTCACTCTTTGCTTTCGGGTCTTTTTTCTTTTCTTCTTCAATTTTCAGTAATTCAATGTCAATTCTTTTTGCAAGTCTCTCGTTGATTTTTAAACCTGTGGTGCCGCTTTGACCATCAATAAAAACCTTTACCTTCATTTTAAGTTAACCTCGCTTATATTTTTTCAAGCAGATTCTCTAATAATAAGTGTAGATTTCAATTTTTTGGTTTCTATCTCTTTTTTATTCAGAAAATTTATTAAGTTTTTTGCTGCAAGTTTTCCTACCATATAAAACGGATTGTTTATTGTTGTAATTGAAGGTGAAGAGAGTAGGGATATTTCCTGGTTGTCAAATCCAACAATTTTCACATCTTCTGGTACTTTTATTCCTGATTTTTGAAAACCTCTTATAAGTCCGAAGGCCATCTGATCATTTGCACAAAGTATTGCTTCTGGTAAGCCCTTTTCTATAAATTTAGGAGCTGCAGCAAAACCTGATTCTCTGGAAAAATCGCCCTCAACAAGCAAGAACTCATTAATATTGAACTCTTTTACAAGGTTAAGAAATGTTTTTTCTCTGTCAATTGCATCTACAAACTCCTTATTTCCACCGAGAAATCCATAACTTTTTACACCTTTTTTTATAAGGTATTCAAAAACCTCTCTCATTCCACTTTCACAATCTATGTCGACAAAAAGACAGTCTCTATCTGGAAGATAGTTATAAACAAGTATAAAAGGAATTTCCTCTTTTAAAAGATATTCGAATCTTTTGTCGTTGAATTTTGTTCCAAAAAATATAAGACCATCAACCATATGCGAAAGAACATACCTGGCAAGTTCCTTTTCGTCCAGCCCATCATCTGATATTACACTTATCGTGTAATTCTGGCTTGAGGCACTTATAATACAACCATAGAGCATCTGAGAAAAATATTCAGAAGGGACTGTTTCTATTTTATCTTTTGTTGCACAGTAAGGTATAACTGCTCCAAGCCTGTAGCTTTTTTTCTGGTAGAAGCTTTTAGCTAAATATGAAGGGACATAATTTAACTTTTCTGCAATTTTTAATATTTTCTCAGCAGTAGATTTTGGAATAGAAGGATGTCCACTTAATGCCCTTGAAACTGTTGAAGGAGAAACATTTGCAAGTTCAGCAATTTCTTTCCTTGTGACTCTTTTTTTTTTCATAGATTACATCTTCTTAATTTTGATATTTAATATTATAATGCAAATTAAATAATTATTCAAAAAGAAGATTGATCTTATCTTTTTTACTCTTTTACTCCGAAGAATATACAAAACTAAAATTTTTTGGAGAATATTATGAGGAGATCTGTTTTGGTTATTTTTATGACCATAACCTTGGAAAAACTGTTTTATTCATCTGACTGGCCTATCTATAAGGGTAATATGTATTTTACTGCTAACAATGATCAGATAATAGTAAAAAACAATAATCTAAAATGGCTTTTTATGGCTTCAAACTACATCTTTAATCCTATTGTTTCTGATGGTAAAGTATATTTTGCTGATATGGACAAGGTAGTTTATTGCCTTGATGAAGAAACTGGAAAATTACTCTGGAAACTTGATCTCTTTGAGGTTTCGAGTCATTTTCTTGGAAAGGCCGGTGTTGCTGGTAAGGTTAAGTATCCTGTGATAAGGAAAAATTTTCTCTTTATTTCAGATGCTACAGCTATTTATTGCATAAATAAGTTGAATGGCAGAATAGTCTGGGCAAGGGCTGGGTTACAGGAAAGTGAAAAAAAGTATGCGGTAGTTGATGGTATTTATGCTGACCCGGTAATTTCTGGGGATTTAATTTATTATGGCACAAGAAAAAATTTTATAGCACGGGAAATTATTAATGGCCATGTGGTATGGTCAAACAATCAGATTGAAAGTTATAGTTGCTTTCCTACATTTTATGATGATAAAATTTTTACTCAATCTCGCGAATTTAAGGAAAATAGGTTTTTTGTTGTTTGCCTTGAAAGATATAAAGGCAATATAATATGGAAGAAGCAGATTGATAATCCCTTGCAGATATTTTCTCCTGTTGTATATCAAAGGAAACTTTATATTCCATCTGGCAAGAAGATTTACTGTCTATCTCTTGATGATGGCAGGGAGATTTATACAAGAGAATATGATGATTTTATAACTTCTAATCCAGCTTTTACAGATAGGGAGATAATCGTTACTATTGGAAACCGCAGAGTTGCAGTTTTGTCTCCTTTTGATGGTTCAATAGTTTACGAGGTAGATTTTAAAGAGAAATCAGCGCCATATTTTGCTACTGTAAATGACCAGATTTATGTTGCATATAATTATACAAAAAGGGTGGGGGATAAGGATGTAGTTTTTACAGGACTTAAGGCTTACTTTTTTGGGAGCAAAGAGCCACTTTGGGAATTTTATCCTCCTTTTCCTGGTGGTTGTTCGCAACCTATAGTGTCGAGAGGGACTCTTTTTTTACCTGCAGGTAATTATCTTTATGCTGTTGGAACTTACTATGATAGACCAATAGTTTATGGTGGAGATGGAAGTTATAAGCTTTTAGAGGAGGAAAAAGCTGCTCAGGCTAATTATAAAACAGAGGTTGCAATTGCAGGTAACAAAACTGAAAAGTCTAAATATTCTAAAGAATGGGATGATAATTTAGAGAATGAGGGAGCTTTTATTAATAACAAATCATCTACTTCAGAAGTAAGGTCTTCAGAAAGTGGAAAAATTGGTTTTGAACAAAACATTGTTCCAAAAGAAGTTTTACAGAAAATTGAGACAAAAACACCACCGGTGTTTGATATACAGCTTGAAGAACTGGATGTTGGAGAATCTATTGTAATTCCAAATATTTATTTTGAATTTAACCAGGCATATCTGAGAAGAGAATCTTTGGAAACACTTAGTAAGTTGGTAGAACAGTTGAAAAAGAACCCAAGGATTAAGATTGAAATTCAGGGGCATACTGACAATATAGGGACAAGAGAGTACAACCAGAAGCTTTCTGAAAAAAGAGCGGAGGTGGTAATGGAATACCTGATAAAGAATGGTATAAGTCCTGAAAGACTTCGGGTAAGAGGATTTGGCGAAACAAAACCTGTTGCACCCAATACTACAGAGGAAGGAAGAGCAAAGAACAGAAGGACTGAAATTTTAATCCTGGAAAAATAATTTGTAAATTGTTTTCAGATTTTTAAGTTATACCTTTAAAATTTCTTACTTGACGAAATGGTTTATTTTTAATTATATTAAAATAAAAAATGTAAAATAAAAGGAGTGGAAATATGGCGAAGGAATTACTATTTTCAAGTGATGCACATCAAAAGATTTTAATTGGTGTAGAAAAGATGGCAAAGGCAGTTGGTGCCACACTTGGCCCAAGAGGTAGAAATGTAGTTATTGACAAAAAATTTGGTGCGCCCACAGTTACCAGAGATGGGGTAACTGTCGCAAAGGAAATCGAGCTTGAAGACAAATTTGAAAATATGGGTGCACAACTTGTTAGAGAAGTTGCTACAAAAACAAACGATGTAGCTGGAGATGGTACAACAACAGCTACAGTTTTAGCTTATTCTATAATTAAAGAAGGATTTAAAAATGTAACTGCTGGTTCAAATCCAACTCTTATAAAGAGGGGAATTGATAAGGCAGTGGCAAAAGTTGTAGAGGAACTTAAGAAAATAGCTAAACCTGTTTCAAGCAGGGAAGAAATAAGAGATGTTGCAGCTATTTCTGCAAATAACGATCTTCAAATTGGTGAGTACATTGCTGAGGCAATGGATAAGGTTGGAAAGGATGGTGTAATTACTGTTGAAGAATCGAAATCCATGGATACCTTTGTAGAAGTGGTTGAGGGAATGCAGTTTGATAGAGGTTATCTCTCTCCATATATGGTTACAAACGCTGAAACAATGACTGCAGAGCTTGAAGATCCATATATTTTGATCTATGACAAAAAAATTTCAAGTTTGAAAGAAATTGTACCCTTACTTGAAAAGATCGCACAATCAGGCAAACCTCTTTTAGTAATTGCTGAAGATGTTGAAGGTGAAGCTTTAGCTACATTAATAGTTAACAAGTTAAGAGGCACATTGTTAAGTGTTGCTGTAAAGGCTCCTGCATTTGGTGATAGAAGAAAGGCAATGCTTGAAGATATTGCAATTCTTACAGGTGGTAATGTAATATCTGAAGAAAAGGGTATGAAGCTTGAGAATGCTACATTACATGATTTAGGTAGGGCTAAAAAGGTAAAGATTGATAAAGAAAATACTGTAATTGTGGATGGAGCTGGTTCAAAAGATGCAATTCAGGCAAGAATAAAACAGATAAAGAAACAAATAGAAGAAACTACGTCGGATTATGATAGAGAAAAATTGCAGGAAAGACTTGCCAAATTATCCGGTGGAGTTGCAGTAATAAAAGTTGGTGCAGCAACTGAGGTTGAGCTTAAAGAAAAGAAAGCAAGAGTGGAAGATGCTCTTTCAGCTACAAAGGCTGCTGTTGAGGAGGGTATTGTTCCAGGTGGTGGACTTGCATTGCTTATTTGCCAGAAGGCCCTTGAAAATTTAAAGGGTGAAAATGAAGAAGAGCAAGTTGGTATTGAAATTGTTAAGAAGGCATTAGAAGCACCGATGAAGAAAATCGCTGAAAATGCAGGTATAGATGGATCAATTATTGTTCACAAGGCCAAAGAAGCCAAAAACAATATGGGGTATAATGCACTTACCGGTGAATGGGTAGATATGATTAAAGCAGGAATTATAGATCCTGTAAAGGTTGAAAGAGTAGCATTACAGAACGCTGCTTCAGTAGCTGGGTTGCTATTGATTACAGAGGTAATGTTGACCGAAAAACCTGAAAAGGAGAAATCCACTCCAAATCCAGCTGCTGGTATGGGTGATATGTATTAATGCTGGTTGGTAATATTACCTGGAAAGTTAGAAAACTTTCCAGGTAATTTTTTATAATCCAGCTGGAAAAATGAATAAGAAACCATATTTAATAACAACCTCCTGTGATAAAAAGTATGGAGATTTTTTGATTGAACACTGGTTTTTTTCTCTTCAGAAGAATGTTGACTTATCTAAAATTGATATTCTTGTCCTGGATTATGATCTTTCGAAAGCCCAGAGTTTTTATCTGAAAAATCACAATGTGCTTGTTAAAGAATGTAAGAAAGATGGGCATGTTGTTAATCTGAGATTTAGAGATCTTTTAGATTTTTTAAATCAGAATTTTTACGAGCAGATACTTATGTGTGATGGCGGAGATATAATTTTTCAGGCCGATATTTCTTTTCTCTTTGAGGAAAATAAAGATAGTTTTAGAGCCGTTTGTGAAAATGTCCCTCCATTTTTTGATTATTTTCTTAGAACTTCTACTTTTTACAGAAGCAAAATAAGAGATATAAAAGAGTTGCTTTCATTAAAAACAAGAACAATTAATGCTGGTTTTATAATTGCTCCCTATGAAAAAATGAAATTTCTTTGTAGTGAATTTGTTTCTATAGTGAAAAATTTTTCAAAATTCTGGACTGATCAGATTGTTATAAACTATGTTTTCTATAGAGAAGGATTTGTGGAACTTCAAGAAAAATATAATTTTACCCTTGGAACTCACTGTAAAGAGTTTGAAATTAAAAATGAAGTTTTTTTCAGTAAAGAGGGGGATTTAATCCCTGTAGTACATAATACGGGCTGGATTGATTTGTTTAGACCTGTAAAAAATTTTGGTTTTTTGAGCACGCAGAGTGTGAAAGTACGGATTTCTTTTTTCCTGAGATTGTTTTTTTTGTTTATTTCCAGAGTAAGTTTATGGATGAAAAATGATAGTTTAAAAACTAAATGTTAACACCACTGTTCTAAAAAGCTTGAGATTTTAATTTTGTGTTTCTAAAATAAATGATGGGAGTTTAGATATGAATGTAGAAAATAAAAAGCCGTATTTAATTGCTACGTCTTGTGACAGAAAGTATGGAGATTTTTTAATTGAACACTGGCTTTTTTCTCTTCAGAAAAATGTGGATTTGTCGAAGATTGATATTCTTGTCCTGGATTATGGTCTTTCGAAAGCTCAGAGTTTTTATCTGAAAAATCACAATGTGCTTGTTAAAGAATGTAAGAAAGATGGGCATGTTGTTAATCTGAGATTTAGAGATCTTTTAGATTTTTTAAATCAGAATTTTTACGAGCAGATACTTATTTGTGATGGTGGGGATATAATTTTTCAGGCTGATATTTCCAGGCTTTTTGAAGAAAATACGGGAACTTATAGAGTTGTGTGTGAAAGAATTGGGCCATTTTTTGAGTATTTTATTACTCCTGAATATTTTTATAAGGAGGATATAGCGGCCCTTAAAGAAACATTACTCTTTAATAGAACGATTAATGCTGGTTTTATCATTGCACCTTATGAAAAATTTAAACTTTTATGTAACTTTGTTATACAGAAGACAAAAGATATGTCGAACTTTGGGCCTGATCAGATACTTATCAACTATTTATTGTATAAGGAAGGTTTTGTAGAATTACCAGTTTATTATAATTTTATTCCTGTTACGAGCAACATTGAATTTGAAATAAAGAACGGATTTTTTTATGATGAGAACGGCAATTTAATACCGGTGGTGCATAATGCGGGCAACTTAAGTTTTTTTAGAGCAATTGAAAATTTTGGATATGGGGAAGGATACAATATTTTGAAAAAAGATGTTTTAATTACGCTTAGGGCTTTTTACACTTCTATACATATTATGAATAAACCGAGAAAAGAAATTTTGAAAGCATTTAAGAAGATAGAAAATTACTTTATTAATTTGACCGAACAGAATAGAATAGAATATGCCACAAAGGAAAGGGAAATAAAAAAGACCTTAAATATTATTAAAAAATTCAGATCATTAAAGTAATAACTCATTTTATTCTTGCATATTTTTTCAAAAGGAAAAATCTTTTTGCCTAAAATTTAGGCAAAATTCCGCGGATTTTGCTCTAAGATTTTCAACCACTTTGTAGTTTTTTTAAATAGCTTTTCTCCTTAAAAAACACTATTTTTTAAAAACTTTTTTTTTGAGAATTAAATTTTTGGTATAGTATTTGCTTATTTACTTTCTAAAGTAAAAAACTAAAAATATTAGCATAAAGTTGGTTTGAATGTTATAATTTTATTATAGGAGGATTTTTAGTTATGAATTCAAGAGAAAGTGCACTCAGGGAAATTTTACAGAGAGATTTTAAGAAATCGATTGAGGATAAGTCAAAGTTATCCAATGGGATAGTTGAAATTTTTGGTGTGAATGTTTTTAATGATGCGAATATGGTAAAATATCTTCCTTACAATGCATATAAGAAGTTAAAAAAGATAATCAATGAAGGTGGTATAATTGATGAACAGCTTGCAGAAGAAGTTGCACATGGCGTAAAGGAATGGGCTATATACAGGGGTGCCACACATTTTACTCACTGGTTTCAGCCAATGACCGGACTTACCGCTGAAAAGCATGATAGCTTTCTTGCTTTTGATAAAAATGGGATTCCCATTCACAGATTTTCTGGTAAAAATTTGAGGCAGGGTGAACCCGATGCTTCAAGTTTCCCGTCCGGTGGACTAAGGGCAACATTTGAAGCAAGAGGTTATACAGCTTGGGATCCAACCTCTCCAATATTTATTGTAGAAAATACAAATGGTGCTACTCTGTGTATACCCACGATATTTCTCTCTTATACTGGAGAAGCTCTTGATAAAAAGACACCTCTCTTGCGTTCTATTGAGGCAATTAATAAAACTGCTTTAAGAATTTTAAGGATTTTTGGTAATACTACAGCTACCAGAGTATATACAACTGTAGGTCCTGAACAGGAGTATTTTTTGATAGACAAGGCATACTATTACAGAAGACCAGATTTAATGTTAACTGGAAGAACACTTTTTGGTGCTCCTTCTCCAAAAGGTCAGCAGATGGAAGATCATTATTTTGGTTCAATCAGGGAAAGAATACTTGCATTTATGCAGGATGCTGAAAGAGAACTTTATAAGCTTGGTATTCCAGCAAAAACAAGGCATAACGAGGTTGCACCAGCTCAGTTTGAAATTGCGCCAATTTTTGAAGATTCAAATATTGCAAATGATCATAATCAGCTTATTATGGAGGTACTTAAAAAAGTTGCAGCGAGGTATGATCTTGCATTGTTACTTCATGAAAAACCTTTTGCTGGAATTAATGGTTCAGGTAAACATAACAACTGGTCTTTATCAGATTCTGAAGGAAATAACCTGCTTGATCCTGGTAAAACCCCTCACGAAAACTTACAGTTTTTGACATTTCTTGTGGCTACAATTAAGGCTGTGTATAAATACAGTGATATGATAAGGGCGAGTGTTGCTACAGCTGGAAATGACCACAGACTTGGTGCAAATGAAGCTCCACCAGCTATAATTTCTGTCTATCTTGGTGAGCAGTTGAACCAAATACTTGATGCTATTGTTTCCAACAGGAAGGTTAAATATACAGATGAGCAGATTATTCAGCTTGGAATTTCAAACTTACCTGTAATTTCAAAGGATACAACTGACAGAAATAGAACATCACCTTTTGCCTTTACTGGTAATAAATTTGAATTCAGGGCTGTTGGTTCTTCTATGTCAATTGCTCCAGCTAATACAGCAATAAATACAGCAGTAGCGAATATTCTTGATGAGTTTGCAGAGGAAATTGAAACTTATTTGAATAGGGGTGTTGAACTTAATCAGGCTGTTATGAAAGTTCTTGTAGAGGCTATCAAAGAATCCAGGCCTGTGCTATTTGATGGAAACAATTATTCTCCTGAGTGGGAAAAAGAAGCCCAGAGAAGAGGTCTTCCTAACTATAAAAATACCCCCGAGGCTTTAAAGGCAATGGTTTCTGATAAAAATGTTGAAGCTTATATTAAGTTTGGAATTCTTTCTAAAAGAGAGATTGAATCAAGATATCATATATATCTTGAGCAGTATTCAAAATTGTTGAACATAGAGGCCGAGACAGCTCTTATGATTGCAAGAACAATGGTTTTGCCTGTGGTCTTAAGGTATCAGACTGAACTTGCCACCAATGTTTCTTCTCTTTCGAAAGTAGATTTAGCCGGTGATTTGATCGGCTCAAATAGGGAGATTATGGAGAAATATTCAAAGGATGTGGCAAGGCTTTATGACAGAGTTAAACTCCTTGAGAAGGAACTCAGTAATGCAGAGAATGAGGAAGATATTGAAAAGAAAGCCAGATACTATTGCTATAATGTATTGCCTGCGATGAATGAGCTACGTAAAGTTGTGGATGATCTTGAAGAAGAGACTGATGATGCTTACTGGCCATTGCCAAAGTACAGGGAAATGCTATTTATATATTAAGATTTTCTCTCATTTTTGCCGGAAATGCTATTCGGGTTAATTTTCACCCAGTCTTGTTTAATTTGAGACTGGGTGAAAGGAAATATAAAAATAGAGGAAATTACCTTGATAAAAGTTTTATTTATCATAAATTAATAAATTGCAAATGTTAATGGTAAAGTCAAAAAAGTAAATCAGAACTATTGAATTTACTTTAACTTAAACAGCTTGAGAATTAAATTTAATATTATAGTCAGTATAACACTTATTATTATGCTTGAAGTGATTGGAAAGTAAAATCCGAAGTTTTCTTTCTTTATGATTATATCCCCCGGTAACTTAAAGAAAGGGACAAACTTTGAAAAGAATGAGAAAAACAAAAATATTCCTCCCACTACAAGAAAAATTAAGCCAGTATAAAACATTATTTTACCGATCTGCATAGTTCTCCCCTATTTAAAATATATAAAAAATTTGCTTTATTTTCAAGAAATTCCTGTAATTTTCCTCCATTTTTATAAAAATAAAAAAAATTAAGGTTGTAAAAAATTTGGAATGATAATAAAATTAATGTGTAACTTCAAATGTAAGGTAGCTTATGTGAAAAGGTTCTTGTTTCTAAATATATTCTTTTTTGTTACTCTGTCTTTTGGTTTTGAACCTCAACTTGAATACTGGACTGGCAACGCTGAAAAATTCAATGGGGTTTACTGGAAAAATATTGAAGTTTTGAAATATGAAATCGATAAATTGCCGTTATCAGGTTTAATTTATTTAAGGTTTAAACTACCTGACGATGTTGAGAATTATTGTATTTATTATTATTCTACCGAGCAATTTTATGAAGTTTATGTGGATGAGTTAAATGAAAAAAGCAGAATTTTTAAATTCTATTATGATAAACTTGTTCCGAAAAGACCGGGACTTACCACAGGTGAGGTTTTCAGTATTATTCCTTTAAAGAAGGAGTTTGGGGGTAGATACATTTATTTTAAGATATTTTTTGCCAACAAATTTTTCTTTTTAAAGTTCAAAAAACTTTTGATAATTCCTGTTCAGGAAGCGTTTAAGTTAGTTTTAAAGAATGGGATTTTTAGTTTTGTTCTTTCGATTGTAGGGCTCTTTTTTGGAATAATTTTTCTATTTCTTTCTTCCATAAGGAAATTTAATCAGAGGGCTCTTTTCGGAATGGGATTCTTTTTGTTTTTTATTTCTTTAAGGCAACTTGCTGAATCTCAGATTCCTCTGTTTTTCCTGCCTTTGCCTGTAGTGTGGGGTTATATTGCGTATTTTTCTGGTTTTTTAATAATATTTGGATTATTTTTATTTTTAGACCAGATATTCAAAAGAAAATTTCATACTGTTTTTAACATTCTTTTTTTTATTCATACTGTTGTGACACTAGGGTTTGCGTGTATTGAAATTTTCGGTGTTTTACCGTTATCCCTTCTTCTTAATTATTATCACTTATATTTAATTTTATTGGTTGTGCTGATTTTTATTTTGATGGTGTCTGCCGCCATACAGGATATTGTTGAAGCTAAAATATTGATAATTTCTGGCGGACTTATATTCTGGTTTACTGCTATTTATGAGTTACTTTCACGTGCGCTTAATTTATTTGAATGGGATAAAAATGTTCTAAGTCTGGGTATACTCTTTTTTATATTTTCCTTGATAGGAATACTTACATATTATTTTATAAGAATTTTAGTTCAGAAGGAAAATTATTACAGGGAGATACAGTTAAAAAATGATGAATATTTAGCCATAAAAGAAAGACTTGAAAATGTTCTTTTAGAGAAAAATTCTGAGTTGAACAAAGCAATAAACAGGATAAGATTGAATAACTATCTTATGAATAAAGAACTTGAACTGGCAAAAAAGATTCAGATGTACCTTGTGCCAAAATATCCTCCAGTAGAGGAAATTGCATTCTTTTACAAGCCTATGGAGCAGGTTTGTGGAGATTTTTATGATTTTATAACTTTTTCTGATGACAGGATAGGTATCTTTATCAGCGATGTTTCAGGGCATGGTGTACCCGCCGCACTTATAACTTCTATGATAAAAAGCGCCATAAATCAGATGAAAGATGAGATGAAAAATCCCGCAAAATTTTTAACGAAATTAAATGATTTTCTTTACTATCAGACAGAGTCTCATTTTGTTACAGCTTTTTACTGTGTTTATAATAGAAAAACCAAGAAACTTATTTATGCGAACGCAGGTCATATTTTACCATTTAAAATTTCAGAAAATAAGGTTGAAAAACTTTCATCCAGAAATAGAAGTCTACCTTTAGGAATACTTAACTCTAACGATTTGAGCAGAAATTTTAAAGCTTACACAAACGAGGAAATTAATTTAAAAAAGAATGATAAAATATTTTTATTTACAGATGGACTTTCTGAGGCATTGAGAGTTTCAAATACGGGATATTCAGTAGATGAAAATTACCAATCCTTTGGCGAAACTTTCCTTTTAGAGGCAATAATTCAGAATAAAAACTTTTCTTGCAGAGATTTTATTACTAATATTTACGAAAAATTTGTTGAGTTTAGAGGGGCAAACATTTTTGATGATGATGTGTGTATGATATGTCTTGATGTATTATAAAAATAAAATTAACTGATTCGTTAAAATCACATCTAATATCTAGAAAATATCTTAAAATTTCCCTATTCTTTTTTCAGAGAAGTATAAGAGTTGTTAAAAAATTATACTTAAGGGATAGTATTTTTTTTAAAAAAACTTGTTATAATTTAAGATATTAAAGTAGATGTGAATAAGGGGGTGAAATATGAAAGAGGCAAATATACTTATTGTAGAAGACGAAGCTATATTTGCCGAAAACTTAAAAAATTTTCTTATAAACAATAATTACAAAGTGGTTGGGAGGGTTGATAATTTTTCTGAAGCTTTACAAATTGTGAAAAAGAGACCGGTTGATCTGGTTCTGATTGATATTTATTTAAGAGGAAAAGAGAACGGTATTTTTCTTGCAAAGGAATTAAAAAAGCTTGACATTGCATTTCTTTTTATTACTGCTATATCTGATGAAAAAACTATTGAAATAGCAATTGAAAATGGTGCTTATGGATATATTGTAAAACCTATAGATTTAGGTCAGTTAAAAATCACGCTTGATATTGCTTTATATCAGATTGAACTTTACAGAAATTTGAAAAGAGAGAAAGAAAAACTTCAGGAGAAGCTGAGAGAGATGGTTGAATCACTTCAATTTATGATGATTGAACTTGATTCATCTTTTAATATTACTTATCTTACAAGCCATACATGTGTTAAATTTTCAAATCTCCAGGTAGGTAAAAACTTCCTTTCCTTCTTTGATGAAAATGAAATTTATTTTGTAAGAAATAAGCTTGAAGAGGTAAAAAAAGGAAAAATTATTACCTTTAATTTCTTTTTAAGAGATGGTGAAAATAGAAAAGTTCCTGTTTTTTTTAAGTGTTCACCAGTTAATGTAAAAGAAAAAGATATAAGGATAGTAATGCTTGCAATTCTGGATATCATTTCAGAGTTATTGTTTGCTGATGATTCATTTTTTGAAAAATATTCTCTTTCAAACAGGGAAAGGGAAATTATAAAATGTATAATAAATTTCAATACAAATCAAGAGATTTCAAAAAAGCTTTTCATATCTGTATCAACAGTTAAGTTTCATATCAAGAATATATTTTCAAAGTTGAATATAAAAAATAGAAAAGAACTACTCGATCTTTTAAAAGACTATTATGTTACAAATTACGGTAGAGAATACTATGCTTTATACCTGTTAAATATTTTATTAAACACTCAAATAAAAAATTAGACTAATAATTTCTAATAGTATCAGCAAAAGCATTGCAAAAGTTATCTATCTCTTTTTCCCCTATAGTAAAAGGGGGTAGTAATCTTAAAACGTTCTCCCCAGCTTTTAATGTAAGGATTTGTTTATTAATAAGTGAATTTATTACGTTTTTTACAGTTAAGTTTTTACTTAAACTTATTCCAATCATAAGACCATAGACTCTCACATCTTCAATAATATCAGGAAAAAGTTTCTGTATTGAAAGAAGTCTATTTTTAAAAATAGTGGAAAGCTGATTAATTCTTTCGAGTAAATCTTGATTAAGAAGCTCCATTACCTTTATACCTGCAGCGCAGGCAATAAAATTTCCCCCGAATGTTGAGGCATGAAGCCCGGCTTTCATTCTTTCTGCTATTTCAGGTTTTAGTACAAGTGCACCTACTGGAATTCCATTACCTAAAGATTTTGCAAGGGTTATGGCATCCGGGGTTATGTCAAAGTTTTGATAGCCAAAATACTTTCCTGTTTTCCCTATGCCAGTCTGTACCTCATCAAAAACAAGTAATGCATTGTAATGTGAACAGAGCTCTCTCGCTTTTAATACAAACTCACTTGATAGCTTTTTGACGCCACCTTCCCCCTGAACTGGTTCAAGAAATATAGCACAAACATTTTCGTCAAATTTTTTTTCGAGTTCTTCTACATTATCTGGAGTAATAAAGTCAATATTTTCAAGCAGTGGCTCGAAACCTACCTTATATTTATCCTGTCCTGTAAGGCTTATTGTGGCTATGGTTCTTCCATGAAAAGAATTGTGTAAAGAAAGAATTTTATTCTTGCCTTTTTTTATAGAATTGCCGAAGATTCTTGCCACCTTTATTGCAGCTTCATTTGCTTCAGCTCCACTGTTACAGTAAAAGATTTTGGCCTTAAAAGATTTTTCACAAATCTTTTTGGCAAGCTCAATCTGAAGCTCATTATAAAATAGATTGGAAATGTGAGATATTCTATCAAGTTGCTTTTTAATGGCTGAGTTTATAGTTTTATTTGAATGTCCAAAACTTACAACGCCAATACCTGATGTAAAATCGAGATATTTTTTCCCAGTGTCGTCCCACACAAAGTGTTTTTTTCCTTCTGTTATGTTAACTTCAAATCTGTCGTAAAAAGAAATTAAATATTCTTTTTCCAGAAATTTTATTTCTTCCTTCATTTTTTGCTCCTGAAGATAAAATTAAGTAATATTATAATATTTCTCTGAAAAAATCTAAAATTTATTATGATAATTCTTTTGTCACTCTGTTTTAGGCAAAGTTAGTATAAAATCAATTCGGTTTATTGCTTTTTTTTTAACGAAGTTTTATAATTTAAGAAAAAAGGATAGTTTATGTCTGTAATCGTTCTGGTTAATAATGAACCTATTTCAGATCAAATGGTAAAAAAGGTTATGAAAAGGCTTCTTGTTGAAATTCAGGAAAATGAAGAAGACTTTGAATTGACAAAGGAAAATAAAAAATTTGTGAAAACTGAGGCTTTAAATTATCTGATTGACAGAACTTTAATTTTACAGGAGGCAAGAAAAGAAGGAATAGATATTGATAATAAAGCCCTAATAAAACATTTTGAGGAAATTAAATTAACCTTTGATTCAAAAGAAGAATGGGAAAAAAGTTTAGAGGAGCTTGAACTTGAAGAGTCTGAACTTTTTGAGGAAGTGAGGAAGGATGGTATTGTTGAATTGTACCTTTTAAGACACGGGCTTGAAGATGTTGATTTTACAGAGAAGGAGTTAAAGGAGTTTTATGAAGAGAATAAGGATTATATCAGGGAACCAGATAAATTCTCATTTTATGAGATTTTTTTTGATAATTTAGAAAGTGCTGAAGTAATTTATAATCTTTTATCTGAAATTAGGGTTAAGAGTAAAGTTTTAAAGGAACTTTCAGATAGAGAGCTTGAGTTTCTTTACCATTCTGATGTATCTGATCATAAGGTTCCTCAGGAGCTTCTTGAAATGATTGAGGATTCGGAAGGTGAAGAGGATACCTTTTTGATTTCTGGTGATGATGGTTACTATGTGTATAAAATTGTTGATGTAAAGCCAGGGCGTGAAGTTTCTTACGATGAAGTAAAAAAGGAGCTTGCAGAATATTTAATAGAAAAGGCCAAACAGGAAAAATTTGAAAAAATTGTAGGTGAGCTTCTGGATAAGGCCGATATAAAATATGTGGACACTTCATTTTTAGAGGATTAATCTGATGTGAAGTATAAGTCAATTTTCCCGAATCTTGCTGATTTTCTGGTTATTTCAATTTTCTTTCTTTTTGCAGTTTCTATTTTAGTCCTTTCGGCAGCTAATGAGAAAGGGAAAAAAGTTTTGATTGATACACCTGATGGTAGATTTGAGTATTATCTTGATAAAAACAGAATTCTTTCTTTTAGAGGTGCATTAGGAAATTATAGCATTGTGATAAGTAATGGGATTGTCTGGGTAAAAGATACCAATTGTCCGAAGAAGATCTGTAAAAGATTTAAGATTAGTAAAGTGAATGATAGTATTATCTGTATTCCAAACAGGATAAGTATAAGAATTGTGGGGGATGAAAGGGGAAGCGTAGATGGAATTACTGAATGACATAAGAAACTATCATAGTCTAAAAAAGGATGAGAAAATTTATTTGATATGTTTTCTTACAGCTATTTCATCCCTTCTTTCTGTTATAGATTCTATAATCTCGAGACCTTTTATTATAAAGATTGGACTTGCTAATATTGTTTCTATGATTCTAATATATGAAGGACAATATTCACTTTCATTTTTTGTGGGAACTTTAAGGGTTATTTTTTCATCTCTTGTCACTGGTAGTTTATTTTCATTTTCTTTTATTTTGAGCTTTTCAGGGTTTGTTTTTGCTTACATTTTTGCATTTTTATCAAGGAGATTTATCAGAATACTTTCTATCTATGGAATTTCTGTGATATCTTCATTTTTTCATATAATAGGGCAGAGCATCTGGGTTTTTTTATTTTTTGGATTTACAATGACCAATACAGCTCTTGTTTCAATTTTTTTGCTGGTGGGAATAGTAACGGGATTAATTGTGGGGTATTTTTCAATCCTTTTTTATAAAAATGTAAAGTAGAAATTTGCTTAAGTTTGCATATTAATGCAATTGGGATTATAATTTTCTACAGGATAAACCGATAAATAAAAAGATTTAGTTCGGAGTATTAAATGCCTGTTCTGGAATTTCAGATTCCTTCTTTAATTTTATATGGTAATGAGGCTCTTCAGAGGCTTTCGGATTATGCTGCTCCTAATCAGGAAAAGGTTGTTATAGTTGCTGAAAGGCAGGCAACTGAGTACGGAATTACTTCTAAAATTAAAAGGCAGATTGAAGGTTATGCTTATGATATAATCATTTACGAAATACCAACTAATGCCACAACTAAAGAATTATTTGAAGGTGTAAATATTGTAAAAACAGCACGAGCTGATGTGGTTTTAGGGATCGGAAGTTCAAATACTCTCTCTGTGGCCAAATGTATTGCCCAGTTTAGCATGCAGGAGGTCACGGAGGAGACACTTAAGGGTTATAAGAAGTTTGCTGTAAAGAAAGTAAAATATATTGAAATTCCATTTGTACAGACTATAAACTGGGGTTTAATGCCCACAAGTTATGTAATAGATGAAACGGATAAGATCAGGAAACCTTATTCTGATAAAGATTCAGTGGCCTATGCAGTTATTATCGATCCATCAATAACGGAGGATGTGCCTTTGGATGCTGTGGTTTATTCTAGTCTTGAGGCACTGGCCTATGCTTTTGATTCGTATATTTCTAAAAAAGCCAATCCTATTTCAGATGCTTTCAGTTTGAGAGCGATAGAGTATTTAAGTGTGAATCTCAAAAGATTGGCTGTGGAACCAGCAAATACAAAACTTAAGGGCAATTTGTCTGTTGGAGCGCTTCTTGCTTCTCTTTCAACCTGTTTTTCTTCACTTGGTTTAACTGCTGCTTGTGGTATGGGGCTGGAAAGTGCGACGAATCTTTCTGCTACTATTGGAACATCAGTTATTCTTCCACATATTATGGAATTTAATTTGACAGCCGCAGCGAACCGATTTGTGCAGATTGCAATGGCTTTAGGTGAAAAGGTAAGTGATGTAACAGTTATAGAAGCTGCAATTATGGCAATAGAATCAATAAGAAAATTGATGCTTGAACTTCATATTCCACAAAGGCTTTCAGATTATAATATTACAAATGATAAAATTGAGCAGTCAGCAAGGGTTGCTTCTCAATATGAGTTTTTGAATTATATACCAAGAGCTGCAGGAAGAAACGAAATAAGTGAGATTTTATCTGCTGCCCTCTAATTTTTATGGAGTAAAGTTATGCTGGAAATAAGTGATTTTCAGGCAATTCTTGACATAAACCAGAAGATTAATTCAATAAAAAATGTAAAAAGTATTTTAAAAGATATCTCACATTATGCTGGTGTACTTCTTAACGCAGAAGGTGCCTCAATTCTTTTAAGAGATCCTCAAAGCGGCAATTTGCATTTCGAAGTTGCTTTTGGAGAAAGTAGTGAAAGTCTTTATGATGTTGTGATACCTAAAGGTAAGGGAATAGCTGGTTATGCGGCAGAAACTCAACAACCTGTTGTAGTTGATGATGTTGATAAAGATGAAAGATTTTATCCGTTTGTTGATGAGATTACTAAGTTAAAAACGAGATGTTTACTTGCAATGCCTTTAATTAATAAAGGAGTAACTATAGGTGTTATTGAGGTAATGAATCCCGCGAAAGGAAAATTTACTGAAGATGATATTATTTTACTGAGACAGTTTGCTGAGCAGGCTGCTTTAGCGATTTCAAATGCACTTCTTTATAAAAAGGTGCGTGATAGAGCCAGAGAGATGGAATATCTTTATCAGATTTCAAATCTAACAAACTCTCTGTGTTCGAAAAAAGAATTGTTTGAGAGAGTACTTGAATTACTTTCGAAGATATTTCAATCTGAAAGATTATCTTTGATGCTAATTAATGAAGAAACAGGGAAACTGTGTATAGAAGCGGCAATAGGTATTCCAGAGGATGTTGTACAGAAAACAGAAAATGTAATTTATGTTGAAAAAATTTCTAATATTGTGTTAAATGAAGGAAAGCCGCTTTTTTCTAATAATATTGAACAACATGGAATCAGTAAAAATAAAAAATTCAGGTATAAAAGCAAAGCTTTTATTTCTGCTCCCATTAAGGTACAGAATATTCCAGTTGGTGTTATAAATATTTCCGAACCTAAAAAAGGTGTAAGATATACACAGGAGATGGCAAAACTACTTCAGACTATTGCTAACCAGGTTGGGCAGGCATATCAGGGCATTTTAAGTTATGAAGAAAGAATAGAAAATGAAAAAATTAAAAAGGAAATCGAAGTAATGAAAATGTTACAGAACGCTCTTTTAATAAAAGATTTTAAGGATTATCAGAATATTTCTATTTTTGCAAAAATGAAATCTGCTGAAATAGTAAGTGGTGATTTTTATGATGTGTATAAAATTTCACCTGCAAAAATTGGTTTTGTTATAGGGGATGTTTCTGGAAAGGGTTTGCCTGCTTCTTTATATATGGCAGTTTCAAGAAGTGTTATTAAAGCGTATGCTTATCATATAGAAATGCCAGGTGAAATGTTAACAAAAGCGAATGAAGTTCTTGTCGAAGATTCAAGAGTGGGTATGTTTGTTACATTATTTTATGGATTACTGGATTTAGAAAATTCAATTCTTTATTATTCCAATGCTGGCCATAATCTGCAGTTTGTTTATAGACCATCAAAAAATGAGTTTATTCCTCTCAAGTCAAAGGGTATTCCTCTTGGTGTAAACAGAAATGAAAGTTATCCGAATTCAAAGCTAAAACTTGAGGCAGGTGATATAATTGTATGCCTTACTGATGGTATTGTTGATGCAATAAACGAAGCGGGGGAAGTTTTTGGACTTGAAAGGGTAAAAAATGTTTTGCATAAATACGCCGTTGGAAACGCACATACAATTGTAAGTTCTTTGTTTAGAGATGTTGAAGAGTGGTCAAAGAATACACCTCAGTGGGATGATATGACAGTTCTTGTTATAAAAAAACCTTAATAGTTTTTTGGATTTTTCATGAAAAGGAAAGAAGTTCTAAAGTTTATTTTAGAAAATTTACCAATAAGCTTTGACGAATTGTTTGAAAAACTTAAAAATATTTCTGGTATGTCCTCCAGAAATTTAAAAAGGGTCATTAAAAGTTTATTGAAAAGTAATAAAATATATTTTGATGAGCAGAGTAAAAATTTTGTTTTAAAAGAAAAAAAGTTGAGAAAAAGTAAGAAAGGGGCTAAAAAAACAGAAAGTGTTTTAAAAGGTGCAGAAGTTGATTTTTTTACAATTGTTGAAAAATATAAAATAAGGAAGAATTTTCCTGAGAGTGTTTTAAAAGAAGCTGAAAGCCTGCCAGAAAGTATTCCTTTAGAAGAGATTGAGAAAAGGCTGGATCTAAGAAAAGAAATGATTTTTACAATCGACGGGGCTGATGCAAAGGATCTTGATGATGCTGTCTCAATCAAAAGATTGGAAAATGGATGGGAACTTGGTGTTCATATTGCTGATGTTTCATATTATGTTGGTACAAACTCAAAGCTTGACAGAGAAGCAAAAAAGAGAGGAAATAGCTATTACTTTATAAATAGAGTGGTTCCAATGTTTCCTTTTGTACTTTCAAATCATCTATGCAGTTTAAATCCTGATGAAGATAAACTTACTTTTTCTGTGATTATGAAGCTTAACAAGGCTGGAAAGATAACAAATTATAAGATTTTACCAACAGTTATAAATTCGAAGTACAGGCTTACATATGATTATGTGCAGGAATATCTCGATGGAAAAATTGATATAGAGGATAGTAAACTGAAACAGTCTCTTGACGAAATGAATATTCTTTTCCGAATACTTTATGAAAATAGGATAAAAGAGGGAAGTATAGATTTTGATTTTAAAGAACAGAAGATTGAACTTGATGATAATGATGAACCTGTAAAGATATGGCTTAAGGAAAGAATGGATTCAGAGAGAATAATAGAGGAATTTATGCTTGCTGCAAATAAATGTATAGCAGAGTTTCTTTCTGATAAGGATGTTTCACTTTACAGGGTGCATGAAGAGCCGGATGATAGCAAGCTGAGAAATTTTATGAGGATAGCTTTAAAGCTTGGACATAAGATTTCTGGTTATCCTGTTCCAACACCTTTTGATATTCAAAAGATCCTGTCTGAAGTTAAGGATAAACCACATAAGGAATTAATCAATCTAATTCTTCTTCGTTCTATGCAGCAGGCGAGATATCACACGGATAATTTAGGGCATTATGGACTTGGATTTGAATTCTATACTCATTTTACCTCACCGATAAGAAGGTATGCTGATCTTGTGGTGCACAGACTTGTGAAACATTTTCTATTTACACCTGATGCACCTCTTCCCTACACAAAGGATCAGCTTACAAAGATTGCCCAGCATATTTCTGATACTGAAAGAATTGCCATGGAAATGGAAAGAGAGTTCTATAAGATCAAAGCCTTGAGATTTTTAAAGGGTATGGAAGGGAAGAAAATGTGGGGTATAATTTCTGGTATAACCGGGCTTGGCATTTTTGTTCAGCTTGAAAAATATGGTGTGGATGGACTTGTAAGATTTTCTGATATTGAGGATGATTACTATATTTATGATGAAAAGAATTTTATTGCCATAGGCAGACAAACTAAAAAGAAGTTCAGTATGGGTGATAGAGTAAAGGTTAGAATACAGAGTGTAAAAATAGAGAAGGGATTTTTAGATCTCGAACTTTTAAAATAGTTATGTATGCCGGGCTTGTAGCCCAGCATACATAGATCAGGCTATTTGTAAATAGCAATATCTCCACCACCGGCATCTATTTCTTCTTCTGTAGAAAGACTTGAAAGGTTTATCTTGTAAGTTTTGCTTCCATAATAGCCCTCTGAAACAAAAAGAGTGCCTTCATAATAACCTATTCCCTTAAGCGATTTTCCACCAAGGATATGTGTAGTTGTTGAATTGACAAGATTGTGAATGTATATTCCTCCTTCACCTCCCCACGAGCTTTCAACTACAAAAAGTTTATCGTTTACTTTTATTAAATACATTGCATTTGTTGCCGGAGAATTGAGATTTGATATTGAATAATCCAGAGGATTCATTTTAAGCACTCCTCCGCTTCCATTGTATTCTCCTGTGCAGGCTATGTAGAGACTGCTTCCATCAATACAGAGTGATTGAGGATTCTTAATTGTAAGTTCGATATTTGTAAGGTGGGCATAGTTATCTTTTTTATATATTTCTATTCTACTGCCACTATAGCTTAAGTTCCAACCATCACTTGTAGCTATATATATTTTTTCACTGTCGAATATAACTCCCTCTGGATAGCCCGGGGTTTTCAGGTTTATGTTTGTTATTATAGAAAAGTTTGCCTTCGATATAACTGAAAGCTGGTTTGATACAGAAAGAGTTACGTAAATTCTGTCTGTATCGATTGCGATATTGTAAGGGTTTGAACCATCTGCAAAGCTTAAAACCTCTGTTTCGAGATTAAGAAGGTTAATTTTTAACAATTTGTTGTCAGTGGATACAGCAATATAGGCATAATCACCATCTAATTCGATATCATTTGCGGCATTTCCAACTTCACATACTTTTGTGATTTCTTTTTTAGTAAGGTCATAACTTTTTAATATTTTGTTGGCTTCGTCAATAATTAACAATGATGGTTTTTGAATCGCTGGTGGTGTGTAATTACCAGATTTTGGCACCTCAGAACATGAGAATATCACTGTTAGAAGAAAGAGAGTTAAAAGGATAGAAAATTTTCTTAAAATTTTTTGCATCTTTATCCTCCTTTAAAATTCTATTTTTATCCCTGCTTTAAAAATTCTACCAGGTTGTGGATAACTTTCTATTTCTTCGTAGCTTTCATCAAGTAAGTTTTCAACTCCAAAATAGAACCAGAAGATTTTTAGATATATATCAAGAATTTTGTATGGAGAAAGCCAGACTGTGTTTTCTTCAGTTGTAAATCTCTCACTTATATACCTGTAAGAAAAGTTAAGCGAAATGAATTTATATTCCAGATTCCCTTTTAAAGTCCATTTGTAAAGAGGGGAATATATTATTCTCTTCTGGTAATATTTTGAGTCAGGGTCGTTGTTTATGGAATAATTGTAGCTTAAAGCAACTTCAAAAAAGTAATAAATTTTACCAATCTGATCTTCTACTTTTGCGATGGTATTAACAATTTGAGAGAAAACTTTTCCAATATTTTCAGGTTGCCATTTCCCAGAGGATGGAGTCCATATAATTTGATTTTCTATAAAACTCTGTGAGTATGATAAATTTATATAAAAAGGTGGGAACAATGCTGCAAGACCACTTTGCCATCTTAAACCATCTTCAGGTTTTAGATTTGTATCCCCCCTTGCAAAGTTATCTTCTGGCCAGTAGAGATCATTAAAGGAAGGAAATAAAAGCCCCCTTGAGACACTTCCGTATATGTTAATACCTTCAATTATATTAAATGAACCAGAAAGACCTGGAATATAAAAAAATCCAAGTTTATCTTTGTAGATTAAGTCGGATGAGTAAGAGATGGAAAACATTTCAATTTTTTTAGAAAGAGTATACACAAGGTGGGTTTCATAAGAATTGTGGTTTGAAAGTTTAGTGCTTTCGAGCCAGTAAAGTTTCACTTTTGGATTAAAATTGTTTGAAAGTGTAAATAATTCAAAATCTTTTTTTGCCTCCAGATTAACTGAGTGATTTATGTGGGTATCTTCATAGTATCCAGTTAGGGTATATGTATTCTGCCAGTTAATATAATTTGCTTTTAAATCTGTATTTAGTAATGAGGATGAAAGACTGAATATTGTAAAAAAGTCTTTTTGCCTTCCGGATGTGTTGTAGCTTATTCCTGTTCCACCATTTTTATAAGTATGTGATATTGAAAGTGATGCAAAGGGAAAATAGAGTTCACTGAAAATAGCATATCTTGTATAGTCGAGATTTTTAGCTTCATTTGTAAATCCATATCTGTCAATGTAGTTAAAGTTATTGCTACTTACAATTGCAGAAAAGCCTGCTATTGATTTAATATTTTCATCCTGTGTTTTTAAAAGTATTTTTCCACCGTAAGTGGAGTAGCTCTGTTTAAAGAATTCTAAATAACCATTTTTTTGTAGCGGAAATCCAGTAAGAAAATTTATAAATCCACCCTGTGCATTAATTCCATAGGGTGAAAGGTTGTCTCTGTAAATTTCGTATTCAGTTGCAAATTCCAGCGGAAGAAGTGAAATATCAAATGTGTTATTCTGTGGCAAATTTATTTCAGTATTGTTCCAGCCAATTTTTGTGTGGGATGAAAGCCCACCATCAATCGATAGAGTATTTACTTGTCCTAATGTTCCATAGGAGCGATTTTGCACAAAGGCAGAATTTATTCTGGAAATGGGGTTAACAGACTCAAAAGACTTTTGTTTTTCGTATTGAATTGCCGGGGTTTTTACCTTAAATTCAGGTTGTGTATTGGTTAAAAAGAAGCTAAAATTTGTCTGGGAGTAAATTTTTTCATTTAGAATGATAAATAAAAAATAAGTTAATAAAAAAAGCCTGGAAAGAAAGTTCATAGTAAATCCTGCTTAAATTTTCCTTTCCAGGCTTAAGGTAAAAAAGATGAGCTTTAAAGCATATTCCAAGCCATCCTTTTCCTTAAGCCCGAGGAAAAGTTACTAAAAGTAAACGGCAGGTCTCCTGGCTCAGGGGTAATAGATAAGGTTGCCCAAAGACTTTTTTCTTTTTGGACAAACCTATCTACTCAAGTTGCCTTCCCGTGAACATCCACAGTGGCAACTTTGATAGATGATGAATGCAAAACTATGTAAAAATCCATTATAGTGCCATCATCACACCCGTGAAAAATGACCGAACTTACACAGGACGAACCTTTAACTTCAGTCAGTAAAAAAACCTCGCTAAAATCAAAATTTTACACAGCCTTGCTGTCACCATTCCCCTTACAGTGCCGGGTCGCGCTTCGGATTTGATCTTTTGCGATCTCACCGAATTCCCTTTTAAACCCTTAACGGGTACCGTTCCTTTTTATATTTTAAAATAGAGTTAAATTTTTATCAAAAAATTTTTTATTTATTTTTAACCTTTAATTTAAATAAGCATATAGAGCCTTAGCCCCCTCGCTGTTTTTCAATTGCTCTAAAGCCCACTGTTCAATCTGGCGAATTCTTTCCTTTGTGAGATTCAGCTTTTGTCCGATAGCGGAAAGAGATTGTGGTTCTTCACCATTCAGACCAAATCTACATTCAATGATTTTTCTTTCTCTTTCTGGAAGTTTACTCAACAGCTTATTTATCTGTTCCTTCAAAGAAAGATTTAAAACTTTATCTTCTGGATGTAATTCATAATCGTTGAAGTATGAGTTAAATACATGCTCTTCTGCATTGTTATCTTCATTGCCAAATATTTCTTCCAGGGATGAATAGTTCTGAGACATATCAAGGATTTTTTTGATGTCTTCTTTCTCAATAAGGAGATTTTCTGATAAAATTTCCTCTGTGGGTCTTTTGCCAGTTTTCTTTAAGTAATTTTCAGAAAATTTCCATATCTGCATAAGTTCATTCGTTCTATTCATAGGCATTCTTACCATTCGAGATTTTTCTGAAATGGCCTTCAGTATTGATTGCCTTATCCACCAGATTGCATAGGAAATGAAATGATACCCTTTTCTGTAATCAAATCTTTCTGCAGCAGTAATAAGTCCAAGATTCCCTTCACTTATAAGGTCAGAAAGGGGAAGACCAAAGCCCTGATATTTTTTAGCTACGGAGATTACAAATCTCAGGTTGGAGAGAATGAGTTTTTCTTTGGCTTTGGTATCTCCCATCTCTATCCTTTTAGCTAATTCCTTTTCTTCCTCGGGTGTTAAGAGAGGAAATTTATCAATTTCTTTTAAGTAAAGAGAAATAGAATTGCTCTTTAAGTGCTTTTCCACTGCTTTATAAGATTTTAAAGTTTTTGACATAAAATAACCCTCCAATTTAAGTATGTAGCAAAAAATGTGCCAGAAATTAGATTTTAGAGAAGTGTTTTTCAAACACTTAAAACATAAGCCAAAAGAAGTTTTTGATATTTGAATGGAATAAGAAGCTTATGCTGCTATATTATCAACTTTTTGTGCTGTAACTAATTATGAGGGTGTATTTTTTTGACACAATTATAAACTTAATTTTTTAAAATATGTCAAAAAGCTACATAGTGAATATTTTTCATCTTCCAATTCCGTAGTATGTAAAGCCCATAGACTCTAAAAAATTTCTATCGTAAATATTTCTTCCATCGAAAATTACTTTTACTTTCAAAAGGTTGTAGATTTTTTCAAAATCAGGTTCTTTAAAACAGTTCCATTCAGTAATTAAAACAAGTGCATCTGCATTTTCCAGTGCTTCGTACTGATCTTTTGTATATCTGATTTTTTTATCTTCACCAAAAATTTTTTTTGCCTCTTTTACAGCCTTTGGATCATAAGCTTGTATAGTTCCCCCATGCTCTAAAATTTTATTTATAATTACAATTGATGGAGCTTCTCTCATATCATCAGTGTTGGGTTTGTAAGAAAGCCCCCATATAGCAAATATTTTCCCTTTTAAATTGTGGTTGAAATGGTTATAGATTTTGTTAAAAAATCTTTCCCTTTGATTTTCATTGATTTCATCAATAGCTTCGAAAAGTTTTGAATCTTCTCCGATTTCCTGAAACATTTTTTTCAGAGCCTTTACATCTTTTGGTAAACAGGAACCACCATATCCCACACCCGCATATAAAAAAGACATTCCTATTCTTTGATCTGTTCCTATTCCCTCCCTTACTTTTAATATATCAGCATTATGTTTTTCACATAGCTTCGAAATTTCATTCATAAACGATATTCTTAATGCAAGCATTGCATTTGCTGCATATTTTGTTATTTCACTTGATTTGGTATCCATAATTATAATACGGTGTCCATTCTTTGCAAATGGAGAATAAAGCTGTTGCATAATTTTTGTTGCTCTTTCACTGTCGGAACCAATAACAATTCTGTCTGGAACCATAAAATCCTGTACAGCTTTTCCTTCTTTTAAGAATTCTGGATTTGAAACGACATCAAATTCAAATTCTACATTTCTCTTTTTCATCTCTTCTGAAATTATTTCTTTTACTTTATATGCACTTCCTACAGGAACTGTGGATTTGTTTACCACCACTTTGTAGCCATTTATATATCTTCCTATATCTTTTGCTACAGAGAAAACATAGTTCAAATTTACAGAATTATCCGGTGTTGTGGGAGTTCCAACGGCTATAAAAATAATTTCACTGTTTTCTACACCGTACTTTATGTCGGTTGTGAAAAAGAGTCTTTTTGCTTCTCTGTTGGAAATAATTAATTCTTCCAGTCTTGGTTCATATATTGGAACTATGTTGCTGTTAAGGAGATTAATTTTTTCTACATTATTATCAACACATATAACTTCGTTCCCCATTTCTGCAAGGCATGTTCCTGAAACAAGCCCCACGTAACCGGTTCCAACCATACAGATTTTCATACTTTCCTCCTATCTTTTTAGGTAATTTTTTTCTATCCATTTCTGGTATTCACCACTTTTTACTTTTTCTACCCAGTCTCTGTTTTTTAAATACCAGTCTATCGTTAGTTCTATACCTTCATTAAAGGTAACTGATGGTTCCCATCCAAGTTCTCTCTTTATTTTTTCATAATTCATTGAATATCTATAATCATGCCCGGGTCTATCCTTGACAAATGTAATGAGTTTCTTGTAATGATTTTCATCTTTTCCTAATTTTTTTGCCATCTTTTCACATATTGTATTTACAACTTCTAAATTTGTTTTTTCTTCTCCACCGCCTATATTGTACTTTTCCCCTATTTTCCCTTTTGTTATGATCAAATAGATAGCCCTTGCGTGGTCTTCTACATAAAGCCAGTCTCTTATATTTTTTCCTTCTCCGTATATCGGGAGTGGCTTTTCTTCCAGAATATTTGTTATTATTAAAGGTATAAGTTTTTCAGGGAAATGGTATGGGCCATAATTATTTGAACAGTTACTCAGTGTTACTGGTAAGTTGTATGTGTGGTGGTAAGCCATAACAAGGTGATCTGATGCAGCTTTTGAAGCAGAGTAGGGGCTTCTTGGGTTGTAAGGTGTTTCTTCAGTAAATTGTCCTTCATCTGTAAGACTTCCGTAAACTTCATCAGTTGAAATATGGTGAAATAATACATCAGTTCTATTTCCCCAGAATTCCCTTGCACATTCCAGTAATGTAAATGTACCAACTACATTGGTCTGAATAAAGTCTGCTGGTTTGTATATTGATCTATCGACATGTGACTCTGCTGCAAAATTTACTATTGTATCAATTTGATACATTTTTAGTGTTTCAAAAACCTTCATCCCATCACAAATATCACCTTTTACAAAAAAATACCTCTCCTTGAAATTTTTCTGGATGTCTTCAAGTGAATAAAGGTTGCCTGCGTAAGTGAGTTTGTCAAAATTGACTATAATTCCATCAAAGTCAGTTTTTGTAAACAGGTATCTTATAAAGTTAGAACCTATGAATCCTGCTCCCCCCGTGATAAGTAGATTTCGCCTCATTTTTATTTCCTTCAGTTGAAATGGTTAATTATTTTAAATTAAAAGAATTTAAATTTCAATTTTAAGTCTGGATGATTTTTAGATTTTTTGGTAATTTTTGCTTATAATAATAAATAAAAGTTGAAATATAAGGAAAAGTTATGGAAGTTATTGAAACCGGTTTGTCTGGTTTATTTATCTTGAAACCAAAATTGTTTGAAGATGAAAGAGGGTACTTTTTTGAAAGTTATAATAAGAAGGTGTTTGCAGAAATTGGAGTTAACTTTGAATTTGTGCAGGATAATCAGTCTTTTTCAAAGTTTGGTGTATTAAGGGGACTGCATTATCAGCTTGAACCTTTTGCACAGACAAAGCTTGTTCGTGTTCTTTATGGAAGAGTATGGGACGTGGCTGTGGATTTGAGAAAAGGTTCTCCTTCATTTGGTAAATACTATGGGATTGAACTTAACGATGAAAATAAGTTGAGTTTTTTAATTCCCAAAGGTTTTGCGCATGGATTTGTTGTTTTAAGTGATTATGCCCTCTTTTTTTATAAGTGTGATAATTATTACTCAAAAGAATCTGATAGGGGTATAAGATTTGATGATCCTGAAATAAATATAGCCTGGCCAATTAAGAAAGAACATTTAATTCTTTCACAAAAAGATAGAAATCTTCCCTTTTTAAGGAATGCTGAAATTAACTTTGTTTTTAAGGGGTAGCTTATGAAGATTTTAGTTACCGGGGCAAATGGGCAACTTGGAAATGAAATTAGAAGGCTGGTTGATTCACAGAGAAAAGATGAGTTTGTCTTTACTGATGTTGAGGAATTAGACATCTGTAATAAAGAAAAAGTAGAAGAGTTTGTAATTTCAAACAGAATAGATTTAATAGTTAATTGTGCTGCTTATACAGCAGTGGATAGGGCAGAAAACGAAAAAGAGCTTGCATATCGTATTAACCGTGATGCTTTATTGTATCTCAGTAAGGCTATTAACAAAAGGGATGGGGTTTTGATACATATTTCTACTGATTTTGTTTTTGATGGAAGCAAATCTACTCCTTACAAAGAGGGTGATGTTGAAAATCCACTTTCAGTTTATGGTAGGTCAAAATTTGAAGGAGAAAAAGTTGCTTTAAATGAAGCAAAGAGTGTTTATATTGTAAGGACTTCATGGCTTTATTCAAGTTTTGGTAACAATTTTGTGAAGACAATAATAAAAAAAGCAAAGGAAAAAAAGGAGTTAAAAGTTGTTTTTGATCAGGTGGGAACTCCAACTTATGCTAAAGATCTTGCCAGCGCAATTTTACTTTTGATAAAGAATGTTGAGAAAAACCAGCAACAAATATTTCACTTCAGTAATGAAGGTGTTACAAGCTGGTATGATTTTGCAAAGATGATCTGTAAGATTGGGAAAATTGAGTGTGAGATTTTGCCTATCGAGACAAAGGATTATCCAACACCTGCAAGAAGACCTGCTTACAGTGTTTTAAATAAGACTAAAATAAAGGAATTTTTAGGCATAAATATACCTTACTGGGTTGATTCGCTTGAAGTGTGTCTGAAAGAATTAAATACTTAAAAAAGAGGGGATTTATGAAAAAGACAGGCAGGTCGTTAAGAAGATATTTTATTGAAGGGTTAGTATTTGTAATACCTATTATTGTAGTAATCTGGGTTTTATATTACCTTTTCAGATGGTTTTACGGAGTTTTTCATTTCTCTTTATTTTTTCTTCCCAGGGAAATCAGACTGCTTCCTTTTGTAAAACCTCTGGTAGTGATTACAAGTTTTGTAATAGTTTTGATTCTGGTTTTCTTTTTAGGCCTTGTAATAAATACTTTTTTTGGAAAGGCAATAAAGGGTTTTTTTGATAAGATTTTTTCTTTAATTCCAATTTTTGGAAGTTTTTATGATTCACTCAAGCATATTTCTGCAATAGTTTTCAAAGGAACTCCTTCTCAGTTTACAGGGGTCGTTCTTGTTGAATTTCCAAGGATTGGAAGCTGGAGCATTGGTTTTATTACATCCAAAGTAAAAAATGAGGGTATAACTAAAATTCTTGGGGAAGATAAAGAGTATTATACAGTTTTTATTCCCACTTCGCCAAATCCTACCACCGGTTTTACTGTAATTGTTGAGAAAGAAAAAGTTAAAAATATAGATATTTCAGTTGAAGAGGCTTTAAAGCTAGTTGTTTTTTTAGGTTTTATTTCCGGGAAAGAAGAAGATCAATAGGTGTGGGGTGTTTATGGTTAATGAGAAGTTTACAAAAATTGTTGCGACAATAGGTCCATCATCAAAAAGTACGGATATTATTAAAGACCTTATTATTGAGGGGGTTGATGTTTTCAGGTTAAATTTTTCTCACGGAAAAATAGAAGAACACCTTGATGTATTGAAAAACATTCGAAAAGCTTCAGATGAAGTTGGAAAATTCACAGGGATTTTTCAGGATCTGCAGGGTCCAAAAATCAGGATAAGAGAGATAGAAAATCAATTACTTGAACTTAAAGAAAAGGAAACACTTATTATTACAACGGAGATCCTAAAAGGTGGTATAATTAATGGTGAAAAGATAGTATCAATAGATTATCCCAGTCTTCACAAAGAAATATTTGAAGGAGCCAGAATACTAATAGATGATGGTCTTATAGAGGTCAGGGTAAGGAATGTAAAGGGGAAAAAGATTTATACAGAGGTAATAAATGGGGGTATATTGAAAGAAAGAAAGGGAGTGAATTTGCCACACATAAGGCTTGGTATTTCTTCAATTACTGAAAAAGATAAAGCAGATTTGAAGTTTGCTTTTGACAATGAACTTGAGTATGTTGCTCTTTCTTTTGTCAGGAATGCAGGTGATGTTAAGGAATTAAAGGAGATAATGTTAAAAGAATATTTAAAAATAATTCCAGTTATTGCAAAGATTGAAAAACCTGAAGCTGTTGTTGATCTTGATAATATAATAGATGTTGCAGATGCAATTATGGTTGCAAGGGGGGATTTAGGAGTAGAAACTTCTCCTCAGGAAGTGCCAGTATTGCAGAAAAAGATAATAAGACAATGCAACCTTGCTGGTAAACCTGTTATTACTGCCACACAGATGCTTGAGTCAATGATAAATAATCCAAGGCCCACGAGGGCTGAAGCAAATGATGTTGCGAATGCTATACTTGATGGAACTGATGCTGTAATGCTTTCAGGAGAAACTGCCGTTGGAAAATATCCCGTAGAGGCTGTAAGAACAATGAAAGAGATAGCAAAGTTTGTCGAGGAAAGTGCGGTATTTAAAAATGTAGAGCTTAAAAGAAATCTTACTGAAGAAGAACTTTTGCAGATTACAAAGTCAGATACGGAGGAAGCTACTTCATTTGCTACAATAGAAGTGGCAGAAAAGATTGGGGCAAAATTTATTGTTTGTTTTACTCATAGTGGTAATACAGCAAGAAAGCTTGCTAAATACAGGCCTTTAATACCTAATATAGCCTTTACTCCTATCAGGTCAACAGCCAAGAGACTTTCTCTTGTGTGGGGTGTTTCACCCATAGAGATCGGGTTTGTAAATACGGTGGATGAACTTCTTGAAGGTGCAAGTGAGCTGTTAAAGTTTAAAAATATTGTCAAAGAAGGTGATTTTGTGGTTATTACCGCCGGTGTGCCTGTTGGGGTTTCTGGAAGTACTAATATGATTAAAGTTGTGAAGATATAGAAAGATTCTCTTCAAATATATATGTTACAAGCCCATCTTTAATCTTTGGTTCAAACCAGGTGGATTTTGGAGGCATTACTTCGTTTAAGTCGGAAATTTCCATAATTTCTTCAATTTTTACAGGATGAAGAAAGAAAGCAATAGCTGCTTTTCTTTCATTAATAATATTTGTCTGTATTTTTGTAGCATTCTTACCCCCAATAAACTGTATCTTATCAGAGGTTCTTGGTTCTTTTATTCCAAGAATCGGGTTAAGTAAGTAGTTATGAAGTATTGACACATCAAGTTGTTCTAATGGATTGTTAATCTGATGTTTATTTTTTAATTTTAGAATATACTTTTTCCCCCCGAAAAACATTCCTATTTCGCCTTTTTTTACCATAAAAGGATCAATTGTTTCTTTGAGGTTAAAATTTTCTTTTACTTTTTTTATGAAATCTAATTCAGACAGTTCACCAAGGTCAGTGATAACTCTGTTGTACGGCATTATTGTAAGTTCATCCGAAGGAAATACTACTCCCATAAAGTAAGAGTAAGGGGAATTTGAAGGTTTTCCCATCTGTTTCCATACATTTACTGCTGAAGCAGCTCTATGATGTCCATCGGCAATGTAAAAATTTTTAATATTTTTAAAATAGTTTTGAAGAAGTATAATCTCATCAAACTGACTTATTTTCCATAAATTGTGTTTGACTTCATCTTCACTCTTAAAACTGTAGAGAGGTTCTTTTTTCTTTATTTCAAGTATAATTTTTTTATATTCCTTTGTTTCTTTAAAGAATAGAAAAACAGGGCCTGTATCTGCTTTTGTAACGAAAATATGCCTGGTTCTATCTTCTTCTTTTTCCTTTCTGGTTAGTTCGTGCCTTTTAATCACTCCATCTTCATAGTCCCTGCATCTTAAAAGACAGTATATGCCATTCTGGGTTTTTCCATTATATGTCTGGGAAATCAAATAAAATGATGGAGATGTATCAAAATTAAGGATTTTATTTTTAATAAAACTTATTAGATTTTCTCTTGCTTTTTTGTATACCTCATCGCTGTATTCTGAAATTTTCTCATCAAGTTCTCCATCAGCTCTGGTGATTTTTAAAAAGGAAAAAGGGTTTTTTGCAATAATTTCTTTTACCTGCTGTCTTGTAACTACATCATAAGGGGGACAGACTATTTTTTCAACAAGTGTTTTTTCCGGTAAGAGAGCTTTGAAGGGTTTTATATCCAATGTATCTCCTTATATTATTTTTTGCAATATTATAACATAGAAGGAATTTTTCTGCTAAAAAATATTTTACTTGGCATAATATTTGACAGGATATGGTAAATTTTTCCTTATTTTATATAGCCAAATACAGGATAGATTAATAGTTAAAAGTCTTTTTATATTTTTAAGAATTCTTTCGAAATTTTTTTCTTAAAAAGCCATTTCTATAGGGAAGAAGTAATTTAAAGGTCTTTAGAATTATCCATTTGAATTTTTCATCTCTTTTAAAGATGTGTGCAAATTATACTTACTTTGCAAGGGATTTTAAAATCCTCTATTAAGTTAACATCATAACAGGCATACTGTTGTAAATATTTTCGAACTGATTTATCAAAAAAACCACTGTCGTTTTGCATTTTTTCTCTACTGAAAAGGTTAACTTAAATTGTCTCTTTTCTTTATTGCAAGTTTATAGTGTTCTAAAATTATTTCTCTGTTTTTACAGGGATAGTTTAAAGCCTCCTCAAGTTCTTTTGCGGCGGCTTTATAGTTTCCAAGATTGTAATATGCCCAGCCTAAACTATCATGGTAGGCTGCAGATTTTGGATTTAATGAAGTTGCTTTTTTGCATTCATTTAGGGCTTCGGATAGATTTATACCGAGTTCGAGATATGTGTAACCAAGATTGTTATGGGCACTGGCATTATTTGGGTCAAGCTGAATCGCCCTTTTAAAATGATATATTGCCAAGTCGTATTTTTTTAATTCGTAGTAAACATATCCCAAAGCAGAATATGCTGTGGAACTTTTGGGATTCATTTCTATAGCTTCTTTTAAATATTTTTCTGCATTTTCATAATCTTTTAATTCCGTATAAAGATAACCTAATAATAAAAGTGAGTGGATCTGTAGTACTAGAGAAAGTTCGGGGTATTCAAGTGCCACCTTAAGTTTTTCTATTGCTTTTCTTAATTCCCCTGTATTTGCATAGGAAACACCAAGATAATAAGATAAAAAGGCATTTTCTCCAAATTCGCTTTCTAACTTTTCAAGTTCTGCTAACGCTGTTTTATATTTTTTCTTGTCAATAAAATTTTTTATAATGGAACCCAGTTTTGATTGGAATTCAGAAGAAGCCATTTTTTACCTTTAGCTTAAATTTTTATAAAGTATAATCTGGTTATTAAAAAATGTCTAATTTTTGATATTCTTATTTAGATTTTTTGGAAATTTTTTTAATTTTTTTTGTTAAAATAAATGGTTTTCTGTCGATAACAAAAAGTAGGAGATGGGTATGATTTTTGGAATGAATAATGCATTTGCAAAGAAGATGGAATTATATGAGATTGCTTTAGATGCTGTGTGTTTGAGAAGGGAGGTTATTGCCGATAACATAGCCAATGCTGACACACCGTTTTTTAAACGCTCTGAAGTAACTTTTGAATCACAGTTAAGAAGGGCAATTGAATCAGAAAAAACTCCCGAATTTCCGACACTTATGACAGATAAAAGACATATTGATTTTAACCAGTTCATTGATTACAGGACTGTTAAACCAAAAATTGTTGTTGAGTTTGATACAACTTATAGAAATGATAAAAACAATGTTGATATTGATAAGGAAAGTGTGGATGCAATGAAGAATTCAATGCAGTATAATGCTCTGATAGAGGGTTATTCAAGGAACATAAGAATAATCGACACAGTAATGAGATAGGAGGAATAAATGGGACTTTTTTCTGTTTTAAATATAAGTGGAAGTGGTTTAACTTCGCAGAGGTTAAGGCTGGATGTTATTGCTAATAATATAGCTAATGCTACCACAACAAGGACAACAGAAGGCGGGCCATTTCAGAGATCAAGGGTAGTTTTAAGACCCATCGATGATTCATTGACTTTTAAATCTCATCTTTTGCCTGACAAACTTAGAAAACAGGTTGGTCAGGGAGTAAAGGTTTTAAAAATAGAGAAAGATGAAAGACCCCCCAGGATGGTTTATGATCCAACCCATCCCGATGCAATCAAATCTGGAAAATGGAAAGGCTATGTAATGATGCCTAACGTAAACATTGTTGAGGAAATGGTGGATATGATTTCAGCTAACAGAAGTTATGAAGCCAATGTAACTGTGATCCAGTCTGCAAGACAGATGTTTGAAAAGGCTCTTACTATTGGTAGATAAAAAAATTAAATAAAAATTAAAAAATTTTTTTACAAAAATCTTGCAATTATTTAAAATTAAGTCATAATATATACATAAATTTTAGTAGTTTAAAAATTACTACTTTTTTAAAAAATTTCGATAAAATATACAGGAGAGGAATATGGAGATAGTAAGTAGAGAAATGGCAGCAGGTGATAAAGTGACTTTGAACAGAACCCATAAATTACATTTCAGTGATGAAGGAATAATAGGAAAAAAGGTTGAAGATCCTGAGAAGTCTTTTGCAAAGATATTTTTTGGTGCTGTGGAGGAAGCAAATTCTTTGCAGCATCAGGCTGACGAACTTGAAGAAAAAATGATTTTGTACCCGGAGGAAGTTAATATACATGAAGTTATGATTGCAAGTGAGAAAGCAAGATTATCTGTAACTCTTTTAAAGACTGTAGTTGAAAAGGCAATAAGGGCTTATAATGATATAGTTACAATGAGATAATAAAAAAGTACGGGGAGGGGAAAATGCCTAATCTTTCAGAGATTTTTAAAAAATTGTTAGAAGCCTTTCAAAAACTTACAAATCAGCAAAAACTTATTTTAGGTGGAATAATAGTTGCACTGATAATTGGAATTATTTTACTTGGGACTTTTTCGGCAAAACCAACTTATTCTTTACTCTATAAGTCCCCGCTCAGCCCTGAAGAGTATGCGAGGGTAACAAAAAAACTCTCTGAGTGGAATGTGAAATTTGAGACCAAGGATGATAAATATATACTTGTTAAGGATGAAAATCAAAGTAGAACATTGAGAATGAGGCTTGGACAGGAGGGAATTATTCCTTCTAATGTTAAAGGCTGGGAACTTTTTGATACTCAGAAGTTTACCACCACGGATTTTGAAAGAAATGTAAATTTGCAGAGGGCTATTATTGGAGAAATGGTAAAACATTTAAAGACGCTTGAGGATATTGAGGATGTAAATATTGAGGTTGCTTTTCCTAAGGAAAGTCTTTATTCTGAATACCAGGGTGAGATTACAGCATCTGTAGTTATTGTTCCCGCTCCTCATAGTGATATTTCCGAAAACAAACAGAAGATAAAAGGAATTGTGAAGTTGGTTGCAATGGGAATTCCTAATTTAAAGGAAGAGAATGTTGTTGTAGTTGATAATAAAGGAAACGTTCTTTCAGATCTTCTTGTTCCTGATGAAGCAAGTGAAAGTTTAAAAATAGCCAGGGAGCATTTAAAGATAAAAACAAAGGAGACCCTTGCTTTAGTATCAAAGATCAAAGAAGCATTAAAAAATTCTATTGATGAAAAAAGACTTCTTATTACTGCTGATATTGAGTTTGACTGGACAAAAAAGAAAATTGAGCAGGATAAGATTATTCCAGTAGTTGTAAAGGAGGATAATCCACTTACTCCTTATGATGAAAGTGAAGTACAGGTAAATGTCCCAATCAGTGAAAAAAAGACAACCGAGGATTTTAAAGGGCCTGCTTATATTCCTGAAGGTCCGGCAGGTGTAGAAAATAATATTCCCCCGGGTTTAAAAGATAAAATTGATAGGTTTACTCATTATACAAAAAATGAAAATATTGTAAATTATCAGAACAGTAAAGAAAAAGTCCAGGCTGAAAAAGCCCCCTATGAAATTAAAAAGGTTTCTGTGGCTGTTGCAATAGATGGAATATGGGAAATAGTGAGAAATGAAGCCGGTGATCCAATAATTACAAATGGTGGAAGGATTGTAAGGATTTACAAACCTGTAACAGAAGAAGAATTAAGAAATTATGAAGACTGGGTAAAAGGTGCTATAAATTATGATCCGAAAAGAGGTGATGAAGTAGTAGTAAGACACATTCCTTTTGATCATACTAAGGAATTTGAAAAAGAAGATGAAAGAGTAAGAAGAAGAATTCAGCTGAGAAGAACTCTTGTTGCTTCAATTATAGTTTTATTTTTCCTGTTTATTGCCACTTTTGTTTATAGATGGATAGCAAGAGAAATTGAAAAAAGAAGGAGATTAAGAGAAGAAGAAATTGCAAGACAGCAACAGGCTATGAGAGAGGCAGCGTTAAGAGCGGCGGAAGAGGAGGCAGCTACTGTAGAGCTTTCTATTGAAGAAAAAGCAAGGGCTGAATTGCTTGAAAATGCAATTAATATTGCAAGAGAAAGACCGGATGATGTTGCAAGATTGATTAGAACATGGCTTGCCGAAGAATAATTTTTGTGTTAAAATTAAAGTGAAGGGAGGGGTATATGCCGCAAACAACAACTTCTCAGAAAACTACAGTAGAAACAATTGAAAAAACCAAACCACAGACTAAAACTCCAACTATACCCGGGAAAAGAGAAAAGAAAAAAGCGTTAACAGGAAGGGAAAAAGCAGCTATTTTTCTTGTATCGATTGGTCCCGAGGTTTCAGCAGATATTTTCAAGCATTTAAAGGAAGATGAAGTTGAAGAATTAACTTTTGAAATAGCAAGAATTGACAAGGTTGATCCTGAAGAAAGGGATCAGGTCCTGATGGAATTTCAAGAATTAATGATGGCTCAGGACTTTATAATTAACGGTGGTGTTGACTATGCAAGGGAAGTTCTTGAAAGGGCTCTTGGAACTCAGAAGGCTGTTGATATAATAAATAGACTTACTTCTTCTTTGCAGACTAAACCTTTTGATTTCATAAGAAGGACTGATCCAGTTCATCTTACTAACTTTATACAGAATGAACATCCCCAGACAATAGCGTTGATTCTTTCATATCTTGATCCGCAAAAGGCAGCACATATATTGAGTGCGCTGCCACATGAAATTCAAGCTGATGTAGCAAAGAGAATAGCTACAATGGATAGGACTTCTCCTGAAATTCTTAGAGAGGTTGAGAGGGTTTTAGAAAGAAAACTTTCCACATTAACGAGTGAAGATTTTACTTCCGCTGGTGGTATAGATGCTGTTGTGGCAATTCTTAATAATGCTGATAGATCTACTGAAAGAAATATTATTGAAGCGTTGGAAGAAGATGATCCCGATCTTGCTGAAGAAATTAAGAAAAAGATGTTTGTATTCGAGGATATTATTACGCTTGATGACAGATCGATACAGAAGGTTTTAAGACATGTTGATACAAATGATCTTGCAAAGGCTTTGAAGGCTGTCGATCCTGAGGTTCAGGATAAAGTATTCCGTAATATGTCCAAAAGAGCAGCACAGATGTTGAAAGAAGATATGGAGTATATGGGACCTATAAGATTGAAAGATGTAGAGGAAGCACAACAGAAGATTGTTAATACTATAAGGAAGCTTGAGGAACAGGGTGAAATTGTTCTTGCAAGAAATGCTGAGGATGAGATTATAGTATAATAAAAAATTTTGAGGTGAATTTATGGCAGAAAGATTTAATCCTCATGCTAAAATTTTAAAAGGGGGGGATTATTTTATTGACAATTCTTCTCAGTTTGTTTTGACAGCTCCACGTGTTTTCAAAAAAACAAAAGAGCAACAAATAGATGAAGCCACCAGAAAAATTATAGAACTTAATGAAAATATCAAGAAGCTTGATAAGGAATTAACTGAAAAACTTGAAAGGGCTCAAAAGGATGCAGACGATTTGATTGCAAAGGCTGAAAGAGAAGCAGAGAATATTATTAAAGAAGCTGAACAGAAGGCTTTTGAGAGAATTAAAAGTTCAATGGATGAAAAGGAAAATATTTTGAATCAGGCAAAGGAGGAAGCTAAAAAAATTATTGAACAGGTTGAGCTGGAAAAAGCGAAAATTATTGAAGAAGCAAGAGTTGAATCGCAGAGGATAAAGGAAGAGGCTTACAAACAGGGATATGAAGCTGGAAAAGAAGAGGGTTTTCAGTCTGGAAAATCCGAATTGATGAGTATGATTGAGAGATTAAAATCTATAGTTTATCTTACAATTCAGGAAAGGGAGAAAATTCTTGTCCACAGTGAAAGGCAGATCTTAAATCTTGTATTGACCATGGTGAGAAAAGTTGTAAAGAAACTTACGAGTGAGCAAGAAGATATTGTGATAGAAAATTTGAAAGAAGCCCTTTCTATAATCAGAGGAGCTATGAGGTTGTATATTCATGTTAATCCAGAAGATTTTGATTATACAAATAAATATAAAAATGAATTGATGAAGCTTATAGAAAGTGTTCCAGAGGTAAAAATTCTTGAAGATCCAACTGTTGATAAGGGAGGAGTGTATATTGAAACTGATTTAGGAGAGGTGGATGCTAGAATAGCTACTCAACTTGAGGAGATAGAAGAGAAGATAAAATTTTATATCCCGATGAAGGTTAAAGCAAAAGATGTTGAAAGTGTTTCAAAAAATTCAGAAGAGATTTCGGTCTCATCTGATGAACTTAATAAGACTGGAGAAATACAATGATTGTTGAGGCGGGCGATTTTATTGAAAGTAAGATACTAAAGGAAGATGTTTTCGAAAAATATTTCAAATCTTTAGAGAGGGCTGTTCCAATTAAGAGTGTTGGCAGGATAAGTGATATTGTAGGAATATCCATAGAATCTGTTGGTCCATTTGCCTCTGTAGGGGATGTTTGTTATATTGAGACAAAAGAGAATGGAATTTCTTCGATAAAGGGAGAAGTAGTTGGTTTTAAGGGTAAAAAAACTTTAATTATGCCTTTCGGAGAAACAAAGGGTATTGCTCCAGGGCTAAGAGTAATAAACCTTGGGAAAAAGCTTGAAATTCCTGTTGGTGAGGAATTGCTTGGCAGGGTTTTGTCAGGAGATGGTACTCCCATTGATGGTAAGGGACCAGTATTATCAACTACATTTTATCAGGTTGAAAGGCCTGCTCCAAGTGCATATCACAGAAAGAGAATTACTCAACAAATTACAACTGGTGTCAGAGCTATAGATGGTGTTTTGACTGTTGGAAAGGGACAGAGAATGGGAATTTTTTCAGGTTCCGGTGTAGGAAAATCTGTTCTTCTTGGAATGATTGCAAGAAACACGAGTGCAGATGTAAATGTTATTGCACTAATTGGCGAAAGAGGAAGGGAGGTTAGGGATTTTATAGAAAGAGATTTGGGTGAAGAAGGGTTGAAAAAGTCTGTTGTGGTTGCTGTGACTTCAAATGAACCCCCTCTTTTGAGAATAAGAGGCGCATATGTAGCAACAACTATAGCAGAGTACTTTAGAGATCAGGGGCTGGATGTAATGTTTCTTATGGATTCTGTTACAAGATTTGCGATGGCACAAAGAGAATTAGGGCTTGCTATAGGTGAACCTCCGGCAACAAAGGGATACCCACCAAGTGTTTTTGCTAATTTACCAAGACTTCTTGAGCGAACTGGGACCAGCGAAAAGGGAACCATTACGGCTTTTTACACAGTTCTTGTGGAGGGAGATGATGTAAGTGAACCTGTCTCTGACGCTGTCAGAGGAATTCTTGATGGCCATATAATTCTATCGAGAGCACTTGCTCAGAAAAGTCACTATCCAGCTATTGATGTGCTGGCAAGTATAAGCAGGCTTATGGTTGAAATTGTAGATAGTGAGCATTTAAGTAATGCAAATAAACTCAGGGAAGTTCTTGCAAATTATAAAGAGGCAGAGGACTTGATTAATATTGGTGCATATGTAAAGGGTAGCAATCCTCAGATAGATTACGCTATTTCAAAAATTGATTATGTGAACAGCTTTTTGCGTCAGGGGATTTATGAAAAGTCTGATTTCAATCAGACACTTGAAAGTTTAAAATCTATTTTTGTAGAAAAAAGGGCCAGAAGTGAAAGAAAAGTATGATGAACAAGTTAAAAAAGCTGTTGAAGAGGTTGCCAGGTTTTTAAAATTCAGACCCAGAACAAAAAAAGAAGTTAGAGATAAATTATTGTTAAAGGGATATCCAGAGGAAGTAATTTCTCTTTCCATTTCTTTTCTTGAAGAAAATAATATTTTAAATGATGAAAAATTTGCCAGAGAATGGTTTAAGGAAAGATTATCTTTAAAAAAGATAGGATTGAAGAAAGTTAAATTAGAACTTAAACGGAAAGGGATTGATAATGAAATTATAGAAAAAGTTGCTTCAGAATTTTCGAACTCAGAAAATGAAACTGCAAATGCTTTAGAATTTTTAAATCTAAAATTTATGAAAGTTGGGGATAAAAAGAGTCTTTCAAAAGAAAAATTAATCCCCCTTCTTTTAAGAAGGGGGTTTTCATATGATGTGGCATCTGAAGCAACAAAAGAATTCTTAAAAGATAAATAAATTCAAGTCGAATTTTTATGAGGACTTTATAGGTAGCTTTTCTAAAGCCTTTTTAACATCTTCATCGTGGTATTCATAGTCTTCGAGTTTTCCATCGAGATAAAGCTGGTATGAGAAGAGATCAAAGAAGCCATGCCCTGAAAAGTTAAATAGTATAACCTTTTCTTTTCCTTCCTCTCTTGCCTTTATAGCTTCGTCAATTGCTGCTTTTATAGCATGATTGGTTTCAGGAGCCGGTACAACTCCTTCAGTTCTTGCAAAAAGTACACCAGCTTCAAAAACCTCTTTTTGATAATATGCCCTTGCTTCAATAAAATTCTGTTTTACAAGTGCACTTACAAGGGGAGCCATACCATGGTATCTAAGCCCGCCAGCATGAATTGCTGGTGGCATAAAAGTGTGTCCAAGAGTAAACATTTTTAGTATGGGCGTCATACCTGCTGTATCACCATAATCATAAGCATAAATTCCTTTTGTAACAGATGGACATGCTTTTGGTTCTACAGCGATAACCTTCAACTTTTTATTTTTCTGTATCATGTCCATAATGTAAGGAAAAGATAGACCAGCAAAATTACTACCACCTCCTATACATCCAATTACAATGTCGGGATAAGTGTTTATTGATTCCATCTGTTTTTTTGCCTCAAGTCCTATAATTGTTTGATGAAGAAGAACATGGTTTAATACACTTCCTAAAGAATAATTTGTATCCTTTCTGCTTACAGCTTCTTCAACAGCTTCACTTATAGCAATTCCAAGACTGCCGGGATTGTCAGGATCTTCGGCGAGAATTTTTTTACCAAATTCTGTAAGGTTACTTGGACTTGGAATACATTCTGCACCCCAGGCTGCCATCAATTGTTTTCTTGCAGGTTTTTGCTCATAACTTGCTTTTACCATATATATTCTAACCTGTAAACCAAATAATGCCCCTGCAAGAGCTAATGCGCTACCCCATTGACCTGCACCGGTTTCGGTTGTAAGCCTTTTTATTCCTTCTTTCTTGTTATAATATGCCTGTGGTATAGATGTATTTGGTTTATGAGAACCAGCAGGAGAAAGTCCTTCGTATTTATAATAAATTTTAGCTGGTGTATTTAAAACTTTTTCAAGATGAACTGCTCTGAAAATAGGAGTAGGCCTCCATCTTGCATAGACATCAAGAACTTCTTCCGGGATGTCTATCCACCTCTGTGTTGATATTTCCTGTTCTATTAGGGCCTTTGGAAATATTACCTCCATTGCAGATGGATTTAAAGGTTTTCCATCAGGTCCAAGAGGGGGATCAAGAGGAACAGGTAAATCGGCCTGGATATTATACCACTGTTTCGGCATATCTTTCTGGGACAAATCAATTTTCTGAATTTCCATATAAAACTCCCAAAGAAATTACTCAATCTTAAAAAGAAAAGAGGTAAAGTTTTTTACCTCCTGCAAACTTATATTGCAAATTGTAACTTTGCTTGTGTTTCACAGGGTACTACTCTATTTAAACGCATTAAGAGCATCAGCTTCACTATCGTAAATATCAAAAAAGCTTGTTAATTTTGTCAATTCAAAAACTTTTCTAACAGAAGCATAAACATTGATTAATTTTAGTCCTCCCCCCACTTTTTTTAGGTTAGAGAGGCTAGAAATTAAAACACCAATACCTGAACTGTCAATATAAGTAACCTTGTCAAGATTAATAATAATATTAACCTTGTTTTTGTTCATCTCTTCTTTGATTTTTTCTTTAATTTCCGGGGCATTATAGAGGTCAATTTCACCATTAATATCAAAAATCACTATGTCACCCACTTCCCTTCTTTTTATTTCCATACATTCCTCCTGTTAATTTCAAAATAATATTTATTTCATTTTCAAAACTAAAATTGTCTCATCATCATGCTGTGGTGCAGAACCCACAAATAAATTTATTGCCTCAAGTATTCTATTACATATTTCTTTTGAGCTTTCTCTTTTTCGCTCTCTTATAACTTCTTTTAGCCTTTCAAAACCAAACTCTTCATGTTTTGAGTTCATTGCTTCGGTAATACCATCAGTATATAAAATTGCTATATCACCTTTTTCAACAACCGTATAATTTTGGCCATATTCTACGCCGCTCATAATACCTATTGGCATTCCTTCGGTATCGAGAAATTCAAATTCGTCTGTACTTGCACGGTACAAAATCATAGGACAATGTCCGGCATTTGTATAACTCATTATACCTTTTTCTGCGTCAAAAAGCAAGTAAAATCCAGTTGCGTATCTATCTTCTACAATTTCACTTGCTATAGTGTTATTTAACTTTGCCATAACATCTTTTGTATCATCATTAAGAGTTGCTATGGTTCTTAATATACTTCTTATCATTACCATAATCAAAGCTGCTGGAACACCTTTACCAGATACATCAAACATTGTTAATACTATTTTATCATTTCCGAAATCTATATAGTCATAATAGTCTCCTCCAACTCCTTTGGCTGGAATTGAAAAGCCATAAACTTCAAATCTTGGAGAGGAAGGGAAGGTGTGTGGAATAAGTGAGGACTGGATTTCAGCAGCAACACCAAGCTCTTTTTCTGCCTGTTTCTTTTCGAGTATTTCCTGATACATTTGAAACTGGGCAATAATTATTGCTGCCTGCTCTCCAAGTGTTTCAAGCAAGCTTGCATCGCTTTCCAGAAGGATTTTTGTGTCAGAAACTGCTGCTAAAACTCCAAATACTTCATCTCTTGTTTTTAGTGGAACAGCAACAAATGATTTAACATATATATGTTCACTTGCTGTTTGTAAAAAAGAAGGTTCTTTATCAACATCAGGAATATAGATACCCTCTCCAGTTTCCAAAACTTTCCCTAGAAGACCTTCGCCTGGAGCAATTTTTTCAGCTTTAAACTTTTCTACAATTATAGCTTCAGTTAATGTTACACCTGGTGTTGTTTTTATAGGTTTTGTGGGTGGAAATAAGCCTTTTACATATCTTACTATAAGCCTGTTTGTTATAGGGTCTTTTAACAGAATTGCAGCACCCCTTGCACCTGTCCCTTTGATAGAGTTTTCAACTATGGTTTTTAGTACAGGCTCAAGTTCAAAAGTTCCGGTAGTAACCGTACCACCTATTTCTCTCATCAACTGAATTGTAGTATCTTTTTCTTTTTCCAGATTTTCAATCTTTTCGTGAAGGCTGTCAATGTATCCTGTATGTTGTCCGTAAGCAAAAACACAGAAAAGTATATATGGTATTAAGTTAAAAAATAACCATACAGGATAGGCGTAAAACGCAACAAATGCTGACATAAAAGTGAGTAGTATTTGAAGTGTAAGGTAGTAGTATAATAACTTTCGGTATTTGCTAATTATTTTTAAAAGACTTGCAACATAGCCAATAATTTGATTTACTCTACCCCATGTCATAATAAGCAAAATAATTTTCCAGCTTACATAAAAACTTCTCCCGAGTATCCCCTTTGAAAGTTCTACTATAGCATTATTTGTTTTATAGAAAGTTTCAGAATTACCGTATCTTAAAGAGTAAATTACTACAAAAGATACAGGAATGGAGAGAAGTAAGATATTGGCTATAAGTATGATATTCAATTTTAAGGTCTTACTTTCCTGGGCCTTTAATATATTTATTGAAATGAAGTAATATATGAGTAAAGTATAGACAGTTTCAAGGAATTGATAAATCAGGTATCTCATGTTATAAAGGGGTAGTCTAACCGGATCGAGTATATTTCTTGTAACTCCCTGAATTATGGTAGAAGTCCAGTTTACATCCGTAAGTGATATAGAAAGATAGATGATAGATTTAATCAGAGAGAAAGAAAATATAACACCCAATAACTTAAAAGTGTATTCTCTGTATTTTGAGTAACTTAAAACCATAAAGAGAGTAAAGAAGAAAGCAAGAATAAACTCAATCCAGATCCATACTGATGTCTGCATCCAAACCTCCTAAAGAAAAAACACCTAATATCCTAAAATCCTTTTCCATTTTGTCAAGTATTTTGTTGTTAAATATTCAGCTTTAACAGCATAATTTCCAATTTCTGGTAATTTTTTTTTCTCAACTATTTCCCCTGTGGATAAATAATATCCGGCATTAATTATTTTCACACTATCTTTTTTCTTTATGCTTAAGTTTTCTATGTCAAAAGTTGAAACTTCATCACCCTCTTTTATGCCATCCAGTATCCCGGCTTTTATTTTTATCTCTTTTTCACCGGGTAATTTTTCAGTTTTACATATAGAAGGATAATCGCTGTTAATCTTTTGCAGAAATTTTAATATAACCTGTTCCAATTCTCCTTCTTTAAAGTTAAAATAGATTTTATCTATTATTTTTCCTGTTTTTTCATATATTGAAAATAAAATTAATTTTTGATTTTCATCCAATGTGGAAATTATAAAAAAAGTTTTATTATTTTGACTTAAAAACTCTAAAATATAATTTATTCCTTGTTTTTTTCGGAATTCAAGAGTGGAGAACTTGAATTTTTCAAAGTACTGCGAGTAATAAGAAAAAATTTTTGAAAATACTTCAGAAAAATTATAGTATTCACTATCCACAAGAAAAACCCCTTGATATTCAAGATATTCAGGCTTTTCAAATTTCATTTTTTGTTTTTTTAGTTTCCATTCATATTTTTCAAGTTTATCTTTTATCTCATATGAGGAGTTATAAATCTTGTCCAATTTTTTTAGCTCTTCATAGGCATTATAGAAATCACTTCTGGATTCATAAAAATCGATTAGCAACCTTCTGGCTTCAATGAAAAAAGGATTTATTGTAATTGCTCTTTTTAGATGAAGGAAATATAAGTTTAATTCCCCTTCATTTTTGTAGTTTTTTGCTTTTTCAAGATGGTAGAGGGCAAATTCCTCCCTTTTTGGGTTATTTACCTCAAGTTTTTCTATTAAAAATGTTTCAAAGGAATATCTTATCAGTTCGTTGTTAGGATCAAGTTTGATAGCCTTTTCATAATTTTCTATTGCTTTATTTATATCAAAATTTTCATAAGATAAAGAAAGCTTATAATATAGCATGGATAAGCTTTTTTCATCAATTTTTGGAAAATTTTTTATTAACCATTCAAGCTTTTCTATCGCTTTTTGATAATATTTTTTTTCAACTTTTCCAAGCCTTATATAACATTCTGAAAGAAGTGAAATACCAGAAAAAAAGTTGGGAAATAATTCTTCGCCACTTTCAAGTATTTTGGCTGCTTCTAAAATTCTATTTTGTTCTAAATAAAATTTTGCAAATATTACAAATACATCTCTATTGTATGGATTTAAGTTGAAAGCTTTTTTATAATAATTTTCCGCATTCTGAATGTCGTTTTTTTTGTGAAAATAATTTGCAAGTGATATTGCGATTTTGTAGGAATCTTTCTGGACTCTTTCAGCTTTTTTTAAGTAATCATAGGCTACTGATAGTCTGTTGATCTTTAAATAAAATTCTCCTACATTTCTCAGCACCTCAGGGTCTGAAGGATAAAGTTTCAGGGTTTTTTTATAAAATTCCTCTGCCTTGGCATATTCCTGTAGTTCTCTATAAGAATTTGCAACAAGGAGTAGGAGATCAACGTCGGTATTTGCATACTTTAGGCCAGTTAATCCTTCTTCCAGGGAAGTTTTGTAATCTTTCAAAACATAATATACATTTCCAAGGTAATAGTAAGCTTTCGCGTCGTATGGGTTTAAATTTATTGCATCCCTGAAAAAACCAATGGCATCAAAGTATCTTTCTTCATTGAAATTGCTTATTCCCTGATTCAGATAGTATTGAACATTGTGGGGAAAAACTTTGTTAATTAAAATAATTAGAATAAATATAAGAACTGGAAAAAACTTTTTCATTCTAACCTTCCTCCTCTTCCTGCTCGCCTGTAGCATTTTCGGGAATATTCAATGAGGAGGAGAGAAGTTCGCATTCCTCATTGACTTTTTCATAAATATCTTTTGCAAAATTTAATAGGACTTCTGGTTTGTCTTTTGCTTTTTTCCCAATACCAAAAACTTTACTTAAAATTCTTTTAACTTCCTGGAGTCTCTTTAGTTTTTCATATGGGTCTTCCACATAATATGAAGTTTTGTATTTTAACACAGCATTTACATACAAAACACCATCATAACCATAATTTTTGTCAGTATCAGGACCAAGGTGTTTGGCTCCATCCAATGGTTCAATAGCTTTTGTTTGATTGTTAATTGCAAGTTCGTAAAATTCACTTGCTTTAAGATAAAATATCTTCGAGAGTTCCTGGAAATCAGGATTTTTTGTCTCATTGTATAGATCAGAGAATAACCAGGCACTTCTTAAAGAATATATTCCAATTTTTATTGTTGGAGAAAACTTTTTTCTATCAAAAAAGGGATAACAACTCATTGCAAGGATATATGAAGAAATTCCACTTACTATATCTCTGGGTTTTGTAAAGTCCGGTATCTTTCCAAATATCTTTAACAGATATGAAGCTCTTATATCTCTGTACTGGGCAATCTTATCAATTGCTTTTTGAGGAAGACTTAAGAAATCGAAATCGTCAGCTGCATACAGGCAACCAGGACAGACTGTTATTGGATAAATAAGAGGGTTTACCTTACCATATTTCTGGGTTTCAAGGTATGTGCGTCTTAATTCATCCGTTAATTCCCCTGCGTTTATCCTTCCTCCACTGAGTCTCAACTCTTCTCTTTTGAAATAAGTTCTACATACAGGGCACTCTATTTCATTTTTAGAAAAAAAGGTTAGTTCGTTTGCCATTTTTCAAAGTCCATTATTTAAAAAAATTAATAGAAAGCTTAACCAAAAACTCCTGTTTTATCAAAACAATAGAGAGCATAATTGCAATAATTAAAAGTAAAAATAAAAGTGTATTGTTCTTCATAATTCTATCCTCTCAATTTAATGTTTAGAATGGTACATATATATCTTCTAATTGTAATACATTTTCATGAAAATCCGTTTTTATATTGTTTAATGTTGATGGACTTAGATCATAAAAAATGATTTTGTCACTTACATTGTCTTCTCTTTGTATATTTATTTTTATTATAAAGGTTCTTTTCTCATAGGGAGGGGTTGCAAGTATTGGTTTTGGAGCAAATGAGAAAAACCCGTTATCAATTGGCAATATTTCTGTTGGATTTTTCCACAGTTGAAAAGTACTTTCTACTAAAATATCATTTATATAAAGGTATACTGTAGCTTTTGTTATTGGTTGCAATGTTTTTGATGATAGAACCCTTCCATATATTTTTGGAAAAACATAATAAAGCTTTTCTCTTTCGAATTTTATTGAGGGATTTTCTTTTGGTGTGGATTTTTTTACTATTTTTAATGCATCACTTATTTTCATCATTACATCAGCCATAAACTGAGGATCATTTTGAAATTTTGCTATGGCATTTGTAAAGCCCTTGTTGCTTGTAATATACATTGGTTTTATTCTGTTTAATACATATGCTGCAATTTCTTTTTTCTGGTTTTCAGTAATTTCTTCTGTTCTTGCGTCTTCAAGTTCTTCTATCTGCTTAATTACAATATCTTCAACTATGTTTTTTATTTCCAGCATTTAATTTTCCTCTGTTTTATACTTATTTTAAAAGATAACTCAGAAATGTCAAATTTTTAGACATTGAAATTACTATTTTGAAGGGATATTTTATATAAGGATTTTGTTGAATGTGGTAAATTATATTAACACATAAAGGTTATAGCATACAAATTATAACAGATATAAACTTAATTTACTCTACGCCATATTATCTTTAACCAAAGATAAAATGGGACTGTTGGGAAGCAGATAATCTTTTAGATAAAAAAGAGGAAGTTAAGGACATTAAAAGAAAGTGTGGAAAGTGTTAAAAGAATCTATTAACCTATAAGAATAGGTATTGTTTAGGTGTAGATGACAAAAAACTAAGGATAGAATTAAATTAGCCGGGGTTTGAAAGGAAAGGGAAACCCTTTCCTTTCAACGGGATCATCAGGAATTTTCGCCCTTGGTAATCCCACCCCAACAAAAATAACATCAGAGTTTTTATCAAAAGCCTGATAATTTTATTTTACCTGGACTAATTTTCCATCCTGCAAAATGTAGACAGCCTGCTGAACAAAACCCATAAATTCTGATTTGAATATTCCTACTTCTTTGTTTACTTCTCCATTTGGCAGAACAGAGAGTTTTAACATTGTACCTTCAAAGTCTTTTGTATTTAAAATATTTTCCTTTAATTTTTCAGGGTTTAATTTCAGCGAGGCTTTTTCTTCAGGTGAAGCTTCCTCATATGTTTTTTCAATTGCTGCAATTAATAGTCTTACAGCGTCATAGGAATTAATTGATTCAAAAGAAGGGGTAAGTTTAAACTTAGCCTCAAATGCTTTTTCGTATTTTTCCCTTGCAGGTGTAGATTCTGTTAAATCTTCCGGGATATTTGAAAAATAAACTCCATTGGCAAGATTTCTTGCCTCGGTAAATACATCGGGGTCAGCGTAACTACTTGTACTTATGAATTTAACTTTCATATTAAGTTCGTCTGCACTGATAAGTATTCTTTGATTTTCAATTGCCGGGTTAGGAATAAATATTACATCTGCTTTTCCCTTGATGGCATTAAGTTCTTCTTTAAAATCTGACTCATCGGAATATGGATCTTCTATGTGATGAATATACTTTTCTATGGCTATTACTCCACCTTCCTCGATGTAACTATTTTTAAAGTTTTCAACTATTTGCAGTCCATATGAATTTGTAACAGCAAGGATGGCAAGTTTTTTTATGTTCATAACATTATACACATATTTGGCAAAAACCTTTGCTTCATGTTCATAAGAAAGAACATTTCTAAAAATGTAATCACGCGAAGGGAGGTTAACTTTATCTCTTGAATTTACAATCATCAGAGGTATTTTGGCATTTTGTGCTTTTTCTGCAAGTTCTGGACCGCCAATTACAGCAAAAACTTTCTGAGCAATAAAGTTATCCATTGCAGATAATGCTTTGTTTAAGTTACCCTCGGTGTCAACAGCTTTAAGTACAAATTTGTGCCCCTTTATGCCGCCAAGTTTGTTTTTTTCCTCAATTGCAATCTGTGCGGCCATCATAAATTCTTTTCCTTTTCTGCCGGAAAAGCCTGTCATGTTATCAATGTAACCAATGACTATTGGCTTTGAACATCCTACCAGGATGGAAATTCCGAAAGCAACAATCAAAATTAAATTTAGTCTTTTCATTCTATCCTCCTAAGTTATAGTATTTAAAGTTTTTTATTAGGTTAAAGGAATAATTATTTTTTGTCAAATTTTTTTTTCTGTTTTTATGATTAAGGAAAGTGCCAGAAAATTCTTAGAGGTTTTTACATATTTAAACTTGTTTGTAATTATTATTTTTTAGCATCACGGAATTTTTGTTTGGATTTATTCATTTGAGATTGGTTTTTAATCATGAGGAGCAAATTGCATTTTGTAGTTGCCTATGAAGAAGAAGATTCCTCCATAAAACTTGGAGTTTTCTTCTCTCAGGAAATTTTTATCTTCAAATCTTGGGTAATACACCCAGCCGATCGATATTCCAAGGTTATTAAAATAATATTTCAGACTTATGTCAAAGTAGCTGTATCCTGGTAGAAGACCACACCATTCGAAGGTTAAAAACAAATTTTTTCTATTGAATTCATAATCATCAGGAAAAATGTATAAAGGAATATAAATGGTTAGAGGTAGTATTCCCCCTGCATTTGTACTGTGAATATCAAGAACAGCAATTCCAGCACCTATTCCTATTGGCAGGGGCGCAAGAAACCATATTCTGGAATATTCGAGAAGTTTAATACTAATACCATAATGAAATTGAGAATTGATTCCTTCATTGTAAAAGATTCCAATACTTATAAGGTTTTGAAACTCCATCTTCGATATATAATTGTTACCTTTCTCCATTCTACCGTAATATTTTTTATAATCGAAATTTTCTCTGTATACGGGTAACTTTTTGCCTCTTATCAACTTTTCAATCCTTTTGGCAGAATTTCTTGCAGAAATTTCAAATCCTGCCATTCCCCAGACATCGGTTGTATATACAGTATCCTCAAATATTTTAGTTTTGTCTGCGTACCCTCTAATGATTACCTTAATTAAATAAATTGCATTTAAGGGGTTTAATTCAAGTTTTAATGCAATTAAATAATCTACATCAGAATTTTCTTCACAGTATATTATATTTCTGTTTGATAAGTATAACATCAGATAATTCTTAAAGGTATTAACTTTTTCCTCCTGTATTTCTTTGCTAAATTGAATCTCACTGAAAGTATAAGTGATTGAATATGAAAATACGTAAGAAAGTAAAAATAAGGTGAGGATTAAAGTTAATCTTTTTGTCATTGTTAAAATTTTACTCCTTTGAAGTTCCTTTTTATAATATTTATTTGATTATCGGCCGAAGTTTGGTTTTTGAAAAATTTCTTAAACTGGGGAAGATTATGGCAAAGGTGATTTTAGCTCTGGATGTGAGCAAAACAGAGGCTAAGAATATTATTGATGAAGTATCAGAATATGTAGATTGTTTTAAGGTTGGAAGTATCCTTTATACTGAAGTGGGATACAGCCTGATAGAATACATAAAGAATTACAATAAAGAAGTATTTCTTGATTTAAAATTTTTCGATATCCCAAATACTGTTAAAGGTGTAAGCAAAGTTGTTGCAGAATTTGGTGTTGATATGTTTACTATACATCTTTTAGGTGGAAAGGAAATGATTAAAGCTTCACTTGAAGGAATTAAGCAGAGTGGAGCTAAAAAATTACCATTGATATTAGGTGTGACAGTATTGACAAGTATGAATGAGAAAATATTAAAAGAGGAGCTTAAAATATCTCTCTCTGTTGAAGAGATGGTATTACATCTTGCAACTATGGGTTATCAAACTGGAATAAGAGGCTTTGTTTGTTCTCCACAAGAGATAAGATTACTGAAAGAAAATTTACCAAGGGATATAACCGTGGTAACTCCAGGTATAAGGCTTTTAGAGGATAACTGGCAAGATCAAAAAAGGGTTATGACTCCGGGAAGGGCAAAAGAACTTGGAGCCGATTATATCGTTGTAGGAAGAAGTGTTCTTGATAAAGAAAATAGATTAGAGATATTAAAGAAAATAAAAGATGAATTAGAGTAAAAGTTAGTTTTATTTTAAAATTTTTTTCAAACTTGTGAAAGGAATCTGGTCTGAAATTTTTGTAATATCCCCAAGAATTAGCTGTTCAGTTTGAGTTTTGTTGAGGTTTATGTTGAATGTATAATCAAGCTTTACAGAAAAACCTTTTGTTTTGCTTTCGTCGAGTGGAAATAAGAGGTAGGCATCTTTGCTTTCGATAATAACCGGGATGAGTATACCTCTATTTGTTAATGTGTATATTTTGAAAGAAGTTTTTTCTGTAAGAAATTCATATGCTTTATAAAGATTGTAGCCTTTTTGAAAGTTATCAACAGTTGCATCAATGGTTAGCGTAAGTATATTTGTAATATTTGTCATTGTTTTCTGAGAATAAATTTCAATCTCGTAGTTTCCTTTTTCGAGATAGATTCTTGAATATGTATTTGTTTGCGAAAGTGTATAACCCTGAATTAATGGAATTGAGTCAAGCAATATCTTTTCAAGATTTAATAAGATGTTATCAAGTATTGAAAGATTTGTTTCAACAAATGAATAGTAGTTTTTATCTATATAAAGTCTATTTAAGCTGCCAATATCTTTTTGAATATTCTGTGAAGATACTAAATTTAGTGATAAAAGCAGTAAAAACAAAATAGTTATAAATACTTTTGTAGGTATCTTAAGTTTCATTTTTCTCCCTTGAAGTAAGTATAGTTTTAAAAGACAATATTCTCAAGCGTTCTTAAATTATTTTTATAATTAATTAACAAGACTGAAGATAACCTAAGTTAAAGAGTTCAAATTTCTGGAAGTTAGTGATTTCTTTTGCTTTACTTTCTCTGCCATAAAATGCCAGCCCTACAATTTCGTTTTTCTTTACTATTGGCATTGCCAGGAGTCCTTCTAAATTTTCCAGATCTTCTTTTAAAAATTTGGAATTCAGGTATCTTGTGTCCAGGTTTCCTTTTATTTCGAGAAATTTTCCCTTTACAAAGAAAAGTTTAATTAATGGATCATCAATGTCATATGTGAGATTTGTGGTTTTGAATCCCTTTACAATTATTGGTTTAAAATGAGAATTTTCCTTTTTAAGGATAGCAATTTTTGTAATATCTAAATTATTCTGACATAGGTCTAATGCAACATTTCCATAGTCTTCAACAGTTGCAATGGTACTTATCTTTTTAGGTGGTTCTGCCGTAAAATCTTTTTCTTTTTGTATTTCTTCAACAGGAGCTTCTAACAATTTTTCCTGCTCTGCAAGTAATTCATCTTCTTTAGATGGTTTAATATGCTCATATGTTTCCACAGGTTGAACTTTTTCTATCACAGGCAATTCTTCTTCAATATTAGCCTGAAGAGGGGTTTGGGGTTCTGTAATTTCATAAGATTCTGTTTTTTCTGAAAAAGGGGTAGGGGTTTTGGTTACCATAGTTTCGTATTCTTCTGACTCTAAAGTTCTTGTAAGGTCAACAGGGCGTTGCATTATCATTTCTTCTATCCCTTTTTCAGCTTCAGTTCTTTCATATGTTTTTTCCTCTTCTATATCTCTTACCAGAGAACCGATTTCTGATTCTTCCTGTGTATCAGTTTTTAAACTGCTTAATGCTATTTTTTGATATAATTTTTTTTCTTTCTCTAATTGAAATAGAGTGAATATTACAAGAAGGAGTAGTATGAGATCTATTAAGAGAAAAATTATAGTGACTGGAGAAACGAACTTTTCATTTTTTGCATAGTAAACCACCTTTACACCATCAAATTGAGCTATTCCACCAATGGTTTTTTCGAAATTTTCGCCTTTATTTGTTTGAAGAGTTTCATAGTTTTGAATGATATAGTTTACATCCTTTATATCAACTCCTGTTTTGGAGAGAAACATAAATTTATCGATTGAAAAAGGAACTTTTAATTTTTTTGAAAGATTTTTTGTAAGCTTTTGAATATTGTAGTAGATACATAAAAAACCATTATAAACGGTATTTGAGATTTCAATCTTTACAGGGTATGTGGCCACAAACTGATCATTATTTAAAAAGTATATGAAAGGAGTATTATATGATACAAAGTGGTTTTCAATTTTTTCCATTACCCCTGTTTTAATTTTTTGAGAAAAGGCTTCGTTTGCTTCAGTGGAATAAATTATAAGTCCTTCTCCTGTAACAAGCTGGATTTTTAAACAATCGGGTATTTTATTTTTTATTTCTATCAGCTGTGAACTATCAACAGGGGGTATGTTCAGCAAACAGGATTGAAAAATGGAATTTACAACATTTTCTTCTGCAACACTCTTTAGTTCAGAATTAACTGTTTCAAGATTATTCTTTAAAGTGAGGGTTATTATTTCTGTTGTTTTTTTTATATGATTATCATAAATTTTTCCAAATAATCCAATCCTGTTTTTAGAAAAATAGAGTATAACGAACAAAGAAACTATGGAAAATATTAAAATAAGATATAGAATGATTTTTTTAAATGTCATAGTGCACTCCAGAAACTTATCTATTTTTCGGAAAATGTATAAGAAATTCTTAAGTAAAATTTAGAAGAAAATATAAGCAATGATGATACTTAATTCTTCTTCAGAGTTTTTTATCTAAAACATCTTTTATTATTCACATAAAATATTTCATAAAAATTACCAGAAAATCAACAAACAAAGAATTCTAAATTATTAAAAAGGGTTTTATAATATAAAAGAGGTTGTTTTAAATTCACAACCTCTTTTATATTTAAAAAATTTAGTCAGTTTAACGGTTATTGATTATTGTTTGGCGCATTTCTCTGCCGGGTTTAAAGAAAGGAGTTTTCCTCTCAGGAACTTTTACTTCTTCTCCAGTTTTAGGGTTTCTTGCAACTCTTGCCTTTCTCTTCTTTATTCCAAAGGTGCCAAAGCCTCGAAGCTCAATTCTGTCATCTTCTCCTAAATTTTCAATAGATTCTCTGAGTTTTTCAATAAACTTGCTTATAACAGTAGCAATTTCTTTTCTTGACAAACCGTGTTCTTTTACTTCAGGGTCATCATAAACTATTTCCACGATATCTGCTTTTGTCAACTTATTTTTCGACATAATTTCCTCCTATTTCTTAACAGATAAAACTTTGTTGAAAAAGATATCTATTTTCGATTTAAGTCGAGAAGACTTGTTTCTTTTAAAAAGACCTTTAGCCCAGGCTTTATCAAGTTGTGATTTGTAGTAGTTTAAAGCCTGTTGTTTCTTTTCCAGTGACTCTGTCTCTGAAGATAAAATTTCAATCGTTTTCTTTCGTAAATTTTTCAAAAATGTTTTTAAGGCTCTATTCCTTTCACGTCTTTTTTCAGCCTGTCTTGCTCTTTTCTTTGCTGATTTAATGTTTGCCACTTAAATCCTCCTATAGTTTAAATGGTAGAAAATATTTTATTTTATCTCCTGTAATTAGTCAAATTTTTTATAAATACTTAAAAAAAAAATTTCCTTTCCGAAAAGAATATTAAGTACAAGGAGGTTTTTATATGACTTCGCCTGAAATTCTGGATTTTTTTTCTGATGATCCTGCCAGGGAATCTTATCTTGAGAAGGATTTTTCTTCTCCTGAGAACAAACAATTTGACAGCGGGGTAAGTAATACTAAAAGAAATTTTGAAAAAGAAAGACGGATTAATTCAAATATGAATGATGATTTTTCCTCTGATGATAAAGTTGTGTGGGTGACTGCAATTTTTGTATTTTTTGGAATTATGGTTTTTTTGTTAGGATACTGGTTGGGTAAAACAAGTGTAAAAGATTTGTTTACTAAGGAAAAGGCACTTCTTGCGGAAAAAGAAGAAAAACTTAATCAGCAAAAAGTTGAGAATCTTGCCTTATCTTCAGCTACTTCTACAGATGTTCCGGTAATTGTTCAGAAAAAGGTAGAGACTTCACAAATAGAAGCTCCACAGACAGAAATTACTGAAGAAAATCCTCCTGTTAAAACTTCAAAAGTTTCTTTAGTTTCACAGGGGGCTAATTCTTCATCAAAGGTTATTTCATTTAAAGAAAAGGAGGTAAAAAAAGATGTAAAAGAGGTAAAGAATGAAACAGTACTTAAAAAGGAAGAGAAAAAAGTTGAAATACAGCAACCTCAGGAAGAGTTTGTGATTCAGGTTTCAGCACACACAAGTATGGAGAAAGCCAGGGCTATAGAAGAAGCAATGAGAAAATTGGGTTTTAATTCTTACCTTGTCGAAGCAACAGTGGGGGGAGTAACATACTACAGGGTAAGGGTAGGAAAATTCTTTTCAAAAAAAGATGCTGAGGCTGCACTGGCAAAAATAAAAGCCTCGCAGTACGGAAAAGATGGATTTTTGATCAATCTTAAATAAGGTTTTTTATGTTTTTTCGCTTTAGAAGAAAAGTTTTTATTTCTTTAATATTTTTTTTCTTTACCACCGCTTACACTTCAGAGAAACCTGTGGAGTTTAATATTTTTAATTCTTCCTACATATATAATGGTGAGAATGCAAGCTACTGGGAGGAAACGAGGTATACCCTAACTTACCTTGAAGATCTATTTCAGCCTTATTTTACTTTGAAAAGCGGTAATGTAATCTTTAAGATTGGAGTTGGCTTGCTTTTTCCCTTTAATCAGGAGGAAAAGTTGATTTCATACTACCCATATTTTCAAACGAGATATACACTGGACGATTTTGTTTTTATAATTGGTGTAATTGATAATGACCATGATTTTTCTCCCTGTATACTTGATCCACTTGTTAGAATGACACCGAAGGTGAGAATTGTAAATACAGATCAGATTCCAATAGATTATGAGAGTTTTCCTACAGGTATTTTTACTCACGGTTTTTATGAGTATGGAGTCCAGATAAAATCAAGTAATGATTTTTTAAAGCTTGATACTTATTTAAACTGGCAATTGCCAGATACTTCTCTGCATAGAGAGAGATTTGATATTGGTTTGATTGTAAGTCTTTATTCTTTCTATACTGGAATACACTACTGGCATAATGGAGGCCATGAGAATTTTCATCCTGTGGAGGTTACGGAAAATTATGTCACTTCACTTGGATTGAAGGAAAAAAACTTTTCACTTTTCTACCTTGTTTCTTACTGGCTGCCTGACAGAGACAGGTATCCTGAAAAAAATGTATTGGGACAGGCTATTTATATTGAGGGAAACTTCGAATTTTTTGGAATAAATATTCAGCCTCAGTTTTTTATAACGAGTGCGTTTATTTTTAAAGAACAGAGTTTTATTTCTGTAGAAGGAGATCCATTCTATAGAGTACCTCTTTATGTAGGGTTAAATTTTTCAAAGCTCTGGAATTTTGGACAAAACTTTATTGAACTGAAGTTTGTGAACGGTACATTTTTGCCAGATACTTCCACAGGCTGGAATCCAATGATGATAAGGTACGATCAGAAAATTCAGTTTAACTTTAATCATAAGTTTGAAATATCTACCCTTTCAAACAGCTAAATAAAATTCCGGGAGTAAAAAATGCCACTACTTCTTGTATTTTTTATTTTTTTTACTGCTTTTTCCTTTGCTACGGAAAAAATCTTTGATGACTGTAAAGAGAAAGAGTTACATTCTTTGCATTCTTATGGAATTTTAAGCTACGGTTTTCACAGCAACACATTTCATTTAAGAAACTGCTTTTTAAAATACAATTTTTCCATTACAAATAATGAAGTTTTAGAGCCTTATGTTCAATTTTTTATAACTTTTAAAGGATACAAAGATACCCATATTCCTGAAACAAACTATAGTTTTCCCCTTGATAATATTGAACTCTATGATTATGGGATAAATCTCTGGTGGTGGTATGTTTTTTTATCTTTAAGAGGAGCTGCAACTTATCTGCAGAATCTTGATACATTTTTGCTTTTTACGCCTTACAGATTTGGTCTTTCTTCTGAATTTGATTCAACTGACTTGTATCAGGGTATTTTCCTTTCATCTCCTGGCATTAGAGCTGGTATTGAAGTGAATAATTTTTTATTTTCATATTCTCAGGGAGACTACAGGCATCTTATACCTTCTGGCTTTCTTGTACGTTACAGTATTAAAAATTTCTATATAAGAAGTGTGTTTCTTTTTTCCCATAAAGATCCTGTTGTTTATAAAGCAAACGAATTTTCTTACTTTTTTCAGTTGAGTGTAAGAAAGGATTTTGAGTTTGAATTTTTTAAATTGCTTTTGCTTGGTGATTATTCGTATTTAAGTGATAATGCAAGCATTTTCAGAGTAGAGGAGGGTATTTTGTGGAATAACTTTTTGCTTGGCATAAGGGAGATATACAATTCTAATTTGAACTCTTTTCTTTTTGAGGCTTCAATAAAAAGAAGTTTTTATGACATTTTTTCCCTGGGTTTTCAGTATGGCAGTGATGGTAAGTTTTATTTTGGCACAGAAGTGAATTTTTAAATTATTTGCTATATCTCCCGACTTCATCTGAAGTCGGAAAAAGCCTAATGTCTTTCTTAAACAACTCAAACAAAAGCAAAATTAACCTGAAACTACCATAATCGTAAAAATATGTTACTAATTTAACCTTAAAAGTATAAAATCCGCCATAAAATTTTTAGTTTCTTTAGCTACCCACACTTTTTCCTTAGCTGGATTGACCACAGATGCCCCAAGAAATAAAAATAAAAATTCACCTTCAGAGGTATGAATAGTATGAGCTTCCCCTGTTTCAAGAATGATTTCTTTATTGCCATTATATAACTTCAGGTTTGTCCATAATCTTTCATTATCGTTAGTATCTTTAACTAAATTCCCCCTTGAGATTTTATAATCCTCAATTATGGTAATATTTTCCCCAACTTTATTTCCTACAACAATCAATAGTTTTTCTCTATCATAGAGTGAAAGGATTCTTTCTATGCCGGCAGGGGAAATTTTACTTGTAACTTTGAGATACAAACCGTTTATGGAATATTTTATATAAGGCGGAATTCTAAATGGCTGAATAGTTATGATAGCTTTATCTTTATCACTTTTTACAACAAGTTCAAGTTTTTCATCTGAAAACCTGCTTGAAACGATTTGGCCTTCTTTAAACATCACAGGTACAGTAATGTTCAAGTGAACCCCGTCACATGAAAAAAGAAAAAAAAGGAATATAAAAATTGACCATTTCATAAATAGCCTTATTTATTATTTCTCAATCTCTTAAAAGGTGGCAAAAGTGTTTCAACTATAACCGGCTGTCTGTCATTCCCAACAGGATCAGGAAGTAATGTAAGTTTATCATTTACCTTTAGACTTGCACCCTGTATATCACCCGCCCATATCCTTGCAAAAAACAAGTTTATATTTGCCCAGTCGTTGTAGTCTGAAAGAGTTGTTTTATTTGTTCCTTCTGTAGGATTAAGATTCGTAGAAAGAGTATCAATCCTATCGCCATCTCCATTGTAATCAACTCCAGCACTACCAATTCTTCCAAGTCCGCTTGCTTCACTTATAGAATTTTCGTTTATAGTGCTGCCACTTCCATCAGAATAGTCTATAACCATATCTTTATTTGTAGGGCCTCTATGTAATTCTTCTCCCCAATAACCAGCATTTGGGAAGTATAGGTTTGAAAAGCTTGTTTCTTTAAGCTCGATCCATCTATAAAAATAATACCTATCACCTTCTCTTGTGTTTCCAATTTGTGGCAATCCCCATAGCTGATACATATAGTTCATTATGCTATAGTAGTTTGGTTTATAGTTTTCATCACTATCTCCACCGTGTCTCAGTCCAAGGTTATGCCCAAGTTCATGCATTATGGTTGCAGCTTGAAAGTTTATGAGTATATTTTTATTTACTTCATCACTTGAATTAAGTCCCCAGTTGCCAAGTGAAACTACAAAGTCATTTCCCGGACACTCTGATACACCACTTGAGCCAGCACTACCATCGTCATTTTGAGAATATGCAAAGAGCAAAAAGTGGAATATCTGCTTCTTTCTTAAGTCCATATAGTTTACTTTGTATTTGTGTAAATTACCAAAATCATTATCATTGTAAATTGTTATTGGTATTTCGAGTGGAACTTTATGATCTTTACCATCGAGGTTATAGTTATTCGTAGTACTTCCTGGTAATGATGAGCTGCCCACATCAAAATGAACTTTATAACCTTTCTTTGCGAATGCTTCTACTACCTTGTCTAAAGCTTCAAGCCTTGGTATTACACCTTCATCTTGTGAGTCCATATAGCAAATATGTATAAAAATATCCTTTTGGTTTGTCCTTGCACCCCATTCATAAAGCGGTAAACCCGCGAATGTTCCACCTGGGACTTCAGAGCAATCTGGAATACCATCTTCGTCTAAATCATTCGTGCTTGTTATATCATTAGGTCCACCTGGAGTTGCTATTGTTATACGAAAATCTGAAGGGTCATCTGTATCATCGTTTGAGCCATTTCTTGCCAATGAAAATCCGTAGGAATTGCTTGAAAATGGCAGCGCTACAGCACTTCCACCACTCCAGGGAGATTTACCATCCGGGTCATTATAAAGAGGCTCTACACTTATGCTTCCAAATCTAACAAAATCCACTGTGTAATTTGAATAAATAAGTTCAACAAATCCTTTTTCCTGCCAGTAAGGATAACTTTCTCCAGAGGAAACATAGCCTATCCTATCACTATTTGCAAGGCCAGTGTAAGGTTTACCACGAATGATTACATAAGAACCTGGATGGACTGTAATTGAAGGTAAATAGAAAATTTTTATGTAACCTTGATAGTCAGAACATCGCAAAGTATAATTTTTAAGGTTTACCGAAACATTGTTAGGATTATATATTTCAAACCACACAGAACTATCCTTGTAATACGTAGAGCCAACCTCAGTAATCTTTAAAGGAGTTGCTTCTTCTACCACAGGGCTACAGGAACAGGAACTTATTATAATGCTAACAATAAGGCATAAAATATAGAACATATTTTACTCCTCACTTTTTAAAAATTCTTCTAAGGTTTTTTCAAATGGACCATAAATATTAGTAATATTTCCATCAGAAAGTTGGAGTCTTAAAAGATAATTTGAAGTTGAAATCATAATTTTATTTGTGTAATCTAATTCCATCCCATAAGTTAGATTTGTCCAAATGTCATTTATAAGAATTTTACATTCTCCGACAAATCCCTTGACAATAGCTTTTTTAATTTGCACATTTTGAGCTTTTGGCCCAGGTCTACCAATACCTCCTCTTACCCCCGCCACACCAGTTCTTTCTACAACTAAAAAAGCTGGGTCTTTTTTCGAAGTTTTTGGTTGATTTTTGATAAGAAGGGCAATCTTCTCTTCAACACCACCGGGTATCCTTACTATTGTATTATCTGGCATTAAAAGCTCAACATAGTCTTCGATTGATTTTACCCTTATCGTGGAATTTGTGGAAATCCTGTCATCTATTTTCAATTTTACCCATTTTTTGCCAGATTTAACTTCTATGTTTCCTACATAACCTACAACTGTTAATTTATCACTGGCAAAAAGTGTAATTGTAAAAAAGACTGAGAAAATGAAAATATAAAAAATTTTTTTCATATTTTTAAACCTCCTGTTAGGATTTTAACACCAGAATTTCAAAAAATCAACTTTTTCGGATTAAATTAAAATAAAAAAGCCCTGAGAGTTAAAACTCTCAGGGCTTTTTATTGCCGGGGACGAGACTTGAACTCACACGGCCTTGCGGCCACTAGCCCCTCAAGCTAGCGTGTCTACCAATTCCACCACCCCGGCATGCCTTTTGATTTTAACACAAATTATACTTCTCGTAAAAATAACCACATTCAAACTTCTTTAATGGCAATATTTAAGTTAAAGCCGCAGGCAGTTTTTAGGAAAATTTCATAACATCAAAAGGTAACCGCCTATTAAGGGACATAACAGAACAAAACTATTATATTCTTTATTAATTATAAAAAAAATTTCTAACTTTGTCAATTTTTCGAATTAAGTAGATACTCATTTTTGATTTGACAAAATGCTTGTATTTGCATTATAATTCCTTTTAAACATTTTTAAGGAGGTAAAAATATGAGGAAGTTAAATCTTATCCTACTTTCTTTTTTTCTTGCTCTGTTTTCCTGTGGAAAACAGCAGGTGATAAAAATTGGTTTTATGGGACCAATGACAGGAGATGCTGCCAATTATGGTAAGCTAATGTCACAGGCTGTCAGAATTGCTGTAGATGAAAAGAATGAGAAGGGTGGTATTGCCGGGGTGAAGATCCAGCTTGTTATTGAAGATGATGAAGGTAAGGTAGAAAAAGCAAATGCTGCAATTGAAAAGCTTTCCAGTGTTGATAAGGTATACGGGATAGTTGGGCCTGTTTTCTCAAGCTGTGCTTTGGCGGTTGCACCAAAATGTCAATCTGAAAAGATCGTGATGATAACTCCTTCTTCAACTCATAAGGCTTTAACTTCAATAGGTAACTATATTTTTAGAAATGTGCTTTCAGATGAATTACAGGCAAAGGTCTTTGCAAAATATGTCTATCAGAAACTTGGTGTTAAAAAAATAGCGGTGTTATATTTGAAAAATGACTACAGTCAGGGACTTGCCACAGATTTTAAAGATGAGTTTGAAAGGTTAGGGGGAAAAGTAGTTGCTTTTGAGTCTGGTTTGCAGGGAGATAAAGATTTTAAGACGCAGCTTACCAAGATTAAGAGTGCCAATCCGGAAGCTCTGTATATGCCGGACTATGTGGCCGAGATGGCACAGATTATAGAACAGGCTTATCAGTTAGGGCTTAAGGTTAAGTTTCTTGCAGGTGATGGGTATTCAAATCCAGAGATTTTCGAGCTTATTGGTGAAAAGGCAAATGGTGTGATTTTTGCTAATTCTGCTGATGAATCGACCACAGAAAATCCGGTAAGAGCTGAATTTGTGGAGAAGTATAAGAAGAGATGGAATACAGAGCCAGATGCATTCAGCTTAAATGCCTATGATTCGGCAGTTATTCTTTTGAATGCGATTGAAAAAGTTTACAATGAGGCAGGGGATAAGGATAAAAAATCTTTAAACTTAGACAGAGAAAAAATCAGGGAGTATGTAGCAAAGACTGCCAATTTTAATGGGGCTTCAGGTGTTGTTACATTTTTACCTGACAAGGGGGATGCAGTAAAAAATGTTGGCATTTTCATTGCTGAAAATATGAAGTACAAACAGATTGCAATCTTCAAGATTGAAAATGACCAGCTTGTGGAAGTAAAATAGCTTTTTATGTTTGTCCAAAAAGCCTTCTGGCTTTTTGGACAAACAAAAGAAAATCAATTTTTTCCTACCTTAATAAATTCCTTTGAATGAGATAAAAAAGCTGGATTTTAATGTAACCTTTTAGAAAAAGTTTAGATATATTATATTAGAAAGAAATAGGGGAATTTTGCAGGAAATTTTTGATGGATGAAAAAGATTTAATAAGCAGAGCAAAAAGAGGGGATTTTGGAGCTTTTAAAGAGCTTGTGTCCCTTTATAGTGGTCATTGTTTTTCTTTTGGATATTACCATCTAAAAAATAGGGCTGATGCCGAGGATTTTGTACAGGAAGTTTTCTACAGGGTGTTTTTGTACTTAAAACGGTTTGATGAAAAAAGGAAGTTTTTTAGCTGGCTTTATGCAATTGAAGAAAATGTGCTGAGGGCATTTTTTAAGAAAAAGAAGGAAAGACAGGTGGAAGTAGAAGAAAGTTTTGCAGAGAATGTTGTTTTTTATGATGAAAAGCTTAGTACTGAAGATAAGATTGCTTTATTCAAAGCTATAGAAAGTTTGAGTGAAGTTGAAAAAAATCTGGTTTTTTTGAGATACAATGAGGATTTAAGTATTAAAGATATTGCTGAAGCCTTGAATTTAACTGAAGAAAATGTCAAGGTCAGGCTTTTCAGGGTAAAAGAAAAGCTCCTTAATTTACTTAAGGAGGATATGTATGAAAGAGAATAAGTTGATTGACTTGTTGAGTAAGGAAAATAGATGGTTTTCTATAAAGAAACCTTCTGGTCTGGATGATAGAGTTGTTAATTTTGTAGAAAGTAAGATTTATAAAGATGTTGTTTTATGGAAAATGTTAACCCTTGTAAATGCGCTTTCTTTAGCTATAATGGCATGTTTTATTTTTTTGTTTTTTGCATTTTATAACAGAACGAAGATAGTTTTTGTTTACCCACATTCTGGTAATGAGAAGATGGTATATCTTACCAAAGGAAATGAAAAGGTTCCAATGGTTCTGGATGAGGAAAAGGGAGTATGGACGGTTGTTATTCATCTTCCACATAGGAAGATTGAAAATTATGGATTTATTGTAGAAGAATTATCAGAAGAAGATATTGATGTGGCTCCAGATAATATGGGCATTGAAGAAGAGTGAAAATAATCCTTTTAAAAATACACTAAATAGGAGGTAACGTATGAAGAAAAGTTTAGCTCTCGTGATGTCTGTGGTTGCTGTAATGGTGCTTGTAAGCGCTGGGTTTAGTGCTACCCAGAAGTCAGCAGTACAGAAAGTTCTGGTTATGAAAGGGAAGGTTTCTGCTGTTGATACTACAGCTGGTACTGTTACATTGGCTGGAAAGAAAGGTGATGTTGTTTTTACAACTGATACCAACACACAGGTGACGATGGGTAAAGAAGCTAAAACTCTTGCAGATGTTAAGGCTGGTGATGTAGTAACCATTAAGTACAAGAATGTTGATGGTAAGAAACTTGCCATAACAATCCAGCTTCCTGCACCTGTAGCTGAAAAGAAAGAAAAGAAGTAAAGATTTTTTACTTTCCCTTTATAAGGGGTAGCAATATGCTACCCCTTATAGCAAAAATTCTTTTTAAAAAAGATTTAATGAGTTAAGTAAAGGAAAAACCTCCTGAGGAAATTTTTTAGAAGATCTGCTTATTTTTTCAGAAGGCTTAAAAACTCTTGGATAAGGTTATTATCCTTTATACCTTTTTCTTTTTCTACTCCGCTTGAGACATCTATTCCATAGGGTTTGTAGAAGTTTATGATTTCTTTCACATTACTTTTATTGATTCCTCCTGCAATTATTACCTTTTTTGATATAAACTCCATAAAATTTTTATCAAGGGGTCTTTCATTATCAAAAAATATAACCTTTCCCGTTCCTCCAAGTTCAGAATTATCAAGTCTATCAAATAAAATATTTCCCACAAGACTCTGGATTTCTTTAAAAAATTTGTCATAAAATATCTCATCAGAAATACTCTTTATTCTAATTGAATAGATGATGGGAAGGTTAATTTTTGACGCGAGTTTTTCAACAAAGTCTATATTGTAATTTTGTTCGCTACCATGTAGCTGTACAGTGTCTATACCAGTGGTTTCAATAATGTCGATTATTTCTTCAAGTGTCTGATTTACAAACACTCCTACTTTATTAACGAAGGCTGGCAGTTGCTTTATAATCTGTTTTGCTTCTTCTGAAGAAATAAATCTTGGGCTTTTTTCATAGAATACAAATCCTATTGCATCAACACCGTTATAGACGGCACATAAGGCATTTTCAATCTTTTTTATACCACAGATTTTTACCCTCATTTTTTTATCCTGACAGGTATTCTGCCAAAGCATCTAAAAAATGCAGACGTAAGGTAATCTTTTTTTGCATAACCTTCGTTTCTGTTGACCCGCAAGTGTGAATTGATAACATAGAGTTTTCCATCTTTCTGTCTGAAAGCATAGGTATTTGGATAACTCAGGTTCATTCTGTCTTCCTTTACAACCCCACTTGCATAGTGTATGAAAAATATTGTGTTGTGTTTACCAAAACCGCTTACAATGCCAATATGAGTTAGTTTGTCATTCCATTTTCTATCTCTGTTTGCATCATAAGTGTTATCAAAAAATATCAAATCCCCTATTTGAACAGAGAGATTTTTGTATACCCAGTTTCTTCTGTATAATCCATAGTAAAGCGAACTTACACCACCTCTACCATTTTCATAAACCCTTGTAATATCAATGCCAGCAAGAAAGTAGACATATCTTACAAAGCCTATGCAATCAGAGGTGAATTTTTTTCCATTGACATCAGGAATATGTTTAAGACCAATAGAACTTCTTGCAATTCTTACAACATTCTCATAAAAATTGTAACTTTCATTTGCAAAAAAACAAATGGGTAGCAAAAGTATGCTCAAAACTTTTAATAAAATTCTCATAAGTATATTTTCGGAAATTCAAATAATTTTTTTGAGATTAGCTCACTCTTTTCATTGAGCTTTTAATGGTTATTTTCTTTAGCCAATCATAAGATATGCAATTGCAAGATATATACCTGTTCCTACAATATCTGCAATTGTTGTAATAAGTGGTGTACTTGCAG
>Ga0078972_1001687_pt1 | contig 80263 bp, 73 predicted proteins | sample YelNatPaOPGAMG01_FD_67568 | JGI IMG/M metagenome (GOLD analysis project Ga0078972, IMG submission 67568) | Hot spring thermophilic microbial communities from Obsidian Pool, Yellowstone National Park, USA - OP-RAMG-01 (SPADES assembly) (version 2) | ecosystem: Environmental > Aquatic > Thermal...
GCTATCGTTGAGTCTCCTTTTTGTAATATCACTGTCGACGGTCTTGTCCATACTTCAAGCCGTAACCATGCCTCTATACAGCTTGCATCTTCTGCAGTTAGTTTTATTGCCCTGTGCTCTGTTTTGGTTGGCTCGTTTTTACAACTTAAACCAAGCAGTAACACTACAGAAAAAAATATCTTAATAACCTTAGCTTTCATCAATTTAAAATTACCTCGCAGTTTCTACCTCTTATGTGTGTAGAATATATGAAAAAAAAAAAAACAATTGTCAAGTTTTTGGCGTGTAGTATTTTCACCAATTTTTTGTAGCTATTTTACGACAAGGAAATAGTGTAATTTTGGGAACTTTTTCTGTAATTGTGGCTATATATTCAGCTTCATCCTACTAATATTTCTTTATCCCTATCAAGCTTGTTAATTCGATTTAAATTATTTATTGAAAGACAAAAACCTCCCGTTGGGTAGGGAGAGCATCCCCATCACAGCTTGAGGTCATCCTTTATAACTACCTATCATCTGCTCCTGCGGCGCTCGGACACTGTAGTAGGGAGCATTGGGGTTCTGAGGATCAGGTGTTTGATTCAAGAACACGCCTTTGTATTGGGTATTGAGTCCAAGATTTGGTTGTTTTGGATCATATGCAACAGGTTTAAACGGTGCGCTCATTCCTTGATTGCGTAGATTGTTGCCATAGAGCGGATCAGGATAATCTATCAACCACGGGTCTTTGAACTCAACATATCCACCAGGACTTCCTCCATCTATGAGCTGCGCCTGGATGGTGGCAGGGTGGGTTGGGGCAAATTGGGAAGTAAAATTGTGGTCGTACGACTGAATAATAAATGGATGATGATTTATAACATCTAATTCTCTAGATGAGTTTCTCTCCCACACATTATATTTTTGTCCACTATAAACTGATTGATCACCTTGAAGTACTTCTATCGCTCCCTCATAGACAGAAATAGATTGTCCTGAAGTATATCGAGTATCAAAATTACTGTTGTTCCATCTACCAATAGTACCAACACTTGTAATATTATCATCAAGTAATTGATACAGAGTTACACTTATGTCTGAGGTTGCAGCTTCCGCATCTACCATACCATATCCAGTGTACCGATCCCATCCAGCTACAGATTCAACGTTTATGATATCTTGCGCAGTGTTAAATAATCGATCACGAACCTGTTGTGCTGTCCATGTCGGATATTTGGAAAAGATAAGTGCGCATACACCAGCAGCATATGGAGTAGCACAAGATGTACCGTTAAAATATAATTCATAATCACCAGTTTGATAACCATTCGAGCCTACGCGGTCAGTTGTAGGCATAATAGTTGGTGCAATAACATCAACAGCATCTGCTGCATCTTGAGTTGCTGATCCATAATTTGATCCCCACCATACTTCATTATCACATGTTACACCATTTGGATCTGCTGAAACACCTAGATTTAGTTCGGATGGATTACTACTACTACGTTTACGATCACCGCAAGGGGAAGCAGCACCTACAGCAATTACATTTGAGTTCCCTGCTGGATAACTGATTGAAGATTTATTGTAATTACCTGTGGCAGCTAAAACAACTACACCTTTATTCCATGCATAAGTGCAAGCGGTTTGATTGCTTGGATCTTGTGAAGAACTTCCCAAACTCATACTTATTACATTTGCACCATTATCCGCAGCATAGTAAATAGCATTATTAACGTACGAATAATACAATTTACCTGAAGCATTTGCAGCTTTTAACGGCATAATTTTGCAGTTTCCTGCAATACCTGCGACACCAATAGTGTTATTAGCGACTGCAGCGGCAATACCAGCACAACATGTCCCATGCCCTGAACCCAAGGCATCATCATTTGGATTATTATCGCCTACTCCAAAATCCCAACCATGGTAGTCGTCTATATATCCATTACCATCATCATCCACACCATTTGTTTCTCTTCCACTACCTGATTCACCAGGATTAGTCCATATATTTGCAGATAGATCAGGATGTGACCATTCGACACCGCCATCAATGATAGCAATCGTGATACTTGAACTGCCGTAACCTTGTGAATGCTCCCATGCTGCCTCAGCATTTGCATCAAAGCCAACTGTTCCAACTAGTGGCCCTGTATGGCTGTATGTACTCCAGCTCCAGCTTGGCATTTGCCCAGTGTTATGATGTCCCCATTGTTTTGAATAATAAGCATCGTTCGGAACTACCATTTGATAAACTTCCCAATCAGGTGTAGCATATTCAACGTTGGAATCTGAACCATATTCTTTTGCAACTCTCTCAATATTTGACGTATCGGGCACTTTCACCAAATATACACGATCAATACCAAGCGTTTTTACCAATCTCTCGTCTTTCGGTAAATAGAGCTCCGCGTTACTAACAGAAAAAACCTTTAAACGTTGATGCATTTGATCAAGCGAATTGATTCCTACTTTTACTATTCCAGAGGTATCTTTAGATATTTGAAAATTCTGTGAAGCAATTGCAGAGTTTAAATATTTTACAACAATAACACCAGGCCGATAGCCTTTTCTAATTGTTTGATCTTGACCTGGTCGTGTATTGCCAGTGATAGCATATGTGACTATTCCCGTCGTCAATAGTAAGCTAATTATAAATTTTCCCATACCTCTATCTCCTTTGACTAAATTATATGTTTGTAAATTGAATTACTGATCTTTAGATTAATTGCGAATAAATCTGTATCTTTAATATGCAAACAGAAAGCATATTCTCCCCTTATGGGAGCATAAGAATGTTGTTTTGTTTGCATTATGCTGGGCATTGATGGCGCAAACATCCTTGCCCAGTTTTTGTTAGGTGGTGCACGACTTGACATAATTTAATACTCGGTTTATCTTCTTCCTATCAATGTTATCGCTCTAGCATTATTTTCTCCAACTGCAATTAATAAATTATTTTTAATCGCAATACTTGCATAACTTCCATTTCCAAGTCCTGTAACATTCTGATAGCTTCTCCAGCCAATCCCATTCCAATGCATGCATTCACCATATGCACCTACAATTACTACGTCATTTATTTTATTACCTCTTATGCTTGAAGCAGCGTATCGTGTAGGTGGATAAAATTTTTTCCATTGATAATCTGTTAGCATTCTCTTCTCATAATAAGCCCCACCTACAACATAATAATGCCTGTTCGGTACAAACCATACACTAAACAACTCCCATTGGATAGGATATGATGAAATTTGTATTGCTGTGTTCCCCTTAATACTATAAATTCCCCTGTTGCCCGGATAGTTCTGCGTACAAACTGCCAATATTTGCTGATCCCCCGTCTTCGGATCTGTCGCGCCAAAGATGTCGAGAAACTGTAACTCCGTCCCGCTCTCTATCCTCCTCCAACTACTACCATCATAATGCGCTATCAATCCATTATTACCTACTGCATATAAATCCTCGCTCGATGTCCCCCATAGCTTGTTTGCCCCACCTGGACCCTCTCCATATGGTATCGTTAACATTTCCCATTCCGTTCCATTCCAGTGCGATACACCGCCAGCGCTTGATACGACCCAAATGTCATTCTCATTAAAACCATATATGGTCTTTAAAGGATCTTGATCAGTTATCATTTGAGAACTTTCGTATGTAAGTTTAACCTTTATCCTCATCAACTCCCATCCTCTCCCATTCCATTTCGCCGCATTGTAGATCTGGTAATCCTTGTTGTAATCCTGATATATCTCCCCTACCGCATACGCTAAAGTGTCATTGATTATCGCTACATCATACAAACAACTACTCCCTGTGCCATCTCCCAATGTGTATATCTCCCACCTGAAATCATGGCTCGTTGTGTCCATCGTCTGCACTTGCACTTGTGAGGTGAGATTATCATCAAGCCATACAGGCGGTATCGGATTTATTAACTGCGCAGTGTATCGGTATGTCTGGCTCGGCTGTAACCCCTCATCTACTATCACTGTATCCATTGTCGTTAACTGCAATGTGGCTATCGTTGAGTCTCCTTTTTGTAATATCACTGTCGAAGGTTTTGTCCACACTTCTATCCGTAACCATGCCTCTATACAGCTTGCATCTTCTGCAGTTAGTTTTATTGCCCTGTGTTCTGTTTTGGTCGGCTCGTTTTTACAACTTAAACCAATCAGTAACACTACAGAAAAAAATATCTTAATAACCTTAGCTTTCATCAATTTAAAATTACCTCGCAGTTTCTACCTCTTATGTGTGTAGAATATATGAAAAAAAAAAAAACAAATTGTCAAGTTTTTGGCGTGTAGTATTTTCACCAATTTTTTGTAGCTATTTTACGACAAGGAAAAACAGAGGAATTAAGCTTATGGATGCTATTTAAATAGGCTGAAACTAAAGTAAAACTTTCGTAAGTTATATATAGAAAGACATAGAAAAGCATGACAAATAGAATTTCCATAGTAATACGAGGTGCGGTTCAAGGAGTTGGATTCAGACCTTTTGTTTATCGGTTTGCTACAGAAAATTGTTAAGATTATTAATTGTGTTATTTTCTTCATGGCTCTTCCTCCTTTTATTATTATTTTAATATTCTTTCATTATTCATCTTTTTCCTATAAGCGCTATCGCTCGATTACCATTAAAACCTACCGCAATAACCAAATTACCCCTAACCGCTACACTTCCATAAATGCAACTGGGAAGCCCTGTCTCTCTCTGGTAGTTCTTCCAACTTATGCCATTATAATGTTCTATTCTCCCTCCTACGCCTACTGCAAATATATCGTTCAAAGCATTACCCCGAATTGTGGTGAAGATATCTTGTGATATTGTATTCCAATTCATTTCTGTCAACCTCCTTTTTTCAAATATCCCATCTCCAACAACGTAGTAACGCCGTCCAGCAACAAACCATACACTCTCTAATGAATACCGAATCGGTTGATAAGAAAGAGCAGATACCGCTCCTCCCTTAATTTGTAGTATTGCTTTATCAAAACTAACTCCAATATCAGATGCTACAGCAAGAATTTCATTGCTTACACCATATATATCATAGATATTAAGCTTCGTCCCGCTCTCTATCCTCCTCCATCTACTACCATCATAATGCGCTATACCACCATTATACCCAACAGCATAAATTGAATGAGAATTTTCTCCCCATAATTTAAGTACTGAAACCGGTATGCATTCAGGCCAACTCCAAACCTGCCCATTCCAATGAACAATCTGTGAACCAGATGAAACCCAAATATCATTCTCATTAAATGCCCAAATGGCATTCGCTGGAAAAGGATAAGTACTAGTTTGATTACAAAAGTATAGAAATTGCACTTTCATCAACTCCCATTCTCTCCCATTCCACTTTGCCACGTTGTATATCTGGTAATCCTTGTAATAATCCTGATATATCTCCCCTACCGCATACGCTAACGTGTCATTGATTATCGCTACATCATACAAGCAACTACTCCCTGTGCCATCTCCCAACGTGTATATCTCCCACCTGAAATCATGACTCGTTGTGTCCATCGTACGAACTTCTACCTGGGAACTAAGCTCATCATCAAGCCATACAGGCGGTATCGGATTTATTAACTGCGCTGTGTACCTGTATGTCTGGCTCGGCTTTAACCCCTCATCTAATAGCACCGTATCTGTTGTTGTCAACTGCAATGTGGCTATCGTTGAGTCTCCTTTTTGTAATATCACTGTCGAAGGTTTTGTCCACACTTCTATCCGTAACCATGCCTCTATACAGCTTGCATCCTCTGCTGTTAATTTTATTGCCCTGTGCTCTGTTTTGGTTGGCTCGTTTTTACAACTTAAACCAAGCAGTAACACTACAGAAAAAAATATCTTAATAACCTTAGCTTTCATCAATTTAAAATTACCTCGCAGTTTCTACCTCTTATATGTGTAGAATATATGAAATAAAAAAAACAATTGTCAAGTTTTTGGCGTGTAGTATTTTCACCAATTTTTTGTAGCTATTTTACGACAAGGAAAAAGTATCAATTTGGGAACTTTTTAGAAAATAATCATTCATTAACTTGACAAAAATGAACAGAATCCCTTAGAAATGACAAAGCCAGCTAATTGGTAAATATATATGATAGCTCAATTTACTTTTTGGTCAGCCTCACGTAACTTGCAAGGCTCTACTTTCTTTATAATAACAATATCCTTGTGCTCTAACATACTGACCTATAATAGTATGCGCTGTATACAACTCAATTGTTCTGATTATTTTGCTCAAGTATTCCAATTGAACCACACAATGCAAATTAGTTTCCATAAGAACACATGCGTATGGTTATGGTTTTTCCATACTTTCTATTTTCTGCAAAGCGCAATGGTTCCAAATCACTTTCTGCAGCATCTGGATTAGTAAACATTGGTAACCAATCTACAAACTTCATTGTGGGAAAATTAGGTATGTTTGTGTCTTATATTTTGTTTCTACTATTGTCCCAAGAGAAACTTTTATTTAAAACATAGCAGTATACACTTCCACTCTCCCCAAACAGAGCTTATGAACAAAAGGAATGTCTGGGTTCAGTTTAGAAGCAATCAAGTTTGGCGTGATTTCTAGGTGATAAAGCTAAAACTGAAGATTTTAGTACCATCTAAAGTCAGTGTGGAGCAGATATCTTATGATTGCTGTAAGTTTACTCTCGACCGCACGGAAAAACTACAGCTATGCCTTTGAAGCTCTATTCCTTCAATTGTATAATAATCAATTTATCCAAACACTCTGTCAAGCCGAGTAAAAAATATCATTCTTTTCTTGCTCAATATGAGCATTTGGTCGAAAGAATTTCTTTCACCAATCTTTCTGCCCTGTATACCTTAGCAAGCACTTCAACAATAGCGGATGAATGAACTGAAACTGTCCTGTTTGTTCTTTCATCATAAATGAAATTACCTGGCAGACTTTCAATATTACCATCAAAAACAAGTCCGACCACTTCAAGGTCCTTGTTTATCACCGGGCTACCAGAATTTCCACCAATCACATCATTAGTAGAGACAAAATTTAAGGGTGTGCTCATATCAAAATTATTTGGTACTTCTACCCATCTTTTTGGCAAATTCCAAGGTTCTTTTTTATCAAAGGAATAATATCTGTCGTATAAGCCATAAAAGGTTGTAAAAGGCGGAGCTATCGTACCATTATATTCATATCCCTTTATCAATCCATCACTAATTCTGAGTGTGAACGTTGCGTCTGGAGATATTTGAGGCCCATAAAGATCATACAAAGCTTTTCCAAGCATCTGTACACTGGATCGCAATTCATCATTCAACCCATAATATTTTGCCTTAATAGATTTAAATTGCTCGTGTATAGAAACGGCGAATTCAATTAATGGATCATTGCAATTAATAATATTAGATGATGAAGAATTTAACAGGCTATCTACTTTTTCTTTTGAAGCAAGAATAGAAACAGCTACAAGTTCTTTAGAGCTCTGCTCTGGCGATTTTCCATTCATTAACTTATTAAGAGCGTCATTCTTATCACCAAATATTTTTTTCATCAATGCTAGTCGGTATTGAATCAAACCCGGTTCAATTTCTAAGTTAAGGTCCTTCGGATAAAGGTTTGCTTTTGCAGAATCTGGAATAGAATCTTTATTTTCTTTCGCTAATTTTACTAAATCAACTGCCAGAGATAACAGTTTTGAGGAGTACCTGCCTTGAAATCTAAGTGCATTATATTCAGGAAAAATCCTGGATAACTCCTCTTGATGTTTCTCGATGTCGCTCCAGATATTACCATATTTACTGCCATACTTCACTTGCTTAAGCAAGGTATTCTTAAATTTATTTTCAAAATCGATCTTCTTTGCCATTAAATAAGGATCTCGCAAACCGTCCAGATAGCCACGTAAAGCCTTTTTACTATTTTCAATACTAAATATTTGAGTTAGGTAAATTGATTTTTCATTCTCATGACTTTTGACATATTCCTTATAAGTTGAGCTGGCATTTTCTAAAAGTTCCAGCCTTGCCGGGTAATCTAAATCGCGTAAAAATTTTAGCTGTGCAACAGTAAATAAACGTTGTGTACTACCAGGATTGCCAACGACAAAAACAGCCTCTCCTTCATTAGCACCTTCAGGTTTTATCTTAAAAAAATTGGATGTTTTAATTGGTTTGCCATTTTCATAAACCCTGAAAAATGCACAATCAAAATCATAACGCGGATAAGTAAAGTTGTCAAAATCGCCACCAAAAAACGCTACAACATTTTCAGGTGCATATACCAGCCTAACATCCGTGTATCGTTTATAACCATAAACAGAAAACTTTCCACCGTTATATAGTGAAACAACGCTGAAAACCATAGAATCAAGTGGATTAGATTGCTTGAAATTATCTCTGTATTTTTTCCTAATCTCTTCTATTTTATCAAGCTGTCTTTTTATCTTTTCTTCATCAGTCTTGCCACTTTCAAATGCCTCTTGGACTTCCGAAGTTACATCTTCTATTAACACAAGCTGATCTATGTATAAACTTGGCACCTTCCTTTCCTTGTGAAGTGAATCTGCATAGAAACCATTTTCCACCAGATTTTCTCCCTCCAAGTTAACGCTATCCAGTGCCATGCGCGCACAATGATGATTTGTCATTACAAGCCCATCCTCTGAAATAAATGAAGCTGAACAATTTGGAAGTCGAAGTGCCGAAAGCCTGATTTTATCAAACCAATCCTTAGTCGGATTTATCCCATATGTTTTTTCAAAATAGCCAATAGGCGGGTAATCAAAAGTCCACATTTTTCCAAGATCAATTAAGCTGGAACTTACAGTATCCAACCTCAAATAATTATACCCGTCAGATTTTATCGCACTCTTAAAGCAACAACCAGAAATAAAGAGAATCACTGAAATTAATAGAAAAAAATGTAATCGCATTCTAATATTCATGATTAGCCCCATAATTGCTAGTTGAACATGCTATGAATTGTAATTCAACCAATCTGTACAATAAGAATAATTAAACGAAAAAGAAATCTTAAATAAAGCCGACATCATATAATGATATTTTGCATACTGATTAAATCTATACCAAGCGCAACACCGATAGCTAAACTTGACTCTATTTAAAAGTACAAGCTATAAAAGTGAAGAAATAGAAAAGCAGGTGTGAAAGAGCCCTTGAAGCAACGAAAGCAATAAAACAAATGCTAATTACGCTTTGTTTCAATTAAATTCATCCAGGAATAACTTCTTTCTCGTAATCATTTGGTTTTATTTTAAATAAACTTCCGGGTTTACTACATCCGGAATTTTTTCACCTCGTAATCCAGCAATAATGTTCTCAGCGCATATTTTTGCCATTGCATCACGTGCTTCAACTGTTGCTGATCCTACATGTGGTAATACAGCTACGTTCTCCATAAATAATAGTGGATTGTCCGGAGCCATTGGTTCGGGATTCGTTACATCCAGTCCAGCACCTAAGATTAACCTGTCTGTTAACGCCTCAATGAGATCTTGTTCATTGTGAATTTGGCCACGTGCGGTGTTTATAAAAATAGCTGTTGCCTTCATCTTCTTAAATGCTTCTATATTGAATTTCCCTTTTGTTTCATTGTTTAAAGAACAATGAACAGAAATAACATCACTCTCCTTTAGCAGTTCATCAAATGATACCAGTCTTGCATTGAGCAGCTTTTCAGCAATATAATTTCTTGAGCGATTGCAATAGATTACATCCATATTGTAAGCCGATTTACATTTCTTTGCCATCTCAAGACCGATGCGGCCAAGTCCAAAAACGCCTAGTATTTTATTGTTAAGCTCTATGCCAAGATGTGCTTTCGGTCTAAAAAAATCCCATTCTCCTCTCAATATGGCCTTATGCAGATGAAAAGCTTTTCTGGAAACCACCAGCATAAGCAAAAATGCAATGTCGGCTGTGGCATTACTCAAAACATCTGGAGTATTACTAATCGGTATCCCAAGTCGAGTAGCCTCATCAACGTCTATATTGTCATATCCAACAGCATATTGAGCAATAACCTTCAAATGCTTACATTCATTAAGGAATTTTTTATCAATCTTATCCGAAAACATACATAAAAGTGCATCGCTTTCTTTGCAGTATTCAATTAGCTCAATTTGCGTCAATGGTCTATCATAAGGGCAGATAACGACATCATGGCCCGCTTTTGATAATAAATCAATTCCTATAGATGGAATGTCACGAGAAATAAATACTTTCATGAGGATAATTTCCTTCAAAAGACATTCAATAAATACAAACGCCGATGTTTTTTTCATCGGCGTCAATTTTTCATCTTGCAGAAAAAAATAAGCACTATTAGTCTATTCAGTTATCAACTATTTCAGGAACAGCCTGACGTTGCTCCACATTCAAGACATTTATAACAATTTCCACTTCTAACCATTATATTACCACATTCATGGCAGGGAGGGGCATCTGCTTGCGTCTGGAATATATATTTTTCGTTATTATCGATGACCGAAGCCGCTTTCTTTGCCGCATCATCAAGCAACTTCTTGGGATCTTTTGCCACATCTTCCCCTACTTTAATGTTTCCAACTTCTTCTCCCTGTACTTCTTCCTTAAGGAACTTCTTGCCAAGCCAACGGAAAATATAATCGGTTATAGACTTGGCAATCGGGATATCTGGATTATTAGTAAAGCCAGATGGTTCGTATCTTGCATGACTGAATTTATCGACAAGCACTTTAAGTGGAACACCGTATTGCAGAGCAATGGAAATTGCCGTTGCAAATGAGTCCATCAAGCCAGAAATGGTTGATCCTTCTTTCGACATTGTAATAAATATTTCACCTGGTGTACCGTCCTCAAACATTCCAACTGTTATATAACCTTCGTGCCCAGCAATACTAAACTTATGTGTTATGGAGGCACGTTCATCAGGTAATCGACGACGCACGGGCTTTGAAACTGCCTGTCGGCTCTCTATATTCTTCTCCAATGTAGTTGTAAGTGGTTGTGTTCGCTTGCAGCCGTCACGATAAACAGCGATAGCTTTTAAGCCAAGCTTCCATGCTTCTATGTAAACTTGTGTTATGTCTTCAGGTGTTACATCATTTGGCATATTTACAGTTTTCGAAATAGCCCCTGATATAAAAGGTTGAACTGCTGCCATCATTTTAACGTGACCCATATAATGAATATACCGTTTACCTTTTGCAGGCCTAAATGCACAATCGAAAACTGCAAGATGCTCTTCTTTTAAGTGAGGTGCGCCCTCAATAGTGTCATTCTTATCGATATATGCAAGAATATGCTCAATCTGCTCAGGATCATAACCTAACTTCGCTAATGCCTGTGGGACCGTTTTATTAACAATTTTCATAACTCCGCCATCACTCATCTTCTTATATTTAACCAGAGCAATGTCGGGTTCAATACCTGTCGTATCACAATCCATCATAAATCCTATTGTGCCTGTTGGTGCTAGTACCGTTACCTGAGCATTTCTAAATCCATATTTACTTCCCAGCTCGATTACTTCATCCCAGGCTTTACGCTGAGCATTCCATAGTGACGGTTCAATATATTCTTTGTTTATCTTATCGGAATGGACTCTATGCTTTGTCATTACATTTAGCATCGATTCTCTATTTATTTCAAACTTAGGAAATGGACTTAATGCACCTGCTATTCGGGCTGATTGTTTGTATGCTTCTGCAGTCATTAAAGAAGTAATTGCCGCCGCAACAGCTCTTCCCTGATCGCTATCATAAGCTATTCCGCGTGACATCAACAATGCACCAAGATTCGCATATCCGAGTCCGAGCGGGCGAAAATCATGACTGTTCTGTGTTATTCGATCAGTCGGATAAATAGAATTGTCAACGGATATTTCCATTGCAGTTATCGTAATACTTATAGCTTTGCGGAATGCCTCAACATCAAACTCACCGTTCTCTTTCTGAAACCTTAAAAGATTTAACGAAGCGAGATTGCATGCACTATCATCCAAAAACATAAATTCACTACAAGGATTGGAAGCATTGATGGTCCCGCTAGCTGTACAGGTATGCCAACTGTTTACAGTTGTGTGAAATTGTAAACCGGGATCACCACATATCCATGCAGCCTCCGATATTTGCTTCATAAGGTCACGCGCACGATATTTATCAAGAGGTTTACCATCTTTAACAGATTTCGTCCACCATTCCTTATCCTCAAGAACAGCTCTCATGAATTCATCCGTAACCCTTACTGAATGATTTGAATTTTGATACATAACAGAATCATAGGCCCCACCCGGTATATTGAAACCTCCATCATACCCTGCATCAATCAATGCCCACGCTTTTTTTTCTTCCTCTGCTTTACAGTTTATAAATGCTACCACATCAGGATGATCAATATTTAAAATTACCATTTTTGCAGCTCTGCGAGTTTTACCACCAGACTTTATTACACCCGCAAACGCATCATATCCTCTCATAAATGAAACTGGTCCAGAAGCTGTTCCACCACCTGTAATCTTTTCCTTTGATGACCTCAATGTGGAAAAATTTGTACCCGTGCCAGAGCCATATTTGAACAACATCCCTTCAGTCTTTACCAAATCTAGAATAGAATCCATTGAATCTTGAACAGAATTTATGAAACAAGCAGAGCACTGAGGCTTTTCCTCAATCCCAACATTAAACCAAACTGGACTGTTGAAAGACATGTACTGATTAACGATTATGTAGATTAATTCATAATAAAATATCTCAGCATCTCTTTCAGATTCAAAATATCCGTTCTTCAAACCCCATTTGTAGTATGTACGTGCAACTCTTTCTATAAGCTGTCGAACGCTGCTCTCCCGCTGGGGCGAACCTAATTCACCATAGAAATATTTTGAAGCCACAACATTTATTGCTGTCGCCGACCAGCTTTTCGGAACCTCAACATCTCTCTGTTCAAATATTTTCTCCCCCCTGTCGTTAGTTATAGTAGCAGTTCTAAGCTCCCACTCAATCTCATCAAAAGGATGTACACCTTCCTTTGTAAAATATCTTTCAAACCGAAGCCCCTTCCCTTTATTTTCAAACCCCTCGGAAACTGGTAGAATCTCTTTAGTATATACATCTTGTTGCATTTTAAGCTCCTTCCCTGTACAAATTAATTTAATATTTTAAATACCAATAACAAGCCTATGAATCACTGGAAAATATAAGGGTTATGTTCTACATGAAATTAAGTGTTCCACAAACACTCAAAAAAACAAGCAAATCTTTAAAAATGTAACTTGCTGTAATATATTATGATACGGCTTTTTTGTCAAGGAATAATTTAAGCAATATTGCGTTGCATTCTTTTTAAAAAATTTTCACTTGACATAATAAACGAAAAAACCTTGCTTATTGGAATTAAAGGAAATGAAACCTCCCATCACCAAGCACTATCGTTCTTTATTCTCTGGAAGTGATACTCGCTCGTACGTTTTTCTCACAATCCTATCAGGTACTATCCAGGCATCTTTGTAGCCTTTTTCAACAAACTCTGGTAGCCTTTGACTTGCCTCATAGCGACTGACAAAATCTCCAACGCGGAGCTTATATACAGGAGTGTCATAGATTATATAAATTGGATCATTAGGAAATTTCTCCTTTAAAATTTCTTTCATAATATTTGCCTCATCCACTCCCGAAGTTGATAAAACTTGAATCCGGAATCCTTGGATAATTTCCTCCTTGACTACAAGAGTATCTTTCGGTATCACCGGAATTATTGTTTCCGTTCTCGCCGCACCTACATTGGAATCGATTCTTGCAATTCCAAGATCAAATTCACAATCATAATCAGCTGGATTAAATTGCTTTTCATATTCAAAGATTGAAATCTTATTACTAACTTTTTCATAATCTTTTTTGACAGTTGCGTATTTCCTCGTTGCGCACCCTGAAAAAATGAAAAATAACATTAGCAAAAAACAGAAAAATATTTTTTGGCTCATTGTACTATCCTCACCCAGCATTCTTTATATTCATCAGGATACATTCTTTTTAAGGAATCAGCCAATTCACTGGCGTCTTTAAATTCTTTATACATTCCTATGCTCACATAATAGAGTTTAGCTGATTCGTCATAATTATTAAAAACCTGAAGGTGGCTAAATTGCTTTTTTGCGCTTAATTGTTTTTGCACAGCATTTGCAAGATTATTAAACGCACCTATTTGAACTGTATAAAAACTTCGAGTTTCTGCTAAATTCACAATTGTATCTTTTGTCCCTGATCTCGTTTTCTTTTCTACTGACACTTCAATAGTATCAAACTTAGAACTCAAACCACTTGAATCATTGCTTATATGTTGCATACTAATTGTATTTTCTTCTCCAGTCGGAGTTTCTTTTGTATAAGGTACACTTTTCTTTGAAGTTACGCAGCTGTAAAACAAAACAGAATAAAACAAAACCGAACAAATTAGACTTATACTATTTGATAGGCATAAAGCCCTGGTAAACTTCGATAATATATACTTTTTTTGAAAAATCATCTCTTTGAAAATATATTATAAATTAAGCCATCTTACAAATCAATTCTTTAAAGATATTAATTAACTCAACAAAGAATTTCGCCTTCTTCCATTTTGTAGCCTCTTAAAAATTCTTCTATTCCAAGTCGTCGTCTACCCTCTTGTTGAATTTCAAGGATTGATAATATACCATTCCCTGTATTAACTTCTAATAAATTCTTTGACTTGTGAAAAATTGCACCTGGGTTACCGGCCGAACCAGCTTCGATAAATTTTGTCCTGTAGATTTTTAATATTTTTCCTTTATGAGTCGTCCATGCAGTTGGCTCGGGGGATAGTCCCCTTACAAAATTATGTATATCATATGCCGACTTTTTCCAGTCAATACGGCAACCATCTTTAAAAATTTTTGGCGCATAACAAGCATTCATCTCATCCTGTGGTACTACTACTACATTGCCACTTTCGATTAGCCTTACCGACTCAAGAACTGCTTGAGCCCCCAAATAAGAAAGTTTTTTCTGTAGTTCGCCTGCAGTATCATCTATTCCGATTTCAATTTTTTTTTGTAGAATTATTCCTCCTGAATCAACTTTTTCTTGTAAAAAGAAGGTTGTAACACCGGTTTCTTTTTCTCCGTTAATTATAGCCCAATTGATTGGAGCAGGACCTCTATACTTGGGCAATAAGGATGGATGCAGATTGAAAGAGCCGTACTTTGGAAGCATATATACTGCTTCAGGCAAAATTCTAAATGCAACTACCACTATAATATCAGGGGTCAATCTTTTCAACTCCTGTAAAAAATTCATATCATCTAGTTTTTCAGGTTGGAGAATTTTCAAATTCTTTTCCATTGCAAATTTCTTAACAGGTGCTGGTAATAACTTTCTTCCACGCCCCTGTGGCTTATCTGGAACAGTAACAACTGCTTGAACGTCGTACGAATTATCCAGAAGAATTTGCAGGCTCGGAATGGCAAATTCCGGAGTACCCATGAAAATAATTTTCATGCTATAACTTCCTCATCTGCATTAACAACAGGATAGTCGACTTCAATATCACCATTGGAAATCGCCTTTAATTTTGCCGAGATCTTCTTTGCCTCACTTTTCTTCATTCTGTCTACAAAAAGAATACCATCTAGATGGTCTATTTCATGCAGTACTACTCTTGCGAGCAATCCATCCATCAGTAATTCCTGCTCTTTAAATTCTGTATCCCGGAATTTAACTCTTATCTTTTCTGCACGCTCAACATGTCCGTGTACATCTGGTATACTCAAACAACCTTCTTCCATTGTCCACTTTCCCTCTTCACTCAAGACTTCCGGATTAATCAAAGTTATAACTCTTGGCAAATCAGGTGAAGTTGGATGCGCTTCATCCTCTCTTTCGTTCTCTGCATTTGGTTCATCCAAAGCTGATATATCAATTGTCACTATACGTTTCAATTCACCAACCTGGTTAGCTGCAAGACCAATGCCTCTAGCATTGTGCATGGTCTCGAACATGTCAACAATCAACCTGATTGTTTGATCATTGAGTTCCTTTAGAACCTCAGCCTTCTTTCTCAATAACTTATTTCCAAATATGTAAATTGGTAAAACAGACATTTCTTACACCTAAAAATTAGTTTTACAATTACTCTATTATCCGCCTTCCAAACTCAAATCTTTTTGCATAATATGTACTTTGCAAAGACGATATAGTAACTCCCAAAGTAACACTTGCATGAGCAAACAAATCATCGCCTAAATAAATACCTACATGTGACGCACTCTCTCCAGTTGTATTAAAAAAAACAAGATCTCCAAATTTCAATTCTTCTAACTTAACCAACCTTCCAGTTTGAGCTTGTTCTTTGCTTGACCTCGGTAATTCTTTACCAAGTGCATTTTTATAAACAACCATTGTATATCCTGAACAATCCATGCCTTCAATGCTAGTCCCGCCAGATTTGTACGGCACACCCATGTATTTCGAAATCTCTCTCATCATTTTGCTCTGTTCAATAGGTTTTATTGATTCATTCTTTTCCTCACGAAAACTTTTTGTTCCTTTAATAATACTCTCTACTTCCTTTTTTTCAGGTTTTTTATCATCTTCTTTTATTTCTTCCTCAGACTCTTTTGAAGAAAAGCGATACGCATTCGATTTTGTTGACTTGCTTTGCTCTGGACTCTTTTTATTACTAGCAAACCTCGGCGACGAACTTGTGCAGGACTCTATAAATAGAAATAACATAGAAGAGATCAAAGCCAATATTAAATAGCTTTTCATTTCAACCAAAGATATTTTTAAAAAAAGAGCCCCGCATTGTTTTCGCAGGGCTTCATGTAACTTCATCAATAAAATCCGTATCCACGATATCTCTATCCAAGATATTCACGAAGGGCTTTACTTCTTGAGGCATGTCTCAATCTTCGAATTGCTTTTTCCTTAATCTGTCGTACACGCTCGCGGGTTAAATTAAACTTCTCTCCAATTTCCTCAAGGGTTAAAGGATGTTCCGAATCAAGTCCGAAATATAGCTTGATCACCTGTGCCTCTCTTTCCGTTAACGTACCCAGAGCCCTTCTGATTTCTTCTTTGAGAGACTCCTCCATCAACCCAGAATCGGGAGATGGCTGGCGGGTGTCCTCAATAACATCAAGCAGACGATTATCTTCACCTTGCGAAAAAGGAGCATCCATCGATAAATGCCTGCCGGAAATCTTGAGAGTATCCGATACCTCATATAGCGACATATCAAGCTCTTCCGCAAGTTCACTCGCACTTGGCTCACGCTCAAACTCCTGCTCTAACGTGCTGAAAGCTTTCCCTATCTTATTTAACGCCCCAACTCTGTTAAGCGGTAAACGCACAATCCTGGACTGCTCGGCTAATGCCTGCAAAATCGACTGACGAATCCACCAGACAGCATAGGAGATAAATTTAAAGCCACGAGTCTCATCGAACCTTTTCGCTGCCTTGATTAACCCAAGATTTCCCTCATTGATCAAATCGCCTAACGATAATCCCTGGTTCTGATATTGCTTGGCTACACTCACCACAAACCGTAGGTTGGCTTTTGTCAGTTTTTCCAATGCCTTCTGATCGCCCTTTTTAATCCGTCTCGCAAGCTCTATTTCCTCATCTGGAGTAAGCAACTCAACCTTACCAATTTCTTGTAAATATTTATCGAGAGATTGACTTTCTCGATTTGTGTATTGTTTACTTATCTTCACGTTTACTTTTTACCTCATTTTTGTTTTACTTGATAGACTTTATAAGTACATTAATCTGGCACTCAAATATCTCACATAATATTAGACTTATTTAAAATCAAATAGTTTCCAATGAGTTTTTAGCTTATATATAATATTCCTTCTCATTACACTTACAAATTTGAACTCTCTGCCTGCTAAATTTGTAAGAGCCACTCTCTGATTTAATTGAGCGAACGTAAAGAATAGGCGTCTTTATAGTCCCGCATTTCGGGCATTTAACACCTCTTTCCATTAGTGCCTTTTTAGCTTTTTCAGCAAAATCAGTTTTTTTTGCCATTTTATTCCTCCAATATAATTTTATTAATAAACTCTAACTATATTTCCACCAGCATCAATAGCCTTTTGGAGCACCCTGTTAGCATTTTCTACAAGCTCCAAATCAGAAATACTGGGCTTAGCACCTGCTACACCTAAGCTTACTGTAACCGAAAGATTTTTGCTATTAATACTAATAACATGACTTGCAATATTCTTTCTCATTTTCTCAGCCCACAAAGAGGCTTCGTTTGTTGTAGTGTTTACCAATAAGATCGCAAAACAGTTAAAATCAATCCGTCCAATTACATCATAAGTACGAACAGAACCTTTAATCAAACACGCCAGTTCCTGTAATATTAAATCAAATGCATCGCGCCCATATTTCTCAATATGCTCATTCATTCTATCTACAGATACCATAACTAGAGCTAGATCAACGGAAAAATCGTTAGCACGTTGAACTTCTTCTATTAACCTTCTTATGAAGTTTTTGCGCGTCAATACACTCGTTGTTTCATCAAATGCAACATGATTGTTTATCAATTCAGTTAAACCGAGAATTTCCATAGCCCATGCCGAAGTAACCGCAAGCTTTTGAACAAGTCCAACATCGGTATCTGTATATGCTTTCAAATCTTTGCTCTCTACTACTACAGCACCGTAACACTTTTTAAATGAACTTAAGGGCACTATCATCAAAGATCCTTCAGAATCACAATGCTCTCCAATATAAAAACGCGGATTCTCTAACTTTGTCACATCATCGACAATTTTTGGAATTCCTGCCTGAATAACCTCAACAACAATGCTTCGCTCTGTTTGCAAATCCTTCATTAATGGAGCATACGCATCGTTCATTCTGTTCTTCAGATAATACAAGACCCACGATTTCCTATTATCATCATATAATACAATACTTATATAATCCCACGGTACGAGCTTGGAAACTTCTTCCGCTAAAGTCTTGCTTATAGAATTTATACTGAAATCGATCGTCAGCTCTTCCTTAATCTTACCAATTGCTCTAAGAACTTCTGAATCCAGTAACAAATCATATTTCGAAGTGTAAGTTTCCAAAATATTTGAAATCAAGTTCGATACACTTGAAAGAGATGCAACAGTTTCTTCTCCGTAAGCATCTGCCTCAAGACAATCAATCACCAAAACCGCTATCGGTTCATCTTTCTTATCATAAAAAATGGGAATTCCAACAAACGTCTTTATTAATTCTGCGCCATTGTAATATGGCACCATATCAGATTGCCCATAATCATCAACGTAATTTACGACTTTTGGCTTGCCTGTTATGGCTATTTGACTTACCACATCCAATCCTATAGGCAAGCGCCTGAATTTTATAAACTTTTCACTATTAGTGACATGGCTCTCAAGTACTAATTGTTGCTTTTCTCTATTAACCCAAAACAGTGCTGCGGTATAAGCAAATTGTGTATCTTTGACTAATGATAATAATTGACTTATTATCTTATTAAACTCTTTCCTTGAACTTTCTTTGACATTTTGTCCAAACAATTGAATATCTTCATTTCCTTTTGAGCCAACAGACTGATTTATTCGCATTTGATTGCTTTCAGACTCTGTTGCGTATCTAACCTGGCTGAATTTTGTTCCATATTCGATAGAATCAGTCATTCTATCATCAGCCAAAACTTCCTCTTCGCTTGAAAAAGTTTCATTAATGTCTTCAGACTTTCTTAACATGCGTCTTATTATGCCGTTAATACCTATAAATAAAAAGATTGACGCGATTACATAAAGTAAAACATTGAAAGGATAGCCCTTTACTACGATTCCCCCCAATATTAATGCCACGCCCCCCAGAACTGTTAAAGTGACTGAAACAAAAATAGATAGTAGCTTGTAAGCGATAGTGCTAAGCCTTTATATAATAGAAAGTTCCTTACTTACTCTGAAAAGAACTTATTTAAATTTAAGATTTTTCTTCTGGAAAATCAACATTTTAATGCAAAATTTAACACTTTTTTTGAATAAGTTATTTATTATTGTACAACCTGTACAATAAATTAAAACAATCATAACTTGATAGATTATATATTTTTCGATAACTTCTCTAATAAATAATCTATCTTCATTTTTCATTAAGCCTAAGAACACACAATGAAAGCAGTTATTATGGCAGGCGGCTTTGGTACGAGGTTAAGACCCCTTACCTGCAGGGTTCCAAAGCCAATGGTACCAGTTGCTAATAAACCAATGATGCATCACATTGTCGAGCTATTAAAGTTTCATGGCATAGAAAATCTTATTGTCGCTCTATATTATCAACCTGAATCAATTATAAACTACTTCGGAAACGGAAAAGCTTTCGGAGTAAACATAGAGTATAAAAAGGCGGAAGCAGATTATGGAACTGCAGGTAGCGTGAAAAACGCAAAAGACCTGCTTAACGAAAGATTCCTGGTAATAAGCGGAGACGTGCTCACCGATTTCGACCTTGGATCAGCAATTAATTTCCATTTAGATAAAAAAGCAAAAGTTACAATGTTGCTCACACGAGTGAATAATCCGCTTCAATATGGAATTGTTTTAACCGATGAAAATGGCTTGGTTACCCGATTTCTTGAGAAACCTTCATGGGGCGAAGTATTCAGTGACACAATAAATACTGGTATTTACATAATAGAGCCCGAAATTCTGGATTACATTCCAGATAAACAGGAATTTGATTTTAGCAAATCCTTGTTTCCAATTTTATTAAAACAGAAAGCTGGACTTTATGGTTATATTGCAAACGGATACTGGAAAGACATCGGTAATTTGAATGATTATCAGGATGCACATCTTGATATAATTCAGGGAAAAGCAAAGATAAAGATAGAAGGAACAAGAAACGGTAATTTGATTATTGGCGACGGTTCAATTATCGAAGATGATCAACGAAATTTCACGGGAACGAATGTAATAGGAAAAAACTGCCGTATACACAAAGGTGCAAGAATTAGCAATTCCGTGCTAGGTGATAATTGCGAAATTCTGCCGGGAGCTGTAATACGGAATACTATAATCTGGCAAAATTCAAAAATTGGCTCAAGGTCGGAGCTGTCGTTCGATGTTGTCTGTTCAAACTGCAATATAGATGATGACGTTGTTGTTCTTGAAAATGTATTCATTAGTGACTCCTGCACAATTGGCAAGCATAGTACACTCCTATCAAACATAAAAATCTGGCCTGATAAGAACATCGAAGCTGGTTCCACGGTAACCCGCAGTCTTGTCTGGGAAGAAAGATGGATACGGGAACTTTTCACGGATGCACGTATAACTGGACTATCGAACATAGAAATTAATCCTGAATTCGGCGCAAAGCTCGGAGCAGCATTTGGTGCCTTTGTTGGAGCAGGTTCCTCAATTGTTGCAAGCAGAGATTCAGATAACGTATCGCGAATGATTTCACGCGCAATAATGTCTGGATTGATGTCAGCCGGAGTAAACTGCATAGACCTTCGTGCTACTTCAATACCAATAGTAAGGCATGAGCTTCGCACTGGAAAGGAACAAGGAGGCATCCATGTTCGAAAATCTCCTTTTGATAGAAACAGCACAGACATAATTTTTTTCGACGTACATGGCAAAGACCTACCCTCCAGTAAAACAAAAGCAATAGAGAGATTATTTTTTGCTGAGGACTTTCCCCGTGCAAGCTTCGATAAGGTTGGCTCTATTTCATTTCCAGAACGTGCAACAGAAAGTTATATACAGCGCTTTATTGAAACAATTGACATAAATGCGATAAAATCAGCAAAATTGAAAGTTGTAATCGATTATTCCAATGGCATAGCATCAACAATTTTCCCAAACATTATTGGCGATCTAAATATACAGATAATATCATTAAATGCTTATCTTGATAGTAACAGATTGACTAGAACCAAAGAAGAATTCGAAGAATCATTGCGCCACTTATCATACGTCGTTACCTCATTAAAATACGACATAGGTTGCATGCTGGACGCAGGTGCAGAAAAAATTTTCGTTATAGACGAAAATGGGAACATAATTTCGAACGATCGATTACTGACAATTTTTACAAAACTGCTGATACTATCCGGCTACGATATGAGCAAATTTGCGGTACCAATAACGGCAACCTCAGAAGTCCAAATGCTCGCCAAAGAATACGGACTTGAATTAATTAAAACACGCGACAGTCATCTCGCTTTAATGGAAGCGGCATCCGATAAACAAATAAAATTTGTAGGCGGGACAAAAGGCGGGTTTATCTTTAAAGAATTCCTGTTTGCTTCTGATGGAATGTACTCCATTGTAAAGTTGCTCGAGTGCATGGCAAAAACAAAAAAGAGAATAGGCGAAATAGATAGAGAAACAAAGAAATTGCACTTTGCGAAAAAAAATGTACCTTGTCCATGGCATTTAAAGGGGAAAATATTAAGGAGACTTACAGAAGAATCCGGGAAAATACCCCATGATTTAATCGAAGGAATTAGATTGTATCCCCAAGGCACCGATAGCTATACTTCTGTAATGCTAATTCCAGACCGATCACGTCCCATATTCCACATTAACGCAGAATCAGCTGAACCTGCAATAGCCGAAAATTTATGCGCAGAATACGAAAACAAAGTTAGACGGTGGATAGAAACGGAAAAATAAAGCTTTCTGAGCCACCTCCAAAAAAATAAAAGTTGTATTTTCAAAGAAATTCTGCAAAATTTATATATTGATGAAACTTATGTTATATAAAACATGCTTAATACTTTTTGCAACATTTTTTGGAGCTATTAATGAAAATAACCGATATTTTAAATGAATCCGTTATTCGTACTAATCTGCCAGGCACTACCAAAGAAGAAATCATAAACTCAATGATAGAACTTGTTGCAACTCAGAAACAAGTTATCGACAAAGAAAAAGTCCGACAAGCAATTTTCGAAAGAGAAAAAATAATGTCAACGGGTGTCGGATCTGGATTTGCAGTGCCACATGGTAAAACAGACGCAGTAAGCGATATAGTGGCAGCTTTCGCAGTAACAGCACAGCCAATAGACTATCAATCTCTAGATGACCAACCTGTCAGACTGGTATTCTTGCTTGTTGGCAAAGACAATATGGTTGGTCCTCATATTAAGCTTTTAAGCCGCATATCGCGTTTAATGAATAACGAAGAATTTCGCAAGAAACTTCTCGAGGCAGAAACTCCAAAAGAGATACTAGAAATATTCAGACAAGAAGAAGAAAAGATATCTGAAGGTTAATATTGCATAATCTTAATACTAATCCTGCTTGAGGTACATGGTTTAGTTGAATAAAGGAATAATATTGTGAAGTTCCGCAGTATTAAAGGCACTAAAGACATCCTACCTCCAGAAACTTCAAAATGGCAACACGTCGAGGCTGTCATTAGAAAAATAATGCAAAACTTTAATTACGAGGAAATCCGTACACCAATCTTCGAACAAACAAACCTTTTTACAAGGAGCATTGGCGAACTTACAGATATAGTCAGTAAAGAAATGTATACGTTTCTCGACATGAGCAAAGAAAGCATTACACTCCGTCCCGAGGGCACTGCTCCAGTTATTCGAGCATTCATCCAGAACAACCTCACCGAACGATCGCCATTGACAAAGTTATATTATATTGGACCAATGTTCAGGCAAGAAAAACCACAGGCGGGCAGATTAAGACAGTTTCACCAATTTGGTGCAGAAGCACTTGGAAGCCAGAATCCACAATTAGATGTAGAAATGATGATCCTGCCAATGGAAATACTCCGAAATCTCGGCATAGAAGATTTTACACTTAAAATCAACTCAGTAGGTTGCGAAAAATGCAGACCAGGTTATAAGGAGCTTCTTAAATCTAGATTGAGAAAAATTGCAGATAAACTTTCTCCAGATAGCAAAGCAAGAATCGAACAAAATCCATTACGCATTCTTGATTCAAAAGATGAAAACGATAAGAAAATTACAGCAGATATGCCTTCAATTCTTGACCATCTATGTATTGATTGCAACATACACTTCACATCTGTATGTTCTCTGCTGGACTCAATGAAAATCAGATATGAAGTAGATAGTAGGCTTGTGCGAGGACTCGATTATTACACAAAAACCGCTTTTGAAATTACAAGTAGCTCTCTTGGTTCACAAAATGCAATAGCAGGCGGTGGTAGATATGATCTTCTTGTGGAAGAATTGGGTGGTAAGCCAACTCCAGGTGTTGGAGTCGCGGCAGGAATAGAACGCATACTAATGCTTATGGAGAAAAATAAATCAGATAAATTTCCAGAGTGTCACCCACGCTTGTTTCTGGTTGGCGTAGGCGAAACTGCACAAGTGTGGACTTTCTTCAAAGCTATTGAATTAAGGAAAAAAGGACTGGCAGTTGAAGTAGATTATTTAAGCCGAAGCACAAAATCGCAAATGAGAGAAGCCAACCGCCAGAAAGTAGATTATGTCATCGTTGTCGGCGAAGAAGAATTAAAAACAAAAGCTGCAAAAATCAAGAATATGAAAACAGGCGAAGAAAAAACTATTTCACTTGATAATATTGAGATTCCATAACCTAATGTTTTATGGAAAAGAAAATCAAAGGACCAATATATACTCTAAACATCTTTCATCAATATGACAATGAAACAAAGAATACTAATACAATATTCATAATACAGACTGTAAGGATATTTACTGGTTTCAAATATGAAATTCTCCTTGAGGATGAATTCAAAGACGAGACCATTGCTATACATATTGGTGGATTACATGTACCCGATGTTCTTATCCCTGAAGTTGGTCCGGCTGAAGGAAGAAGAGAGTATTCAAACTTGGAAGGTCTATACAGAATAATCATCACTAAGCAGGATAAATCAATAAATGAGTTCATAATAGAAATAAACGGAAGTAGAATTACGGTAAAAGAAAAACCAAAAAAACCTTTTATCCTTATATCAACTCAAACATCAAATGAACCATAAATAACAATACATTAACCATTTAAATTATTAAAATGTGCCCAAAATTATTTACAATTGGACCTTTTACTATATATGGCTTTGGACTTATGCTAGCTTTAGGATTCATCGTTGGCAATTATATTTTCTCACTTGAGCTCAAGCGTAGAAAATATGATCAAAACCTTGCTGGCAATATAACCATTATAGCATTGCTAGCTGGAATTATCGGTTCAAAGATTCTTTACTTAATAGAAAACTGGTCCGAGTTTCTTGCTGACCCAATCAACATGACATTTAGTGCAGGAGGCTTAACATTTTACGGGGGTTTTCTTCTTGCAACATTTGCCATTTACATATATGGCAAGAAAAAGAACATTGGGTTTTTAGCATTAGGCGATGCAATTTCTCCGGCATTGATGTTAGGATATGGAATCGCACGGGTTGGCTGCCATCTGGCTGGCGACGGTGATTACGGCTTCCCTACCAACCTGCCATGGGGAACAGACTATTCAAAGGGGACCTATCCCCCATCAGTCGCATTCAGAGATTTCCCTGAAATCACAAGCCAGTACCCAAATGGCATCGTTCCTGACAATACTCCATGCCACCCTACACCAATTTACGAACTCATAATCTGTACTCTAATGTTTTTGTATCTCTGGCGCATCAGAAAAAAACCAATGCCAACAGGAAAGCTATTTATGATTTACCTTGTTCTGGCAGGAATAGAAAGATTTTCAATAGAATTTATTCGAATAAATCCAAGAATACTATTTGGACTCAGCGAGGCACAATTAATAGCTTCTGGAATTATAATTATCGGATCATACGGATTGTGGAAAATCTCAAAAAACGAGATTACGAAAACGAAATAACTGGGCAAAGCGAAATTCAATATTTCAAGCTCCAGAGAAACTAAATTTTATTAATCATCGCACTTTGTTCTTTTTCTCTAATTAAAATCTTCGGAAGTGATGTTTACATTATGATATAGCAATACCTGTTTAGTGAAATAAAATAAATTACATATATATAACTTGATTTTCTTGCATGGAAAACTTTATAATTGGTCGAAAACCTGTAATAGAAGCATTAAAAGCCAACCAGCCTATAGAAAAAATTCTGATTCTCTATGGTACACATGGTAATCAAATTGAGCAGATAAAAAAGCTCGCCTTGAAGCTATCAATTCCAATAAAGGAAGTTGATAAAAAGCGTTTTGTTGAAAATTATAAGGAAGAAAATACGCAAGGTGTTATAGCCATTATAAAATCTTTTCGGTATTGCGAAGTTCAAGAAATTCTTGAATGTGCAAAAAATAAAAATGAACCTCCATTCATAGTTATACTGGATGAAATTGAGGATCCACACAATATGGGCGCACTTATCAGATCAGCTGAATGTGCCGGTGCACATGGAGTAATAATTCCTTTGCACCATTCAGCTTCAATCAACTCAACAGTAATAAAATCATCCGCAGGAGCTACAGCATATATCCCGATTGCAAGAGTAAAAAATGTTGCCCAGACAATAGATGAGCTAAAAAAAGAAGGATTATGGATTGTAGGTACAGATGCAAGTAGCAAAAAGCGTTATTATGAACAAGATTATAGCAGTCCTCTGGCAATAGTAATTGGCAATGAAGGCAGAGGAATAAGAAGACTAGTAAAAGAAAAATGCGACTTTCTCATAAGCATACCAATGCACGGCAAAATCGAATCGCTTAATGCCTCGGTAGCAGGTGCACTGGTAATGTTTGAAGTGACAAGAACACGGAATTACCTTAAAAAGTAAACAGTCGAAAAACAAATTACTGATAATTATATCACTAAACATTGCCACCACGACTTGTAAATAATGACCAAGATATGTAACCAAGAAATTATGTCAATCTTTTATTCCAATACAAAGCGAACAAAAACAGAATTACATATGAGAAGAATGTCATGATGTAAAATCGTGTTATGAATATTGTTTTTTTTATGAAATAATCATTTAAAGAATTAAAAGAATAAAAACTCACTAAAAGGGCATATAATTGTGTTGATGTTACATTTACTGTAATACCGGACATCCTAGATACAACAACTGAGACAATATAAGGTGTAAAACTTATCCCACTTCTTTCAATAATTCTTCTTCTTTCCATATTATCTATTTTCAAATCCTTTAAAATAGCGATAGAAAATGAATGTGTAGCAATTTTTAGAATAGGTAACTATAAAGGAGTTCGAGTTCCAAGACTCACGCTATTGATTCCTTTTATTGATCTTGGTATGCGAATTAACTTGGATTCGAACATTCCAGAGCTAGCTAACGGAGGGAAAAGGATAACACTATTTACTATTTCCATGAAATGCCCCACCGCTCAAATGCAGATTTTAAAATTAGCTCAATCATGGACTCATAAAAAACACCATGCAATCGGCAGCATTCTGCCAATGTTCTTTCAGGGTGGAGAGTTGCATCTGTATTGCATTCGAGAATATAGAAATTTCCTTCCTCATCCTGCCGAACATCGAACACAGCGTAGTCAAGTGGAGATAAGAAGCGATAAAGGGTATGACACCATTTTCTAATTAATGCAAATTCAGGATCATAGATATCATGTTTAATCTTTTTAAAAACCACATCCTTTTTGTTTACATAGTGTAGAAAATCTGCTTTCAAGGGCGAACCGTCATGGTGTACATCTTCTATAATTCCCTCAAATAATATTTTATTATTTCCAATTATACATATTTTAAACTCTCTACCAATTATAAATTTTTCTACGATAACAGGAAGCTTTAAATTAGTTAATATGTAATCTATTTGGGACATAAGATTTTCTCGATCATAAACAACAGAAGAATTTGTAATTCCGACGGATGTACCCTCACAAGCTGGTTTGACAATCAAAGGAAAATCAGGAAACGAAGCATAATACTTCGCACTTACATCATGAACATAGCTCCATGGTGGTGTAAAAATCTCAAGCTTCTCAAAAAAGGATTTAGCAACATGTTTATTTTGACCTACTATTTTAGCAAAAGGATCTGCACCAGTATAAGGAATTTCAGCAAGTTCGCAAGCCATTGCTCCATATGCTTGCCTAAACCTTGTTTGAAATCCAACAGATAAAGAAAAAATAAAATCTACTACACCTTTCAAATTCGATAAATTACGAATTAGATCTTGCGGCATTCCAATTCTTAAAGTTTTAAATCCTGCTTGTTGAATCGCACTCTCAATTCTTAATAATTCTTGAGGTTCTCTCCAATGATGAAGAAATTCCAGTGGATAGCCTAAATTACGTGCATCCTCTATTGTCTCATATAATAAACCAATGGTTTTTATACGCAAGAGATTCTCCTAGGTTCAAGATAAAACTACAGGTTTATATTTTTCAATTTTTTCGTAAGAAATACTTTTAATTCCATTTTTCAAACTTGTTCTTCGCGTCAGCACCACCCATCCTTTCCTAAACTTCTGTTGCTCCATCAACTTCATTCTGCATGGAAGAATTTCACGTAGAACCTCTGTCTCTATTTTTACATCTAAATCTAACCGTATAGGTGCTAAAATTGAACAAACCAGCAATCGATCATTTTCATCAATATACAATCTCACTACAATATCTGTTTCAAGATTATTTTCGAATTTTAAATCCAATCGTCCAAAAGCATAAGTCGCATCCAGTCCAAGCTCAACCAGTCGTTCATCACCCCAAATATCTGAGCTATGATTGTGCTTTTCCAAAATATTAAGATTGCACCTTAGAGCAGCGTTGAAAAGTATCGTAGATATTTGACAAATACCACCTCCGTAATCCATCTGAAGCTTTCCATTAATAATAGTAGGAGCAGGAAAAAAGCCCCTTTCCCTACATGGTTCTCCGACAATAAATTGAAGAGAAAATATCTCACCCTTCCTTACAATAGTATTATCAATCAACTGACAGCATATTTTCATATTAGCAATTCTATTTCTATTAATCTGCTCACTAAGTTCCTTACGCCATAGTATTTTCATAGAATAATTTACTATTATACACCAATTTGATACTTGCTGGGCAGAGGCCTTCGTCAAAGAAAAACGGCCATTGTATCCTTTCGAAATATCCCTCAAGTATTGGATAAACAAGCGAAGTCTTTTGCATCTCATAGCGGATTTGCTCTTAAGATTCTTCAGGAATATCCGGATAGGTTACCCACTCACCCCTCCAATTTAGAAATCGAACTATCGGTCTTCCCTCTGAGTCTGTCTGGTATTGAAATTCCGGTGTTCCATTTATCTCTAAAGGAATATCCTGTTTTCCCGTAATATGAAAAAGGGTATACCTTGGAAAGGCTGGACCTGGAATTTTTCTGCGCAAGGCACGCAACAACTTCACCCCTTTCTTTATGGAAACACCCATGGAATTTCTGCCAAGAGTATACGGTGCATAATGGAAAAGGTAATAAGGTATAATCTTGCGTTCATAAAGTGCCAATAAAAGCATTTCCAGTTCTTCCAGAGAATCATTTATTCCTTTTAAAAGAGGGGCGCGCCAAAGAATCAAGGGACTGTAAGAAGCTTCTTCAAAAAGCTGAAGAGCTCTATCTACTTCCTTTGTTAACTCTCTATGATGACAAAAATGTACCTCTATTGCATTTACAGAATATTTCTTTAGGGTCTGAACCAGTTCCTGATCAATTCTAAATGGGCAATAGGTCAGAACACGTGTATTAATCCGCAAATATTTTATCGACGAAAGAGATCGAAGACTTTCCAAAACTTTTGCCAATTCTTCCGTATTCAACAAAAAAGGATCGCCACCACTCAGAAGAACTTCGTAAACATCTGGATGATCTATCAGGTATTGAATAATTTTATCCCAAACATGATGATATGAAAGTTGTACCCCATCCTTCCGCCTTTTATCAAGGGTCCTATGCGCTACATAACAATAATTACAATTTCCAAAACAGGAATCTAATATCCTGATAAGAACTCTACCAGGATATTTATGGTGAAGTATACCGTAATAAATTTCCTCTGGCTTTTCCCAATTCTGATTTATCCCATTATATTCAAACTTTCTATCTTTATCTAATGAACAATAGCAACATTGTTTCCAGAGTGGATCAGTATTTATGGGATTACCTTTTTCATCCAGCTCAATTAAAGAAAGAAAATACGGAGTGATTCTAAAATGAAAATTTCTGCAATACTCCCTAATAATATTCTTTTCCATAGCTGGAATATTGGGGAAAACTTTTAGAAACGTTTCTTCATCATGTATAGTATGCTTGACTTGCCACCTCCAGTTGTTCCATTCGTAAGGTTCCACAAGTCTAAATAAATTTTCTTTAGTAGAATTTTGAGTATTTTCCATATGTAAAAATATATAGTCCCAGAAGTGCAAATGCAAGATTTGGAATCTCATGAGTTCCGAACCAGCTTCTTATCATAAAAAGTTCGCCTCTCAATTGGGTCAAACATCTAAGATAAGGATGATTTTATCACGATAACCCTTATTCTTGTTGATAAAAAACTTCTGAAAATACATAATTACGCACCACGTCAATACTATTCAGAACTGTTTAATCTGTGTATAATAAAATAAATATCATATTTTGCAAAGGAATCTGTGTAACATTCAAAATTTATGATCCCCTTGATAGATAAATGGCTACCTTGTATACATACTAAGCAGGCTGGTAAATAGTTGTTTGTTGATGGCTTAACATTAATCATATATACGTACGTCGTTAAAGTTATTACCAAGTCACCGAATAATAGCCATCAATTTCAACAGGTAAGAAGATTGGTTCTGAGAAAATAATGAATCCGATTTTCTTATATAATAAATAAATTACCTCTCCGAACGTCTATATTTACTTCTTCGAAAGCAGGTAAATCGGAGAGGTAAGAATACATTTAATCAAATCTACTTCTTCTTCAATAAACTTCTATTCACTTGATAGAATTTTCTAACCGGCATGCTGAATATTTTAATAAAACCTGCGCTGGCTTTATGATCAAAAGCATCTTCTTCAGAATAGGTAGCAAGCTTTGTGTCATATAACGAATAAGATGAAGTGCGACCTGCAATCTGTATGTTACCCTTGTATAATTTAAGTTTGATTGTGCCTGTTACAACTTTCTGAGTTTCATTAATAAAACCATCCATTGCTACACGCAACGGAGTAAACCACAAACCATTGTAAATCAAGTCAGCGTAATCCATCGAAAGTTTAGCTTTATAATGAGCAGTATCCTTATCAAGCACAAGTCGCTCAAGCTCCCGGTGCGCAAAGTGCAGTACTAAAGCTCCCGGAGCCTCATATACTTCGCGAGACTTAATTCCCACCAACCTGTTCTCAATAAGATCTATTCTACCTATACCATTGGCGCCCGCAATTTCGTTTAGCTTGTCTATTAACTCGATTCCAGACATTTTCTTGCCGTTAAGTCTTACAGGAATACCTTCCTTGAATTCTATCGTAATATATGTTGGCTTGTCGGGCGCTTCCTGTGGCGAAATGGTTCTCTGAAAGGCATCCTCAGGCGGCTCAACCATTGGATCTTCAAGAATACCACATTCTATAGCAGTTCCCCAAATATTTTCATCAATAGAATACGGGCTCTTCTTTGTTGCAACAATTGGAATACCATGCTTCTCACAATAAGCTATTTCCTCTTCACGCGATTTAAACTCCCATTCGCGAACAGGTGCTATAATTTTTAAGTGAGGTGCTAAAGCAGACACTGTCACCTCAAATCTGACTTGATCATTTCCTTTGCCAGTGCATCCATGCGCGACCGCAGTGCAATTTTCTTTAATTGCTACTTCAACGAGTGCTTTCGCAAGTAATGGCCTTCCTAATGATGTAGCCATCGGATAACTCTGCTCATACAAAGCTCCAGCTTTTAACGCAGGAAAAATGTAATTTTCAACAAATTCCTTGCGTAAATCTAGAACATAAGCCTTTTTCGCTCCTGTCTTTAAAGCTTTCTCCTTTACCCCAACAATTTCTTTCTTCTGTCCTAAATTGCCCGTTACCGTAATAACCTCTGCATTGTATTTTTCCTGCAACCACTTAACAATAACAGATGTATCCAATCCACCAGAATAAGCTACTGCTATACGTTCTTTCTTCAAGGTCTATTCTCCTTAATTTGTTAAGAATTTCATTTTCTAAAACCTATTAATCGTTATCTCGACGCTTTCTGCAACAGCTAATTACCAAAAATAACAACGGCAATTTTCATATTTTAATGAATAAAAGTTGCTATTACTGACTTTCTAGGATTTACTTTACCCATATAATTGTAATTCCCTTATTATTCGCACCCAAATCAGCATCATCAATTTGTCCACATGACTTGCGCATATTTTGAGTACTTGCATTGAATATATCATACTCTTCACCAGGGATTACTGCCAGAAATTTATTCATATTCCTGAAGCACCAATTCTTCACTATTTCTTTTAATACTGAACTTCTACCTGTGGTACTACCATAGCCGTGAATTACTTTAAGCACACGAATGCTTTTGCTATTTTTAACATCGGAAAGCTCCCGATTTAATATTTCCTCTGCCTCATTTGCTTTAACAGGTGGATGAGCTATATCAATAGTTCTTATATAGTAAATATTTTTCATTTAGCTTTTGTTAAAATCTTCTCTAAATCTTTTATTGTTTCTCTAATCTTTTTTATTGAAGCTGGAATTACCAGTACTGTATTATCACCTGCTATCGTACCAAGTACTGAAGATAGATTAATACGATCTATCACTTCTGCAACACCCTGCGCTCTACCCGGTAACGTTTTTATTACTATTGTAGTTTCATTAAAAACAATATCCTCAATTTCCATGGTAATTATGGAAGTCAGTCTATCCTCTTCACGTTCAGGGTTAAGAACATATCTTGTTCCCTCAGGAGTTCGAACAAGAGCAATTCCTAGCTCTTTCATATCGCGGGAAAGAGTAGCCTGGGTGGTTTTAAATCCTTCTTTTCGCAACGCATTAGCCAGCTCAAATTGAGTTTTTATCACCTGACTATTTAAAATTTGTTTTATTGCTAGGTGCCGTTTTGTTTTTTCCATTCTTACTCTTTTATCATTTGCGTTCCAACACCTTCGTCAGTAAAAATTTCGAGCAAAAGTGAATGTTTGATTCTGCCGTCTATTATATGTACTTTGTTAACTCCGTTATTCAGGGTACCAAAAGCCGATCTGACTTTTGGTATCATTCCTCCGTTTATTGCTCCTTTTTTAATTAGGTTCTCCGCTTCTGTGTATTTCAAAGTCGAAATCAATTTACCATCTACCATCACACCTTCTATATCACTCAAGTAAACCAATTTTTCTGCTTTTAACGCAGACGCAATTGCTCCCGCTGCATGATCCGCATTGATATTCAAAATCCTTCCATCTTCACCAATAGCCACTGGAGCAATGACTGGCATCATTCCGTTTGACACAAGCAAATTTAAAAATGAAGTATTTACATAATTTACATTGCCTACCAAACCAAGATCTTCGTCGACAATTTTTTCCGCCTTTAGAAGACAATTATCTACTCCACACAATCCAACGGCATTACCATTAAAAGTATTTATAAGATTTACTATTTGCTTATTGACTTTGCCTGCTAATACCATTAATACCACGTCAATCATTTCTTCGTTTGTATATCTTTGCCCATTTACAAATTTACTCTGGACTTTCAACTGTTCAGCTATTTTTGTAATTTCTTTACCTCCACCATGCACAATTACTATATTAATACCAATTTTACGCAATATTGTTACATCTTGTGCAAAAGTATATTTCAATTTCTCTTCGATCATTGCAGCACCACCATATTTAATTACGAACGTTTTCCCTTCATAAGTTTGTATATATGGCAATGCTTCTATTAATATCTCTTCTTTTGTCTGAACGTCTACCATAGTAATATTCTCTTTCAATGATTATAGACTATTTTTATTAAATACGTTAATACACTATTAACCGAATATCACGATCTATAGCTGGCATTTATGCTTACATATTCTTTGGATAAATCACATGTCCAGAATTTTGCCTGTGCTGAACCCTGATTTAATTCAATCAAAATGCTAATATCCTTCTCCAGCAAAGCCTGTTTCGCCTTTTCTTCGTCGATCACGATTTGATAATTCTGCTTGAGCACAGGAACATCATTAAAACTTATGCATACTTTTGCAGGATCGAACTCTATGCCTGAATATCCCACCGCAGCGATGACCCTACCCCAATTAGCATCTGCACCATGAATTGCAGTCTTGACAAGATTAGAATTTGCCACTGCGCGAGCAGCTTGCTTTGCTTCCAATTCCGACTTTGCCCCGGTAACAAAAATTTCAATAAACTTGGTTGCACCCTCACCATCTCTGACAATCAGCTTCGCCAGTGCGATCATTACAAATTCAAGAGCATTATAAAAAATCTCAAAATCCTTAGTCCCCTCTATTATTTCATTATTTCCAGCTAGACCATTTGCAAGAACTGCAACCATATCATTTGTACTGGTATCACCATCAACTGTAATACAATTAAATGAGCGATCTGTCGCCATTTTCAATGCTTTTTCAAGAGCAGCAACATTAATGCATGCATCTGTTGTTATAAATGCAAGCATAGTAGCCATATTGGGTGCTATCATACCTGAGCCTTTTGCAATTCCTCCAATTGTCGCTACACCAGAATTCAAGTTAACCTTCACTGCAATTTCTTTCTTAATTAAATCCGTAGTCATAATAGCTTCAGCTGCGTCCGCACCACCTTCTTTAGAGAGCTTTTTAGAAAGCTCTTTTATTCCGGCGGTTATTTTTTCCATCGGCAGGTACTGACCTATAACACCCGTAGAAGCAACTAGAACCTGTTCTGATGGAATACGAAGAGTTTCCGCAGTTACATTAACCATAGTCCACGCATCCTGTATACCTTTTTCTCCAGTGCATGCATTTGCATTGCCACTATTGACGACTATTGCGGAGATAAATTTTGATTTTTGCAATTGCAACTGATCTACAATTAAAGGTGCTGCAATAACTTTATTTTTTGTAAACACACATGCTGCAAATGCAGGCTTTTCAGAATATATCAATGCAATATCTTTTTTTGTTTTTCGAATACCACAATATATACCACCTGCTAAAAATCCTTTAGGAATTGTGATTCCTCCATCAATTTTTTGAAAAGCTTCTGTTTCCATTTATAATAATCCTTCCGTTTCTTTGAAACCTAACATTATGTTCATATTTTGAACTGCTTGCCCCGCAGCACCTTTTATTAAATTGTCAATAGCAGAAATTAATATGACGAATCCTTCTTTGCAATTTATGTTGAATCCTATATCAATAAAATTAGTATAATTTACATTTTTAATTTCAGGAATAAATGTTCCAAAGCGCACAAAAGGCGATTTAGAATAATACCTCTCGAAAATAGAATTAATTTCATCAACATTAACATCCCTTAGAAGACAAGCATGAATAGTTGTATATATACCACGAGTAATAGGGAGCAAATGTGGAACAAAAGAAACCGAAACCTCCTGGCTAGATATAGATTCTAAAACAGAATTTATTTCAGGAAGATGTTGATGAACTCCAACCTTATACGCTCTTACAGACTCATTTACTTCAGCAAAAGACATTTCTACCGAGGCACTTTTACCTGCTCCAGAAACACCGGATAAGGAGTTAATAGCGATGCCCTTTGGACTTATTATTTTCTCTTTCAATAATGGAGCCAAAGGAAGAATCGCACTTGTTGGATAGCAACCCGGATTAGCAAGTAATCTTGCATTTTTTATTTCATTGTAATTCCATTCGGGTAAACCGTATACAGCTTTTTTTGCCTCATCCTTAGCTGTATGAGTTCGTTTATAGTATTGTTCATATAAAAACACGTCCTTGAACCTGAAATCACCGCCCAAATCAATAACCTTCTTTCCATTTGCAAGTATTTCTGGCGCTAGCTTCATCGCTTCACCTGAAGGCAGAGCAATAAAAACAATATCACTATCAACTATAGCATCTATTGAATAAGTCTCAATTTTTTTATCGAGCATATTTCTGAACTGGGGCAAAACCTCTGTAACATGTTTACCTGCCGTAGTATTAGCAAGAAGCCTATCAATTGTAACTCCAGAATGACGTAAAAGAATTCTTACAAGCTCAGCACCAGAATACCCGGATGCCCCTATTACGGATACTTTTACCATTGTTCTTAATTCCTATAATATTAAATTGTGTATTATTATACATAATTTTGCATAATTATGCAAGCATTTTTATTATTGATAATTGAAATCCTGTTGATTAACTTCTTACTAAAAAGAGGGAAGGAAATATGGGCTTTACCTGTGGAATAGTTGGGTTACCAAATGTAGGAAAAACGACATTATTTAATGCAATTACTTCAGCGAATGCACATGTGGCTAATTATCCATTTTGCACCATCGATCCCAACGTGGGAATAGTTCCAGTTCCTGATAATAGACTAAAAAGGATAGCAGAAATATACAAATCCGCTAAGATTGTACCAACAACGCTTGAGTTCCTTGATATAGCCGGACTCGTTAAAAATGCCAGTAAAGGTGAAGGGTTGGGCAATCAGTTTCTTTCGCATATTCGCACGGTTGATGCAATTGCTCATGTAGTACGTTGTTTTGAAGATCCAAATGTTACCCATGTAAACGGCGTAATAAATCCAAAATACGACATAGAAATAGTGGAAACAGAACTTATTCTAAAAGATATTGAAACTGTCGAAAAGAAGATTCTAGATGCTAGCAAACGCGTCAAAGCTAATGATAAGAAGGCTAAAGCAGAAGAAGAATTCTATCATAAATTAAAAACTCATCTGCTAAGTGGAAAACCTGCAAGATCTTATAATATCAAAGACGATGAATGTTTTTTCTGGATGCAAGATTTGCACCTGCTTACAAGCAAAGCTGTAATGTATATATGCAATGTACACGAAAAAGACTTAAACAAACAGAATCCATATGTTGACGCTGTAAAAAAGATCGCCGATTCCGAAAATGCTAAAACCGTAATAATTAGTGCTGAAATTGAAGCTGAAATAGCAAAATTACCAGAGAATGAAAGAGCGGATTTCATGGCGGAGCTTGGACTTAGTGAATCAGGATTGAGCAAAGTGATAAAAACAGGATACGAGCTACTTCAGCTTGTTACTTTTTTTACTGCAAATGAGAATGAAGCACACGCACGTACAGCAAAAATAGGAACTACAGTCGTAGAAGCTGCACGATTAGTACACTCAGATTTTGAAAAAAAATTTATACGAGCGGAAGTCATTAAATTTCAAGACCTTGATAGATTAGGTTCTGAATTAGCAGTAAGAGAAGCTGGTATATTACACATTCAAGGTCGAGATTACGTTATAGAAGATGGTGATATAATTTTTTATAAAATATGAAAAATCGGTAATGCTCGTTTTACAATTTTTGATGATAGATTTATCAATTATGAAAATTTATAGAATACTAAACAGATATAGGGCTTAAAAATTATCTGTAAAAAGACTTTGAAAATGGTACAAAAATTGTTTATATTAGAAGTAGCCGCGTTCCCCCCTCTTGACGCGGCTTGTAAGCCTCCTAGCCTCTGGCGTTTGGCAGTGCGCCAGAGGTTTTTTATTATACAACCCCACTAAACATATCAATTTGACAGATAATTGCTCAATTCCTCATCCTTGTTATAACGATGCAAGATTAAAATCATTATGAACTATTACTTATGAATGAAAACAATCCAAATGTATGGCATAAAAAAGCAGAAAGCCAAATAGTTCTATTAGATAAAAATTAAACGATCCTAGAAAATTATGTGGCAATCCATGCCTCTGGCAGCAGTAAAACAAGGCAAGCGAAGCGTATGCACAAAATACTTTCTGATCCCGCAACAAACCAAGTCTGTGCAGGAGAGTTTATTTTGTGCAGCGTAGTGCCATTCTGACTAGACTTAGCAAATGTCTCGCAAAGTTGATTTGCGTGAACAATTCCAATTTTAACCATATTTTTCTACAATCTTGGCTTTTTTGCCTCATCAATAAAAAATATGAATGTGAGGCATCCTGTGCAGCGGGAATTTTGCCATTTTCACTGAACTTAGCGAGCATGGCGATACTAAGTTCATCGTTAAAATGAGCATCCCGATGTTTCTCATCAGGATATCCCCAAAGGGATTCGTTGGACTAGACAAAAGAAATGACACATTGAGTAAAATTATTTGTTGATCAACATAATAACGAAACAAAGTTAATATACATTGGGCTTAGGTCTCAAGATTTTTATAATATCTGATTTTTGAGTTGTTTTCTAAAAATTTATTACATTTCTCAAAGTAACTTGGACAGCAGTGATATAGATTTAATTGAAAAAGTTAAGTTTACAAATAAACATATTCATTCCTATTTTCAATAAAATGTCTCATTCTAATCAAAAATTATAACAGTTTTAAAATTCCTTCTTATTTTTATTTAAAAATATGTATTTTATTAATTAATGTTATTTCAGAAACTTCCAGGTTCAAATGCACTTGAGAGGAACTGTTATTTATGAAACGTATCGTTGAATGTGTCCCAAATATAAGTGAAGGTCGCAATGAAGACATAATAAAAAAAATCTGCAGGAGCATCGAAAATATTAAAAATGTCTATTTACTAAACGTAGAGGCAGATCATGATTATAATCGTACAGTAATCACATTTGTTGGTGAACCTTCCAATATAGTGGAAGCTGCTTATTATCTTACCGAAACCGCCGTAGAATTAATAGATATGAGGAAACATAAAGGTGAACACCCAAGAATTGGCGCGGTCGATGTTGTACCATTTATACCTATTAAGAATGTAACCATGGAAGAATGTATAGAACTTGCAAACAAATATGGAAAACTAGTGGCCGAGAGGTTGAGTGTGCCGGTTTTCTTGTATGAATATGCAGCTCGGACTCCTAGCAGAAAGAATCTTGCTAATATTCGAAAAGGGGAATACGAACGGCTAGCGATTAAACTTAAAGATCCAGACTGGAAGCCAGATTATGGAGAACCGATCTTCAATCAGAAAGCGGGAGCAATAGCAGTTGGCGCACGAAAATTGCTAATCGCTTATAACATAAATTTAAATACATCCAATGTTGAATTGGCTGATGAAATTGCGAGTCAGATCAGAGAAAGCGGTCGAATAGCAAGAAATCAACAGGGAATGATTATACGAAATGGAGAAGGTAACCCAATTAAAATAGCAGGCAAATTTAAATCACTAAAAGCAATTGGAGTATATTTATCCACTCTGGATATTACACAGGTATCCTGCAATATAACCGATTTTGAAGAAACCTCGATGCACGAAGTCTATGAAGAAGTAAAAAGACTGGCAAGTTCAAATGGTGTTTCAGTGTTGGGTAGCGAACTTGTTGGACTGGTTCCACTTGAAGCATTACTTAAATCTGGTAGATTTTACGCTCAGGATAAAAAATTAAACGAACGAGGCCTTATTCTACTGGCGGTTGAAAAGCTGGGGCTGAACCAGCTCAAGCCATTTAATCCTGACAAAAAAATAATTGAATATCTTTTGAATAATTTAACGAGAGAACAGATGTGATATTCTACACCTCAAAATTCTATTTTTTTCGTGAAATAATTAATTTACAAAAAAGTGTTACATCCAATGTTTGCAATTTGCAAATGTATGTTCCATTACTAAACTTCTGCTCATCCAGCTTTGCATTATATTCACCAGGTGGGTGATAACTATCGGCAAGAGTAATAATTTCCCTCCCATTTTTATCTAGAATCTTCAGGCTAGCTTGTCCGGGTTTTTCTATCGTGTAATGAATATTTATAGGTTTGCTAGTGGAATCAACGAAGAAACGTAATTTTGCGTCAAATGTATCTTCGATTTTGTCCATTTTAAGAAAAAAGGTTTTTGATATAGGTTGTGAATTTATTTCCAAATTATATTACCGCAAATTCTATGCCCGTTTTCGGGTTTAAAAGAAAAGTTGCAATGACTGGAAAAAACTGCCTTTTTTGTAAGCCCTGCATGTAAAAAAGTTAGCCCCACTTAAGTAATTCTGCCATAGCAATAACAGCAGCTGTCTCAGTTCTCAAGCGCCGCGGTCCAAGTGAAATAGACTTAAATCCCGAGCGCAACGCAAGATCTATTTCCTCATCTGAAAATCCTCCCTCTGGACCAATAGCAACCAATACTGAATTTGCATCATCATGATACTTAAGCTCACCAGATATTGTTTGAACCAGATCAGCTTTTTCATGGGAAATAAATTTCATGTGCCAGTGATGCGAGTTTTCCAAAAAAGCACTAAAACTCTGCAAAGGCTGAATTCGAGGCAACCAGCTTCTTCCACATTGTTTGACTGCCGCTAGAGCTATTTTTTCAAATCTTTCATGCCTGTCCCGCCGTGGAATTGTTCTCTCGCAAAGTAAGGGAATAATCATACGTACGCCAAGCTCAGTCGTTTTCTCAATAAGGTAATCAAAACGAGCAGGATTTTTAAGAAGAGAAACTGCTATTGTAATTTCTCTTGAGTTTTCATTATATCTGCGGTGTATTGCTGAAACACTGCATCGCACGTCAGTTTTATTAATTTTGCTAATGATAGCTTCGTACATAATATCATTGCCATCGGTCACAAAAACTCTATCCCCCACCTCTTTTCTCAGCGCCTTTGCAATGTGTTTCGCTTCTTCTCCTCTTATCATAAGAGAATTGTGCGATACATCTTCCGACTTTACAAAAAAGTAATCCACAGATTAAATCCAAAAACTTGTTATTGATTATAAAACTAAATTACTAAAATGATGTATCAAAGTCGATTAGACCTTGTAATTTCCCGAAATTGTTTAGAGCAGCCTCAAGGCGAATTGTAAACGCATACGGTAAAAGGAATTGTAATCCGGCACCATAGCCTGAATACCAAGGCAGATTTCTAACAGATTCATTACGACACCAGATTTTGCCTACATCTGCAAAAATTCCAACATACAAGCCAAATCTTAGTTTTTTAAATTCTGGAATCTTAATGAAATCGAGATCCAGATACCTGGGCAGGAAAATAGGATAACGAAGTTCCAAATTTGCCCCCATTCTGTTTTCACCTTCATATATATCATAAAAATATCCACGAATTCGCTCATCGTATCCAAAAAACACATGCTTGTACGAAGGGATGGCGCCTCCTATCAAAAAAACACAATAACCCCTGACTCCTAATCCAACGCCTTCACCAAATCCGAAAAACCTCCTTAAATCCAAAGCCAATCTCGAATAATCAACATCTGACTCACCAAATCCGACTTTCGATGCAACTATTGAAACCAATGTCCCATCCGTTGTATATTCCCTGTTATTCCGAGTATCATACCGATATTGAATACCACAGCTAATAAACGCATCCCTACCTGTACTTGATAACGTTCTTCTTAGTTCTGGTTTACTAACCTGCCATATCTCATACGAAAGATATCCAAGTAACATTTTGTAAAGTCCGAATCTCTTGCCACCTGTCAGAGAGAAAAAAACATTAGAATTTTCATATTCCATGAAATTCTTACTTAAATCATGTAATTTTTGGACTGAAATTATCCCGCCCAAAAATAAGTCGTCTTCATATGTAATCTTCGGATTGCTATAACCCAATGAAACCCACTTATCATAGCCAAAGCATATTTCCGTATTAAGCTTCTCATTCCTTCCACGAAAATTTTGATGCATAAAACCCGCACCATAGTACAACTTTGATGGATCTCTATACTTCATTCCTAATACCGGATATGGTATCAAGTACCATCTTTCATAAACAACTACGTAGACTATAGCAGAATCTTCTTTAATATTATAATCAACATCAACCTTGTTGAATAATCCAAGATTGTATATGTTATTTTGATCACGTTCAAGTGATTCCTGCCTCAATGTATCTCCAGGCTTTGTCGACATTTCCCTGAGAATAACATAATTTTTTGTGGACCTATTTCCGACTATTTTAATTTCTTTCACAATAACTACTGTACTGAGGCTGTCCTGGCAAATCAAGTGTGCTGTAAACAATACAGGGAACAATCCTATCAATAAAATGCAATGAATTCTCAACATAGATTTTAGTAACTGCGTTTCTTCATTTCAATCTTTAGGAATTAATCTTGTGTGATCAATTGCTATGCAATGATCCATAATCACCTGTAAGCCTGCTTTCTCAGCCCTCATTGCTGCTGAAGGATTAATAACACCAAGCTGAAACCAGATCACTTTAGCCTTTACTGATATTGCTTCGTCAACGACATCATCCACCTTCTCTGGATTACGAAAAACATCCACAATATCAATTGCCTTATCTATTGATGAAAGGTTAGGATAACATTTTTCGCCTTCAATTTCTTTATAATTTGGATTTACCGGAATAGCATCATATCCTGCTTGTTTTAAATATCGCCATACACGATAGCTATCACGATCTGGCTTATTAGATACACCTATAACAGCAATTGTGCTGGATTTTTTAAGTATTTCTTTTATTATATCATCATTTTCAATTGGCATAAAACATCCCTTCGAGTATTATTATTTTTGATCTAATGATGGTAGTAAGACATTAACATTTCTATCACCATAAGTATTATTTACTCTCGCAACCGATGGCCAAAATTTGGACTTCATTAATCTCCTGACTGGAAATACAGCTTGCTCACGAGAGTATTTATGATTCCAATTCTCATTTGCTATCATCGAAATTGTATGCGGAGAATTTTTTAGCGGATTATCTTCTTTGCTCAATTTTCCATCTATTACTTCCTGAATTTCTTTTCTTATCGAGACCATGGCTTCTATAAACCTATCGAGTTCCTCTTTGGGTTCGCTTTCGGTTGGTTCAATCATAAGAGTCCCATGCACTGGGAAAGAGACTGTTGGAGCATGAAAACTATAATCAGCAAGCCTTTTTGCAATATCCTCTGCTTCAATTCCGGCACTATCTTTAAACTCCCTAACATCAAGGATAAATTCGTGCCCAACACGTCCCCGTTCACCTTTATAAAGGATCTTATAATATTTCTCCAAACTGGACTTTAAATAATTAGCATTCAGAATAGCTATTTTTGTTGCCGTTGTAAGTCCTTCTGCGCCAAGCAATTTTATGTATGCATAAGCAATCAATATAATATTTGCACTACCCCAGGGACTCGAAGCTACAGCTCCTATTGAGTCCGAGTTGCCAGTCTTGATTACAGAATGGCCGGGCAAAAATGGAGCAAGTTTCTCAGATACACATACTGGACCTGCTCCTGGTCCACCTCCACCATGAGGAAGACCAAAGGTTTTATGCAAATTAATGTGACACAAATCTGCACCAATTTCTGCCGGCGACGTTAAACCAACCATAGCATTCAGATTAGCACCATCCATATAGACTAATCCACCGTTTAAGTGTACTATGTTGCAAATTTTTATTATCTGCTCTTCAAATATTCCATGCGTGGATGGATATGTAACCATTAAAGCTGCTAACTTATCTTTATTTTCTTCAGCTTTTTTACGGAGATCATCAATATCTATATCTCCTTTTTCGTTGCAGTTTACAGTTACTATTTTAAGTCCAGCCATGGTTGCACTTGCTGGATTTGTTCCGTGAGCTGATGATGGTATAAGTACAATATCTCTTTGGGCCTGCCCTTCATTTTTATGGTAAGCTCTTATAATCAGCATACCTGTTAATTCACCCTGTGCTCCGGAATTTGGCTGGAAGGATACGGCTGAGAATCCTGTGATCTCACACAAAAATTTTTCTAATTCCTTAAAAATTATTTGATAACCTTCAGCCTGATCAACTGGTGCAAATGGATGTATATTTGCAAATTCATGCCAGCTAATCGGATACAATGTTGTCGCAGGATTGAGTTTCATTGTGCATGAACCTAATGGAATCATAGAGATGGTAAGAGATAAATCCTTATTTTCAAGACTCTTTATATACCTCATCATCGCTGTTTCAGAATGATATGAACTGAAAACTGGATGTTGTAGATATAAAGTCTTTCGTCGATACTTCTCCGGCAGTTCTTCGAAAACACCCTTTTCATTAACAGGAGTTGAATTTACTTTCTTTCCTGCAATCTCAGCAAATATTTTAAGCAAATTTTCAATATCTATTTTTGTTGTCGTCTCATCCAGCGATATACCAACATATCTATTTTGCATGGGGCGAATATTATAGCCTTTATCAGCTGCCAGCTTTACTGCTCGATTCATCTTGTCAGTATCTTCTAAATCTATCTTTAATGTGTCAAAGTATATATTATTTAATTGTTTAAACCCGAGTGCTTGAATACCCATATCCAACAATTTGGCAAGATGGTGGATGCCTGATGCGATTTTCCTTATGTCATCTGGCCCATGGTATACTGCGTACATTCCAGCCATAATTGCCATTAAAGCCTGTGCCGTACAAATGTTTGATGTTGCCTTTTCACGCCTTATGTGTTGCTCCCTTGTTTGCAGTGTCATGCGATAAGCTGGATTATTCTGTGCATCTATCGAAACACCGATTATGCGGCCTGGCATGTATCGCAAATATTCAGTCCTTGTTGAGAAAAAGGCAGCATGTGGTCCACCATATCCAAGCGGAACCCCAAATCGCTGAGAATTCCCAATTGCCACATCGAAACCAAACTCACCCGGGGATTTAAATAAAGCCAGTGCAAGCAAATCTGTGGCGGCAATTGATAAAGCTCCAGCTTCGTGAACCCTTTTTATGAAATCTGAAAAATCCTCAATCAAACCATTATCATCAGGATATTGTACTAACACACCAAAATAGGTATTGTCAATTTCAATCTTACGCCAATCTCCAATTACTAGCTCAATATCTAATGGATTTGCTCTGGTTTTTACCACATCTATTGTTTGCCTGTAGCAATTTTGTGACACAAAAAATTTATTTACGCGCTGTTCTTGAGATCTGTTCTTAATATTATATGCCATCGACATTGCTTCAGCTGAAGCAGTGCCCTCATCTAACAACGATGCATTTGCTACTGGCAATCCAGTCATTTCTGCCACCATGGTTTGAAAAACAAGCAATGCCTCGAGTCTACCCTGTGATATTTCAGACTGGTAAGGAGTGTATTGGGTGTACCAACCTGGATTTTCCAGAATGTTCCTTTTGATTACATTTGGAGTAATGCAATTAAAATACCCCTGTCCTAAATAGGATTTTAAGATTTTATTCTTTTTTGCGATTTCCCTTAATTCTTCTATTAATTCATGTTCAGATTTGGAGGGCGACAATTTTAAGATTTTATTACTTCTAATAGATTTCGGCACGGTTTGATCTATTAATTCATCCAATGAATTAACGCCGATTACTTTAAGCATTTCTGTTATCTCATTTGGTCGTGGCCCAACTTGCCGATTTACAAATTCATCTTTTATCTGCTCCATCCTGCTCTGTTTCCTTTCTTGTGATATTTTTGAGAGCTTCTGCAGCAGCAGCTTGTTCAGCATCCTTTTTATTTCTGCCCGAGCCAATTCCCAGTGTTTCGTTATTAATTGTAACCTTAACTGTAAACCAGCGATTATGTTCAGGTCCATCTTCACGTATTATATGGTATTTAGGACAACCCATTGCGTTGGCCTGTGCATACTCCAGAAGCGCACTTTTGTAATTATCGTCATTCAAAGCGCAGCTTATTACTTCTTCGTTTTCTAATAGATTCTTGTGAATAAATTTCTTTACAGCTTTATACCCACCATCCAGATATATAGCTCCAACAATTGCTTCAAAGGCATCTGAGACGATGGAATCGGCTCCCGAATCCAGTGACTGAGCTGCACTCTCACTCATGAATAAAAAATCTGCAATCGAAAGAACTCTTGACCTTTCCGCCAGAACTTTCCGATTTACCAGTCTTGCTCTCAACTTACTTAACTCTCCGACATCCATATCTGGATACTTTCCGTATAAATATTCTGCAACCACAAAGTTAAGTATAGAATCACCCAGGAATTCCAGTCGTTCATTGGATTCACATTTTTCACTTACGGTTTGCAAGTATGATCTATGAGTTAAGGCTCGAACAAAAAGCTTCCAATTTTTCGGCGTATAGTGAAGTAATTGTTGAAATTTTTCGAAGTCGAATCCTTTGGAATATAACTTTGTTAAAAATAACTTACACTGATGATCTCTTGCTAGGAAAGATGGCAAGACAACCTTCAAATAAAACAAAAGCTGGTTAAAAAAACTTTTCACATCTATTACACCTTATTAACTCTGCGAAAGTTTATTACTCTTCAAATCTTTTGAAAAGAAGTGATGCGTTATGTCCACCAAAACCAAATGTATTACTGATGGCAATATCAACCTTCCAATCCTGAGCTTTATTAGGTATGTAGTTCAAATCACACTCAGGATCAGGTGTTTCATAATTGATCGTGGGATGTACCTTATTAGTTTGTATAGACATTATTGTAGCAACAGCTTCCACTGCACCGGCAGCTCCAAGTAAATGCCCAATCATAGATTTAGTCGAGTTAACAGCTATCTTCTTTGCTCTTTCTCCAAACAAAGCTTTTATTGCTTGAGTTTCTGCAGTGTCACCAACAGGTGTAGAAGTACCATGTGTATTTATATAATCCACATCATTAATTGTAAGTCCAGCTGTTTCTATGGATAATTGCATTGACCTTATGGCGCCTTCACCACCTGGTGCAGGTTCCGTTATGTGATGTGCATCTGCGGTAAAACCCACACCCGCAAGCTCAGCATATATTTTTGCTCCACGTCTTATGGCATGCTCTAATTCCTCAAGGATTAACACTCCGCCTCCTTCACCCATTACAAAGCCATCTCTATTTTTATCAAACGGTCTACTGGCTTTTTGAGGTTCATCATTGCGGGTAGACATTGCCTTGAGTGCATTAAATCCTCCTATACCCATTGGGCAAATGCTAGCCTCACTACCACCAGTTACCATGACATCAGCGTGGCCATATCGGATAAGCATCCATGCATCTCCAATTGCATGCGAAGAGGTTGCACACGCAGAAACGGTGGCATAATTTGGTCCTTTTAATCCATAGATCATTGAAATACGCCCAGCAGTTATATCAGGAATCATCATTGGTATAAAGAATGGGCTAATCCTGCCGGGGCCATTATTCTCAATGTAATTCATAAACTGTTTGTGATATGTCCACATCCCCCCTATACCTGATCCAATTATTACACCAATACGTTCTTTATTCTCTTTTTCGAAATTGATTTCAGAATCTTTCACAGCCTCCTGGCAAGCTGCAATGCAATATAAAGTGAAAAGATCTGCTCTCTGTGCTGTTTTGCGGTCTACATAATTCAGCGGATCGAATCCTTTAACTTCACAAGCGATTTTTGTATCAAAATTACTGGCATCGAACAAAGTTATTGGACCAGCTCCGCTTTTACCTTCCAGTAAGGCGCACCAATAATCCTTAACGTTGAGACCAACTGGTGTAATTACTCCCATTCCTGTTACTACTACTCGCCTAATTTTAATATTGTTATTCATAGCATCTGCACAGATTAATTTGATATAATATGTTGGCAAAAAATTACAAACAACTCACTGCCCAAGATTCTATCTCGAGCAGTGAGTTAAACTTGACGTATATCTTTTTTATGATAAGCCTTTGGACTTCAAATAGTTAATAACGTCACCAACGTTTGATATTTTTTCAGCATCTTCATCCGGAATCTGAATATTAAAAGCTTTCTCAAATTCCATTACCAGCTCTACTGTATCCAGTGAATCAGCACCAAGGTCATTCGTAAAAGATGCTTCTGGAGTCACCTGTGAAGGATCAACTCCCAATTTTGCTACAATTATTTCTTTAACCTTGTCTTCTAATCCTGCCATATTATTGCTCCTTTTTTGATTTATATTATGATGAATTTAATTAATTTCCAAGTTTACATAACCAGACCACCGTCTACACAAATAACTTGCCCAGTAATGTAACTAGCCCAGGGCGATGCCAAAAATAGAACCACATTTGCCACTTCCTCGGGTTTTGCTATGCGTTTCATAGGAATTAAGTTTACCAATGCGTCTCTTTGTTGCTGACTTAATTTCTGGGTCATCTCTGTATCTATAAATCCTGGAGCTATTGCATTAACCTGAATATTACGCGAAGCAAATTCTTTTGCCAATGATTTCGTTATACCTATTACCCCTGCTTTTGATGCTGAATAATTCACCTGACCCGCATTTCCGATAATGCCAATCACTGAAGCTATATTTATAATTTTTCCTTCCCTTTGACCAAGCATTTGTTTACAAGCAGCTTTACAAAAATTGAACGCGCCTTTTAAATTAACGCTAATTACAGCATCCCACTCTTCTTCCGACATCCGCATTATTAGATTGTCCCTAGTTATACCTGCATTATTTACAAGAATATCAATCCTCTGAAATTCTTTGATCACAGTATCAACAGCATTCTGAGCTTCATTCATTTTACTGACATCCGATTGAATGGCAAGCGCTTTAACACCTTTCGAGCGAACCAATTCAAGTAATTCATCTGCTGCTCCTTCAAGTTTAATATCAGTAAAAGCTACATTCGCACCCTCCGAAGCCAGAGCAAGCACAATTGCCCGGCCAATTCCCCTTGCCCCTCCCGTCACCAAAGCTATTTTATTTTCAAGCATTCCCATATAAATTCACCCATTAAATTTATTACTTTTTTTCTAAACATTAACCAATTTCTTTTCGAGTTCCACTAAATCCCTTAAAGTATCACATCCTAGAACTTCAACCTTTTGCTCTATCCTCTTAATTAAGCCTTGCAATACTTTGCCAGGCCCAATTTCAATAAATGTAGTTGCACCATCATTTATCATATTCCGTATACTCTCTTCCCATTTCACAGGACTCGTTAACTGGCGTAATATCATGTTCTTTATTTGACTCGGTGAACTAGCTGGCTTAGCAGTTACGTTTAGATATATAGCTACCTCAGGGGTTTTGAAATCAACCTTCTCTATAGCTTTACCTAACTCGGATTCTGCGGGTCCCATTAAAGGCGAATGAAAAGCTCCACTAACAGAAAGCTCTTTTACAATTCTTGCGCCTTTCTCTCTGGCGAGCTCCATTGCTTTTCTGACAGCATCGACCGAACCAGAAATAACAATCTGACCTGGAGAATTCAGATTTGCAATTTGAACTATTCCTGATTTCGACGATTCCTCGCAAATAGCTTCTACAACCTTATTCTCCAGACCAATAATAGCAGCCATTGTGCCTGGATTTTCAAGCCCGGCTTTTTGCATTAGTTCTCCACGCAGCCTAACCAAATTCAACGCATCTTCAAGCTTCAATATCCCTGCCGCAACTAGAGCGGAATATTCACCCAATGAATGTCCCGCTACCATTTGAAAAGGATAATCTTTTAGTAATAGAAAAACCGCCATACTATGCAAAAAAATTGCAGGTTGAGTAATTCTTGTCTGTTTTAAACTTTCTTCAGGCCCTTCAAAACAAATCTTGCTTATTGAAAACCCAAACAAGTTATCTGCTTCATCAAATAGTTCTTTAACCTCTGATCTATTTTCGTATAGATCCTTAGCCATTCCAACATATTGTGACCCCTGTCCCGGAAATACAAAAGCTACTTTCGCCATATTTTTCATTTCTCCTTATTCGGAAGTGACCATTTAATCAGCATAGAACCCCAGGTATAGCCTGCACCGAATGCTGAAAGTACCACCAACTGCCCTCTCTTCAATAAGCCGGCATGCCACCATTCGGATAAACATATTGGAATAGTAGCTGCGGTTGTATTACCATATTTATCTATGTTGATCATCACTTTGCCTCTATCCAGTCCAATTCTATCTGCAGTAGCATCAATTATGCGCATGTTTGCCTGATGAGGCACAAGCCATGCAATATCTTTTCCCGTCAGATTATTTCTTTGCAGAATCTCTGCAGTCACATCTGCCATTCCAACTACAGCCCTTTTAAACACATTTTTACCGTCCTGATAGAGATAATGCATTCGTTTATCAATTGTTTCATGAGATGCTGGGAAAAGGCTTCCACCAGCTTTTATATTTAAAAACTCACCACCCGACCCGTCACTATAAAACTGCTGGTCAATTATTCCATATCCTTCCTCTTCAGCAGGCTCAAGTAATGCAGCGCCGGCACCATCACCAAAAAGGATACAAGTATTCCTGTCGGTATAATCTGTTATGGAACTCATTTTATCTGCACCTATAACAAGAACTTTCGAATGTACACCAGTTTCCACAAATCTAGCCCCAACACCTAATGCATAAAGAAAACCTGAGCAAGCTGCATTCAAATCGAAAGCCCATGCATTTTTTGCACCTATTTTGTTTTGCAGAACACAGCTAGCTGATGGAACCGTCATATCAGGTGTTATCGTTGCAAAAATAATTAATTCTACCTCTTCTGGCTTCAGGTCCCTATTCTTCATCAATATTTCTACAGCCTTTACTGCCATGTCAGAAGTCGCACCCTTTTCAAGTATTCTTCTCTCAAAAATCCCTGTTCTAGTTCGTATCCATTCATCGCTCGTATCCACCATTTTTTCCAGATCAAAATTAGAAAGTACTTTATCAGGTACGTAGTGTCCAATACCAGTTATTGTCGCTCTGCGTATCTTCATACTAAGTACACCTCTATTTAACTAATGCCAGTTCTATTTGTTCATTTATTTTACTTCTCGCCATTTCAACTGCCCTCATAATCATATTCTTGATTCCTTTTGGGGTTGAACTACCATGCCCCACAATTACTACTCCATTTACTCCTAATACAGGCACACCTCCTTCTTCGTTTGGATCAAAATCACTCAATGATTTCTTAAGTGGCCATAAAGATATTGCAACCGCTAATTTCTGCATCAATCCTTTCTTTGAAAATTTTCTTAACCTATATTTAAGAAATTTTGGTACACTTTCGCCAAATTTTAAGACAATATTACCAACAAATCCGTCACAAACGACCACATCAGCTTTTGCCTTTAAAATATCTCCGCCTTCAACATTTCCAATGAAATTCAAGTTGCTTTCGAATAGCAATTTATATGCTTGCTGTATCTCCTCCGTGCCTTTAGTTTTCTCCTCACCAACATTCAGTAATGCAACCGTTGGATTTTCCTTCTTCTTGATAATCTTATAATAGATGCTACCCATTAAAGCAAATTCATAGAGATGCTGTGCACGACTATCCACGTTGGCACCCGCATCTAAAAGTAAACAAGGACCATGCTCAGCCGGTATAAAAGTTCCTATTGTCGGTCTGCTAATACCTTTTATTCTACCCAGTATTAGAGTCGAAGCAGATAACACAGCTCCAGTGTTACCCGCACTTACAAATGCGTCCACCTTGCCCTCACTATGAAGTCGCATACCAATAGCCAATGAAGAATCTCTTTTATTCTTTATCGCGGCTGTAGGAACGTCTTCCATGGTAACCACCTGAGGAGCGTGTACTATCTGAAACTGAGAGCTTTCTCCCTTTTGAGAAGACAAAGTACGTCGTATTACTTTTTCATTGCCTATTAAAAACAGCTCTATTTCTCCTTTTGAATCCATTAACGCTTTACGTGCACCTGCTATCTCTCGCTCAGGTGCAAAATCACCCCCCATTACATCTAAAGCAATGCGTAATTTTTTTGGATTTTCCATAGGTATTGCTTCAGCTTACAATCTCGGTTCTTACTAATGGACTTTGCCAGTTTTTAGAGAGGGTCTGTTCTACCATTAAGTCTCCTTTGGAATAATTACCGACCGGCCATCATAGAAACCACAGTGTGGACATACTCTATGCTGAAGCTTTTGTTCATGACAATTGGGGCATTCCTGCGTTGCAGGTAGCTCTGCTTTGTAATGTGTTCTACGTTTTCTTTTTCTGGACTTTGAATGCCGTCGCTTCGGATTTGGCATATATCAGTTCCTTTCTATTAATTACATTTCACAAAAACTCAAAATCTACTTAATTAAAAGTACGTTCTCTCAACTTATCCCACCTGGGATCAACCTCTTGAATTTCACAATTGCATTTTGTTTCGTTGCGATTTGCTCCGCAAATTGGACATATACCCAAACAATCTTCCTTACATAAAAGCTTCACCGGTATGGCAAGCATTATGTACTGACGAATATCTTCATCTAAATCAATATAATTAGCATCATATGGCAAAAATTGAATTTCTTCCGCTTCCTCATCAAATATACTTATTTCACCTTCATGCAAATAAACAACGGAATATTCTCTTCTTAAATCCAGAGGAAACTGCTCAAGGCACCTATCGCATTCACACAAACGCTCTACATGTGCCTTAGCTTTCAGAAAAAACTGGTGTGCCATTTTCTCAAGTGTTGCTTCAACCTCTACCATTCCGTTAAAACTATCATCCAAGCCAATATTTCCAGGAATAGCCTTGAATGAGAATTGGTGTACACCTTCAGCAAGATTCGCAATATTTAAGCGAAATTCTGCCATTCCCCAAATTAATAATTAAAATTGATGTGACTAAAAATATATCAATAATGTTCTATAATATCAAGATTAAATGTAAAAAAACCAAAAAATTCTAAAAATTAAACAAGTTCCACTTTGAGATATTGCATAAAATATTATTTCTTTATTTCATTACAGAAATTTCTAAACCAGCATATTTGAAAATGATTTGATAAATTTCTATTGTATTTTGTGTGGAAAAGGGATTTTCATACTTCAGTCCATATTTGAATTTCTAAACATTATATTAACAACTTTATGAAAGAAAGCTCAGTTGAAATTTGGCAATATCTACTCGACACATTAATAATATTATTTTTCGTTCTCCTTAATGGATTTTTTGTAGCCGCCGAATTTGCAATTGTTAAGGTCCGTATCACACAATTAGAACCTCTTATTATTAAAAAGAACCTGCGTGCCAAAATTGCATTAAGCCTCGTCACCAATTTAGATGCTTATCTTTCAGCCACTCAATTGGGAATCACAATGTCAAGTCTTGCACTTGGCTGGATCGGCGAACCCCTTGTAGCCGAACATTTTCTGCCAATATTTGAAACTCTCGGAATCAAATCCATGGAATTGATCCACACTTTATCATTCGCCACTGCATTCTCTATTATAACGTTCCTTCACATTATACTCGGTGAGCTGGCACCAAAATCTCTAGCAATACAAAAAGCTAAAGCAACCACGTTATGGGTTGCATATCCGTTAAAAATATTTTATTCCATCTTCAAACCCATAATATACCTGCTAAATTTATCAGCTAATATTATTCTAAAGCTTTTTGGATTTCAAAACGTAACGGAATCGGAACTGGTCCATTCTGAGGAAGAATTGCGACTTATACTTTCTAAAGAAAATAAATTCACTTCTATTTCAAAATTAATAGCACTCAACGCAATGGATTTTCGTTTGAAACATGCTCGCAATGCAATGGTACCAAGAAAATCAATTATAGCTCTCTCAATAGACGCCCCCATTGAAGAAAATATAGATATAATGCGAAAAGAAAAATTCTCGCGTTTTCCAGTCTATAAAGGCAACATCGACAATATTATCGGAATAATACATACAAAAGATATATTTAAGCATAATAAACACCTACAGCCCGATTTTAACCTGCTATCTGTCTTACGCGATGCAACTTTCCTGCCCGAATCCGTTAGCCTAGAAGTGGTGCTAACTACAATATTAGAGAGAAAAACTCATATGATTATACTTGTTGATGAATTTGGTGGAACAGCAGGTTTAATCACGCTCGAAAACGTATTAGAAGAACTCGTTGGCAATATACAAGATGAATATGATCGTGAAGTTCCAGATATAATAAAAATCAATGAAAACGAATTTATAGTAACAGGTGATGTAACGACAAACACCGTCGAACGGCTGTTCAACACGGAACTTTCACCTATGGATATCCGTTCCATTGGCGGACTCTTAATCGAAAAACTTGGCCATATCCCAACTGGAGGGGAAGAGTTGACAATAGACAGACTAAAATTCACCATAGAAAAGGTTTCTGATAATTCAATACAAACAATAAGAATAACTAAACTGCCTGACTTACAGGATAATCTTAACGGATGATTTTATAACATAAGAAATTGCTTTATTCTATCACGATTTAAAGTCATATTTACATGTTAAACACAGAAATTGCTCAATCAAAAGAAGATGAAAAATCAAATTACTATATCGGAATGGGTGGCTGGGATATACCATCTTTTTATGAATACTTTTATCCTTCAAAAATGCAGAAAGGTTTTCACAGACTGGAATATTATAGCAGATTTTTCGATATAGTTGAAGTTAATTCCACATTTTACACTTCTGAATTATCACCAGCTATGGCATACCGATGGCTGAAAGATGTTGAAAATAACAATAGGTTCGTTTTTGCAGTAAAACTTTTCAAAGGTTTTACCCACTCCTTTACAGCCACCGAAAAGGATGTAAATGCAATAAACAGCTTCCTGAAACCATTAAGAGAAACAAAAAAACTGGTTGGATTGGTTATACAGTTTCCGTCTTCTTATTTCAGAACCGAAGAGCGACAAAATTACATAATAAAATTAAGAAATACTTTTATGGATGATAAAGTCTTCCTCGACTTACGCCATAGAACATGGAATTCAGAAAAAACCTATAAAATGTGCGAAGACTACAAAATGAACCTGATTAACGTTGATTTACCACCCCTACCAAACCACATGCCACTCAATGCAAAAACCTGGGATGGTGTAGCCTACTTCAGAATGATGGGACGTAACGCCAGAGACTGGAATAATTTTACAAATAACAATAGATATTTATACCATTACAGCAAACAAGAACTGGACAACTTAGTTGAAAAAATAAGACAGGCAAATGGTAAGAAAACTTACATCATTTTTCATAACGACAAATTAGCTTCATCTATTGCAAATGCATTCGAACTAAAACACAGGCTTTATCCAAATAAACAATATTTTGTTCCAGCGAAATTATTAATAAAATTTCCACAAATAAAGGAATTTTGTAAACCAATAGAAAAGAAATCTGATAATAAAAATGACATCATCTAAAAATATTAACAATACAATCAACTGGACAAATGCTCTTTCTCCTCTGTTCAAGATTTATTCCAAAAGAAAACACCCTTTGCAGTATAAGAATACATATCAGCTACTTGTAATGATTATACTATCCGCACAGACAACGGATGCTCTAATAAATTCAATTGCTACGGAATTATTCAGAAAATTTCCCTCAATTAGAGAACTGGCAAAAACAAGTCCGGAAGATCTTTACCCTTACATTAAAACTGTTCGAGGATATAGAAAAAAGGCAGATTGGCTTGTAAGAATAGCTAAGGAACTAAAAGACGACAAGAACATTCCACTTGAAATCGACCAGTTAGTCAAATTGCCTGGAATCGGTAGAAAATCCGCGAATGTCATAATAAGAGAGGCTGGTGGGCCTCCACAGGGTATATTCGTCGATCTCCATGTATTGCGTGTCGTGGAAAGGATCGGAATAACCAAAGAAAAAAAAACCGATAAAGTAGAACGAGAATTAATGAATAAAATACAAAAAGAACACTGGCATGATACGGGAATTTCATTTTCATACCTTGGCCGCGAAATCTGCAGACCAACAAACCCGGAATGCAAAAAATGCCCAATAAATAGCATATGCTATTACTATAAGGCAAAGCCTCCAACATAATTTAAATACAAAAACTATTGCCAAAAACATTCCTATCTATTATTTTGACTTGTCAACAGAAGTAACTCAAAACTTAATAAGTCTAAAGCCTATGGCAAAAGTAAATCAAAAAAATAATACAAAAAAGCTCAAACCTGCTCCCGTTCATAAACCATTGCCTGTTGAAAAGCTAAGATGGCAATGTGATCCAAAATCGCTTGGCATAAAAACAACCGACGAGATCAAGCCAGCAAAAGAAATCATAGGACAGGATCGTGCATTGCGCGCACTTCGAGTGGGACTCGAAATTGAACACTACGGATACAACATATTTGTTACAGGACTATCGGGCACAGGTCGCACAACGACAATAAAGCGCCTCTTGCAGGACTTTGAAAAGAAAGAAACCGTCCTTAGAGATCATTGTTACGTGTACAACTTTAAAAACCCTGATTCACCGATTGCAATTACTCTACCTGCTGGAAAAGGTAAAAGATTAAAACAAGACATGGAATACTTAATTCAAGAACTTCTTAAAGATATTCCTGCCATATACGAAAGCCAAAGATACCAGCAAGCTAGAAGAAAAGTTATACAACATTTTCAGGAGCGACAAAAAAGCGTTCTGCAGGATTTCGAACGAAGGGTAAAAGAGCACGGATTTGATTTAGTACAAATCCAGGTCGGCAATACAATGCGACCTGACATAGTACCGGTCGTAAACGGAAACCCAACCCCATTAGATCAAGTAGAATTAATGGTGGAGAAAGGAGAATTTGAAAGAGAAAAATTTAACGAGATGCGAGATACTCTTGTTGAGCTTGAAAAACAAATGTCCACAGTTTTTAAAGAATTAAGAAATATAGAGAAAAGAATTCAGCAATCACTGGAACAACTTGAGGAAGAAGTAGTAATGCCTGTGGTAAATGAAGCAATTGGCATGTTAAAAATTTCATACAACGACCAAAAATTGCATTCATACTTCAATGAAGTTAAAAATTATATAAGGAAAAACCTTAATCGATTTCGTAAACAGCAATCTTTAGTCCCAACTTCTGAAGAGGAAATTGAAGAACCAGAAGAAGATAAATTTATTGAATTTCAAGTAAATGTACTTGTAGATAACTCTGAGATAAAACATGTTCCAATAATTATTGAAACAAATCCAAAATACAAAAATGTTTTTGGTACCATTGAACGAGAAATGGAAAAAGGCGGAGTATGGCGCACCGATTTCACAAAAATCAAGGCTGGATCTTTACTTCGTGCAGACGGTGGTTATCTTGTACTTAACGCACTCGATACATTAATTGAACCAGGCGTGTGGCAAGACCTTAAACGGACACTCCGTACGGGACTGGTTGATATTCAAACATATGAACCACTTTTTGGTATCTCTGCAATAAGTCTAAAACCGGAGCCAATCCCCATTAATGTGAAGGTGATAATGATTGGCGAAACAGAATTATATCATCTACTTTACACCCATGACTCAGATTTTAGGAAAATATTTAAAATACGCTCAGAGTTTGATTTCGAAATGCCAAAAAACAAGGAAGCAATTAAAAAATACATTCGTTTTGTTAAGATGATCTGCGATGATGAAAAATTGCTTCCTTTTGATGCAACTGCTTTAGCACAGATTATTGAATTTGGTGTCAGACTTGCCGGCGATCAAAAGAAAATTTCCACACGCTTTAATATTATCGCCGATATCGTTCGAGAAGCAAACTATTGGGCAAAAAAGCAGGGAAAATTGGCCGTTGACGGTAACGACGTTGAAAATACTATAGAAGAACAAATATTCAGAATAAAGCTTGTCGAAGAAAAAATACAAGAAATGATAAAAGATGGTACTATAATGATTGACACCGAGGGTGCTGTAATAGGACAGGTCAACGGACTATCAATATACCAAGTAGGAGAACATACTTTTGGGAAACCATGCCGAATAACCGCACGTACCTCTCTTGGAAGAAATGGCGTAATTAACATTGAAAGAGAAGCTGAACTCAGTGGGCCCGCACACAATAAAGGTGTTGCCATACTAACCGGTTTCTTCCGTAGCAGATTTGCTCAGAATAAACCTCTGGTAATGGATGCCAGCATTACTTTTGAGCAATCATATTCTGGAATTGATGGTGACAGTGCTTCATCTACAGAAATATATGCCATACTATCGAGCCTCGCAGAAATACCAATCAGACAAGACATTGCAGTAACAGGTTCTGTGAACCAAAAAGGCGAAATACAGCCAATAGGAGGTGTTAACCTAAAAATCGAAGGTTTTTACGACGTTTGTAAAGCGCGAGGATTATCAGGTACACAGGGTGTAATTATACCAGCCCAAAATGTGAAGGATCTTATGTTAAGAGAAGAAATTTATGAGGCTGTTAAAAGAAAAAAATTTCACATCTACGCTATCAAGAATGTAGACGAAGGAATGGAAATACTAACAGGAATAAAGGCTGGTAAACAATTACAGAACTACATGTTTGAACCAAACACTATTAACGACCTTGTAGATAAAAAACTCCAGCACTACGCAGAATGCTGGAGAAAATATGAAGTTAAAATATAAATACAAAAAGATTATAGACTGCCTTTTCCACTGCTCGTTTGTATTACATATTTTTCAGCATACCCATTTTCTCTAATTCCCGTTTAAGCGTGGCAAGAATTTTCCTTGTTAAGTCCTCATTCCGCGGGTTAACATGCTTTGACTCTATCCATACTATCTTCTTCGGCTCCTTCGCTTTATTAAATAATACTTCAGTATTGTGTCTCGGAATCTGTTCGTCATTACTACCACTTACCATTAGCAGAGGTTTTGGAGCTATTCTATCTATATATCTTAGAGGCTCCAATGGATTCAAAAATAACCCACCGATAAACCCAAGAAACCTGGCTAGATATTTCGACTTGTACCTTGCTACATTATGTTCAATTAGCGTAGACAATTCTCCACCACCATATACTATAACCGCTGCATCTGCTCTATTATCATTAGCCATTATTACAGGCACAAAAGGAGCTCCAAAACTGTAACCAATAACCATTAGCCTATTCGTATCGACGTCCCCACGTTTATAAAGATAATCAATTGCCAGCATTGCAGATGGTATCATATCGAAAATTGCACTGCGAACCGCAGGCAAATCCCTGATAATTGTAAGCAAGTCGTAAGATTCTCTTGGTTCATAAGGATAGTCAAGAGCAATTATAATCACATTATCTATATCAAATGCATAATTAATTGCATACTTGCCTGTAGCCTTTCCACCTAATAAAATAGCAGCTGGATATTTTTCGGAAACCTTTCTTGGTATTAGTAAGCCTGCTTCAACTTTAAAACCTTCAGAATTTTTCAGAGTAAGCCAGATCTTGTTCGAAGCACTATCGTACTTTTCCGTTACCTGGTCCAATTTCCCCCTTCTGGATTGAAAATAATCTGTATAGTCTTTGAAAGAAAAATAAACAACTATCAACGAGAGGGTTAAAAAAAAGAAAATAGTAATAATGACAAGCAGTTTACATATGCGCCTTACTTTTTCCACACAGTACCTGCCTCTTAACTCAGTCGAATACCGATAAATCTAAATCTTCTATTTTTATTATATCCATAGACGTAATTGTCTTCTCATCGAGTTCAAATGCTGAAGCGTATTGAGATAAAAGTTTCTTTTCTGCTTCAGCTATTTCCTTGTCTATATGTGCAAGGTTATATAAAATTTTATACAGAATTTCTTTTTGCTTACTATCCAATCTGGCAGAAATAACTTTAATGCACATATCGAGAGAATGCGTATTGTAAAAGCCAAATGCCTTTAAAAAAGACATTTCATCCGCTTTCAGAAGCGCTCTAAGTTTATCGAGTTCGTCTTCCTTAAACTCGCCGTCTATGCCAACTAAAGTTATTGCAGCAAGGCAAAGAGCCATCACTGGCGAAAAGCCAACATCTTTACTTGAATCAAAAACCTTATCCACCTATTTCCTCTTTTTTATAATTACCTTACAATTTAAATTAAAAGATACATTATTTATAGATACATTGCAAATAAAAAGTTAAGTGGAAAGCTTGTAGAAAAAGGAAAAGGGCTACTGATATAAATATTTCAAATCAGCAGCCCTTTCGTACCAAAATCAAAATCATTTACTCATACTCGTTTACATCAAATGGTATCCTAGAGCTTTCCCACCAGTTAGCCACTTTTCGCGGACCAGGTATAACAAACCCTGGATAGGACGGAGGATACAAGTAGTCAGGATTTTCTCCCTCGTCACTCAACCTTGGATCATATCTGTAGCTTTTATAAAATCCAGATTTCAAATCATTGTTATCAAAAGTCCCTACGACTCCTCTTGTATATTGAGTTATGGAACCTATCAGGTTAATTCTACCTTCCTCAGGCCTATTCTGATAATTTTCTGCTGTAAAGGATCCTGTTCTAGCAAAAATACAAGCATGAATATCAATATTGCCATGGTAATCTTTGGAGATCATAACATCCTTATTTGCAACAAGTCCAAGTATATCCTTTGTTTGATTAACCGGATCACTTTTATCCTTTCGGGGGTCTGGTGGATTTTCATACCTGATATTTCCCTCAATCTTTATGTTCTCCTCGGTCCCAATTGAAAGCATCCCATCGAGCACACCTTTAACATGCACAGTTTTTTGCGAGTATATTACTTTTCCCACATCATCTGATAATTGAATGCGATCAACTATAGGACCCGCAAAAGATCCTTTTCTTACAGTTGCAAAACCATTATTATTCCCCGTTGCACCTGGATCAAGCTCAACAAATAATTCCATATTCCTTGTGCTGTCAACATTTACCGCATTGTTTTTGACTTCACTCATATCATTTGGGAAAGGTTTTTCAGGTACACCCTCTTCATAACCCTCCATAAAAATTGCTTTGTTATCAGTTTTCTTCCACTTGGAGGAAATTGCAGGATCAAACTTTCCACTTACAGTTACCTTATTCATAAAGACCGGACTTCCACTTATATGAATATTTCCATTTGTATGCACCTTTCCCCATAGAGTATCCCCAGTTATAAAGAAAATGTTACCTTCTATTACACTCAACCAACCATATGTCGAAAACTTTTTTTCGTATGTGCACTTGAACCATATTTCTACCGTATCATTTAGAACCACTGGTGAATTATTTAGTTTAGCAGATGTAGTGCATGCACTCACACTTCGCAACCTCAGGTAGGATTCCTTTCCAGGAATTGAATCCATCCTTACATAAAACTTAATCCCTTTGAAGGGACCGCTGTTGTAGGTTGTGTTAATCAATACAGGATTGCTACGATAGCAATAGGGATTACTCGCAAGTTTAGCCAACCCCATATTTACACCGGCGTTTGCAGCATTCCGTGATAAGCTACTTTGATGATATCCTACAACATGAAATATTGAGTTGCTCGAAATTGACAACAACCGCAAATTTATATATGAAAAAACCAGTGCAAAACCTATTACTAATACTATTGAAGCTTTCCCGCCCATGGTTATCCTCCAATTTCATCTGTTTAAGTTTTGTGAAGCCAACCTTGTTTGTTTCCACAAGGTTGTTGAATAATATTTTGTTCCATCACCTGTTACACCGGCTGGACTTGGACTCTGAACTTCCATGGTTATCTCAACCAATCTAATGCTTCTCAATATAACCGTATCAAGTATAGGTGTTTCTAAAAGATCACCCTGAGCATTGAAATACCTGAGAGTAAACTGAGTTACAATACCAACTCGCTCCAGTTCCCCACCCTCTTGCTGTCTATAAAGAAATCTGTCTCTTGGATTTTCTGTTTGAAGTAATTCATCTGTTGAACCGGAAAAATATTTAACAGTTGTAATCGGTGTATTAGGTTCGGGTCGAAGTGCAAGTCTAAAAGCTATGCAGGTATCCCAGGCTTCAACTATGGATTCCTGAGCTACTTTTACACCGCATCCCATATTACGAAATTCACTTTCAACTATTTGTGCATTTGATATTAATCTTTGCTGAATTATATAATCACTGTTATATTGTGCCCAAGTATCCCTGATCATGAAATTGGCATTTAAAATGATTAAAATAATAAATCCACCTAAAATTGAAGAAAAAATTATGTCTGTAAGAGCATTCATAATTGACTCCAATTAAATTGGATTAAACTTAAAATAAGCATACAATGTAGACATCCTTACCGTATCAAAAGATGTCGCTTCCTCAGGACTAATTGAAGGATAAGAACGCCAGGCTTTAATATCCATCCTTTTTAAGAAGGTCTGACTATTTGAAATCTGGTTAATATTGTCAGGGTTAACATAGTAAACATCAAAATGAACTTTATAGATTTCATTTGGTCGTTCTGGATCGCCAATCTTGTAATCAATCGTAGCACCATTAAAATCATCGAAATCATTAAATTCCTCATATGAAGTCTCGCCTTCTGGTCCTAATTTGCCAACTGGTGTTAATGTTGACGGCGATGATAGAACAACGTTCTGCGGCAATTCCTTGGTAACTGAGTCAAAGGCTGTGTTCTGTGCAAACTCAATAAAAGATGTAATTACCGTTGTAGCGGTCAGCCCTGCACTGGATTGAGATAGCGTAACACCTGTTTGCCCCATCGATGAATAAAACCTTAACGTTACAAAAGATAAAAGGGAAAGAGCTGCAATCGTTAACATCGTTTGACCTGTATTCATAAAAACCTCCGATTACCCAATTAATTTTTTCATTTTTGTTTTTAAAATTTTCGCATTTTTAACCATTTCTAACATAATTTAGCTCAACTGGTATGCCATATAGGAGCAAATTGTGTTTTATTCAATTTTATTTTGTTTTCTAGAACTTTACAGCTCAACGAGAAAACTTCGAAATAAAATTTTGTAACTTTTACAATCCTGAGGGAAAAAATTGGAATATTGATGTCTGAAGAATGAAAAAAATATACACAGCATCATTAGGAAAATTCCTATAATAAGAGAAAACTGCTGGTATCTAAGAATTATCCTACAATTAAGGGAGAAGCGTGTTATAGTTTATGGTATTATTAGAGGAAGCAGATTAAGATTGGAACCTCTGTTTTGCATTCAGCAAATACTAATTAAATAGAAACTATCTGGAAAATTAATTATTTGCTTTCTATCACAATAAAAGCAACAACTATTTTTTTCGTGTGCGATATTGAAAGATGGACGTAATATTCTTCTAAGGCTCTTTTCACATCGCCACACAATATAATATGAGGAGCGCCAGATTGATCGTTAACAACTTCGACATCTTTCCAGCGAAACGCACCACTCCATCCTGTACGCATAGCTTTTGCCACGGCTTCTTTAGCAGCAAAACGCGCAGCAAAGTGTATGTAAGGTTCGCTTCTTGTTCGACAGTATGTAATTTCCATATCGCTAAAAATTTTTCTTAAAAAATACTCACCCTGTCTCTCCATAATATTTCTGATTCTATCCACTTCAACCACATCCACGCCAATGCCTTTAATATTTCCCATGCTTAAGCCATCCTATTCTCTGCTTTTATAATATCAATTATTTGCCTTATATCGTCTATTTCGTAATCTGCATTCGAATTTTCTGTTTTAAAAGTGTTACCATACTTTGCAAAAACAGTCTTCATACCAACCTTTGCTGCACCAACCACATCACGCTCAGCCCAATCTCCAACCATTAATGCTTCTTGGGGTTTTACACATAATAAGTCCAGAATTTTTCGGAATGGCTCAGGATCAGGTTTATACTTGCCTGTATCATCAAATGTAACTACAGCATCGAAGATGTGATGCAAGTTCAGATAGCACAATCTTAGCCATGCTTCTCTGGCCGGAGCATCAGAAACAACGCCAAGTTTTAGATGCATCTTTGACAAGGCAATCAAAGTCATTGCTACATGCGGATATAATACCAGGGCTGCTTCTCTTGCCCTTCTATATGCTATTACTCCTGCTGAAAGTATCTTGTAATCAACTTTACTGAATTCTCTATAAAGTAATTCATCAAACACATTCTGGAACTCAATTCCTCTTTCTTTATATATTTGCTCAATTCGTTCGCGTATTTCTTCTGCCGAAAGATTCAAGCCCGCGTCTCGCATAGCATCAATGGCTGCATCTATTGCCTGTCTCTTCATCTGCATAAAATCTACAAGAGTATTATCCAGATCGAACACCACAGCTTTTATCATATGACATTATCCTTGCCGTAACAATGATTCAACTGCCAGCTCATATCCTAAAGAACCGAATCCTGCAATTATTCCGCGACACACTGGAGCAGTTACCGATTTATGTCTGAATTCTTCTCGCGAATAAATATTACTCAAATGTAGCTCAATTACCGGTACTTTAAGAGCTGCAATAGCATCTCGTATAGCATATGAGTAATGAGTAAATGCCCCAGGATTAATAATCACCCCATCAAACTTACCATCGAGAGCTTCATGAAGTGCATCAATGATTGCCCCTTCATGGTTAGATTGAAAAAATTCAAATTCTTCCTTTGGATATTTTGCCCTCAGTTGTTTTTCGATATCAGATAAACTCTCATTCCCGTATATTTGCTGTTCACGTTTTCCAAGAATATCAAGATTTGGTCCGTTAATAATCATTATACGCATGTTTTTTTCCTCCGTTCTAATAATAAATTCCCCACTATTTTAATTAAATTATCACAACTAACCTCCTGCTATTTTTATTAGTTCCTCTTCTATAAAAGCTCTTACTGCAGGCTTTAGATACACTTCATTTATTCCTACTTCAGCCAGGGCTCGAGCTAAAACAGAAGCTCTTCTTGCAGGATGAAGTCGCTTATTAATAACCACCATACGCCTTTCCTTAAGAACGCAATAACCTCCTTCAAAATCACCCTTCTCATATCTTACTGATATATTACTTCTATGTGCTAATTCCTCAAGTTCTTCAATTATTTGTTCGTATTTCATCGAAAAATATTATGATGTTGAATTAAATTCTATTTTCTTCCTGTCCCACCAATCACTTACCATTCTTCCAGTCCATACTGTTAATACAAAAAAAACAATTCCTGCCAAAATATCAATAACATAATGATAACGCAAATAAACCGTTGAAATAATTAAAAGAACACCAAGTATTGTTAATAGCAAACGCGTTTTTAATTTATATTTACGTGCCATATACATAACCACAATAGTAAGTTGCGTATGTCCACTAGGAAAAACATCTCTTTGAACAATTTCAATTGCATTAGGCATATTAAATGAAATTGACTCACCCGCATTTATAAAATCTCTAATCCATCTTGTAAAAAAAACTCCAGGTAGTTCATCATTTATAAGATAGAAATTATGTAATGTAAACCTGGGACCTACAGCTGGCAAAATAAAATAACCCATGTAAGATAAATAGAAACCATAGACAACAATAAAAGCTGATTTATCAAATTCTTCTATAGGATACCTGCGATATATTTCAATACCTAATATTATAAAAAGGAAATAATAAGAAAAGTATGCTATCTGCAATATTTCTGTTAATAATGGATGCGCAAACTTTTCAAGCCATTCAGTCGGGTTAACGCCAAACATCCACTTATCTACAGCTATAAGAAAATAGTCATAATCAACAGGGTTAATTGGACGAACCATTAAGTAAATTTCTTTAAATACAAAAATGATTATAAGATAGCTGTAGAAACGATGAAGAATTATATATAATCGATTCTTTGTCGTTTCTGCTATATAGGCAAGGAACACTATAAAAAATATGACTGATAAATTGATAACTATTATTTCAATCCATTCTCTTACCTTGCCCCAAAAAATTATATTCAAACAAATCAAAAAGGTCAAAAAAACTATCGAAATGAAATCTACCGGTGCCAGATGTGCTGCAAGCCTTTTTATGCTCATAAATTCCTTATTACCAGTTTAAGATAACTCTTTTTCAGTTTCGAACGATTTTAAACTTTCTACAAGTTCCACAAATTCCATCGGCGAAAGTTCTTCTGGTCTTTTCTCAAAACTAAAATTTATGGAACTCAGCTGTTCTACTCCATATCCCATAGCTCTCAATCCATTCCACAATGTCTTTCTCCTTTTGCCGAATGTCGATCGAACGACTTTTCTAAACAATGCTTTATCGCACTGCGGTAATTGTTTCTTGAAAACCATTCTTACAAAAGCAGAGTCCACTCTTGGTTTAGGGAAAAAACAATTCTTTGATACTTTGAAAACCAGTTCACAATCAGAATAAAACTGCGAGAAGACTGAAAGAATTCCATACTCTTTGCTTCTTGGTTTTGCAATCAGCCTCTTAGCAACTTCATATTGCATCATAATATGAGCATCTTCTAAAACATAATATGCATCGAACATCCAAAAAAGGATCTCACTCGTTAAATAGTAAGGAATATTCCCTACAATTCTGAGACTTTTTGCATGTTCCTTTGACAGTTCAACCAGATTTACATTTAGAACATCGTCATTTATTAGAATAGCATTGTAACCAAAATAGTCTTTCAGAAAATTGACAATATTTTTATCAATTTCAATGCCAATTAGCTTTATTTTTTTGTCCAATAGATACTTAGTCAAAGCACCTTGCCCAGGGCCGATCTCAACAACTACATCACCATCCTGTACATTAAGTTGTTTTACAATATTTCGTAAAATATTCTCATCCTTTAAAAAATGCTGTCCCAATGATTTTCTTGGAGTTAACACAGGCTCATTCTCAATTAGTAATTGTCGTGTTAATATAATCAATAGTGGCAGGAAGTTCAAACGAAGCATTTAAGGAGGTGGGCCCTGTAGGACTCGAACCTACGACCCGCAGATTATGAGTCTGCTGCTCTAACCAACTGAGCTAAGGGCCCTTTTAGTAACAAAATTAATCAAAAAGGCTGCCAAAATCAATATTATTCCAATTTCGCTTTTACAAGCTTAAATTTTTCTCTTACCTGAGTATTATTAGGTTCATTTATCAGAATTTTTTCATAACATTTTAAAGCAGGCAAAAAGCACGATTTCGATTCGAAGAGTTCGCCTAGCAGATTTAACAATCCTACATCAAATGGTTCTACCTCCAGCATCTCCTTTAAATCATCAATTGCTAAATCGATAAGATTTGCCTTCACATAATTTTCAATAATTCTAAGCCTAAAGTTCTTCGCCGCAATTCTACTACTAACATTTCTCAGTGAGTCCATATACTTTAGAGCAAGATCGAGACTATTAACAACATCATCCGATGGTCCAAGTATTTTAGCTTTCCCAAGAAAATTTCTTGCTCCCACAGTATCTCCCATCTGCAGTGAATATAGAGAAGCACTTATTAACGCAGGATAGAACTGGGGCTCATTCACGAGAGCCTGCTCAATCATTTTCATTGCCTGAATTCTAAAACCAATATCCCAGTACTTCCTAGCTACATTACTAAGGAGCATTGCTTTTTCCAAGTCGCTATTTGCTTTTAAAGCCTTCTCCAACCAATAAATAATTTCCTTGTGAAACCAAGCTTTTCTCACAAACAAACCACCTTGTTGGAAAAACTCTAGCTTATCCAGAGCACATTTTGCCGAATCGATCCTGCCCATAAATTCATAGGCAACAGCTTGATTCAAGTATACAAACGCCGAACTTACACCTTTAGATCTAAGTTCCGCAAATAGCCTTTTTGCCTCTGCAGGATTAGTTTCAAGAGTTCGTAATGCACAATTGTAAATTATATCTAGACTATCTCTTCCTGTTAAAAGTTCAGAAAACTTACTTCGCTTTTGTTTGACCTCATAAATTTGCACACTACCTATAGTATGCTTTAATTCAAAGTCGAACTTTTTCGAATTTGCAAGAATAGGCTCACATTCGTTTAATGCATATAACCACCTTGTAGCAACCAAATATTTTACATCGTAATCGCGCAATTGGTAATCAACCGACTCCCATGACGACAAAGGGCTACCAAATATAACTTTCTTACCATTAAGCCAAAAATATAGCTCCTTCCAGTAAGAATAGACCGTAGCGTTGGAATCAGAATTTTCTGCTATCCATCTCGCCACCAAGTGTAAGGGCTTAACAAATAATTCCGGATAACTATCTGCCTTTCTAAATTTTTCATATAGAGCTGTCGGATCTTTAGCATATTGATAGCTTAAATAAATAAAATTCTGCATCCAGATTACATTGGGAAAAATCAGGCTCAGTATCACAACACTAATTATAAGCTTCCTTGTGACATTCCCTATTTTAAATCTAAGCCACTTTTCGATTTCAAAAATTCCGACAATAAAAAAATATAAAGCCAAAATCATAATCGGAAAAAGAAAACGCACACTGATAACTGGATAGAATAATACTGGAAATAAATAACAGACTAAAAATAAGACATATAAATAGATCAATTTTGTCTTTTTTGTTTTCTTAATCTCTTGTTTTACTCCAATTGCTATTATTGCCAAAGATAAAATTACTACGATATATTTTAGAACTGGCAACACCGATACTAGAAACCACACAAGTGGATCTTTTGAAAAAACATATACACTCATACCCCATTGGAAATCGGGTAGAAATATTGTTCTCCCTAAATATTTAAGATAAGCAATTGAATTTACCAGAAATCTCTTCAAAAATTCTCCCAGCATTGATGTTTCGCTAACGGTGTAAATATGTGAAAAATACAAAATTGAATTTCTAAAAAGGGCTCCTTCTGCTTTTGCAATTACAAGTTCGTTTCGAATAAACCAGGGCAAATAAAAAACCATTGTTACACCAAAAATCATCAAGGCTTTCCAATATTTCTTTAATACCAAAAATAATAAGCTGGATGAAATTACCAAAGCAAGTCCTATTTCCCTTAACAATACTGCACTTGCTACCAGCAGGGCAAAAAGATAATCAGGCCTTGAAATATGTTGATTCTTGACTACAGTTCCTGAATAATAGAAAATCAAAATCACACACAACGCAAATGGTATGTCGGACAACACCTGAGTTGAATACATAAACATCAATGGATTAATTGCCAGAATTATGGTACCAAGGAGAGCAAAATTTTTTGACACTCTATTTTTAAGCCATATATAGAAGAACAATAGTAACAAACATCCAAAAATCAATGTAGCAAACTTCGCCGCTATAACATTATTTGGAAAAATCATAGCAACAGGTGCAAGTATTACCGAATACAAAGGGGCATGCACAACATATCTCGTTGGCTCAGGAGTAGATGAATCCTTAAAACCTTCAAATTTAGCCAAAGAATTTGCCCATATCAGATATCGCGCACAATCTGGGGAATACATCATTATTTCATTAATAGATAAAGTACCAAGCAAGAAAAAAATAATACAAACAAGCAATATGCCGGTATTTGATTTCATCTTTCACTTGTCCCTTTTAATTTGAGTTTGATGTTCAACAATTCAGGTCTAGAACTCGTTCTTATTGGAGGACCCCATGTTCCAATTCCACAGGATACATAAATGTGCGTATTGCCCTTCCTTTTATAGCCCCAGCTGACCTCATAAATCATTGAGGCAATTAAATTAAACGGCCACAATTGTCCATAATGAGTATGACCAAATAAAGCCAGGTCGATATCATTTTCAGCGACCTCACTCAAATTTAATGGTTGATGATCAAGTAATATTTTCGGCAACGTCAGATCAGTCACATTTATCAGTTCTTTAATGGATTTCCTTCTTTTTCCCTCAAATCTCTGAATAGTAATATCGTCCCTTCCTAATATAACAAAACTATTTGCCACTTTAACAGTTTCATCTCTAAGCATATTTACGCCATGTTCTTCCAAATATTTACATGCTTTGTCGACTCCACCAAAGAATTCATGGTTACCTGTAACTCCATAAACTCCATATTTGGAACTTATCAGACGCAAAGTCTCTCCAAGATTCTGCTCAATCACAGGCTGAATATCTTCATCAACAATATCGCCAACCAACAAAACAATATCAGGATTAAGTGAATTTACCATCTTAACAATTCTAAGAAAATGATCATTGCAAACTAAGGTGCCTAAATGCAAATCTGATAATGCTACAATGTTTAACTCTGAGATTGATGCTTTCTTTTCGATTTCTAATTCAAGATTAACAACTCTCGGGGAAATAGCATTCAGTCGCCCCATAATGATTACAATTAACACCAGTAAAAAACCAGGCAGAAATACACACCTGGCTAATAAATTTGGATCACTAAAAAGCATTTGAGGGGAAAAATGAAAAAGATGGTTTAAGAATTTCAGTACATCAACAACAAGAAGAAATAGAAAAACATAAACTATAACAGCTAACCAGAGAGAGCCTATCCATATAAATGAACTTACCAGCCATGAAACAAGATACTTCTCCAATAGCCTCGCTAGCAAATAAGAACTGGCTAAAAACCAAAAAAGAATTATGAATAATATTCTAAAACTGGACGAAGGTGGAACAATCTTTAAGGTACGGATATATACGTAGAAATTTATGGATCCGTAAACAACCAGAACTATAGAAAAAAATATTATAAAAGATATTGTTTTACTCATTCAACTAAATTATTGTAATCATTTACCAATTATAGTACAATGATATTAAAGAATAGAACAAATGATGGATAAATTCAAGAATAAAAAATTTATTCGTGTTGATTATTTAATAGTTATTTTATAGACTTAGAGAAAAAATCTATATTCTTATGGGAAAGGGCTTTATATGGACAGTTTTATAGAAAATGCTTTAAAAGAAGCTAAATTAAGTCTTCAAGAAAATGGTATCCCAATTGGAGCAGTCCTTGTACAAAACGAAAAAATAATTGGCCGAGGACACAATAGATATATGCAAACCAACGACCCATTTGCACATGCTATAATTGAATGTATAAGAAGCTCAGGCATCAAAGACTCTTACTCAGATACGATACTTTATTGCACTCATATGCCATGTTATATGTGTGCAGGTGCAATTATACAATTTGGTATCGAACATGTAATAATAGGTGAAACAACAAATTATAAAGGGGATGTTGATTTTCTTAAGGATCATTGGATTTCTTTTGAAGATCTGAATCTTAGTGAATGCAAAAGCCTAATGGCTGAATTTATGGAAAAACATCCAAATCTTAAAAAGGATAATTACGGATTTTTCTAATTCAAACAGAGGCAACCCTATTTCTACCCTGGTGTTGAGCGTTATAAAGTGCCTCTTTAACAGTCAACAGTAACTCTTTATCGGATTTCGCATGTTGAGGGAATTCTACTACCCCAATACTAACAGTAGTCCGAATTTTCATTTTTGTAAACTCAGAATTCTCGATTCCCTTTCTTATTCTTTCTCCAAATTCCAATCCGTCTTCAAAAGAACAATCTTCTTTTAGAAATATTATTTCGTCAAAGCCGTACCGAGCTATGGCATCAGTTGCTTCGAGCTCCGATTTAACAAATTCTCCTATTTCTTTAAGTATTAATTTCGAGAGTTCATAACCATATGTTCCGGCAATTTGTTTATAATTATCAATATCAAGAATAAACAATGACAGTGGTCTATGTTCTTTCTCAGATCTTAAAATATAAACACCGAGTTTCTCAAGAAAGGGAGCATATTTTACTAATCCAGTCTCTGGATCAATTGGATCAAGGCGAAGATTTTTTTCATATAAATATGCCTTATTAAGGGCTATACTAGCCAAATCAGCAAAACTCTGCAAAACTTTTATATCGTGCACACTGAAAGCATTCGGTTCAACAGAATCGACATAAATATATCCTAAAGTTCTAAATTCGGCAGATATTTGAGTACATACTGCGGAACGAAAATCATGCTCCAATCTTATTTCATCTGCAATTTCACGTTCTATTTGAGCATCAGATACACATATTGATTTTCCTACAGAAAGAAGTTTTGCTATGGCTCCTGCACCGATTGCTCTTTTATATTCCTTAACAAACTGGTATGATAAATTATGGCTATGTATCACATGCAAATATTCTGTACCTGGGTCAATAATAACCACTGCGCAAGTTTGGCATTTATATATTCTTACAATCCTATCAACAATTAATGAAAGAACTTTTTCCGATTGATGTGTTGATTTGAGAATACCAAGTACTTCAGCAAAAAATTGCATACACTCTTCAGCTTTCAAAACAGTCATATAATACCTCCTTTCGGAATATATATTTATTAGCCATCTACTCTCGAGACCGGCAAAAATTATAGTAACCTTATAAACTATTTCCAGTCATAGAGTTGATATTATTTGGCAATGGATCCTGTTGTTTCACTGTAATCTTGCTATCTTGGTAAACGGTCGAATAAGGAGGAACACTTTTCGTAAGCCATACATTCCCACCTATAACGCTATGATGCCCAACAACTGTTTCCCCTCCTAATATAACCGCCTGTGCATATATTACAACATTATCTTCTATAGTCGGATGCCTTTTCGATTTAGCCATCTTTTTATCGACACTTAGGGCACCAAGTGTAACACCTTGATAGATTTTAACATTGTTGCCAATAATTGTTGATTCACCTATTACTATTCCAGTCCCATGGTCAATGGCGAATGATTCTCCGATTTGAGCGCCAGGATGAATATCAATTCCAGTAATCTGGTGGGCGTACTCTGTTAAAAGTCTGGGAAAAATGGGAACCTTCATTTGGTAAAATTCATGAGCAATACGATAGATTGCTATCGCAATAAATCCCGGATATGCTAGTATCACTTCATCCACACTCTCAGCAGCTGGATCTCCACTATTGATTGCTTCTGCATCGAGCCATAATTTATCATAAACCTGAGGTAGTTTTTGCATAAACTTGCTGACAATTTCATCCGGAACTAACTCAGTAACACCTATAAGATTTGAAAGGATTGCCTTTAGATCACGTTCAATTAAAACAAGATTGGATGCAATCTCCTCAATTCGTTCCAGTTTCACTCTTGAAAAATGTGGAAACAAGATAGATAGCAAATTCTCAACAAAATCCTGAGATGCTTTTTTCAGTTGGATTCCAAGCAAATGGTCAACATGACGAACTTTGATTTTCTTTGCAAAATCAATATGTAAGGGATCTTGATTCATAAAATTACCTACTATTATTTAATAATTTACAACCTATATTATATTTGAAAATTATCAGTGCTCTAACTAAACTTAATACCTTTGGTTAACTAATTCAAGCTATTTAAGAACAGAAATCAATTTATTATAAAGAGTGACAGGAAAAAATACCACTTATTTAGTAATTTTAATACGCCATGCTGTCAATCTTGGATAAAAAAGATTATTTTTAGATTAGTCGTCAAGTATATTGGATTTTACGATATGTATCGCTGGTTTGCTTCACTATTTTATATTGGCTTCGCATCAATTATTTCACAAATATTGCTTCTGCGTGAATTTTTAGTGCTAATTCACGGAAACGAGCTAAGCATTGGCATCATTTACGCAAATTGGCTGATCTGGATTGGAATTGGCAGTATCATTGGAAATAAATTTATCCGGAATATGTATAAATCTTATAACATTTTCCAAATTTTTCTTATTACAGCACCGGTTTTAGTTATATGTCAGATTGTTTTAGTAAGATTTACACGTGTCTTTATAAACGTAAACCCTGGCGAATATATATCAATGTTGGATCTTATGTTAACTTCCTTCTTGATTTTATGCCCGGGATGTATTTTGTGGGGGGTCTTATTTACACTTGGCGCAAAAGCCATGAGCAATAAGAAAGAGACATTATGGTACGGAGTAAACATGGCATACATCTTCGAAGTTCTGGGCAGTACATTAGGAGGAATATTATTTTCTTTTTGTATGGCATCAAATCTTAACAACCTTCAAATAGTGGCGTTACTCGGACTTTTATCTTTAAACCTTTTTACATGGCACAAAAGTCACAGGAAAAAATTAAATATCATTATTTTACTGCTTTCCAGCTTTCTTTACTTAAAATCTTTACCCTGTTTGACAAATTTCGAACACTTCCTTGAATCCAGACGTTGGGCTTACATAAACGAAAAATTAGAATTTATTTCCGCAATCAATACCAAGTATCAAAACCTTTCATTGCTCAAACTCGGGAATCAACTAATAATCTATTCGGATGGTAAACCGTCTTATAATTTAGCCAACACTTATGATGCAGAGCTGTTTACACACCCAATAATGATTCAGAGGCCGAAAGCTAAAAACATTTTAATTATTGGTGGTGGATTCAATGGCATAATCAAAGAAGTTCTAAAATACCCTGTCAGCTCAGTAGATTATATTGAAATAGATCCTGATTTGCTCAAGTATGCTCTTCAATTTCTGGATGAAACTAATCGACAGGCGCTAAACGAGCCCAGGGTAAAAATGAATTTAACAGACGCACGATTGTATCTAAGTAAGCTGAAGAAAAAGTATGATGTTATATTAATAAATATAGGTGAGCCTTCCACAGCCAGCATTAACCGCTATTACACAGTTGATTTTTACAAGCAGTGTGCGCAGTGTTTGGAACCAGATGGAATTTGTGCTTTTACATTCACTTCATCAACGGAATATATTGCCAACGAACTTAAGGATTTCAATACCTCCATCTATAAATCATTTAAACTTGTATTCAATAATACGCTAATCATTCCTGGTGTGCATGCAATCTTAATCGGGACAAATAGTAAGCAAAATCTAATCACCCAATCAGACTCGCTTGCTCAATTCTTCAAAAATCTAAATATCAGCACAGAATATTTTAACGAATATATGCTAGCAGACCTTCTGCAACCAAAACGTGTTCAATATGTAACTAGCGTTCTTGATAATACAAAAGGATATAAACTAAACACAGATAACGACCCTGTCACATATTATTTTGATCTCCTTCTCTGGCATAAATTACAACTGGGAAGTAATAATCTATTTACCATCTTGGATAGGAAAAATTTACTTTTATCTGGTTTGGTTTTGAGTTTTTTAACATTCCTCTTCCTTCTAATAACTTACTCAAGAAAAAAAGTTCATCAGTTATTCCCACAAATTATTATGGCATACACAGGGTTATCTGGTATGGCGCTCAACTTACTGCTAATCCTAAATTTTCAGACCACTTTCGGTTCCATCTACGAAATGGTTGGCGCAGTGATATCCGCTAACATGATTGGAATGGCTTTTGGAACATTGCTTTCTGTACTGCTTATGAAAAAATTGAGTCCGAAAATTCTATTATTCACCGGATTGTTAATGTATGGAATATTCATAATTTTTATTCCAGAGTTACTCAAAATATTGACAGTCGCTCAAAAAATAGCAATGACATTTTCAGCGGTAATAGTTCTTGGCATGTTTATTGGGACTCTATTCGGACTTCTAAACAGACTGTACCTTACAAACTCTATGAAAGTAGGTAACATTTACGCATTTGACGTTGTTGGTTCATCTGTTGGAGCTTTAATTGCCTGTTCAATTCTTTTACCAGTTCTTGGTGCCAGCTACACTTCGATATTTCTATTTATTCTTTTTGCACCTTCAATAATAGCCGGGTTTATAATAAAGAATATAAAATAGAAAATTCGCTATAATACTTAATTCATTCAATCAATTTCAAAATTTTACTATCCACTTTCGGTAAAGTAGGATCTTTCAGACAGGCATTTTTATAAGCTAATAGAAACGCTCGTCCGCCTCCTAGAATGGTTTGCGTCAATTCTACCCTTCCAAGAAGTCTGTCAATTTCGTAAGCCATACGAAGACCAGCCGTGGAGCCATAATTACCCTCAAATGAACCGGAAAGGTTTGCACTCATTAGCAACTCCATCGCCCTATGTTCAGTAATATTGGTCGAATATAATTCCAGAAGTGCTCCATTCAATACACGAATTGCATTAGCTGTTTGTTCAAACCACAGAAACGATGGCCTTTCAGTCCCAATATGAATTTGCATTGATAGATAATATGCAATACCTTCATTTTGCACAATTTCCAATAGACTTTCAGCATAATTTTTCGGCTTTACAGATAGAGGCAAGCTTTTTTGAACAACCGAATAGACCGAGTGGAAGCATTCGTGGGCTGTTACACTTAACACCTCAATGAATTGGGCATCTAAATCAGTCGTCACTTCAGCAACTCTTGCAAGATTGACCACTATTACAGGTTCACCTCTTTCTTCATCAACAAAAACAGGTGTGTCATATTTCCAAATTACATGTCTTACAAATGCCGTAGCTTTCTCATTTCCGATAACCACAAAATATACCGAAAACCTTGTTGAGAATTTCGCTTGTTCAGGGAAAAAGGCCGCCAGAGTTGCCACTATTTTTTTGTCAATTTTGCGTTTTTTTAATTCATCTAGTAATTTTCTTAACTGAGCAATATTTTTTCTTGCTAGTGAGAATCCATAAACGTCGCTCTCAAAACCTTCGTATGCTCTAGCTAACTCGAGCTGTCTGCAAAAATCATCTTTAGACTTTTCAACACGTGCGAGTAATTCACTGGTAGCTGCGACAAGCCTATTCCCACGAAGTTCAGATACCCTTTTTGAGTCGTTAGTCTTATACTCAAAGAAATCAAGAACCTCGTCTGCAGAACTGTAATCTATCCCAAGTGAAAAATCGAAATTCGAACTAGCATTTACAGATGGCAATGACACAAGGTATGCAACAGCGATAAAGAGAATTTTTAAAATATGATTTTTATAATTTACCAGTTCCATTCCACCTCCAAAATTACATCAAGATCAATCAATCTTAGTCTGTCATTTTAAATTCTTTACTATCTGGACGTATCTGATCATGCATTCTTCTTATAGCATAATATGCCGATTGGCTTCCACGGGAAAAAGCTCCACGATATATTCTATAGGCTTCACCTTTATCCTGTCGCATATTTAAACCATTTTCATAACAATATGCAAGGGTTAAAGCAGAAAGTAATGAACCCTTGTCTGCCCATTCGCGGACCAAAGCGAGGGCTGTATCTAAACTCATTGTGTGAATTTGTCCCAATACATTTGCAGCTGCAAGTCTAATTCTTGCTTCTACACTTCCATTTAATATTGCATTGCTCCATAGCTCATTGGTTTTATTTGTATCTTTATTAACCCATCGTCCCGTGAAATAATACGAGCCCAATTCGAGCATGGAGGGTATATGACCATTCTTCGCACATTGCTCCAGCAATTCTATGGACTGAGATTCAACCAGCACTTTTAAAAAGCCTGTTAAATTTAGCCCGGCCAAAACATAAAGCGCATCGGGTTCTTTGTTGGATGCTCTTACTTCAAGTTCGCTGATAAACTTTTCTGAGCCTACAAGTCTTGATATTAACATTGGTGCCTTGTAGGAATCTAGATGAAAAGCTCTCAGATAATTAGCACATGCAAGTACAGGATCTCTATGGAAAAAATTTCCAACCTCGTAGCATTGTCCAAGTAAACAAAGGGCTTCTGGAATTCCTGCGTTCGCCGCTTGCTGAAGGAAGGGTGCAATAGAATCCATACTATAATTACCTACCAAATCTTTTTCGCTCTGGGAAGACTGGTTCTTTACAACATTTTTAAACAATTCATCTACTTTACCAGCCAGAGATGAATCGTTAACAGCCAATGAGGTATCATTATCAAAATCAAGAAACAACAAATTGAACACAGTGTCATTTGGGCTGTTGGTAACCTTGCTCGTATCAATTTTCTCTTCAATATCCAATCCGTATTCCTTGATTTTTCTCAATGTATAATTAGCTGGTTCAAATCCCAGCTCAGCAGATTTAGATAGATATTGATAAGCCTTTTTATAGTTTCTTGGAACGACAAAATTTTCGATGTGCATAATTCCCATCATATATAACGCTTCAGGAATGTTGTGAGAAGATGCAAACGAAAAATATTTAAAAGCATCAAAAGGATTCCAATCAACTCCATAGCCATTCAAAAGTAGAATTGCATAATTATATTGCGCCAGTGGTAGTCCTTGCTCGGCAGATTTTTTAATCCAGTATGCAGCTTTTAGGGTGTCCGATGCGAATCCTTTTCCAGTTAGATAGCGCAGTCCAAGTTCATGTTGTGCATTAGCATCTCCTGAATTGGCTTTTTGCAAAACCGCAAATGCCTCAAGAACCTGAAGATCTGCTTGTGAAGGGAATAATAGCGGAACCTTAAAATCCTTATGCTCGCGAAACGCTTGTCCTTTTTTCTTTTCCTGTGCAACCAGGTTTACTACCATTATGGCTGGAAGTATAATAACTAGAATCAGACAATACAGTAAGGTCTTTGAACCGATTCTTTTTAGAGTTGTCAAACTCTTATCTATTATAAAAAAAGTCACGTTAATACTTCATACAAAATTAGCTCTATTGCCTTTCATTAATCGGCACATAATGAGTTTCAGTAGGTCCACTATATATTTGACGGGGTCTGTAAATGCGTGTATCTTTGGAATCATATATTTCTTTAAAATGTGCAATCCAGCCTGGTGTGCGACCTATTGCGAAAATCACTGGATACATATTAACCGGTATTCCAATTGCCCGCATAATTATTCCACTGTAGAAATCAACATTCGGATAGAGTTTACGTTCAATAAAATATGAATCCTTGAGTGCAATTTCTTCCAATTTTTTTGCTATATCGAGCAAATGATCCGATACATTCAAAGCATTCAAGAGTTCATCGCACTTGCGTTTAATTATCTTTGCACGTGGATCGTAGTTTTTATATATCCGATGACCGAAACCCATCAATCTCTTCCCTGATTTCTTATCTTTTATATCGTTTATGAATTTGGAGACGTCATCGCCAGATTTACGGATTTCTTCAAGCATCTCTATGACTGCTTGATTTGCCCCGCCATGCAATGGTCCCCAAAGAGCACACACACCAGCAGCAACACATGCAAAAAGATTTGCCCTTGTGGATGCCACCATTCTAACAGTCGATGTGGAACAATTCTGTTCATGATCCGCATGCAATAGAAAAAGTAAATCAAGCGCACTTACTACTTCAGGCTTTAGTTCATAATCCTGATAAGGTTCTGAAAACATCATGTGCAAGAAATTTGCAGTATACTTGTAAGTGGGCTTGGGATAAATTATCGGAAGCCCTTGTGATTTCCGATATGAGAATGCCGCTATTGTGCGAACTTGTGAAATCAGTCTTGCAGCCTGAATCAGAAAAAGCTCATCAGGATTTAGAAGTTCAGGCAAGAAGCAACCTGCTGCGTTTATCATAGAGGAAAGAATCGCCATAGGATGTGCATGGGGCGGAAACCCTTCAAATTGTACTCTCATATCCTCATGGAGTAACTCATTCTTGGTCAAGAGATTTGAAAAATCTTTCATCTCCTGCTGAGTAGGAAGTTTGCCCCAGATAAGAAGATAAGCAGTTTCTACAAAGGTGGATTTTTCTGCTAGTTCTTCTATAGGTATACCTCTGTACCTTAAAATACCCTTCTCACCATCAATATATGTTATCTTACTAATGCATGACCCAGTATTAGCATAACCTTCATCTAGCGTGATATAACCTGTTTTACTTCGAAGAGTAGAAATATCGATAGCTTTCTCCCCTTCTGTTCCTTCAACTATCGGGAATTCGTACAACTTATTATCCAATTCTAACTTGGCAAGTTTACTCATAAGTTCCTCTATAGTAATTTAGTTATTTGGTAGTTGCGGAATCTTAATTAAGATTGGCTTTGAACTTCGATCTTTGTTAGCAGATTCTCAAGGAATTCCTTGACCTCAATAAGATCCTTTCTTATTTCTTCATCCTGGATTTTCTTTTTTTGTGGAACGCTTAGCAATTCAAGCTGTTCACCTACTTCAGGCTCAGGCTTATAATCTTTTAATATCTGTTTCGCACCTTCGATTGTATACTTCTCATCCCTGAGCAGTTTTTTTATGTGCATTATTAGTTTTATATCTTTGTTCGTATAAATTCGGTTACCCGCTCGATTTTTAGCTGGCTTTAGCTCAGGAAACTCTGTTTCCCAATAGCGCAACACATATTGTTCAAGCCCAGTTATTCTACTAACTTCGCTAATCGAGTAATAAAGCTTTTTTATACCACCGTGTTTCATTAATGCCTCTTTCAATTACAATAGAAAAGTAATAAATGTTACTTATATTTGCAAACCAAACTAATAAATAGCGTTCTAAAAAGTGTGTAAGGTATAATAAAAGAAAGAGGCACTTACCCTCGTAAATTTGTAAAAACAAAAAGGAGGATAAATGCCCATGGAACTAATAACTCAAATAAACGCAGAGAAAATTAAGAAAAATAAAAAAAATAAAGAGTTAATGGAGTTAATAAAAGATAGAGTAAAAAATTTTATCGGACTTACATTAGAGACAATATTAAATATAGAATTTGAAACGAAAAGAGAAGGATTAAAAATAAAGAAAAGTTGGCAACGCAATATTAACAAGTTAGGGTTTAATAGAAAATCTAAAAGTGCGTAGATAACGAGGGGTTAGATTTCATAACTTAATATTTAGGCCGTGGCAATATCAACGATAAATAAAATAAGCAATACTCTA
>Ga0078972_1001688_pt1 | contig 80251 bp, 63 predicted proteins | sample YelNatPaOPGAMG01_FD_67568 | JGI IMG/M metagenome (GOLD analysis project Ga0078972, IMG submission 67568) | Hot spring thermophilic microbial communities from Obsidian Pool, Yellowstone National Park, USA - OP-RAMG-01 (SPADES assembly) (version 2) | ecosystem: Environmental > Aquatic > Thermal...
TGTGTATTCCCCGGATTAAGATCGCCCTGAAAGGGCCCGATATCATAGAGGAGGTAAACGGCCTCCCGTCAATGACGGACATCAATTAAAAATTATTAGCCCTGTAAGGGCGAAATATCATAGGCGAAATATCATTGAAACGCCAGAATAATACCGGAATCTATATAAAAAATTTTGAGATACGTTTGTTTAAAATAATCAGAATGATCAAAACCATGCTCCATTGAAAAATACAAGACATAAATGAAAATTGCCTGAACGGATTATACCATTCGCCCGGAACAAAAGTCTGTGCCAGCCACCAGATCAGAAGAATCAATGCCGCCGCTGGAATAAACCACCTGATATTATATACCCACCAGCCTCCGAGCCTGACATCATTATCCTGTAAATTGATCTCTTTCAATACCTCATTGGCCCCCTGGTTAATTATCATCATCGCAATCAATGCACCTGAAATCATAAGGGCAACCCCCCACACAAAATCCTGGTTCGAAAGGAAATTAAGACTGCGGGCTGAAGGGATTCCAAGTATAAATACAATTATTCCGATAATAGTTAAAGACCTGTTTCTTTTTACCCCTGCATCAACCAGCACCCTTGAAGGCAGCTCCAGCATGGCAATAAGTGATGAAAAACCTGCAAACGTAAGCCCCAGAAAGAATAATATGGATAAAACGCCCCCTCCGAACATCCTGTTAAAAAGCTGCGGCATCCAGATAAAAGTCAGTCCGGTTGAAGCAGGGCCGCTTTCCCTCATTATTTCAAGTATCTGGTTGTCGGCTATACCCATTTCATGCTTAAGAATGGAAAAAACTGTTCCGAATATCATGATGCCTGCAAGGATTGAAACAGTATTGTTCCCTATTCCTGTAATGAATGCATTGCGAACCACACCATGCTCCTGTTTCATATAGGCCGCATAGGTCATGAAAAGTCCCCAGCCCGCCCCGGTATCCCAGGCATTCTGGGTAAGCGCGTCTATCCATGTCTTAAAGTTTCCAAGCTGTTTTAAATCGGGTGTGAAAAGATACGAGAGCCCGGTTCCTGCTCCCGGTAGTGTCAACGCCCGTATTACACAGATAACAACTATAATTAACAGGGACGGTATGAGTATTTTGTTCACCATCTCAATAGACTTAACTCCTTTCCAGATGGCAAGAACCCCAAAAGTAACAGCAAAAAAATGAGTTACCACTGGCCAATAGCTTGTCTGGTAATGATTCCATACAGCTATCGCCGTTTCGAAATTACCCGGAAGCGGGTTAAAGGCTGTATATATAAAGTAATATGCACACCATCCTACTACAACTGAGTAATAGAAAGTAATGGCCAACGGTACAAATGCAACAAAAGAGCCAATCCACGCAAAACGCGCTCCCATGCTTTTAATAAAAACGCCAATTACTCCCGATCGCTGTTTCCTGCCTGAAATATATTCTGCGATAATCAAAGGAATACTCCATAGAAACAGAAAGATCACCCATGAAATCAGAAATGCACCGGCACCTGTATCGCCTGTATTCTGTGCAGCTATTCTTGGAAACCTCCATATATTCCCTGTGCCCACGGCAATTCCAAGAGCACTGAGAATCAAACCTAAACGCGTTGAAAACCTCTGGTCAACAGATTTATCGGTTGAATTTAACATTGCAGTCAGGTAGAAATTATTTGGTTCTGACTTTAAAGATAATGTTTTTCATTTCTGCAAACTGCCGGAAAGCAAAAATGGACAACCGGAAGTTAATTCTGATGAAATAAGGAATTATTTTTTTAAAGTAAGGTATGTTTAAATATTGAATTTTTTACCAATATCTGATGTGAGAAATATTAAGCCGTTCATGCGGAAACGGATGCTGCCCAGGAAATGAATTTCATAAATGATTTTATGCAATAATCTCTCTTTTCAGACCAGCTCTTTTGTTTTCTTCTTTGTTTTTCAGAATAACTAATTTCAATACAATTATCATTCCCAACATTGCCGGTTTCTGGGCAAACTGCTGGTTGGGTGAGTTTATGAAATACAGATATGCATAAGGAAGGATTGTAGCATTTAGAAGCAGAAAACTCAGAAATCCTCGAGTTTTTTCACCTTCATGATATATATGATATATTCGTAAAAGGGCGAAAATCCACAGGGATCCAAAAACCATTGCCCCTCCGGCTGCATGAACAGGATTGATTATATCGCATGGGAGCATAAGCAACAGAAATCCGGCTCCGCAGATGCCAAAAATAATCCGATGAAATTTATCAAAATAAATATTTCTTATTTTGAAGCATATAACTGAATTAAAGAGGTTTCCGGCAAGATAAACAAGCATTGCTGTTGTATTTGGACTTCCGCCTGGTGTCCGGAACATGCCGATATAACTGTAAGCATATTCCCATAACCGGAATTTTTCTCCATATGTAAGAACACCAAAAATGAAAGTGAGCAGGACACTTGCAAAAAGATAATTCATAAGCCGGTTAAACCTGAAATATTCTGCAGGCTTATCAATATCAAAATAATGTTCTGCGTTTGCAAGCATAATCAAGCAAAAGAATTGATTATTCTGATTGCTTAAATTAAGAAATTTTTAAGATAAGTCCAAATATCGAAAAAGACAAATAAATGATAATATGGAATTATTTCTTACTCTCCCTGTATTCCTTTATCAGCGACTGAAAAACTTCTTTAACTGATATTATTCCGGTAGCCCTGTAAGCATTACTGCCGGCAAATGCAAAACCATTTTCGAGATTCCCCTTCAGTGCATTTATAAGTGCAATGATAATGCAATATGGACTTTTTGTGTAGTCGCAGGTTCTGATGCAATTAAAGGGACATTTGACAGGATGCTTCCGGCCCTCTTTCACCTTTTTGAGAAAATTGTTAAAGATAGCCCTTCCCGGCAATCCTACGGGACTTTTGATTATTTCAATATCTTTTTCGGAAGCATTTATATAAGTTTGTTTGAATGCAGGAGAAGCATCGCATTCCTCAGTGGTTACAAACCTGGTTGCCATCTGCACACCCGAAGCTCCGAGTTCCATAATGTTACGGATGTCTTCGCCGGTATAAATTCCCCCGGCGGCTATCAGAGGTATCGGCTTGTTGTATTTTTCTTCAATGATCTTCAGTTCGTTTACGATTTCAGGAACAATCTTTTCAAGTGCATATTCCTTATCTCCGATCTGTTCCTCCTTAAAGCCGAGATGACCTCCAGCCTTTGGACCTTCAACTATTACGGCATCGGGCAGGTAATCATAATCAGCTTTCCATTTTTCGCAGATAAGCCTTGTTGCTCTTGCCGAAGAAACAATAGGAATGAGTTTGGTAACCGAGTCTTTTTTCAGAAAAGAGGGCAGATTAAGCGGAAGCCCGGCTCCTGCTATTAAAAGGTCAATCTTTTCGGATATGGCTGTCTTTACCATATCTGCAAAATTGGTCATTGCGACCAGCACGTTAACACCTACTATCCCGCGTGTTTTTTCCCTTACCCTCCGTATCTCCTCCTTCAGGCCGAGAATGCTCGCCTCCAGATAATCCCCTGATAAGTTTCTGTATAACAGTCCAAGCCCTGCGCTCGAGATAACTCCTGCACCGCCTTCATTGGCCACTGCCGCGGCAAGCCCCGACAGCGATACCCCAACACCCATCCCGCCCTGTATCACCGGTATGGCTATTGATAAATTTCCGATTTGTAATGATTTCATTTTTTGTTGTTAAATATCGTCAAAGGTAAGCTTTTGAAAATCAGAAAGCAAATTTATCTTTTTCAGAAAGGAGTTTTTTGACCGGGAATTTTGAGTTTGGTAACCTTGAGCCTGGTCAATATTCGAGCGGTTCAGAATTGCATTAAGATTATAATCAATTGACGAAAAGTACTTTTTGATGTTATCTGTAAGTTTTGTTCTTTTGTTGTCTGAAAGCAGTTAACCTGCAAAATGACGGTAGAATTAAATCAGATAACACAGTGTTTTTGATTTATATAAAAGAAGTATATTATTGTAAAAGTTAATTTACTCAATAAGAAAAGGATACTGATTTTTATGTTTTCTTTTTGCTTTACTGCCATTTTTAGCCTGCACGGGCAGGGTAATATGGAGCAATTCATAGATAATCTGATGAAAAAGATGACTCTTGAGGAGAAGCTGGGGCAGCTTAACCTTGTCACTTTTTCCGGAAGTTTAATAACCGGACCTTATGTATCGGAAGGAGCAGCCGAAAAGATCAGGAAAGGGCAGGTTGGAGCAATTCTCGGCCTGTCAGGCGTTGATCTGCTTAGAAAATACAGGATATTGCAGTAAAGGAATATTCTATAATTGACTCGGCTTATCCCGTAATGAATTTCTTTTTGATACTTTCCTTCTGGTTACGGATGATTTCTGACAGAAATAATCTGGTTAGCATTAGTTATGCATCTTTTTTCACAGATTATAATTTGTATTTTAAATCCAAAATAGTTTGTATTAGAAATACAAACCAATAAATTGTTTAATTTTTCATTCCATTAGTAAGGACAAAGAAAGTTTCGGCGGGACAGGGTAAAGTTTGCGGGGGTGAAATCAGACTGTTCTTCTAGCTTAAAAAGAATTTTATTTTTTTTATCCCTGATTTTGGTCAATAAAACCTATTGGTATTCAATATTTTGGTGTTTTATCTCCCTCTGGTTAATAGAATTCTTATTTTTTTTACCCCTGATTTTGGTCAATAAAATATTTTCGAAATTTCTTACTTCCGGTAGTTTTTATTTTTGCTTCTTTAACCAGGTTAGGCCGAAGAGTTACACTATTTTCATATTTAGCGAGTCATATAAAATATGTTTTATTCTAATCAGATATTCAGTTTCTCTTTTTTCCCCTTCAATACGTGAAGGATGCTCCAAATATTTACATTGGTCAAGACTGAGTCCTGTATCATATTCTTTGACAATTCCGCTAATAATTTTATAAGGCCCCCTTCCTAAGCAAATAACTATTTCAGGCTTTATAATTTTAAACTCCTTTAAAAGATGTTGACCACAAATTGGAACTAAATTTCCGTATGATAATTTATTCTGATAACCGACATTACATTTTACTGTATTTGTGAAAAATACTTCGTGAGGATTAATTCCAATCTTATAAAGCATAATTCTTATCTTTGCTCCCGATTTCTTATTAGTTAATGGCATATGAGTATAAATTGAGCCTTTCCATAATCTTTCTTTTTTATCTCCCCCTGCTGAGTCTCTTCCAACAATCATAATTTTTGCGTTTAGAGCGCCATTGCCCCAAATAATCTCTTGTCCTATAAAATTAAAGGATTTATTACACAGCGAGCAGCATGTCCCGAATGACAAAGAATTATGAGCATCAGGAAAAAGGTTATCGTACGATTCATATTCTGCATTCTTCATAAGGCTTATTTAAAGAATTATTTACCTGCTTTATATGCAAAATACTTTATTATCAACAACCAAATATAATCAAACTGCTGGTTAATTAGATAAAAAAGAGGCGGCACTACACTTTATTTTCTCGCTGCATTTTCTCGTACCAAAAGAAATTTTAAAGTTTATTCCGCTCTCATTCAAAAATATTATAGATAATCCGGTACTAAGGAGGGGGGAGGTAAAGTTTGCGGGGGTGCTTCGGTTCGCTCAGCGATCCCTTAGCTCCGGTACTGCAAATAAGCGCTGCCATTTATTTTGCCTAAAATATTAAATTAAGTGTCTGTTTCTGAATGAAATGCCTGATCCGGACTTTAAATATTTTTCAAAATTGATTGCTTTGTATTTGTCTGTGAAACCGGTAAATGAGACAAGTTTGACAGGCCTCTTATCCTTTGTGTAGGGAACTTTGCCTGAATTATGTTCAATAAATCTTTTTTGGACATTTTATGATTTTTTCTCAGTAGTGTCCGGATAAAATCAAGGAGATTCCTCACTTTGGTCGGAATGACGGGGCATTCTGAAGGGATACGGGAAGGGGAGCGGTGCGATAAACGCACCGCCCCCCTTACCCCGGTTCTATCCTTTTATCCCGTCATTCCGAATGAGTCCCGGTGCAAACCGGGACGAATGAGGAATCCCATTATTCCTGTAATGTAGTATAATGGGATAACATATTTCTTTTCATCATAAAAAATTGTGTCCGCCGTAGCCCGGCGAAGCGAAACATACACTTACCGGCTGATTTAAGAAAAAATAATTACTATTACAAAGCAAAGCCCGCCTACGTCCCGAAAATTCGGGACTTCGGCGGGCGAAGGTGGAGCTGGCGGGAGTCGAACCCGCGTCCGGCCATGGAGACCATATGCTTTCTACATGCTTATTCCTGCTCCATTGTCGGGAACATCCGGGTGCAGGACAACCCTGATGATCCTTAGTTCCTGTTATCTCGCCTTCGGGCCGGAACAACCTTCAGGCCAGCCCCGATTTCCACGCGCCTCCGTACCGGGTTGGCTCGCGGCTACGCCGCCCGGGAGACGTCCCGCTCCCGGCACCTCGGCCGGGATAAAGCTTAAACTACTCTGTTCGTTTAAGCAGCGAGAGCGTAATTGTATTCGCCGTTTATTGGTCCGTGACACTGTTTAAAGCGACGCGCCACCACACGCTGCATGCTTACATACCACCCCTCATGCCGTCAAAACCAGATCAGCCCCGGTTATAAGACCACAAAGTTAATCAATTTATTCCTTTATATGTTAAAAAAACAAAAATCAGGCCACATTCTTATTTTATTATCATTTATTAATTCAGGTCTGAATTAACTTCCTGATAGTTTAATTTGCTGATTTTAATCATATTTTGACTTACGCTCAGGCCTTCGACCGGTTTAGTTGGCTACGGCCAACTAAACCGGCGGACAAGAAGTTTTGATTTAATACCATTTATTAATTCTAAACCTATTATTAAATAATTGTGAACGGCTTAAATTTATTTTATCCTGAAAAATCTGACATTTTTTCTTTTTACTTTTAACATATTTCAGAAGAAGCCAATCTGTTAAATCAATATTATAACATGTGGGTTCAGACATTACACCGAAATATGATTAATTTTTTAACATCATATTAAATAACAGTATGTTTATATTCTTAATTTTAGTTCACTAAGCAAATTGGTTATTTCAAAAAGTTATTTCGTGTAATATGTTTTAAATTAATGTTTTATGCAAAAATCGATTATTTTTTTATTTCTGACCTTTTCGCTCCGGCTGTTGGCGCAGGTTGACAACGCTCCTGTTGTCGGCATCAGCGATAAGAGACCCGGAATGTATGGTTTTAAGAACGCTGAAGTAGTGGTTGATTACCAGACTACTCTAAATAACACCGACTTCCTTGTCTCTGAAGGCAGAATTGTCTCAGTCGGAAAAAATCTCTCCTTTCCGAAAGGGACAATAGTAATTGACCTTACAGGTAAAACTGTTTACCCGTCGTTTATAGATATTTACGCCGGCAATTACGGTATAAAGACACAAATAACCTCTTCAGAAACGAATCCTTTTACTGCACTGATGACAACACCGCAGACCGGAAGGCAGACAGAGGCACCTGCCGGGACTGAGTCGCGTGTGGCCGGATACTGGAACGAGGGCATAAAAGCATCATATAATGTTTCGGATGAATTTATTACCGATTCACGCACTGCAGGCGAATACCGCCAGGCAGGATTCGGCGCTGTGGTAACCTTTAAAGCCGACGGACTTGCCCGGGGAACATCAGCCCTTGTTACAACCGGCGATGGAAAATCGAACAGCGTCATCTTAAAAAATAAGGCTACCGCAAATTATTCACTCACAAGAGGCCGATCGTCAGACATCTATCCTGCCTCCTTATTTGGAATCATAGCTCTTTTACGGCAGTTTAATTACGATGCACAATGGTATAAACAACTCCCCCCCGGTTATTTTCACGACGACGACATTGAAGCTTACCTTTCAAATCTTTCCCTTCCTCAGGTTCTGGAAGTCAGAAACAAACTTGAAATAATGAGAGCTGATAAAATCGGGAAGGAGTTCGGAATAAATTATATAATGAAGGGAGCCGGTGACGAGTACCAGGCCCTGAATGATATAAAAAAAACAGGTGTGAAACTTATCATCCCTGTAAATTTTCCCGAAGCCCCTGATGTAAAGGACCCTTATGATGCAGCACAGATTCCCTATACAACCCTGAAACATTACGAAACAGCACCGGCAAACCTTTCAATGGTGGCTTCGTCAGGTATACCTTTTGCTATTACATCCTCTGACCTTCGCCAGCGTTCATCCTTCCTTTCCAACCTGAGAAAAGCCATAAAATACGGTTTGCCTGAGAGTGAGGCACTTAAAGCATTAACATTAACGCCCGCTTCAATGATTGACGCCCAGTACCTGATAGGTGCTATAAAGAAAGACTATATAGCCAGCTTCATAATTACTTCAGGAAATATCTTCAGCGACGATTGCGTGATATATGAACACTGGGTGCAGGGTGTACCCTACAGGTTTGTTGACCTGCGCCTGAAAGATTTGCGCGGAACATATAATCTTACTGTGGATACAGCAAAATATAAGATGATCCTTTCAGGCACATTTGATAAACCTTCTGTAAAACTTCTTATTGATACTACCGAAATAAGAGGGGCGACATTTACACTCGATAAAGACCTTGTGAACCTAACCTTTGAACAGTCGAGGATCAGATACAGGCTTTCCGGCTATATATCAGGAAACGATTTACAGGGCAGGGGACAGCTCGATAACGGAAAATGGATAACATGGAAAGCTCAATTTATCAGCAGGGAAACAGCTCCGGAGAGCCGGCAGAAAAGGCCTTCACCACCTGTTACCAAACCAGGACCGGTAACATATCCCTTCGCTCCTTATGGCTGGACAGAACTACCGAAACAGGAAGACATACTTTTTAAAAATGCCACAGTGTGGACAAATGAGAAGGAAGGAATTCTTCAGAATGCAGATGTTTTGGTTCAGAAAGGAAAAATTGCAGCGTTAGGAAAAAACCTTAATGCCGGTGGAGTAAAAGTTATAGATGCTACAGGTATGCATCTTACTCCTGGCATAATTGACGAACATTCACATATTGCCCTTGATGCAACCAACGAAATGGGACAGGCGATAACTTCAGAGGTACGTTGCAGCGATGTAATTGATCCCGAGGATATTTCAATCTACCGGCAACTTGCAGGTGGTGTAACAGCTGCACATATTTTGCATGGTTCTGCTAATCCGATAGGCGGACAATCAGTCATTATTAAACACCGGTGGGGCAAATCGGCCGACGAACTTAAAGTTGATGGGCAGGTCGGTTTTTTAAAGCATGCTCTAGGTGAGAATGTCAAGCGAATCTCCAGCCGGTATCCGAATACAAGGATGGGAGTAGAGCAGATCATCCGCGATGCATATCAGCGTGCTGTTGATTATAATAGGGAGTGGAAAGAATGGAATGCCCTCAAACCTTCTGAAAGGGCAGGGAAAATTCCTCCCCGCCATGACCTTGAACTGGATGCACTTGTCGATGTGCTTGAAGGCAGAAGTTTTATTGTCTGTCACACATACGTGCAGAGTGAGGGTACTATGTTAATGAACCTTGCTCAGGAATTCGGTGTAAAAGTTAACACACTTATCCACTTCAATGAAGGATATAAAATAGCTGACCAGATAAAAGAACACGGTGCAGCCGCATCGGTGTTTTCCGACTGGTGGGATTATAAGTACGAAGTTTACGAAGGAACCACGTACAATGCTCCCATGCTTCTAAGCCAGGGAGTGCTTACATGTCTCCACTCCGACGATGCGGAAATGGGCCGGAGGCTTAATCAGGAGGCGGCAAAAGTGATTAAATACGGAAACATCCCCGAAGAGGAGGCCCTTAAACTGATCACTCTTAATCCGGCAAAAATTCTTCATCTCGATCACAGAATGGGAAGTATTAAAGTTGGTAAAGATGCAGATATGGTACTCTGGACAGATAATCCTCTTTCAATATATGCCCGGGCAAACAAAACAATGGTTGACGGCATCATATATTTCGACGAAGAAACCGACGCCGGAATGAGAGAACAGATAGCCAGTGAAAGAAACAGGATAATAGCAAACATCCTCAGAGAATCACAGCAGCCAACACAATCAACAATTTCTAATTTTCCAAGACGATGAAAACAAAAGTATTACTTTTAATAATCATATTTGCTGCAACCTTCACAAAAGGAACAGCACAAAGCCCTGCAGTTGCACCCGCACAGAAAAAACCTTTGATTCTTTCCGGCGGCACAATTCACACCGGAACAGGAGAAGTTATTGAGAACGGGATTGTGGCTTTTTCGGAAGGGAAAATTTCCTTTGTGGGAAAAGCATCCGAAAGTGAAATCAACCGCTCATCTTATGAAGTAATAGATGTAACAGGAAAACATGTGTACCCGGGACTTATTTTTCCGAATACAAGTCTCGGTCTCGTGGAAATCAGTGGTGTTGATGTGACGGTTGACAACCGCGAAATCGGCGATCTGAATCCGAATGTGCGTGCAATAGTCGCATACAATACCGACTCGCACGTCATTCCGGTCATAAGATCCAATGGTATTCTGCTGGCCCAGATAGTTCCACAGGGTTCACTCCTTCCAGGTACGGCAAGCGTGGTTCAGCTCGATGCATGGAACTGGGAAGACGCTGCCTACAGAATTGATAACGGTCTGATAATGGGTTGGCCAAGAAGATATCAGTCAACCACCGGCCAACCGGGATTTGTGCCGGAAACCACTACAACAACACATACAACACAATCGGCCTACGAAAAAAATGTTGAGCAACTCGAAAAAATCTTTACTGATGCTGAAGCGTACGCAGCACTTGAAAAGCCTGAAAGGGTCAACCTCCGCCTCGAGGCAATGAAAGGTCTCTTTGACGGTTCAAAAATACTTTTTATAAATGCTCAGGAGTCAAAAGGAATTATTGCTGCAATCACTTTTGCAAAACGTCACGGAGTAAAAAAGATTGTTCTTGTAAATGCGACAGAATCAGCATGGGAGGTTAAGGATTTCCTGAAAGAAAATAACATACCGGTTATTGTAGCGAATCCGTTAAGCCTTCCCCAGTACGAACACAGTGATATAAGAATGCCATTCAAACTCGCAGCTCTGTTTATGAAGGAAGGTATCCTTACTGGCCTTACCTATTCTTCCCATGCCTATGGAAACCTACCTTTTGCTGCAGGTCAAACCGCCGCTTATGGACTGTCGAAAGAAGAAGCACTGCAGACTGTAACGCTTAACAATGCAAAAATTCTGGGTATTGATGATATTACCGGTTCAATCGAACCAGGCAAGGATGCAAATATTGTCGTATCAACGGGTGATATTCTCGATATGAAAACCAACAATATTGAGCTTGCATTCATCACCGGCCGCAGTATCATCCTCGATAACAAACATAAACAACTCACCAGACGCTTCCGGACAAAATACGATAACCTGAACTTCAAATAACTATCGAATGACCCTCCTCCACATCCTCCTTCATTTCATTCCGGAGGATAATGTTACGGAGGGCAAAGCTATTAAATGACTATTAATGATTATTAATGACTACTAATGACTACTAAATTGTGCCTTTTTGTCTTTTTTGTATTTTTATGCCATGAAAATCATCATTGCAGGAACTGCTTATCCTTTCAGAGGAGGCTTAGCGGCATACAACGAAAGGCTTGCCCGCCAGTTTCAGGCTGAGGGACATGATGTGTCAATAATGACATTCACAACACAATATCCGTCATTTCTGTTTCCCGGTAAATCGCAGTACCTTAACGCTCCGGCACCTTCAGGGCTGAAAATAAAAAGAAAAATCAGTTCCATAAATCCTTTCACATGGCTTACCACGGGAGTAAAAATAAAAAGAGGAAAACCGGATATTCTGATTTTTAAATACTGGCTGCCGTTTATGTCACCCTGCTTTAGCACTATCGCACGAATAGCCCGTTCCAGTAAACATACAAAAGTGATTGCAGTATTTGATAATGTTATTCCTCACGAAAAGCATCCGGGCGATAAATTCCTTACAAAACTTTTCGTCTCATCAATAGATGGTGCTGTAGTAATGTCTGACCAGGTATATAGAGACCTGCTGAAATTCAGCAATAAGATTCCCGTGTTTCTTAATCCACATCCGCTGTTTGACAACTTCGGTGAAAAGGTTGAAAGAAAGGAAGCCCTTACACGTCTTGGCCTCGATCCCACATTCACATATATTCTCTTCTTCGGATTCGTAAGACCATACAAGGGTCTTGATCTTTTAATAAAAGCCTTCCGGTTTGTAAGGGACGAATATACTGAAACTAAACTTATAGTAGCCGGAGAATTTTATGAAGATGAGAAACCTTACAGGCAACTTATTGAAGAAGAGAGACTTATTAAGGATGTGATTATTTTTGACAGATTTATAAATGATGATGAGGTAGCCTTTTTCTTTTCTGCTGCCGACCTGGTGGTACAGCCCTATAAAAGTGCAACACAGAGCGGGGTTACACAGATTGCCTATCATTTTGAAAAGCCAATGATAGTGACAAATGTCGGGGGATTAAAAGAAATTGTCCCTGATAAAAAATGCGGGTATGTTGTTGAACCTGATTCAGCTGATATAGCTGAAGCCATCACCAGATTCTTTTCAGAAAAAAAGGTAATTGACTTCGTTTCCAATATCAGGGAAGAAAAGAAAAAATATTCATGGGATAAAATGACTGCAGGAATTATAGATATTTACAAAAAAATTACAAGCGATGATGGTAAGAAGTAAGGCTCCGCTCAGAATAGGTCTGGCAGGCGGAGGTACAGACGTTTCACCTTATTCTGATTTGTATGGAGGGGCGGTCCTCAATGCATCAATAAATCTCTATGCACATATATCGGTTGAAGAATGGGATAAAGAGGAGATATTAATCAGAATGGAGGATAAGAACACTGAAGAGCGATTCCCTGTCACAAATGAACTTGAGCTTGATGGTAATCTTAATCTTGTGAAAGGAGTTTACAACAGGATTATGAAGGAGTTCCGGCTGAATCCGGTGCCTTTCAGGTTGTCTGCCTCTGTTGATGCCCCTCCCGGTTCCGGCCTCGGTTCTTCATCAACACTTGTTGTAGCAATACTTGGAGCATTTGCAGAATGGTTCAGACTTCCGCTCGGAGAATATGACATTGCATGGCTGGCTTACGACATTGAACGCAACGACCTTGGCATGGCTGGTGGTAAACAGGACCAGTATGCAGCCACTTTCGGCGGAGTTAACTTCATGGAATTCTATAAAAACGATAAGGTAATTGTAAATCCGTTGCGGATTAAAGAACAGATATTAAACGAATTGTCAAACAACATAGTGCTTTATTATACCGAAACCAGCAGGTTATCCTCGAAAATAATTGAAACACAGCAGCGTAATGTCAAAGAGGGAGTGACCAGTTCGGTGGATGCTATGCATAAGCTGAAGGAACTGGCTGTGAGCATGAAGGAAAGTATTCTGAAGGGCGAAATAGATTCAATCGGCACTCTGCTCAATCAGTCGTGGAATTATAAGAAGCAAATGGCAGGGGAAATCTCAAATCCCCGCATTGATAATATTTATGAAACTGCTCTGAAAGCAGGAGCTACCGGCGGCAAGATAAGCGGAGCAGGAGGGGGCGGATATATGTTTTTCTATTGCCCCGGAAACAAACGTTATGACGTTGTAAGAGTTCTCAGTCAGTTCGGGGGTCATGAACAGAAATATGAGTTTATCAAACGGGGACTGGAAACATGGTCAATCTGAACAATGATTAAGGAAGCAGTCATACTTGCAGGAGGATTTGGTACCCGCCTTCGCGGTGTAGTTGACAACCTGCCCAAACCTATGGCCCCTGTAAATGGAATTCCGTTTATGACATGGCTGCTAAACTATCTTGAAAAACAAAACATCCGGAAAGCAATTATATCTTCAGGATACAGGAATGAAGTAATTTCTGAATACTTTGGATACTCTTACCGGAATCTCTCTATCGAATATTCTGTAGAAAATGAACCACTTGGAACAGGTGGGGCACTCTTGCTGGCAACTGAAAAAATTAAAGGAGACTTCTTTTACCTGCTAAATGGTGATACATATTTTGAAGTAGATCTTTCTGAATTTGAGAGTTTTTACAAAAAAACCGATTCAGTTCTTTCTGTTGCTCTGAAACCTGTAAAAAATGCAGGCCGTTATGGAACAGTAACACTAAGAGGTGACCGTATCGTCTCATTCAGTGAAAAACAACAAACATCTGAAGGAATAATCAATGGAGGATTATATATTATTGACAAGGAATGGTATAGAAATGTTTCGCCCGGCAGAAAATTTTCAATTGAAAAGGATTTGCTTGAAAAAATGGTTGCAGATTATACGTTTACCGGTTATGTTTCTGATGTATATTTTATTGATATAGGAGTACCCGAAGATTATTTCAGGGCCGGAAATGAATTGCCTCCCATTCGTTGATATTTCAGGTGTTTATTCTGTCCTTAAAAAGATATTTGTTTCTTTCAGGAGAATTACGGTTAATCAGTTCGCCAAGAAATCCGGTAAGAAAAAGTAATGTACCAATAATCATAACAGTGAGGGCAATATAAAACCATGGGCTGTCGGTTACCAGAGGTGCCCTGAGATTGTGCGAGACATACCACAGTTTCCTGACTCCAAGAAAGACTGCCATTATAAATCCTGCCAGAAACATCAGGGTGCCAAGCAATCCAAAAAGATGCATTGGGCTTTTACCAAACCTGGTTATAAAGCCGATTGTGAGCAGGTCGAGGTAACCTTTTACAAACCTGTCAAGCCCATATTTTGTCACCCCATATTTCCGGGGCCTGTGTTCAACAACCTTTTCACCTATTTTTTTAAATCCTGCTTCCCTGACCAGAATTGGTATGTAACGATGCATTTCGCCAAAGACTTCTATGCTTTTAACCACTTCATTCCTGTATGCTTTGAGGCCACAGTTAAAGTCGTGCAGGTTGATGCCTGACCAGATTCTGGCCGTGAAATTGTAAAATCTGCTGGTTACCCTTTTAACAAAAGGATCATATCTTTTCTTTTTCCACCCCGATACAAGATCATACCCTTCTTCTTTAATCATTCTGTAAAGCGCCGGTATTTCATCAGGACTATCCTGAAGGTCAGAGTCCATTGTAATTACAACTTTCCCTTCTGCCAAAGCGAAGCCGGTGTGCAAAGCAGCTGCTTTCCCATAATTACGCCTGAAACTTACTCCTTTGATGTTTCTGTTTTTCTCACTCAGTTCTTTTATTACTTTCCATGATGAATCGTTGCTGCCGTCATCAACAAAAATTATCTCATATGAAAAACCTGAATTAATACACACCCTTTCAATCCATCCGGCAAGTTCAGAAATTGATTCCTCCTCGTTATAAACGGGTATGACAACGGAAAGCTCCATCGTAGTGTATTCATTATTTTTCAGGGGCATCTACAAGCGGATTACCCTCTTTTTTGACAAATATGCTTACCAGAAGAGTTATTATAGTTCCCATAAACATGTTGGATATTATGCTTATCGGAGCAATAATTTCAGGAATTACTATCTTTTTCTGGATTTTCATAGCTGCATCAATTGCAGTTTGCGGAGTGCCGCGCTGAACCATCATCTCTTCAGCCATTGAAAGCTGCTTGTCAATTAATCCGGGATCAATAAATTTATAAAGTATGTATGTGAAAACGGCTGCAATAACTGAAAAATAAAGAAATATAATTACCCCTGCACCTACACTTTGTCCGTATCTTATATAACCGTGAAGATAATTGTCGCGGTAGGATTTTAACATAAAAAACAAGATTAGTATCTGTGCAACTATAAAAATATACCCCTGAGTCTTATTTAAACTCAAATCAAGAAAATACATTATGAGTGCGTATACAATATATATAAGGCCGAATATTAATCCATTGGTCAGACTGGCTTTCCATACCGATACATTTTCTTCCATGTGCTTTGTTTTAAGTTTAACATCATTTGATTAACAGACAAATATAAACTAAAAAAACCAAATGTAATAATATATAACGCAAAGCGGAATTTTTACTATTTTTGCACGGGGTAAGTCTTATACGACCAGCTCCTGCTGAACTCCCCCAGGACCGGAAGGTAGCAAGGGTAAGTGGTTGTAGCGGTGCGATATAAGTAACTTACCCTTTTTATTTGTTGATTCCAAAATAGCAGTAATCCTCAAACTTTAATTCTGACAATTGTAAAAATTTTATTAAGACTGGTTGCTGATACATCTTAACAATCAATGTTTTAATAAATGGTATTAAACTCCGGAGCAAGCTCTGGAAACAAATTTCCGGGGCAACCTATAGGGAATTAAACTAAAACTTCCCGTCCTCCGACTTCGTCGGTCAAAGGCCGGAGTGGAACGCGAAGGTGGATTAAAGAATTTAATTTTATATCTTGCATTGAAATGTATTATACTTTTTTATTATATTTGGAAAAAGTGTATGCTATGCTGCTAAAAATTCACCCTGAAACTCCCAGCTCAAGGCAAATCCGCAAAGTAGCAGAAGTGCTTGAAAAAGGTGGCATCGTAATCTATCCCACTGATACTGTCTATGCTATGGGATGCGACATAAAAGCAGTCAGAGCAATCGAAAAAATCGCAAAATTCAAGGGCATAAACCCTTTAAATCCAGGCCTTTCATTTATTTTTCACGATATGAGCCAGCTGAGTGAATATACAGTAATTAAAGACAACAATACCTTTAAACTTCTGAAAAGAAATCTCCCTGGGCCGTTTACCTTTATAGTTACAGCAAATAATCAGATTCCTAAAATGTTCAGAAATAAAAAGAAAACGGTTGGGATACGGATACCTAAAAACAATATCACCCTCGAAATTGTAAAAGAACTCGGAAGGCCTTTAATAACAACCTCAATTCATGACAATGATGAACTGGTGGAATATACTACCGACCCGGAACTGATTTATGAAAAATACAGGGATTTTGCAGATATAGTAATTAACGGGGGGTTCGGGAAAAATGAACCTTCGACGGTAGTCGACTGTACAGGCGACCAGTTTGTGATTCTCCGTCAGGGATTGGGACAGCTTGAATTCTGAAAAATTATTTATTGTAAAAGCTCTTCGCAAATAATACCATTACTGCAAGAAGTTCCAGCCTCCCAACTATCATTAACAAAGAAAAGAACCATTTGCCTGCTAACGGTAATCCTGAATAACTTGTCAATGGTCCAAGACTTCCCATACCCGGGCCAATGTTGCCAAGTATTGATGCAGCTGTTCCGAACGATGTAATTATATCAAAATTCATCAGCGAAATTATAAATGCACTGATGCACACAACAATAAAATATATAATAACAAAAACCAGAATGTTGAATACTGTTTCCTGCTGGACTATTTTGTGATTGAGCCTTACAGGAAGAAGAGCATCGGGATGAATAAGTCTCTTAAGCTCCATCCTTGAATTTATTCCCAGAATCATAAGCCTTGCTATCTTTATACCACCGCTTGCTGATCCAACCATGCCACCGGTAAACATGAGAATAAAAAATATAAGCAGAGTAAGATTACCCCATGAATTGTAATCGGTTGCGTAAAAGCCTGTTGTTGTAATTACTGAAATTACATGAAAGGATCCGTTGATAATTGAATCTGCTGCATTTAAATGACGGCTGAAAGCAAGTATAATTGAGACAAACACACAGAAAGCAAGGGAAAGGGTGAGAAAAAGAATGAACTCACTGTTCTCTTTTATTTTCCTGAAATCTCTCTTGTACAGGTAATAAATAACAGCCATATTAATACCGCCCGCAAACATAAAGAGTGTAATAACTACTTTAAGATAAGGTGTGGCAAGAGCTGTAAGACTGTAACTGTGAGTAGAAAAACCTCCTGTGGATAATGTGCTAAGAGATATGCAAGCTGCATCGAACAGGCTTATTCCCCCTGCAACCAGTGCTAATATTTCAAGGCATGTCAGAATTATATATAATGACACCAGCCTCTTTGCTGAATCAATCCATCTTGGATATATTTTATCTGAAGACTGCCCCGAAAAATCTGTTGTTGATAACTGAATGGGATTATCTCTGAGAACCGGTAAAATGTATAATGAAAGAAATATAATCCCAAGTCCGCCAAGCCACTGGCTAAGACTTCTCCAGAGTAATATTCCCCGTGGTAAAGATTCAATATTGTTAAGTATTGTGGCTCCTGTAGTGGTAAAGCCTGAAACAGATTCAAAGAATGCATCGGTGAAATTTCTGATTGTATGGCTTAAAAGAAAAGGAAGCGTTCCGAAAAGACTGAAAATAACCCATATTCCGGTAATGATCAGATAACCTTCGCGATTACCGTATATTTGCTCTTCATCTTTAACAGGTGTATATACAAATACACCCGCTGTAACAGTGATTATTCCGGAAAAAAGAAACGATGAGGCGGAAATATCTTTTAATAAGAATGAGACCAACGCTGTTGCCAGCATCATTATCCCTTCGAAAATAAGCAGAATACCGTATGACCGTGCTATGACCCTGTAATTGATCATACACGACTATATAAAAAATCTTGAAACTTTTTCGAATTCTGAAGGAAGGGTAAAAACCACCACCTTGTCGTTTGCCTTTATGATAGTGTCTCCGAATGCAATGAATGGCTCACCTTCCCTTGTGCCTCCTCCGATAATAGCACCATCAGGAAAATCTATACTTCTCAGGGTTCCTTTAGTTATTTTTGCACCTTGCGGGACATTGAACTCAATCACTTCAGCTTCAGCACCTGCAATATACTTTACCTGCGTTACGTTCGGGTTCGTGGTATGCCTGAATATCCTGCTTGCTGCTGATATTTTCTTATTTATAATTGTATCAATTCCAATGTTTTCAGCAAGGTGTATATATTCAGTGTTTTCAACTTCGGCAATAGTCTTTTTTACTCCCATTTTTTTGGCAAGAAGACATGAAAGTATATTTGTTTCAGAGTTTCCGGTTACAGCAACAAAACAATCCATATTGTTGATCCCTTCCCTGCTGAGCAGGTCTAAATCACGGCAGTCACCATTTATAATCAGTGTGTTTTCAAGCACTTCAGCTAGCATCTCACATTTCTCAATGCTTATATCTATCAGCTTAACCGCACTGGATTTCTGCATATAAAATGCCACATGTTTACCGATTCTGCTTCCGCCCACAATCATTATACTCTTGGCTTCAAAATTTTCTTTTCCCGATGTCTTCATCATCTCGTCAATTCCCTCCCTGGTTGAAATAATATAAACCATGTCTCCTTCATGGAATATATCTGACGGTCCCGGGATAATGGTTCGGTTGTCCCTTTTTATTGCCACAGCCCTGTAATGGACAGTTTTATATTGCCGGGCTATTTCCTCAAGACTTTTATTAAGTATTGGCGCTCTTGCATCAAGCTTCTGCACGTACATTGCAAGCTTTCCACCTGAAAACTCCATAAAATCAGTGGTGCCGGTTTCGTGTAGCAGCATAAGAACCTCCCTCGCTGCAATAAGTTCAGGGTATATAAGCGAATCAATGCCTAAGGATCTGAAGAATTCCTCATTCTCAGATTCAAGATATTCAAGATTGTCAATCCTCGCTATGGTTTTTCCTGCACCAAGCCTTTTGGCCAGTATGGCAGATGTTATATTTGTATCTTCCGAATGGGTTACGGCTATAAAAAGATCACTCTTTTTGCGGAGAACACTATGAAGCAGATGTACTGACGTTGCTGAACCCTGAAAGGTCAGGACATCCATAGATGAATCTATTGGCTTTAACCTTTCCTCCTCAGGATCAATAATTATAATTTCATGATTCTCACTCGACAACATCTTGGCCAGATGAGTTCCTACTTCACCCGCACCGGCAATTATGATCCGCATACGTAAGAATTATTAAAAACAATGCAAAATAAGTTATAAATCATTTAATACTCAAGTTTTTTAATGCAATAATTTTTAATCAGTCCAATTTCACCCTGCAACATCCGCTGTATCTTGTAAACCAATAGCAAATATCTGCTTTACTGTTTGTTACTGTATATGGTGTTCTGTATGTACTTGCAAGGGTGAAAATAATAAGGGAAGGATTTTCTCCTCCCCGACTGTAAAAGGCCCTTCTGCCGGTCATAATCAGTATGTCGGGTATAGTACCGGAGTTGGTTCTAAAATAATTTCCGGTTATGAAAATGCTTTTATTCCCTGCCTTAACACGCAGCGGTAATAATCTGTCAATCTTTTTGCTTTCAAGATATAATCCCGTAATTGCACAATGCCTTCGCACTTCCTTTGGTACCTCATCGGCTGTGTAAAAAAGATAAAGTTTATTGCCAGTCCTGAATCCCACCGTTGATGAACCTGGAGTATTGTATACAATCATTTCATTGCTTCTTCCGCATACAATTTTCTTTATGGTAACTGATGATGCAAACAGAAAAATTACTGAAAGGAGATATATTATACTCCTGCCTTTTTTTTCTGTAATAAAATGTAAAATTATAGCAAGGCAGATTAAAAGCAGCATACATTCGTGCAGTAACAGACCAGTGTTTTCAATTGAAGAAAAACTCAGGCGTGCAGTTTTCTCAGCGAGAAAATCTGAGCAGCCTGCTGCAATATCAAGTATGTGTGCAAATAAGGAAGAAAGAAACTGCAAAGGGGAGAAAATGACCGTAAGAAATCCGGCAATGACTGTTAACGCAGCCAGTGGAATAATTATCATATTGGTAAACAGAAAGAGCACGGGTATCCTGTTAAACATCAGCAGTGTGAGGGGAAGAGTTCCGGCCTGGGCAGTTATTGAGACTGACGCCATCTGCCATAATTTATCAGGAATCAGCCATCTGAATGATATGGTATTATACACACCATTATAAAAAAGAATAATAAAAAGTACCGCCATGTACGACAACAGAAAGGCAGAATTAAAAATCACCATCGGTCTGAGAAGAATAAGTATAAAAGCAGATGCCAGCATGGAGTTCACATGGTTGATTTTTCTTTTCATCAGCTGGCCGGCGTATAGAAATGAGAACATAAGCGAGGCTCTCAGCACCGAAGGAGTCAGGCCTGCAATAAATGAAAACACCCATATAACTGTAAGGGTAATAAGAATATGGAGAATACCTGACCTCTTCTTAAGGAAAAAAAGAATAGTAAAGATAAAATAACTCAGAATTCCAACATGTAGCCCTGATACAGCCATAATGTGCATTACTCCTGATCTGGAAAAATTATCTTTCTGATTTTCCTCAAGAAATTCCTTTTCGCCCAGTGTGATAGCCGATGCGAGTGCCAACCTCTTGCCAGTTATTCCTTTTTCACGGTATAAACGGATTATTTGTTCCCTGCAAATAAGTGCCGTAAATCTCATTGCCCGCCGGTCAGTCTTTTTAATGCCGAGAATGTCAGAAGCTCTAGTAAATGCAAAATACCTGTAGCCCTGCGATTCCATGTAAAATCTGTAATTGAACTCATGCGGATTCCCTTTATTTCTGATTTCACGCGGTACACACCTGAAAATTAGAATATCTCCCGGAATCAGATTTTTTATTGCAGATGAATTTTTCTGATGATAAAGCATCATTGAGCCTTTAATGCCTGATACCATTCCATCTTTTATAATCCCTCTGAGTTTTGTTTTTATCAGAAATGAGTTTTCCTTTTCTTCCGGAAAATCAAGAACTACCGAAAGGAAAAGAGTTTCATGGTTTTCAAGTTTTGTAAAGGAGGCTTTCTGGCTGGCGCTGAGAAATAGGCCGGAAAGAAATAAGACCGATGAAAGTAATATGCCGTAAAAAATATTTTCAAAAGACCTGTCTGTAAAATAAACAATGGTAAGAATTGTGGCAGCAAGTGCCAGTAATATAAGAATGAATAAAAGATCAGGGTTTATGTAAAGGCTTGCGATAATACCTGCACATAAAGGAATGATAAAACGTAGAAAAGGTATCTGCCTGTAAAGCACGGCATGCAGCTATTTAGACTGCATAAAGATAGAAAAAAATCTATTTTTTTCGCGGGGAATAGACCACTGTTTTGTAATCTGCCTCGAATTTTCCTTTACTGATGTCAAGAAGTTTCCCTCTTATAAGCCTTTTTCTCAGAGAATTTATTTTTTCAACAAAAAGGACTCCGTCAAGGTGGTCATATTCGTGCTGAATTACTCTTGCCTTGTAACCATCAAAAGTTTCATCGTGGAACTCCCAGTTTTCATCATAATACTGCATTCTGATGAACGACTCCCTTTTAACTTCCTCACGTATGTTGGGTATACTCAGGCATCCTTCATTCATTGGTACCGTTTCACCGTTTTTTTCAATAATCCTTGGATTAATAAATACTTTCTTAAAACTGGCAAATTCAGGTTCATCATCAGCAAGGGGTGCACCGTCTATTATAAAAATCCTGATTGATTTTCCTATCTGTGGTGCTGCAAGGCCAACTCCCTCAGCATTATACATTGTTTCGAACATGTCGTTGACAAGTTCCCTGAGACCGGGATAATCTTTATTTATATCTTCGGCTACCTTCTTCAGAACAGGATGCCCGTAAACTACAACAGGGTATATCATTATCTGTTACTCTTCTTTATTTTTTATAAAATCCTTTCTTTCAAGAAATGACCGGAGGATAAGTGATGCACTTATTTTGTCAACAAGTGATTTATCCATCCTTCTTTTCTTTTTCACGCCTCCTTCAATCAATGTTTTCTGACCTATTATCGAGGTAAATCTCTCATCAGCCAGATAAACAGATTTTCCGGGAAAAAGTTTTTTAATCCTTTTTATGAACGGATTTATATCTTTAGCAGCCTCACTGGGCTGATTGTTAATCTTTACGGGGTAACCTATAACTATAGCATCAACATTTTCCTTGCGGAAATAGTCGGCAAGATATTTTTCTATTTCTCCGGCCGGTACAGTATCGAGGGGGGATGCAATAATCTGCAGCGGATCGGTAACAGCCAGCCCTACCCGTTTTCTGCCATAATCTATTGCAAGAATTCTCCCCATAAACTTTTTTGTTTTGCAAAGATACTAAATAACAAAAAAAGGAGAGGTTTTTCGTCCTCTCCTTTGTGTTAATTCTTATGACTTTTTTTCTCTGTGCCTTATTTTGCAACCTGTTCATACTGCAATTCAGCAAGACGTTTGTAAGTCTTGTATCTCCACTTTGCATTTTCTTCGGCTGCCTTAAAGAGAGCTTCTGCTTCTTTTGGATTTGTTTTTAGCAGTGATGTATATCTGACCTCTGAATTGAGAAATTCCCTGAAAAGCGACCAGTCGGGTTCTTTCGAATCGAGTATGAATGGATTTTTGCCTTCGGCCTCAAGCTGCGGGTTATATCTGTAGAGGTGCCAATAACCTGATTTTACAGCCCTCTCTTCCTGTTCCTGAGATTTGCCCATGCCATATTTCAGTCCATGGTTGATACATGGAGCATAGGCAATTATCAGGGATGGACCGGGATAAGCCTCAGCCTCTCTGACAGCCTTCAGCAACTGTGCGTTGCTGGCACCCATTGCAACCTGTGCTACATAAACATAACCGTAAGTCATTGCCATCATACCCAAGTCTTTTTTCCTCATTTTTTTACCGGCGGCAGCAAATTTTGCCACTGCTGCTGCGGGTGTTGACTTGGATGCCTGTCCACCTGTGTTGGAATAGACCTCAGTATCAAGCACAAGTAAATTGATATCTTCGCCTGAAGCAAGTACATGATCAAGTCCTCCAAAACCTATGTCATAAGCCCATCCGTCACCTCCTATTACCCAGTGTGATTTTTTTACAAGGTACTGCCTGAGACTCAGTATCTCTTTTGCAATTTGTGAGTTATCCTTTTCACAGGCTTCAACTACCTTTGCTGATGCACTTTTCGAAGCTTCTGCATTGTTCCTTGAACCCAGCCATTCATCAAATACAGCTTTTGTTTCAGGTTTCACTGAATCTTTGCCGATGGCTTCCTCCATCTTCCTTGCAATGCGTTCTCTCAGCTTGTTTGAGCCCAGTGCAATTCCCAGACCAAATTCTGCATTATCTTCAAAAAGGGAGTTTGCCCATGCCGGACCCTTACCCTCCTTATTGAATGTGTAGGGAGTGGATGGAGCCGAACCTCCATAGATTGATGAACAACCTGTTGCGTTTGCAATAGTCATTCTGTCACCAAAAAGCTGGGTAATCAGTTTGATATAGGGAGTCTCTCCGCAGCCTGCGCATGCTCCTGAGAATTCAAATAACGGCTGTGCAAACTGGCTGTTCTTTACATTCAGGAATTTATCCACAACTTTATCCTTATACCCTACTTTTTCGTGCATATAAGTCCAGCGCTCAGCCTCGGCAAGCTGGGTCTCAAAATGTTTCATAACAAGGGCCTTGTTCTTTGCCGGACATACATCAGCGCAGTTGCCACAGCCCACGCAATCGTAAACACTTACCTGTATCCTGAATTTATAAGCTTTCAGAGCACCTGGAATGCCCTGAATAAACCTTGTACCTGCAGGTGCGTTTGCAGCTTCCTCTTCGGTAAGCAAAAATGGCCTTATTGCAGCATGAGGACAAACATATGAACATTGGTTACACTGGATACAGTTATCGGGCTGCCATTCAGGAACACTTACTGCAACACCGCGTTTTTCGTATGAAGTTGTACCTGCAGGAAAAGTACCATCCTCTCTTCCTTTAAAGGCACTTACCGGAACCTCATCACCTTTCATCCTGTTGATGGGCTCAAATACATTGCGTATAAACTCAGGAAGATCCCTGTTATCGGGTTTCTGTTCCACTTTAATGTTTACCCACCCGGCAGGAATATCAACCTTAATTACTTCACCGCCTCTGTCAATAGCCTCATAATTCTTTTTGACGACATCTTCACCTTTCCTGCCGTATGTTTTATAAATAGCTTTTTTCATCTCTTCAACAGCTTTCTCATAGGGGATCACATTTGATACTTTGAAGAAAGCTGATTGCATAATTGTGTTGGTTCTTGTTCCAAGTCCGAGTTCCTCTGCAATTGCTGTTGCGTTGATGATATAAAAGTTTATCCTGTTTTCTGCAATATACTTTTTCATATAGTCGGGAAGGCGTTTCTTTGTTTCCTCAACATCCCAGATGGAGTTGAAGAGGAATGTACCACCCTTTTTCAGACCTTTAAGCATATCGTACTTATTCAGGTAGGCAGGAACATGACATGCCACAAAATCGGGCGTATTTACATAATAAGGTGAACGGATCGGCTTATCACCAAACCTTAGGTTCGAAATTGTCAGCCCACCTGATTTCTTTGAATCATAAGCAAAATATGCCTGACAATATTTATCAGTTGTATCCCCGATAATTTTTATTGAGTTTTTATTTGCGCCAACGGTACCGTCAGCCCCGATACCGAAAAACTTTGCTGAATAGGTTCCGGGATAGTCAACCTCAATGTCGGGGAGAATTGGCAACGAATTATGAGTTACATCATCAATGATACCTATTGTAAACTGGTTTTTCGGTTCTTTCAGTTTCATATTTTCATAAACCGACAGAACCATTGCCGGTGTGGTATCTTTTGAACTCAGGCCGTAGCGTCCGCCAAGAATAACAGGTTTCAGATCACTGTCGTAGAAAACTGCTTTTACATCAAGATAGAGCGGCTCTCCTGTAGCCCCTGGTTCTTTTGTCCTGTCGAGCACGGAAATAACTTTTACCGATTTTGGCAGAACGTCGAAGAAATATTTTGCTGAAAAAGGTCTGTAGAGGTGAACGCTTATTAATCCAACTTTTTCACCTTTAGAAGTGAGATAATCAATTGTCTCTTTTGTAGTTTCGGTTATTGAACCCATGGCTACTATGATACGTTCAGCCTGAGGGTGACCGTAATAGGTAAACGGTTTGTACTCTCTGCCGGTCAGTTTAGATATTTCTTTCATATAACCTGCAACTATATCTGCCACAGGTTCGTAGAATTTGTTAACAGATTCTTTTGCCTGGAAGAATATGTCCGGGTTCTGGGCAGTGCCCCTGGTGACAGGATGTTCAGGATTGAGTGCATTGTTGCGGAATCTTTCCAGTGATTCCCAGTCGACAAGTTTTTTAAGGTCATCCATTTCCATCATTTCAATTTTCTGAACTTCCGCGGAGGTTCTGAAACCGTCGAAGAAATGAAGGAATGGAATTCTTGATTTGATAGCTGACAGGTGAGCTACTCCGGAAAGGTCCATTATTTCCTGAACGCTTCCGCTTGCAAGCAATGCAAAACCTGTTTGCCGTGTTGCATAAATATCGCTGTGATCACCAAATATTGAAAGAGCATGTGCTGCCACTGTACGGGCACTTACATAGAAAACACCGGGCAGAAGTTCGGCGGCTATCTTGTACATATTTGGTATCATCAGCAAGAGCCCCTGCGAAGCTGTGAATGTTGTACAGAGTGCACCCGACTGAAGGGTACCATGTACTGCACCTGCAGCTCCAGCTTCAGATTGCATTTCTACAACCCTGACTTCTTCGCCGAACATGTTTTTTAAGCCGGAAGCAGCCCATTCATCAACAAATTCGGCCATGGTTGATGATGGCGTAATAGGATAAATACAGGCCACTTCACTGAACATATATGCTATGTGAGCTGCAGCCTGATTACCGTCGCAAACTATAAATTTTTTTGTTCCCATTTTATTTTTAATTTATTTGATATTATGACTGTATTGATTTGGTTTCAGACGTTAAAAATAATTATTGCCTGAGAGCTTTTTTAAATTTTATTATTTATTTACTAACTACCGTTCATTGATAAAAGAAATTCTTCATTCGATTTTGACTGCATGAGCCTGTCGCGGAGAAATTCCATTGCTTCTACGGAATTCATGTCGCTGAGGTAATTTCGCAATACCCATATCTTCTGCATCATAGTCTTGTTAAGAAGCAGGTCTTCCCTTCTGGTGCTTGATGCCGGAATATCAATTGCCGGGAATATTCTCCTGTTGGCCAGTTTCCTGTCGAGCTGAAGCTCCATGTTACCTGTTCCTTTGAATTCCTCAAAGATTACATCATCCATTTTTGAACCAGTGTCAGTAAGTGCTGTTGCAATGATAGTAAGTGAGCCGCCATTCTCAATATTGCGTGCAGCTCCAAAGAACCTTTTTGGCTTGTGAAGTGCGTTCGAATCAACACCTCCCGAAAGAACCTTCCCTGACGCTGGTGCAATTGTATTGAATGCTCTTGCCAGCCTTGTAATCGAGTCGAGAAGTATAACCACATCATGCCCGCATTCAACGAGTCGCTTGGCTTTTTCAAGCACAATATTGGCAACCCTGCAGTGTCTTTCTGCCGGCTCATCAAAAGTAGAGGCAATAACCTCAGCCTTGACGTTCCTTGCCATATCGGTAACCTCCTCGGGTCTTTCATCAACAAGAAGGATAATCAGATATACTTCAGGATGATAACGGGCAATTGCATTTGCAATTTCCTGTAAAAGAATGGTTTTGCCGGTTTTTGGTTGTGCAACTATCAACCCTCTCTGTCCTTTGCCGATTGGACAGAACATATCAATTACTCTCACCGACAGTGAACCTTCACCGGGGGTGCATATTGTGAATTTCTCGTTGGGGAAAAGGGGTGTGAGGTAATCAAAAGGTACCCTATCCCTTATAAAATCAGGGCTTCGCCCATTTATTTCCTCAATCTTGATAAGTGGAAAATATTTTTCCCCTTCCCTCGGGGGTCTTATGGTTCCTGTAACAGTATCGCCGGTCTTTAATCCGAAAAGTTTTATCTGTGATTGTGAAACATAAACGTCATCAGGCGAACTCAGGTAATTATAGTCGGCCGACCTTAGAAAACCGTAGCCATCAGGCATAATCTCAAGCACTCCGGTGCTATAGATAACACCTTCAAAATCATAAAATCTGAATTCTTTCTTTTCTTCTTTTTCCCTGATTTCAGGCTCCGGAGATGACTCTTCAGCAGGTGCGCTTTCGGATTGAACTACCTGATCTTCGTTACTGATTTCTGCCTTCATTTCCTCATCAAGCAATTCTCCTCCGGCGAGTGGCATTACCGATTCGTCAATCAGATCACTATCTGACTTTTTTACATGGTCAGTATCATTCTTTATCTCCGGCTCCTCCTTCACGGAAATAACCTCCTGCTTTGGCAGAAATTCTTCATCATCTCTGAAGAGAGGTTCTGAACGTTTATGACGGAAGGAGCGCTCCTCCGGTCTGGCAATCGGCCTCTTTGCTTCATAATATACAGTGGTTCCGGTATCAGGCATTGAAAGATCATCTGGAGAAACAGTGATTACTGATTCCCTTGTGCCGTTGGATGAATTTTTAATAAAACGTGGCCTTTTGCCACGCCTTCCGGTCTTTTCATCCCTTGAAATATCTTCCTTTACCTCGTCTATTGGCAAAGAATGCTTCTCCTTATTTTCTATTGCATTTATAGCCTGCTGATCCAGGATCTTATAAATAAGATCCTGCTTTTTAAGCGATTCAGCCTTCTTAATGTTCAGAGCCTTTGCTATTTCCCGTAACTCAGGAACCAGCTTTTTACTTAATTCAAGAATGTCGTACATATTTTCTTTCTACGATGTGTGAAAACTGATTTTAAAATTTTTGTGATGAACCCGGGTTTAGAGAAGAACAAAAAACCCGAAAGAATTTTCAATAGCTTCTTTAATCAAAAACTGCTGCAATATTAATCAAAATTGATCATAAATTACCTGATAAAAAGAAAAAAATTAATGTTTTAATTAAATTGTTTGATTTTCAATCGGAAAAACGGCTCACAAAAATAATAAATTTTTATTTCTTTTCCAAAAAGAATTTGAACAAAGCTATTGATGAAGAATATTTTTTTTATTAAAATTGTAAATTCTGTCCGGATCATTGACGAATAAAATTTTAAAACTAAAAGCTTGCAGATGCGCCAGCTTAAGATAACCAAGCAGGTAACAAACCGCGATACTCCGTCTCTTGACAAGTACCTTCAGGAGATAGGGAAAGTTGATTTGCTCACTCCTGAGGATGAGGTAATTCTTGCAAGAAAGATTAAGAATGGAGATAATGAGGCGCTAGCAAAACTTGTTAAGGCAAACCTCCGCTTTGTAGTGTCGGTTGCCAAACAGTATCAGAACCAGGGTATGACATTACCCGACCTGATAAATGAAGGAAACCTTGGACTGATGAAAGCTGCACAAAGATTCGATGAAACGAGGGGGTTCAAATTTATCTCCTATGCAGTGTGGTGGATAAGACAATCAATACTTCAGTCACTGGCAGAACAATCAAGAATTGTACGCCTTCCTGTGAATAAAATAGGCTCAATCAACAGAATCAACAAAGCTTTTTCCAGACTTGAACAGAAATATGAGAGAGAACCTTCGGAACAGGAAATAGCCGATATGCTTGAGATGGCTCCCGATGAGGTTAAAGAAGCACTTAAGACCAACGGACGTACGGTGAGCATGGATGCCCCTATAAACCCCGACGAGGAAAATACAATGTATGATGTCATCCAGAACCCTGAGTCAATGAGTCCTGACAAAAACCTGATCAGGGAATCCCTCTCTTTTGAAATCGAAAGAGCTCTCAATACACTTTCGGTGCGCGAAGCAACGGTGCTCAAACTCTATTTCGGTATCAATATGAAACATCCCCTGTCTCTTGAAGAAATAGGCGAGAAACTTAAACTTACACGGGAAAGAGTAAGACAGATAAAGGAAAAGGCAATCAGGAAAATCCAGTATACAACACGCTGCAAAATACTTAAAACTTATCTGGGGTAATGTTTTTTCAAAATTATTGGCCAAATTTACTGCCTCAAACTGTTTAATATGGATCACCTTATTGCACCCTCTGTTCTTACAGCTGATTTCGCCAACCTTGAAAAGGAAATCAGAATGCTTAACAACAGCCTTGCCGACTGGATTCATTGCGATATAATGGATGGGGTATATGTCCCGAACATATCTTTTGGATTTCCGGTACTTGAGAGCGTGAAAGAAATTGCAGAAAAACCCCTTGATGTTCATCTTATGATAGCAGATGCCGATCGTTATCTTCATAGATTCAGGCAGGCAGGAGCCGATATCCTCACCGTACATTACGAGGCATGCACTCATCTCAACCGTACCGTAGCAGAAATCAGAAATCTTGGAATGAAAGCCGGTGTTGCCCTTAACCCTCATACCCCTGTAAGCCTCTTAAAAAACATCCTTCCTTATATCGATATGGTGCTTATAATGACTGTTAATCCTGGTTACGGAGGTCAGGCCTTCATTGAAGAAAGCTGGAATAAAATTAAAGAGATGAGGGAAATGATACGACAAACTGATACCAACGTACTGATACAGGTTGACGGTGGTGTTGACCTTTCAAATGCAGCTAAACTTGTGGAAAAAGGAGTAAATGTTCTGGTGGTTGGCAATACAGTATTCAGTTCCGATGATCCTACCCGTACAATAAGTAAATTAAAAAACCTGAACAGTTTAGAATAATCTTATTTTCTGATTTCAGATTCTATATATTTTAAAATTTTATCTCTGTCGTCGGGTTGAAACCATACTATTTCCCTGTCTCTTGACCACCATGTTATTTGTCTTTTCGCATATCTGCGGCTGTTCCGCTTAATCAGGCTGATGGCATTATCAAGCGATATTCTTCCGTCGAAGTATTCAAACATTTCCTTATAACCGGGTGTCTGAAGGGCATTTAAATGACGGAATTCATACAGACTGTGTGCTTCTTTTTCGAGACCTTCTGCCACCATTTTGTCAACCCTTTCGTTAATTCTGCGGTAAAGCTGATCACGTGGCCTTTCAATTCCGACCTTCAGAATTCTGAATTCTCTGGCAGGTTTCTCCTTTTTCAGGAATGATGAATATGGCCTTCCGGTTGTATCACAGATTTCAAGTGCCCTGATAATCCTTTTGTGATTTTTCAGGTCAACTGCTTTATAATAGTCAGGATCAAGCATTTTAAGGGCAATTCTGAGACCTTCAATACCTTCCTCCCTGAAAAGTGTCCAGTATTTTTCCCTTGAGGCCGGGTCTACGTCAGGAATATCATCTATACCCCTGCAAACAGCATCAATATATAAACCTGACCCGCCGGTCATAATCACAATCTGGTTTTTTGAAAACAACTGTGGAAGAAGGCTTATTACATCCCTTTCAAACATACTTGCACTGTAATATGCCGTTACCGGAATGAAACCTACAAAATGATGTTTTATTCTTTCAAGATATTCAGCAGGCGGAGCAGACGTGCCAATCTGCATTTCACGGTAAAACTGCCTTGAATCACAGGAAATTATTTCAGTATTGAAATATGCTGCAATCTCAACCGAAAAATCTGTTTTTCCAACTCCTGTTGGCCCTAAAATTACAATGAGAGTATTTTGCATGAAACAGGAAACCCTGAAAAAGGTTCATTCTTCTTCCTCCTCATCTATCTGGTCGATGTTGTCAAAGTCATCCAGACCTTCATCCTCATCGCTGTTGAAGAAAATTTCATCAACATCCACGTCAACATTTTCTTCCTCATCCTCCTCATCAAGCACCAGGGGTGTTACTTTTTTGCGGGATGTTCCGAAAACAATCTGTTTCGGAGGCAGACCTTTTGAATTGGTGCAGATAGGATATTCCCTTCCTTCAACTTCCTTTGCCTCACCTACGTATTCAATGAAAAGAGCTCTTTCGTTGAAGAAATCAAAAACATACAGCAGTTTCTGATTATCTTTATATATAATTTCTTCAAGAACAGCATCTTCCATTGTTGACGAACCGGTTCCCATATCAAGAAGGGTAAACTCTTCCTCTTTTTCCCAGTTGCTGGTCGCCAAGTAAAATGATGCCATCTGTGACTTGTCAAACTCGAGTTCTTCCTGAAGGAGATTATGAAAATCCAGTAAAGTATGGCGCTCAAGCAATTCAAACTCCCTCACAAATGAATCATCTTCATCCGATAATACTACAAATTTGTAAACCATAACTCAGTTATTTCAGGCGGTGCAATATAATATTTTTTATATTATAATCTCCTTTCATAATTTTTTTTCAAAATAAATTCTATTGTATCCTTGTTATCGGCATAATCCCACAATTCAGGCCACTGTGTCCTGCCAAATTCAGTCGCTCCCTTTCCCACAATGCACTGTATTTTCTCATTTTCAGTATCAAACAGGAATGAAAAGTCTTCATCCCTTTTGTATCTTTCGAAATAGATTACCGATACAGGCGAAGCATATCCATTATCTTCCTTCAAAAGATAATAACCTGAATCATAAAAATTTTCCTTGTTCACAAGATATACTGCTTTATAATAATCATAGTTATTGCCGTATTTTGTGTGGTTTATTATATCAGAATATTTTTCCCAGTGGTGTTTTAACGATTCAATATCAAAATCCTCAGGAATAAAAATTTTTGATACATTTCTGCAACCGAGTCCGAAATATGAAAAAACATCTTCTCCCAGTCTTTTCAGTTCCTCCGGATCTTCATTACCGGTCAGAATAGCAACACTGTTACGGTTTTTTCGGATCAGATTATAATATTTTCCGAAATAATATTCAAAATACCTTGATGTATTGTTACTTCCCGTTGCTATGACCGCATCAAAATCTTTTATGATTCCATCAGTGAACTCAATCATCTCTCTGAAATATCCGTTTATGTCGTACAATATTTCAGCGATTGCCACGGGTAATTCAGAATCCTTTGTACTTGTTCTGGCAATAATTTTGTTGCCTGTAATAAGTACCGAAAGAAAATCGTGAAACCCTACAAGAGGGATATTGCCTGCCATGATTACACCAACCCTTACCGGCTGATAATCAGAATTCAGTTCCGGATACCTTCCGGTCCATTCCCTGAGTTTTCCTTCTGTAAGATTTGCAGCTATTGATTTCAGAGCCATTCTGACATTTTCCGGTGTGAACCATGGATTTATGGTCTGCTGGCCGGCAATAAGATTCTCAATTTTAGCTGAGTATTTGTTTTTTCTGCCGTCAAGTGCTTCTCTCAGAATTCTGCCCAGTTCAGCAAAAGCTTCAATTCTTTCAGGTAATCTCATTTCTTTTGTTGTGTCGCAGCAAATTTACAGTTTTTTCCACCGATATATTAAAAGCAAAGAGCTTTCTCTGTTTATCATACTGAAAAAACTATTTGCCAATTCCAGCCCGAATACCTGATTCTATGAAACCAACATGATTTTTCAATCACAAACAAACATGAAAATAATTTTAAAAACATGTGGATTCCATCATACCTTAAAAATCAAAATTATATTATGATGAAAAATTATCTTAACTGAAAAATTACCGCCATATGTGACAAGAAAGAAATCATTTTTTCTGTTTTTGTTTATGTTTCCTGACTTCTTTCTGCATAATTTTTATAATTTCCTCCATTTCTTTAAGTGAGATACTTCTGGATTCGGTTAAAAAGATTACCATGTTTTTGAAAGAGTTTGAAAAATAATCATGTACAAAACTTTTAAGATGGTTTTTTGAATATTCTTCCATGGAGATTAGAGGATGGTATTCATGAGAGCGACCACAGGATTTGTGGCTGACAAACCCTTTATCCTGAAGGATTCGTACAATTGTGCTTACTGTTGTGTAAGCAGGTTTCGGTTTCGGAAAATGCTCAAGGATATCTTTTACAAATCCTTTTTTTATTTTCCATAAAACCTTCATTACTTCTTCTTCTGCTTTTGTTAATCTCATGGCTTTTATGTCTTAATGTTAAGAATATATTCAAAGGTAAAACGAAATTTTTAGTTTTCCTGCATTTTTTTAAATTTTTTAGCAGTACTCCGGTAGAATGATATTGAATGATAATTATTTCTTTTTTGCTCATACCTTAAAATTTTGTATTTTTCGGGTTTGTTAACAGGATGCAGAGAGTTTAATAAGTATATGATGTTTAAATTCAGCATATTCAGGGAAAATTTAAGGATTTCACTGAGGGCAATAAGGTCGAACCGTGTAAGGACTGTCCTGACAATCTGTATAATAGCATTTGGCATAATGGCTTTAATAGGCATTCTTACTGCTATAGATGCTATTAAAACCTCTCTCACCGACCAGTTTACGATGATGGGGGCAAATTCTTTTACTATTTCATCGAGGGGAATGAATATTCAGATAGGAAATTCGAGGTACAGGGCAAAAAACTATTCAAGAATATCATATCACGAGGCTGAAGAGTTTAAAAATATATTTAATGAACCTGCATGGGTATCAGTTTCATATAGTGCATCGAGGATGGCTACTGTTAAATATGGTTCGGAAAAAACAAATCCTAATGTTTCACTTACAGGCGTTGATGAAAATTATCTTGTGGTTTCGGGATATGAGATTGAATCGGGCAGAAATTTTACAGTTGATGAAGTGGAAAATAGTCGTCATCTTGTAATTATAGGGCCGGAGGTAGCAGCAGGTCTTTTTCCCACGGGGGTTGACCCGCTTGGAAAAGAGATAAATGTTGCCGGTATGAAACTTATTGTTGCCGGGGTTCTTAAATCAAAAGGTGCCAGTGCTATAAGCGGTGATAATGTGTGCTTTATACCTGTTACCACTGCACGTCAGTATTTCCCAAGGCCAAATATGACTTTCAATATTACCGTGATGCCACATCAACCTGTTAATCTTGATGTTATTGCAGGTGCGGCTGAGGCAGTCTTCAGAACGGTTCGCCGCCTTAATCCGAGGGATGAGTCAGATTTCAACATTATTAAAAGCGACAATATCGTTACACTTCTTCTTCAGAATATCAGATATGTTACCATGGCCGCAACACTGATAGGAATTATTACTCTTTTCGGGGCATCTGTAGGCCTGATGAATATTATGCTTGTATCTGTAACCGAAAGAACACGTGAGATAGGTACACGGAAAGCTGTAGGTGCAAAACCATCAACAATAAAATATCAGTTTTTATTCGAATCAATAATGATTGGTCAACTTGGTGGATTTTTTGGAATAATACTGGGTGTAATTATCGGAAATGTTGTATCTTCATTGCTGAAATCGAGTTTTGTTATACCATGGTTATGGGTTGGCACAGGGGTATTGGTATGTTTTATTGTGGGTGTTGTTTCGGGATATGCACCTGCAGTAAAGGCTGCAAATATAGACCCAATTGAAGCTTTAAGGTATGAGTAAATTATAATTCTTCTCTATATGGAAAAAGTAGTTATTCAGGAAGAAGTTAAGAATTGTCCGGGCATCTTTTTCTATCCCGACATAAAAAAACTGGAAGTAAAGGGCCGGTCAATTCCGGAAAATCCTGAATTTATTTTCAGGAAACTTGATGAATGGATAACAGGTCACTTTGAAAAAAATGATTCCCTCGACGTTGATATTATGCTGGAATATATTAACAGCGGCTCGTCAAAGTACCTGTATGAGATTTTGAGAAAGCTTTCTGCCTATATTGACTCAGGGAAGAAAATTTCCATCAGGTGGCTTTATGAGGAAGATGATGAGGCAATGCTTGAACTTGGAGAGCATTACAGGGATGCTGCAGGTATTCCGCTTTCGATTCAGATGATCATCTGAAAGTTTTTTAAATAATAAACCCCCTCTTTTCTTTCCTGAATTCCGCAGGCTGAAAGAGGGGGTATGTTATCTGTACAGTTTTTCTATTTCATTACAAGAGGTATAAGATCAACAACACGGCATGAATAACCCCATTCGTTATCGTACCATGAAAAGACCTTTACCATTTTTCCGTTAACCATTGTGCTCAGTGCATCAAATATTGATGAAGCGGTTGAATGTATTACGTCACATGAAACTATCGGGTCTTCAGTGTATTCAAGTATTCCTTTCATCGGACCTTCTGCAGCTGCTTTCATTGCAGCATTGATTGCTTCTTTTGTTGCTTCCTTCTTGAGTATTACAACAAGATCAACCAGTGAGCCTGTTGGTGTGGGAACCCTTACGGCAACACCGTCGAGTTTGCCCTTCAGTTCAGGGATTATTTTGCCGATTGATTTTGCAGCACCTGTTGTGGTAGGTATCTGTGAAACTGCTGCAGCACGGGCCCGCCTGAGATCCTTGTGCGGAAGATCAAGAATCCTCTGGTCGTTGGTGTAGGAGTGAATGGTTGTCATATAGCCCAGCTCAATTCCGAAATTGTCGTTCAGAACTTTAACTACAGGGGCAAGACAGTTGGTAGTGCAGGATGCATTTGAGATACATTTATGCTCTGGCTTGAGAGAATTTTCATTAACACCTATAATTATCATTGCATCAATCTCATCCTTGGCCGGAACAGTAAGAATCACTTTCTTTGCACCGTTCTTGAGATGATCGCCGTAACCACCTTTCGGGCTCTCTTTCGAAGTAAACACACCTGTAGATTCAATCACTACATCAGGTGTTTCAACCCATGGAATGTTTGCGGGTACCTTCTCGGCAGTTACTTTAAACTTTTTCCCGCGAACAATAATATTTTCATCATCATAGGTAACACCCTCAAACCTGCCCTGTGTTGAATCGTATTTGAGCAGATGAGCAAGCGTTTTGGTATCAGTAACATCATTGATACCAACAATCTCAATATTATCTCTTTCAAGAGCAATCTTGAAGACATTTCGTCCTATTCTTCCGAATCCGTTAATGGCAACTTTAATTTTCGACATATCAGTAGTTTTAATTGGTTAATATTTTGAACCGCCAAAAATAGAAAAAATAAAGAAAAATCTCAAATTTTGTGCAGGTAATTAAAGTTATTTACCTTCTTGGCCTGAAAATATTTGAGAGCCTGTTGGCTTCAGGGTTAAGAGGATCAATTATCATTCCGAACCTGTAACTGGCAAAAAGTGAGAAATATACTGCTTTATTCCTTGCTACTTCCATTATTGGTATTGCTTTTGGAAAAACATTTATCTGGGCTCCGAGTTCAATTGCATGAATAACTTTCTCCTGCCTGCTGTATTCAAAATTAAATCCGGCTTTACCATAAATACCCGGAAGCAATTTTGCTTCATCAATCCCTTTGAAAAATGAGCATTTACTGTAAATCATGGTGGGATCGTGCTTTTTAATGTCAAATTTTTCTTCTATAATCTCTGCCTCGTAGGAACTCACAAATTTCAGGATTTTATAATAAATAGGTTTGTAAAAAGCAATTACCGGTCCACCGGTATAAAAATATCTTACAGCCACTCCACCAAGATCACCTTTCTCAAAAATTTCTTTCTGGTGTCCTATCCCTCCACGGAAAAGAATTACCGAATTTTTTTTGCCGAAAACAAACGAACCGGGTGTCTGATAGGCCTGATTAGAAATTCTGATTTCCTTGGGATGCTTTACAGTGAGTATATCGAACTCCAGAAGCCTTCTGTTGAAATAATCCAGCCGTTTTCCTTCCCTGTAACTCAAACCGAAACCATCAGTACTGAGAAAGGCCCCTAAGGTAATCTCGTTTTTAAAAATAATCTGAACTTTTTCCTGATCTATATCCCCCTGACTTAATAAAGGTATATAAAAAAGAAAAAAACAAAAAACTGTTAGTAACAGCTTCCTCAATTGTTCTGCTGGTATATCAATCCGGAAAGGCGGATGTGAAATTCCGGAAATATTATCCATTATGGCCGTTATTCTCAACATCTGCTTTGCTGTATGCAGGACATGTCTTCTTGTTGCAGGAACTTGCAGACAAAATAATCACAATCGCCAGTAACAATGTAACAGCAAACTTTTTCATATCAATTGTATTTTTATTTCTTAGACAAAAATAATCTTTTAATGTTAAAAACAAATCATCCAGAAAACAAAATATTATCAGTTATTAAAAACAATTTTACATTAAAAAAGTTTATTTAAAACTCAATTATTTACTGGTTAAAGGATTGGTTTGATAAATATTACCGTCTGACTGAACCTTTATTATGAAAGTTTGTTTTTTATAAGAAACAGGAAGACAAATGAAAAAGTTGATATTTATAATTTTTTTAATCATGGAACTAACAGGTTTTTCACAGGAAAAGCCGGCACTTAATGATCTTACGCCGGAAGAAGCAGGAGTTATAGTTGGAAAAGGAACCGAGCGACCGTTTACAGGGAAGTTCGATAAATACAATGTACAGGGTACATATTTATGCAGACAGTGCGGAACGGCACTCTATTATTCTGGTTCAAAGTTTGATGCCCATTGCGGATGGCCATCATTTGATGAAGAAATTACAGGTGCAGTGACACGCCATCCCGATCCCGACGGAATACGAACAGAGATTGTATGTACATATTGCGGGGCACACCTTGGCCATGTTTTTACTGGTGAAGGTTTTACACACAGGAATACCCGCCATTGTGTTAACTCGGTCTCGCTTGATTTTGTGCCTGCAAAACTCCCTCCGGGCAGATATGGCACTGCAATTTTTGCCGGAGGATGCTTCTGGGGTGTGGAATATTTCCTTCAAAAAGAACTCGGAGTTGTGTCTGTTACTTCAGGTTATACAGGCGGATGGGTGAAAAATCCATCATACAGGGAGGTGTGTAACGGAAATACCGGCCATGCCGAGGCAGTAAAAATTATTTACGATACCCGCAAAACCACCTATGAGAAACTTGTAAAATTTTTTCTTGAAATTCATAACCCGACACAAGTGGGACGCCAGGGTCCTGATGTAGGAGAACAATACCGGTCGGAAATATTTTATATGAACGAAGAACAGAAAAATACAGCTCAGAAATGCCTTGACATACTGAAAGGGAAAGGCCTTAAAGTGGCAACAAAAATTACCAGAAAATCAGAATTCTACGAAGCTGAGGATTATCACCAGGATTATTACTTTAAAACCGGTAAACAGCCCTATTGCCACGGCTATACAAAAAGATTCTGAGAATAAATTCACCTCTGTCCCGTTTAAGGTTCTTCAGATTTTGAGATTTAAAAACTATCTTTACCCGTCTTTATAATCCATAAGATAAAGAGTCTGTTTTATTGTTTGACATTATATTTCATTCTTGTTATGGAAATTATCGAAACATTGCTTAACCGGAGAACAATAAGAAAATACCTCGACAGGGATGTGGACGAAGAACTGCTCAGAAAAATTCTTTCAGCAGGAATACGTACGTCAACTACAGGTAATATGCAGGCGTACAGTATTATAATTACCCGTAATGCAGAAATGAAAAAAGAACTTCTTCCACTGCATTTCAACCAGAAAATGGTAACCGAAGCTCCTGTGCTCCTTACTTTCTGTGCCGATTTTAACAGGTTCAGCAAATGGTGCAGGCAAAGAAATGCCAGTCCGGGTTACGATAACTTTCTGTCGTTCATGACTGCAGCAATTGATGCCCTGCTTGTTGCCCAGACAGTTTGTATTGCCGCTGAATCTTTGGGTTTAGGCATCTGCTATCTGGGTACCACAATCTATATGGCACACAAAATAATTGAAGTACTGAAACTTCCGGAAGGAGTTGTTCCGGTCACTACAATTACACTCGGTTGGCCTGCTGAAAAACCTGAACAGGTTGACCGCCTGCCCCTTGAAGCAGTTTTACATAGCGAAACCTATCACGATTATTCCAGTGAAGATATTGACAGAATATATTATGATAAGGAACAAAGAGCTGACTATTTGCAATTTATAAGGGAAAATAACAAGGAAACACTTGCACAGGTTTTTACTGATGTTAGATATAAGAAAGAAGATAATGTCTCTTTTTCGAGAACTCTGTTTAAAGTTCTTGAAAAACAGGGTTTTATGAATCAATAAAATAAGCAGTTCCTATTTTTGCTATACCGTCTTGAAGAAACCAGTCAGTAAAAATTCCAGAATCACCAGTATTACCCCTTTCTGTTGATATGGTATATATTTGCCTGTTGTGTCGGGCTGATTGTTATGTCGTTAATACACACATGCATAGGCAGGTTTGCACACCAGAAAATTACTTCCGCAATATCTTCACCGGTTAGGGGATCAACACCTCTGTAAACCTCTTTTGCCCTGTTCTTGTCTCCTTTGAACCTTACAAGTGAAAATTCCGTCTCAGCCATTCCGGGTGCAACATTTGTTACCTTTATATTATGTTTCACCAGATCAATTCTCATAGACCTTGAAAGCGAATCAACAGCATGTTTGGTGGCGCAATATACATTCCCGTACTCATATTCCATCTTGCCTGCAATTGATGATATGTTGAATATATGTCCCGATTTCCTGGCAACCATCAGCGGAACAACTGCCCTTGTCACATAAAGAATACCCTTGATATTCGTGTCAACCATCCTGTCCCAGTCATCCACATTCCCCCTGTCAATGGGGTCCATACCCACTGCAAGTCCGGCATTGTTGACAAGAATATCAATATTCTTCCATTCATCAGGCATTTCGTTTATAATGTCTTCAACTTCATATCTCTTCCGCACATCAAAATTCAGACTTAATACCCTGATACCTTTGTATTGTATTAGTTCCTTTTCAACTTCTTCAAGACGTTCAGTCCGTCTTCCGGTAATTATTACATCATAACCGTTTTCTGCAAATTTCCTTGCTGTTGCCCTGCCAATACCTGCAGTAGCGCCTGTAATCATTATTATTTTATTCATGACTGAGCATTAGTTTGAACGCATAAAAATAGGAATTATAATGATACGATATTTTCAGCTCATTTATCTGGAAACAGAATGACTGTTAATTCAGGATTTTGTAGAAAATTAAAACCGGGATGCAGTATCAGGAAACTGGCTATATTTGAAGTAATAATTTTTCACATGGCGGATATAAGAAATGAAAAAAAAGAGACAGTTGAATCAATGTTCGATTCAATCGCATGGAGATACGATTTTCTGAACCGGCTTCTTTCTTTCGGAATTGACAGGCACTGGCGCCGGAAAGCAATAATGATTATTTCCCAGAACCTTAAACCCGGTCATGTACTGGATGTAGCCACCGGTACCGGCGATTTTTCAATAGAAGCTGTAAAACTCAACCCTGAAAAGATAACAGGTATTGACATATCTGAAAATATGCTCAGTATAGGAAGAAAGAAGATTGAAAAAAAAGGTTTGTCAGGCAGGATTGAACTTTTATGCGGAGATTCCGAAAATATACCGTTCGATGATAATTCATTTGATTTGGTAATATCAGCATTCGGAGTCAGAAATTTCTCCGACCGCCTTTCAGGAGTGAAAGAGATGACAAGGGTCGTAAAAAACAAAGGTGTGGTTATGATTCTTGAATTCTCAATACCTGAAAACAGATTGTTCAGAAATGTGTTTAGCATATATTTTTTCAGAATAGTTCCTTTTATCGGGCATCTTTTATCAGGTCACCGTTCTGCATACAGGTACCTGCCTGAATCGGTTGAAAATTTTCCCGGCAGGGAAGAGTTTGCGGAACTTATGCAAAAAGCCGGCCTAACTAACGTCACATATAACTGTTTTACCTGCGGAATAGTGACAGTGTACACTGGTTCAAAAGTTTAATTCAGATTTAAAATTTCCTATTTATTGATTATGGCAATATTGCAATAATTAAAATATTGTTGAGTTTACTATAATTGTATCAGTATAAAATTTACTTTTGCACAGGTGAGACTCTTATTTTACAGAATATTTCAGATTGCAATTTTATTATCATGCCCTGTGGCTCTTTTCAGCCAGAAAGAGAAGCCGAAAAATGTTTCGTGGTATGATGATAAGTTCCTCCATTTCGGATTCTGTATAGGATTTAATGTAATGGATTTCAATATTACCCCATCGAATGAACATCTGCAATCTGATTCCCTTTATCCCGAAGTTGCAGTTCTGAATCCGGGTATTAATATTCAGATAGTTACCGATATACGGCCTGCCGAACATTTTGATATTAGATTTCTTCCGGGCGTTGCTTTCGGACAAAGGAATGTCAGGTTTTATAAAAATCAGATTCTGGAAAATGAAAAACAGCGTCTTGAGTCTTCATTTATTGAATTTCCCATTCTTCTTAAATTCAAAGGGGAGAGGCTCAATAATGTAAGACCCTATATAATAGGCGGACTGAATTACCGCTACGATCTCGCAGGCAAAAAGGAATACGACGAAGAGAAACCTGTTTACCTGAGAATAAAACGTTCCGACCTTTATTATGAATTCGGTCCCGGTTTGGATTTCTATCTGCCATATTTCAAACTTTCGGTTGAACTGAAAGTTTCAACAGGTATAAGGGATGTACTGGTGCATGAACCTGCACCCGGGTATCCCCAGTATGTCAGGGCAATTGAAAAGATGAAATCGCAGATATGGATATTGTCATTTCATTTTGAATAGCTGTGATAAAACAGGTTACCCTTGTACTGGATCCAGAAAGCGCAGCTGACAGGGAAAAAATAATCAAACTCGCTGCAAAAGCTGCCGGTATTTCTTCTGATAATATCAGTGAGTGGAGAATCTGCCGCAGGTCAATTGATGCAAGGCACCGTGACATTAAGGTAAACCTGAATATTCTATTGGCTCCGGCAGGGGAAAAACTGATGCCGGAATTCTCCCCGTTCAGACCTCTGAATGTAACCCGCAGTCGTGAAGTGATAATTATTGGTGCGGGCCCTGCAGGGCTCTTTGCAGCCCTGCGGCTGATTGAACTGGGACTTAAACCAGTAATTATTGAACGGGGTCGCAACGTGTCGGCAAGAAAAAGGGATATCGCAAATATCAGCAGGAAAAAAATTATTGACCCTGACAGCAATTATTGTTTCGGGGAAGGAGGTGCAGGTGCTTATTCCGACGGGAAACTTTATACACGTTCACATAAACGCGGGAACAACCTGAGGGTACTTGAACTGCTCTGCCATCACGGAGCTGACAGAAGCATTCTTTATGACTCACATCCCCATATCGGATCAGATAAACTTCCGGAAATTATCCTGCAGATAAGAAAATCAATTATTGATGCGGGCGGCGTATTTCTCTTCGAAACAAAAGTCACTGATCTGATTGTAAGCAATAACCGGATAAAAGGAGTAATAACGCATGATAACCGGAAATTCCTTTCACCTTATATAATACTTGCTGCAGGCCATTCGGCAAGGGATATTTACACTGTTCTTAAAAAACGGAATATAGAATTGGAATTCAAACCTTTTGCAATGGGAGTAAGGGTCGAACATCCTCAGGAGTTTATAAACCGTATACAATATCATAACAGTCCTTCAGTAAAGTATCTCCCTGCTGCATCTTATGGTCTTGCAAAACAGGTGGAAGGAAGAGGGGTATACTCATTCTGCATGTGTCCGGGCGGTTTTGTTATTCCCTCAGCTACATCAAGTGAAGAAGTTGTTGTAAACGGTATGTCTCCCTCACGGAGAAATTCTCCGTTTGCCAATGCCGGTATAGTAGTTGAGGTTAGGGCTGAGGATATTAAAAGCTGGTTCAGTGGCGGCGAATTGGCAGGCATTGATTTTCAAAGGGAAACAGAACAAAAAGCGTTTAAATCGGCAGGGAGGGGCGTAATGGCTCCGGCTCAGCGCCTTGCCGATTTTGTTGCAGGAGTATTTTCCACGACACTACCGGCTGTTTCATATTTTCCGGGTGTTGTCTCTTCCCCGCTGCATGAATGGCTGCCTAATTTCATTGGAAAACGTCTCAGAGATGGCTTCAGGCTCTTCGGCTCCGCAATGAAAGGATTTCTTACAAACGATGCAGTGGTAATAGGAGTGGAATCAAGAACATCTTCCCCGGTGAGAATAATCCGTAATGAAGATACAATGGAGCATGTACGGATTTCGGGGCTTTACCCGTGCGGCGAAGGTGCAGGCTATGCCGGAGGAATTCTTTCCTCGGCTGTTGATGGAATGAGAGCCGCCGAAGCAATAGCAAACAAAGCAGAGGAGAAATCTTAATTCGGGAAATTTCTTCTGGCAAACTCGGAAAAAATAACCGATGCCGCCATGCCTGCATTCAATGATTCAATTCCGCTTTCAGCCTTGGTAAATTTCGGAATAACAAGACGTACCGTTACATACTCAGAGAGATCTTCCGAAATCCCCCTTGATTCATTTCCCAGAAGAATTACACCTCTAACAGCCAGCGGATGTTCATATACCGGAGTGCCTTCAAGATATGTGCCGAAAACATCAACCCCTTTCTTCAACGCTGTGCCGAGAAAATCCCCGAGATTTCTGTAATGCACCTTCACATTCAGCAATGCACCCATGGTTGCCTGTACAACTTTAGGATTATAAATATCCACGCAGTTTTCTGAACACACAATATTTTTTATTCCAAACCATGCCGCAGCCCGTATTATTGTTCCAAGATTTCCAGGATCCTGAATAAAATCAAGCGCCACACATAGTTCCTCAGGAATATCATCTTCATCAAATTCTGTTTCAGGCATTCTTACAACTGCAAGAGCATTGTGCGGCGTTTTCATCGCACTTATTTTTCTGAGTTCTTCAAAACTTACCGGAATAACCTCACCTGCCTTTGAAAACAGAGTACTGCCTAACCCGGCAATATACTCCGGTTTTGCCACAAGTGATATTATCTCCATATCTGATGATAAAAACTCCCTTACCATCTTGTCACCTTCAACAATAAACATCCTGTTTTCTTCCCTTGCCTTTTTTTTCTGAAGGGATAATATCAGTTTCTGCTTGTTTTTGCTCAGCATTTATTATATGTTTATGTGCAGTATTATTAATTGGTATATTTGTGAAATACTTTTCTGAACGGATATTGAAGAATTTTATTTCCGATAAAAGTATGAAATTTCAGGGACACTTAATATTTGCAGTGTTGCTTGTATTTATTATTATCTCGTGTAATCCAACCAGATATGTTGCTCAGAACGAAACACTTCTCGACAGAAACTATGTTAAAATAAACAGCAAAAACATTAAGAAAAGTGAAATTTATCCTTATATACGGCAGAAACCAAATAAAAGAATATTTGGTGCAAGGTTTCATCTGGGTCTGTATAATCTGTCAAATATAAACAAGGAAAAATGGCCTCATACATGGCTCAGAAACATTGGAGAGGAACCGGTTATCTTTGACCAGAACTCGGTTGACAAATCGGTTGAACAAATCAGGGCATATCTGGTTTCAAAAGGATACTTCGATAACAAAGTGGCAGAAACCATTGAAGTCGTCAACAAGCGATCGAAAGTCTATTATGATATTAATCTGAACAACCCATATACGGTTCGTAAAATCATTTATGACATTGAGGACACGACCATAGCCGGGATAGCATACTTTGATTCATCAGGATGTTTAATTGAGAGGGGAAAACCATACGATGTGGAAATGCTTCAGGCTGAAAGGAGCAGGCTCGAACGTTTTGTCCGTGACCATGGATTTTATAATTTTTCGGCTGATCATATATATTTCAGGGTTGATAGCACCATACCGGGCCGGCAGGTGGATATAACATACGGCATCAGAAATTTCATGAGAATAGCACCCGGAAACAAGCCAGTAATTGTCCCTCACCAGCAATACCTCCTGCGAAGAATATATATTTATCCCGATTTTAACCCGCGCGACGTTCTGACAGGCGGCGAAGAATATTATAAGAGTCTTGATACCGTTGAATACAAAGGATTTTATTTTATAACAAACAGGGCAAAACCTTCAATAAATTATGATCTTCTGATTCAGTCTCTTTATATACGGCCCGGTTCCACTTTCAGCCAGACAAACACAGAAAGGTCGCATGCACGACTTATGTCACTGAAAACCTACAGGCTGGTGAATATTCTTTATAATGAAGTTGACGAAAAACCGGAAAATGAATGGTTCAGATACCTCGATTGCATTATCCAGCTTACATCTGTAAGCCGGCAATCCTTCACTGTTGAACTTGAGGGAACAAACTCAGGGGGCAACCTCGGAGGAGCACTTAATTTTATTTATCAGAACAGAAACCTTTTTCATGGTGCGGAACAGTTTAACCTGAAACTTAAAGGTGCCTACGCAACATTCTCACAATCAACAACCGGTATCAAAAGCACTCAGGAATTCGGAATAGAGACAGGTCTGAGACTTCCTAACTTCTTTTTACCATTCCTTAAAAGTGAAAATTTCATCAGAAAATATACACCCTCTACTTCTCTTCAGGCTGCATATAACTACCAGAACCTTCCTGTGTATACCCGAACTGTTGCAAATGCTTCATTCGGCTACCAGTGGAACCAGGGGAACTACCGCACACATGTTGTTTATCCCCTGCAGATGAACTTCGTAAAAATACCTACAATAGAGCAGGAATACTATAAAAATGTCATTGAAAAATCCAACTATCTGATAAACAGTTATAAGGATGTTCTAATTGCTGGCGGGAGCTATTCATATATTTTCAACCGTCAGAATATAAGGAGGTCGAAGGATAACTGGTTTCTCAGGTTTAATGCTGAAGCATCTGGAAACCTGCTCCGGGGTATAATGAAGGTAACCGGTGTAAAATATATAGCAGATTCAATATCATCTCATTACAATATTTTTGGTCAGCCTTTCTCTCAGTTTGTAAAAGCTGATATTGACATCAGATATACGAGAATTATTAATGAAATCAGTTCTATTGTTTTCAGGGGGTTTGCCGGAGCGGGCATTCCTTACGGGAATTCGATGGCAATTCCGTTTGAAAAACAATATTTTGAAGGGGGAGCAAATGGAATCAGGGGGTGGCAGGTAAGATCCCTTGGCCCGGGCTCCTATTCGCCTCCCGAGGCAAAATATATTAACCAAACCGGCGATATTAAACTTGAAGCCAATGTTGAATACCGCTTCAAACTTTTCTGGATTCTTGAAGGAGCTGTATTTGTTGATGCAGGCAATATATGGGCTATAAAGGAAGACCCTGACCGGCCCGGTGCAAAATTCAGCTTCAACAAATTTTACGACGACATGGCTGTTGGAACCGGCTTCGGAATGAGATTCGACCTGAAATTTGTACTGCTGAGAACAGACCTTGGCTTTAAATTCCGCGACCCGAAACTGAGCGGAAGTGACAGATGGTTATTTACACGCTCAGGTTCTGCAGGAAGCAATATGGCTCTTGTAATTGCTATTGGATACCCCTTTTAATAAAACATTTACTGAAAATTATCTTTTCTGTTTAAATTTTAATTTTTTAAATTGCAAACACTCTGCATTTTTTAAAAGGAATAAATATGTCTTTTTTCAGGGATTTTTTTGGTTACAGCCGCAGGGAAAGAAGAGCTTCGTTTATTCTTGTTACTCTTATCCTGCTGGTTATTATTCTGAAATATACATTTCCTGAAAAGCGGATAAAACTCGAATATACGGTTGACTCTCTCAGTACAGAGCTGTTCATACCATTAATAAATTATAAAGGTGATCCGGCTGGATGGGGAAAAGTTGACCTTAATCTGTCAGATTCAGTAACACTGGTAAAATTACCGGGAATTGGACCTGTTCTTGCTTCAAGAATAATTAAGTACAGAAAACTGCTTGGCGGCTATGTGTCAGTAAGCCAGCTGAAAGAGGTGTATGGAATCAGCGATTCGCTGTATAACAGACTCTCAGCCGGAATTACTGTTGATACTTCTGTTGTCGTAAAACTACAGGTTAATAAACCGGGCTATTACCCGAAACACCCTTATCTGAACCATGATGAAGCAGAAGCAATATTTGAATTGAAGCGGCATGGTATCAGATTCAAATCAGTTTCAGACCTTGCTTCGAGGAAAATAATATCTAGCGGGAAAGCTGAAAAACTGAAACATTATTTTGATTTTTCGTACTGAAAGTTTAAATATTATTTCCTTTGTTTTTCGCTTCCTCTGATATTAGGGTATGCGGGAATTCATGTTTCCGGGTTCAATATTAGGAAGGATGTTCTCTCCTGTTTTAAAAATTGTTTATTTGTCCTTTATACAGCGTACTGAAAGACCTGCAGATTTTGTTCTCACGTTTTCGTCAAAGTAACTGCTATTGTAATGAAGTGAATAAAAACTTGCTGCAAGCTGACTCTCGGGGAAAGTATCGGAAGTCCAGAAATTGGCCGAAACACCCATCTCCTCAAATGAAAAGCTGAAGTTATCGCGTAAACCTGAGGGAAACGCATTGAAACCAGTTGCATTATTGTTTGCCTGGTCTTCCCCTACAGTAAATGGAATTTCAGGATTCTCATAAATTGTCCAGAGAGAAGTTGATGCAAGAGACTTGGCAATTGCGTTAAGATCCATTTCATAACCAAAGTTATTTTCATACAGATACCATGTTAATTCATAAAACTCATTGTTTGAAGGAACATGAAAGCCATCCGGGCAAATATTACGCGGGTCGGTTACTGCATACCATGTATACAATCTTCCATAAACCGGAACATATTCTTCATTTGCGTCGTAAGCCCACTGGTATTTTGGTTCGGATTCTCCGTTTATGTCATCATCAGGGTTTTGTGTTGTGCCTATTACATCTCCGTTTCTGTATCTGGTTGTTCGAAGGTTTTCTGCCATCCATACCTGCTGGCCAATAAGAACTGTTTTATATACATTACCGTCAATATCAGTAACAGGAAGTGCATCCTGTTTGATACTTCCTCCAATGTTGATATTACCACTGACAACCAGATTATTCTGAAGATTTAGAACTCCCTGTATTTTAAGTGTATCTGCATTTGCAGTAAGAAGTGATTTCATGTTATTGTTTTCGTCAATTGCCACAATATCGAATTTTGCTGAAGAAATGGTATCAGTTTTCAGCAAATAGAACATCGAGCTATCCTGATTGATAAACATTAAGTTATGTGGTTGTGATTTATCATTACTGAAAGTGCCTATTGCAAAGCCGCCTTTCGTTCCTTTTCCTTCGTCTCCGGATGCAATATAGGCTCTGATACTGTCGGGATTAACAACAAGCAAATTCTGGTAAATTCCTTTACTTTCTCCAAATCCTCCGATAGCAAAGCCTCCTTTAGTACCTTTGGCTGTGCTGTTTGCAAGATATATGCGGGTGCTGTCGTTTGTCACCCGTAAATATTCTTTTATTGTGGATTTTGAATTACTGAAGCTGCCTATTGCAAAGCCGCCTTTCGTTCCTTTTCCTTCATCTCCGGAGTCAATATAGGCTCTGATACTGTCGGGATTAACAACAAGCAAATTCTGGTAACTTCCTTTATTTTCGCCAAATCCTCCGATAGCAAAGCCTCCTTTAGTACCTTTGGCTGTGCTGTTTGTAAGATATATACGTGTGCTGTCGTTTGTTACCCTGAAGTATTCTTTTCTCGTGGATTTTGAATTACTGAAGCTACCTATTGCAAAGCCGCCTTTTGTCCCTTTTCCTTCATCTCCGGGGTCAACATAGGCTCTGATACTGTCGGGGCTAACTATAAATAAATCCTGGTAACCGCCTTTCTTTTCGCCAAATCCTCCGATTGCGAACCCTCCTTTGGTGCCTTTTGAACCATCATCAACATAAATTCTGACACCTTCGTTATAGACTGCAAAAACTGTCTGGCCATTTTTATTTTTTATCTCGAATAATGGTTCTTCCATATTCTCTGTGGTACCTTTTACTTCCAGTTTTGGTAGAGTGCCACTTACCTTATCTGCAACCAGTGCGTAGGGAACGCTCAATAACTGATTTGTACTGATAAGTGTATAATTGTCCCCACCTGTCGGATCTGTTTCTGTCTTGATAAAACTCGGTCCATCGGCCCATTTAATATTTGTAAAACTTCCGCTTACAACAGTACCCCCTCCGATCTCTATAGCTACAACTCCATTGGCATTTGTTGTTGCAGAATGTGTTTCGACATACACCTCTTCTCCCGTTGGAGAACCTTTAAGAATACTTATTCTTAACTTAACTGTCTGATTTGAAGCCAGTGTGTTATTGCTGTTTCGTATAACTGCCTGGTAGCTCAGTCTTTGGGGTACCTGAGGAAATATATGCATGCCCAGCAATAATGTGAAAATAAATAAAAAAGGTTTTTTCATAAGTTATTTCAGTTTTTGATTATTTTAAATGTTTTTACCGGCACACCGTTCCTGAAAATAATCAGGAGATATGATCCCGGAGCATAATTTCTCATTGCTATTTCTGTTTCTGTTGATTCAATTTTCTTTTCAAGCAGCAGGATACCTTTTGGATTATAAAGCTTGAAAATGAAATTACCCAGCATATAATCTTCTGATATTAGTTTTATAAAATCATCAGCAGGATTTGGATGAACGACAATTTCGGGGATTGTAGCGAAATATTTCTGGATACCAACTGGGGGGTTCCCAAAAAAGTGTTCTATCCCCTGAAGCATAGTCCCGTTTGTTCCGGATACTTCAGACCAGACAATCTGTCCGACTGTATGGCTCTCTGAACCAACTGTGCCGGTAGAATTGCCTGCTGCAGCTGCAATAACTGATTGGGCATAGCAAAATGATGAATTAGTAGCAGACAGTACTAGCAATATCAGAAATACTTCAAAATTTTTTTTCATTAATTGATAATGATTATTCATATTTGATTTCAAATCAATGAGTAATAAAATTTAAAAAATGAGTATTAGAATTTAAAATTAATAATTATTTTTTATAAAGTAATATATGAATAAAAAAAAATTAAGACAAATGAAAAGGGAAGGCTTTAAAATAAAGCGGAACTAAATAAAATTTAACCGGAAATATATGTTTTAGAAACACTGTTAATGGTTGGATAAGGTTTAATAATTTTATATAATTGACAGCAGTCAGAAGTGGCTAAAATGTTTCAATTCAATGCAGATAAAAAATATTGGCACAAATATTTTGAATAAAGGTAATTTTTAATTATTTTTGCGGCTCAATTCAAAAGCAGTTATTATGATTATTGTACCAATAAAAGATGGTGAAAATATTGACAGGGCATTAAAGAAGTTTAAGAGAAAATTTGAAAAGACTGGTATAGTCCGTGAACTGCGTGCCCGTCAGTCATATGTAAAACCTTCAGATCGCCGCAGGGAGGAAATCAAGAGGGCAATTTATATTCAGAGAATGCAGCAGCAGGAGGAATAATTGTCTGCTTCTGCACAGATCTTTCAGTAAAAACTTCATTCTGGTTCCTTCATGAATTATAAGGAATCATTTCTTCAATACCTCAGAACTGAGAAGCGTTATTCTCCTCATACCTTATTATCTTACAGGAATGATCTCGAAAAATTTGTTTCTTTTCTTGAGGCTGAAGGTCATAAGATCGATTTTCTTCAGGTTACATCACAGGATATCAGGGCGTGGATTGTGTATATGATGGATAATGGTTTTTCAGCGGTTTCAGTTCACAGGAAGATTTCCTGTCTGAGAGGGTTTTACAGATTTTTATTAAAGCAGGGATTAGTTGGTCATAATCCGCTCGACAGGGTTGTGTTGCCGAAGCGTAAAAAAAGGCTTCCTGTGTTTGTGGATGAGGGGGCTTTAATAAATTTACTCGACCGGTACGAATTTGGTGATGATTTCAGGGGATTAAGGAACAGGACACTGATTGAGATGCTTTACACGACGGGAATGAGGAGGGCTGAGCTTACCGGACTTAAATGCAGTGATGTTGATTTAATTAACAATACGGTAAAGGTAACGGGAAAGAGGAATAAGCAGCGTATTATTCCGCTTCTGCCAAATTTTTCCGGGAAGCTGAGGGAGTATATTCAAAAAAGGGAGGAAGAATTCGGGAGTGCAGGTGATGACTGGCTCTTTCTGACTGATTCAGGCAATAAAATGTACGATAAATGTGTTTATAATATAGTTAAATCCTATCTGGCCCTGGTAACAACTATTGAAAAGAAGAGTCCGCATGTTCTGCGTCACACTTTTGCCACGCACATGCTAAACCGTGGAGCAGACCTGAATTCGATAAAGGAATTCTTAGGGCATGCAAATCTTTCTGCAACACAGATTTATACACATAACACATTTGAAAAGTTGAAAGAAGTTTATAAACGGGCTCATCCAAGAGCATAAAATAAAAAAAGGAGGAACTATTTATGAATATTCAGATTCATTCCGTCCGGTTTGATGCGGACCAGAAACTTATCAGATTTGTAAATCAGAAGTTATCGAAACTGACACATTTCAGTGATGGCATTGTAAGTGCCGAGGTATATCTGCGGCTTGACAACGATGAAAGCGGGGAGAACAAGATAAGTGAGATTAAGATAGAATATCCTGGAGGTCCTTTGTTTGCCAGGAAACAGAGTAAAACGTTTGAAGAGGCTACCGACATGGCCATAGATGCTATTAAGAAGCAGATAGTCAAACAGAAAGAAAAGATGAAGGGAATTTAAACAGCGGTATTATAAAAATATTTTCAATATTTTTGATAAATAATAATTAATTTTCATACATTTGCAAACCGATTTTCAGGGGTGTAATATGCCTTGATGGAGTTCTTTAAAATGCCGATGTAGCTCAGTTGGTCAGAGCAGCTGATTTGTAATCTGCAGGTCGGGGGTTCGAATCCCTTCATCGGCTCGTGAAGAATAGTTCTGGATTACAAGACTGAGAAGATATCTCTGTTATCAACAGGGGAGATACCAAAGCGGTCAACTGGGGCAGACTGTAAATCTGCTGGCTGATGCCTTCGTAGGTTCGAATCCTGCTCTCCCCACATGATACGGAGAATCAGCCGTAATGGAATACCCTTTGACGGCATTAATCAATAACAGGCGGGAGTAGCTCAGTTGGTAGAGCATCAGCCTTCCAAGCTGAGGGTCGCGGATTCGAGCTCCGTCTCCCGCTCAAATTTTGAGGCCAGAGTAGCTCAGGGGTAGAGCACTTCCTTGGTAAGGAAGGGGTCAGGGGTTCAATTCCCCTCTCCGGCTCAATTGAAAATAACAGAAAAACAAACAGATATAAAAACGTAAATTAACTTAATAAGCTTTAATTATGGCTAAAGAAAAATTTGAAAGGACAAAACCGCACGTAAATATTGGTACGATTGGTCACATTGATCACGGTAAAACTACCCTTACAGCGGCCATTACAATGGTGCTCAATAAAAGAGGCCTGGCCGAAGTGAAAACTTTCGATCAGATTGATAACGCTCCCGAAGAAAAAGAAAGGGGCATTACAATCAATACGGCTCACGTAGAGTATCAGACAGATAAAAGACACTATGCACACGTTGACTGCCCGGGTCATGCCGACTATATTAAAAACATGATTACCGGTGCGGCACAGATGGATGGTGCAATACTTGTTGTCGCTGCTGACGATGGTCCTATGCCACAAACACGTGAACATATCCTTCTTGCACACCAGGTTAACGTCCCCAAAATAGTTGTCTTCCTCAACAAAGTAGACCTTGTTGATGATCCTGAACTCCTTGACCTCGTTGAAATGGAAGTACGTGAACTTCTAAATTTCTACAAATACGACGGTGACAATGCTCCCGTTATAAGAGGTTCAGCTCTCGGAGCAATGCACGGCGAACCAAAATGGGAGGAAAAAGTTGTTGAACTTATGAACGCCGTTGATGAATATATTCCCATACCGGTACGCGACATTGAAAAACCATTCCTCCTGCCGGTAGAAGACATATTCTCAATCACAGGCCGCGGTACAGTTGCTACCGGACGTATTGAAACAGGCGTTGTCCAAACCGGCGATGAACTTGAATTAGTTGGTCTTGGTGCAACAAAGAAAAGAACCGTATGTACAGGCGTTGAAATGTTCAGAAAAATACTCGACAGAGGTGAAGCCGGCGATAACGTTGGTCTGCTCCTCAGAGGAATCGATAAAAAGGAAATAAAAAGAGGTATGGTGCTTGCCAAACCTGGCACAATAACCCCACATACGAAATTCAAAGCAGAGGTTTACGTCCTGAAGAAAGAAGAAGGCGGCCGTCATACACCTTTCCATAATAAGTACCGCCCACAGTTCTATATCAGAACCCTTGATGTGACCGGCGAAATAGTTCTTCCTGAAGGCCGGGAAATGGTAATGCCCGGTGATAATGTAAACCTTACAGTTCAGCTTATTTATCCCGTGGCTATTAACGTAGGACTCAGGTTTGCAATACGCGAGGGCGGAAGAACGGTAGGCGCAGGCACTATAACTGAAATTATTGAATAAAAGATACCATCTGGATTGTGTCAGAAAGATACATCAGGATGATATCTCAAACACGGGTGTAGCTCAGTTGGTAGAGCACTGGTCTCCAAAACCAGGTGTCGGGAGTTCGAGTCTCTCCTCCCGTGCTTAAAAACTTTATGGAGATGAATATAAAAGGATATTTTAAGGAATCGTTCACTGAGTTAATGCATAAAGTTACATGGCCCACATGGAGTGAACTCCAGAACAGTGCCACACTGGTAATGGTTGCAACACTTATCATTGCCCTGATTGTTGCAGTAATGGATTTGGCTTTCAGTAAGTTGATGGGCTTTATATACAGTTTGCTTTATTAAACAAAGAAGAATATTTCTGATGACGGATATTGAGAAGAAATGGTATGTTCTTCGTGCCATCGGGGGGAAAGAAAAGAAGGTGAAGGAATATATTGAAAACGAGATTGCACGTCGGAAACTTGGTGATCTTGTTTCCCAGATTCTTATTCCTACTGAAAAAGTTTATCAGATAAGAGCAGGGAAAAAGATCAGTAAGGAAAAGACCTTCTTTCCAGGGTATGTTCTGGTTGAGGCAGCACTGGTTGGAGAAATTCCCCACCTGCTGAGGCATGCACCAAATGTTCTAGGATTTCTTGGTTCAAAGGATGGAGAACCTGTGCCATTGAGAAAATCAGAAATAAACAGAATACTGGGCAAAGTAGATGAACTTAATGCAAGTGATGAAGAACTCAGCATCCCCTTCTTTGTAGGCGAAACAGTGAAAGTTATTGATGGGCCTTTCAACAGTTTTACCGGTGTAATAGAAGAGGTTAATGAAGAAAAGAAGAAGCTTAAAGTAATGGTCAAGATATTCGGACGCAAAACCCCCCTTGAACTAAGCTTTATGCAGGTTGAAAAAGAAAGTTAATAATAATAAAGAGATTGACAACTGCAATAATTATAATGCTTCCTGAGTGGTTGTCATACCCGCGCAATAAATAAGCAAATATTTAACTATGGCAAAAGAAGTTGCTGGAATAATTAAATTGCAAATCCGTGGCGGTGCAGCCAATCCATCACCACCTGTGGGCCCTGCTCTGGGCTCCAAAGGTGTTAATATCATGGAATTCTGTAAGCAGTTTAATGCCAGAACCCAGAACAAAGCCGGAAAACTGATTCCGGTTGTCATAACGGTATATTCCGATAAGACATTTGATTTTGTAACCAAAACACCTCCTGTTTCGGTTCAGCTTCTTGAATATGCAAAATTGCAGAAAGGAAGTTCTGAACCTAACAGGAATAAGGTGGCCGCGGTTACATGGGATCAGGTAAAAGCAATTGCACAGGAGAAGATGGAAGATCTGAATTGCTTCACACTTGAATCAGCAATGAAGATGGTGGCAGGAACTGCCAGGAGCATGGGAATAACCATCAAAGGCGAATTCCCTGAAATTAAATAAACTGAAACTGAAATGACTAAACTTACCAGGAATCAGAAGTTTGCACTTGAAAAAGTCGACAGGACAAAGCAATATACGCTTTCCGAGGCTGCAAAACTAGTAAAGGAGATTACCCGTACAAAGTTCGATGCCTCTGTCGATCTTGATGTAAGGTTAGGAATAGATCCGCGAAAGTCAAACCAGATGGTTCGCGGCGTTGTTTCCCTTCCACACGGAACAGGAAAACAGGTCCGCGTACTCGTACTCTGTACCTCCGATAAGGAAGCCGAAGCAAAAGAAGCAGGAGCTGACTTTGTAGGCCTTGATGAATATGTTGAAAAAATAAAGGGGGGATGGACCGACGTGGATGTAATCATAACCATGCCGTCTGTAATGGGTAAAATTGGTCAGCTAGGTAAAATACTCGGTCCTCGCGGACTGATGCCAAACCCGAAAAATGGCACAGTTACCATGGATATCGGAAAGGCTGTCAAAGAAGTAAAGCAAGGCAAGATTGATTTTAAAGTAGATAAGAGCGGAATCATTCACGCCTCAATCGGAAAGGTCTCATTCGAACCTTCAAAGATAGTGGATAACGCACGGGAGTTCATCTCAACGGTGAACAAACTGAAACCTGCTGCCGCAAAGGGAACTTATATAAAAAGCATTTTCCTTTCCAGCACAATGAGCCCGGGCATTAAAATTGATCCAAAAAGTCTTGATGAGTAAACTGATTAAATAGGAGAAATTATGAGACGTGAAGATAAAAGCGCTATAATTGATAGCCTGACGAAATACATAAAGGAGTACGATCATTTTTACCTGACTGATATTGCCCATCTGAACGCTGCTGATACAAGTGTTCTGCGGAGAAAATGTTTCGAAAACCAGATTAAACTGGTTATTGTAAAAAATACTCTCCTGAAAAGAGCACTCGAGCAGTCGGAAGGCAACTTTGAAGAACTTTTCCCGGTTCTCAAAGGTGCTACGTCTGTCATGTTTGCCAGGTCAGCCACGCAACCTGCAAAGCTGATAAAGGAATTCAGAAGGCAGCATGACAAACCTGTTCTGAAAGGCGCATATGTACAGGAATCAATTTATATCGGCGACAGGATGCTCGACGTTCTTGTCTCGGTTAAATCAAAAGAAGAGGTACTTGGTGATATAATACTGCTTCTGCAGTCACCCGCCAAAAGCATCATATCCGCCTTGCAATCAGGTAGTAATAAAATACATGGTGTTCTTGAGACACTTTCGAAAAAAGAAGAAAAATAAGGTATAATCAATTAAAAATCAATAAAAATGGCAGATCTTAAAAAACTGGCAGAAGAACTGGTAAACCTATCAGTAAAAGAGGTTAACGAACTTGCTAAGATACTGAAAGAAGAGTATGGAATTGAGCCTGCAGCAGCAGCTGCAGTAGCAGTTGCGGCACCGGCAGCAGCAGGTGCTGCAGCACCGGCAGCAGAGGAAAAATCAACATTTGATGTTATCCTTAAATCAGCCGGAGGCCAGAAACTTCAAATCGTAAAACTGGTCAAAGACCTTACAGGCCTGGGCCTTAAAGAAGCAAAAGAACTCGTTGATAAAGCTCCGGGCCCCGTTAAGGAAGGCGTTACAAAAGAAGAAGCAGAAGCTATTAAAAATAAACTGGTAGAAGCAGGAGCTGAAGTTGAACTTAAATAAGTTATACCGGATTGCCGGGTACAGGTTTAGTCCCGATATTTTCCGGGACTAAGCCTTTGCATATTTAATATAAGTTCACTTAATCCTAAAAATAAATGTTTTCAAAAATTAACGAAAGAATAAATTTTGCTTCCAGAAAAGAACAGCAGAGTTATCCTGATTTTCTTGAAGTTCAGATAAAATCATTCAGCGAGTTTTTCCAGCTCGGAACAACTCCCGAAAACAGAAAAAAGGAAGGCCTTTTCAGGGTCTTCAACGAAAACTTTCCGATAACCGACACACGGAACAATTTTGTACTGGAGTTCCTCGACTACTCTATTGATCCACCCAGGTATACCATCGAGGAATGTCTTGAACGCGGTCTTACATACAGCGTTCCGCTGAAAGCTAAACTTAAACTCTATTGTACCGACCCCGAACACGAGGATTTTGATACAGTCATCCAGGATGTTTACCTCGGTACTATCCCCTATATGACCGAGAGAGGTACTTTTGTGATAAATGGCGCAGAAAGAGTAGTCGTTTCACAACTACACCGATCACCTGGCGTTTTCTTCGGCCAGAGCATCCACCCCAACGGCACAAAACTCTATTCGGCAAGAATTATTCCCTTTAAAGGATCATGGATTGAATTTGCCACCGACATCAATAACGTAATGTATGCCTATATAGACAGAAAAAAGAAACTGCCTGTCACTACATTGCTGAGAGCCATAGGATTCGAAAACGACAAGGATATCCTCGAAATATTTAACCTCGCTGAAGAACATAAAGTCTCAAAAGCCAGCCTGAAGAAATTTATTGGCAGAAAACTCGCTGCAAGAGTCCTGAGAACATGGGTGGAAGACTTTGTGGATGAAGATACCGGCGAGGTAGTATCAATCGAACGTAATGAAATAATCCTCGACAGGGAAACTGTTATTGAACCGGAACATATTGACCTTATTGTTGAGTCGGGAGCAAAAACCATCCTTCTCCACAGAGAAGATGTAAGCCTTTCAGACTACGCAATAATATATAATACCCTGCAGAAAGACCCCTGCAACTCTGAAAAAGAAGCAGTAATATACATCTACCGGCAACTCCGGAATGCTGAACCTCCCGATGATGCTACCGCAAGAGATACTATTGAAAAACTCTTCTTTTCCGATAAACGTTACGACCTCGGAGAAGTAGGCAGGTACAGAATAAACAAAAAACTCGGCCTTGATATTGACCCGAATATCAAAATTCTTACAAAAGAAGATATTATCAAGATTATTATATATCTTATTGAACTAATAAATTCTAAGACTGAAGTTGATGATATTGACCATCTTAGCAACAGGAGGGTGCGCACTGTTGGTGAACAGCTTTATGCCCAGTTTGCTGTAGGGCTCGCACGTATGGCACGTACCATAAGGGAAAGAATGAATGTAAGGGATAATGAGGTCTTTACACCGGTTGATCTTATCAACTCCAAGACTCTCTCCTCGGTTATAAATTCATTCTTTGGAACCAACCAGCTTTCGCAATTTATGGATCAGACCAATCCGCTTGCCGAAATGACCCATAAACGCCGTGTTTCGGCACTCGGACCCGGCGGCCTTTCACGCGAAAGAGCAGGATTTGAGGTACGCGACGTCCACTATACCCACTATGGACGCCTTTGCCCCATTGAAACACCGGAAGGTCCAAATATCGGCCTTATATCATCACTCTGCGTCTACGCAAAAATCAATGAACTGGGATTCATTGAAACACCCTACCGCAGAGTAGTGAACGGGAAAGTTGATTTCAGCGATGAAGGTATTGTATGGCTCAGCGCCGAAGAAGAGGAGGGAAAGAAAATTGCCCAGGCAAACGCACCCCTGAACAAAGACGGTTCATTTGCCGAACCGAGAGTAAAATGCAGATTCGGAGCCGACTATACCAACGAAACTCCGGAAAATGTCGATTTCATTGATGTCGCACCCAACCAGATCGCATCCATCGCTGCATCACTAATACCCTTCCTTGAACACGACGACGCAAACAGAGCACTAATGGGCTCCAATATGATGCGTCAGGCAGTCCCTCTTATTAATCCCGAAATACCTATTGTGGGAACAGGACTCGAAGAACAGGTCATCAAGGACAGCAGAATACTTATAGTTGCAGAAGGCGACGGTATTGTAGAATATGTGGATGCAAACGAAATAGTAATAAGATACACCCGAACCGACGAAGAAAAATTTGTCAGCTTCGAAGAAGATGTGAAACATTATTATCTGCCTAAATACAGGAAAACAAACCAGAATACCTGTATTAACCTGGTTCCTATCGTCAGAAAAGGTGAAAAAGTAACCAGAGGACAGGTACTGACAGAAGGCTACGGAACCAAAAACGGTGAACTTGCACTCGGACGAAACCTTAAAGTGGCATTCATGCCATGGAAAGGCTATAACTTTGAGGATGCTATCGTAATTTCAGAAAAGGTAGTACAGGAAGACCTGTTTACTTCAATACATATAGATGAATACCTTCTTGAGGTCAGAGATACCAAGAGAGGACTTGAGGAACTTACTTCCGACATACCTAATGTAAGCGAGGAAGCAACCAGGAATCTCGATGAAAATGGCATAATCAGAATTGGAGCCAGAATCAGACCGGGCGATATACTTATCGGTAAAATTACCCCTAAAGGTGAATCCGATCCTTCACCCGAAGAAAAACTTCTTCGTGCAATTTTCGGCGACAAAGCCGGCGATGTGAAAGATGCTTCACTGAAGGCAGGCCCTTCACTCGAAGGTGTCGTAGTTGATAAGAAACTCTTCACAAGGGCAATGAAAGACAAAAAAGCAAAGGCTGTTGAAAAACCTATGCTTGACAAAATAGAAGCAGAGTACAACAGGAATATTGAAGACCTTAAAAACAGACTTGTTGACAAACTCTTTATCCTGGTGAACGGTAAAACATCACAGGGAGTCAAAGATTACCTGAATGTTGATATCATACCCAAAGGGGCCAAGTTCACACTTAAACAGCTGCAGGAAATTGATTACCTCAATATCAACCCCAATAAGTGGACTACCGATAAGAAAAAGAACGACAGCATAAAGACACTTATACATAATTATATCATTAAGTATAAGGAAATTGACGGGATTTATAAGCGCAAAAAATACAACATTACAATCGGCGATGAACTGCCTGCCGGTATTGTTCAGCTTGCAAAAGTTTATATTGCCAAAAAACGTAAGATTAAAGTTGGTGATAAGCTTGCAGGACGTCATGGTAACAAAGGCATTGTAGCAAAAATTGTACGTGTTGAAGATATGCCTTTCCTTGAGGATGGAACTCCGGTTGACATCGTTCTCAATCCTCTTGGTGTTCCTTCGCGAATGAATCTCGGACAGATTTATGAGACTGTACTTTCATGGGTAGGACAGAAGCTCGGACTGAGGTTTTCGAGCCCCATTTTCGATGGTGCCACTCTTGAACAGATTACTGAATATACCGAAAAGGCAGGTCTGCCCAGAAACGGCACTACTTACCTTTATGACGGCGGAACCGGTGAAAGATTTGATCAACCTGCTACCGTGGGAGTTATATATATGATGAAACTCGGGCATATGGTTGATGACAAAATGCATGCGAGATCAATAGGTCCGTATTCACTTATCACACAACAGCCACTCGGAGGCAAAGCCCAGTTCGGTGGTCAGAGGTTTGGAGAAATGGAGGTGTGGGCACTCGAAGCCTTTGGCGCTGCACATATCCTGCAGGAAATTCTGACCATAAAGTCAGACGACGTAATAGGCAGGGCAAAGGCATACGAATCTATAGTGAAAGGCGAACCAATGCCGGTGCCGGGTATACCTGAATCACTTAATGTGCTTCTGCATGAACTCAGAGGCCTTGGTCTGAGTATTATACTCGACTAACAGGCTGTACGTTATTAAAATTTGAATTAAAAACATAATCAATATATGTCATTCAGAAGAGACACAAAGGTTAAAACAAGTTACTCAAGAATTTCTATTGCACTTGCATCACCTGAGGAGATTCTTGACCGCTCCAGCGGAGAAGTTCTCAAACCTGAAACAATAAACTACCGCACCTATAAACCTGAACGCGATGGTTTATTCTGCGAAAGGATTTTCGGCCCTGTAAAGGATTATGAATGCCACTGCGGAAAATATAAAAGAATCCGGTACAAGGGCATAGTATGTGACCGCTGCGGTGTGGAAGTGACTGAAAAAAAGGTCAGACGTGAAAGAATGGGACATATTTCACTTGTGGTACCTGTAGCACATATATGGTATTTCAGGTCAATTCCTAACAAAATCGGTTACCTGCTCGGACTCCCTTCAAAGAAACTGGATTCAATCATATACTACGAAAGATACGTTGTTATTAATCCGGGAATAAAAGCTGCTGATGGCGTCAATTATCTCGATTTTCTGACAGAGGAGGAATACCTTGAAATAATGGAATCCCTTCCTAAGGAAAACCAGTTTCTGGATGATTCGCATCCCGACAAGTTTATTGCCGATATGGGAGGAGAAGCCCTGTACAAACTTCTCAGCCGGCTTGATCTCGATGAATTATCCTATTCACTGCGCCACCGGGCTAACACTGAAACTTCACAGCAAAGAAAAAACGAAGCACTTAAACGCCTTCAGGTTGTTGAGGCATTCAGGGAATCAAAACATGTGAACAGACCCGAATGGATGATTATAAAGGTTGTACCTGTCATTCCTCCTGAACTCAGACCCCTTGTTCCGCTCGACGGAGGAAGATTCGCAACCAGCGACCTTAACGACCTTTACAGAAGAGTAATTATCAGAAATAACCGCCTGAAAAGACTGATAGAAATAAAAGCTCCAGAAGTTATACTTCGCAATGAAAAAAGAATGCTTCAGGAAGCTGTTGATTCCCTGTTTGACAACTCAAGAAAGGCAAATGCAGTAAAGACTGAAGCAAACCGCCCACTTAAATCTCTTAGCGACAGCCTTAAAGGTAAACAGGGAAGATTCCGTCAGAACCTTCTCGGTAAACGTGTTGACTATTCAGCCCGTTCAGTTATTGTTGTCGGCCCCGAACTTAAAATGCATGAATGCGGATTGCCAAAAGATATGGCTGCCGAACTTTACAAACCATTCATCATCAGAAAACTTATTGAACGCGGAATAGTCAAAACTGTAAAATCAGCTAAAAAGATAGTTGACAGAAAAGACCCTGTTGTCTGGGATATTCTTGAAAATGTTCTGAAGGGACACCCCGTGCTGCTGAACCGTGCACCTACATTGCACCGTCTCGGAATACAGGCATTCCAGCCAAAACTTATTGAAGGTAAGGCTATACAGCTTCACCCGCTGGTTTGTACAGCATTCAACGCCGACTTCGACGGCGACCAGATGGCAGTACATGTACCTCTCGGAAATACCGCAATACTCGAAGCACAGATTCTGATGCTGGCTTCACACAATATACTTAACCCCGCAAACGGCGCACCCATCACCGTCCCGTCACAGGATATGGTGCTCGGACTTTATTACATGACAAAAGGACGCAAAAGCACCGATAATGATAAGGTGAAGGGTGAAGGCTATACTTTCTATTCCCCGCAGGAAGTAATTATTGCCTATAATGAAGGAAAAGTTGACCTTCATGCAATAATTAAAGTAAAAGTTGATGATATTGTTGACGGTAAACTCGTTAAACATATTATTGAGACAACTGTAGGACGAGTTCTCTTCAACCAGTGTGTGCCAAAGGAGGTTGGCTTTATAAATGAACTCCTGACAAAAAAATCACTTCGCGAAATTATCGGGAAAGTTCTCAAAATGGCAGGAATAGCAAAGACTGCCGATTTTCTTGATGCTATTAAAGAGATGGGTTTCAATATGGCATTCAGAGGCGGCCTCTCATTCAACCTCGACGATGTGATTATTCCTGAGGAAAAACTGAAATTTGTCCAGGAAGGTTATGAACAGGTTGAGGAGGTACTAAACAACTACAACATGGGATTTATTACAAATAACGAACGTTATAACCAGATTATTGATATCTGGACCCACGTTAATGCCCGCCTTACCCAGTCGCTCATGAAACAGCTTTCGAACGACAAGCATGGTTTCAATTCAATTTTTATGATGCTTGATTCGGGTGCAAGAGGATCTAAAGAACAGATACGTCAGCTTTCAGGCATGAGAGGCCTTATGGCAAAACCCCAGAAATCGGGTGCTACCAGCTCGGAGATTATTGAGAACCCAATTCTTTCAAATTTCAAGGAAGGTCTTTCGGTGCTTGAGTATTTTATATCAACCCACGGTGCACGCAAGGGTCTTGCCGACACTGCACTTAAGACAGCAGATGCCGGTTACCTCACACGCCGGCTTGTGGACGTTGCACAGGATGTTATTATAAACGAGGAGGACTGCGGCACCCTCAGAGGCCTTGTGGCTACAGCAATAAAGAAAAACGAGGAAGTGGTTGAGACTCTCTATGAAAGAATCCTCGGCCGCACAACCGTCCATGATGTCTTCAATCCTCTTACAGGAGAACTTATAATTGCGGCAGGCGAGGAAATTACCGAAGAAATTGCAAAAACAATAGAAGACTCACCTATTGAACAGGTTGAAATACGTTCTGTTCTTACCTGCGAATCGAAAAAAGGTGTGTGTGCAAAATGTTACGGACGTAACCTGGCAACAGGTCATATGGTTCAGCTCGGAGAGGCTGTGGGCGTTATTGCTGCACAGAGTATCGGAGAACCCGGCACACAGCTCACACTGCGTACTTTCCACGTAGGCGGTACCGCATCAAACATAACTACCGAATCAAGCCTAATAGCCCGCTACGGTGGTATAGCCGAAATTGATGAACTGAGAAGTGTTACCAAAAAAGATCCAGAAAAAGGAAACATTGATATCGTCATCGGACGACTGGCCGAATTGAGAATAGTTGACAAGAAAACGGGAATATCACTCACAACCCATTCAATACCTTATGGTTCAAAACTTTATATCAAGCCCGGACAGGAAGTGGAGAAAGGAACACTGATATGCGAATGGGATCCGTTCAATGCGGTAATTATCTCGGAAGTATCAGGAAAGGTGGGCTTTGAATACCTTATAGAAGGTGTAACCTTCCGTGAAGAATCTGATGAACAGACAGGTTTCAAGGAAAAGGTTATCATCGAAAGCAGGGATAAGACAAAGAACCCGGCAATACTTATTCTTGATGAAAAAGGCAACGAAATCAGGAATTATAACCTGCCTGTTGGAGCACACCTTGTAACCGACCTGAACAAAATGGTGGAAGCAGGTGATGTAATTGCAAAAATCCCCCGCGCAGTCGGTAAATCAGGCGATATCACCGGAGGTCTGCCAAGAGTCACAGAGCTTTTCGAGGCACGTAACCCCTCCAACCCTGCAATAGTATCGGAGATTGACGGTGAAGTGACCTTTGGCAAAGTGAAAAGAGGCAACAGGGAAATTACTATTAAATCAAAATCGGGCGAAACAAAAAAATACCTTGTCCCACTTTCAAAACAGATACTTGTACAGGAAAATGACTATGTACGCGCAGGTACACCTCTTTCTGACGGCGCTATAACTCCGTCGGACATACTCGCTATCAAAGGACCTACAAAAGTTCAGGAATATATCGTTAATGAAATACAGGAAGTCTACAGACTTCAGGGTGTGAAAATTAACGACAAACATTTTGAAATTATCGTGCGCCAGATGATGCGCAAAGTTGAAATAATTGACCCGGGTGATACAAAATTCCTTGAACGTCAGGTAGTTGATAAACTTGAGTTCATGGAAGAAAACGACTGGATTTATGGTAAGAAAGTGGTAGTTGATCCTGGCGATTCCCAGACTCTCAGACCGGGTATGATAATTACGGCAAGGAAACTGAGGGATGAGAATTCACTCCTCAAACGCCGTGATATGAAAACAGTTACTGCAAGGGATGCTGTGCCTGCTACATCATGCCAGGTTCTTCAGGGTATAACCAAGGCCGCACTTCAGACTACAAGTTTCTTCTCCGCCGCATCATTCCAGGAAACAACCAAAGTCCTTAACGAAGCTGCAATAATTGGTAAAGTTGATAAACTTGAAGGACTAAAAGAGAATGTTATTGTCGGACACCTTATCCCGGCAGGTACAGGCTTAAGAGAATATGGCAGCATAATAGTGGGTTCAATGGAGGAATATGAGAAACTTTCCACTGAAGCAAAAGAACCCAGTTTGGAACCTGCTGAAATGAAAAACAATAAAAGAATATAAAAATGCCGGAACAGAAAAATCCAAACCAGATCAGCATTGAACTGAATGAGGAGGTCGCACAGGGCATTTATTCGAACCTGGCAGTAATAACACATTCATCCTCGGAGTTTATTATCGACTTCATACGGCTTATGCCGGGTGTGCCTAAAGCTCAGGTTAAATCCCGGATTATACTTACACCTGAACATACCAAACGACTGGTAGCTGCCCTGCAGGATAACATCGCCAAATACGAGGCTGTTCACGGCGCTATTAAAGAGGTGAATGATACAGGTCCAATAATGCCGGTAACCTTCGGAGGACCCACTGCCCAGGCATAAAATAATTGCTGAAAACAGAAAAGATTTAAGCCTTTCAGTTTTATATTGAAAGGCTTATTTTTGTTCAATACGTAATAATATTGTAATTTTACAGTTAATAATGAGTTAAAGCTTGTGAGAATGAAATCAAAATTTTTATATAAATTTTTTCTTACTGTTTTTATAATTTTCCCGCTTGTCTTTAACATTGAGTGTAAAAAACAACCTAAATGCGGCTGCGGAAAAGATGTAATTTTTACCCTGAATGATGAACCGGTAAGCCTGAGATATAACGAAAGCAGTAACAGCATTATCTTTAGCACAACCCTGAATCCTTATGCTACATACTATTTCTGCAACCCCAGCCAGTGGATGGATTCAGTTAAAAAACTGAATACAAAAGAATACCTCCTGGTAAGCGGTGATGTTTTCTATGAATGTAACTATCTCTATCAGAGTAGTAATTACTATTACCAGCTTCCCCCTGTTTACCAGATAATCGTTACTTCAGTAAGGGAAGATAATTACGGGAAAAAATAATTCCGTTTCTTCAGATACATGGAAATTTTTTGCGTTTAAATTGTTCCGGTTTGAGTAAGTACCGGTTTTCTACTGTTTTTTGTATCTTTCAGAAAAAAACAATGACACCATACAGAATATCTTTTGCCGGAGCAGGAAGAGTGGCAGGAACTCTATGTCAAGAACTATGTGAAAAGGGACATAAAATAGTGCAGATTGCTTCAAGGGAAGGAGAAAACGGAACATCACTTGTAAAAACATGTTATGCTGAATGGATTGATAATCTGAATTTTAATATTCCATGCGATATTATTATCGTTGCAGTACCTGATAATGCTCTTAAAGAAGTACTTACAGGAATTAAGTGCGCGGACGATACAACAGTTGTACACACGGCAGGAAGCTATGGACTGGAAATATTTCCGGACGTTATAAGAAAAAAAGGAGTATTCTATCCGCTTCAGACATTTTCAAAGGGACGGAAGATTGATTTCAGCAATGTGCCGGTATTCCTTGAAGCCTCCGATAATGAGGTGATGGAATTGCTTAAATCCATTGCTTACACAATTACTACCAGTGTATATGAATCAGACACTGACAAGAGAAGAATGCTTCACCTGGCAGCAGTATTTGCATGTAACTTCAGCAACCATATGTTTACACTTGCAAAACATATTTGCCTGAAAACTTGCTATGATTTCGATGTGCTAAAACCTTTAATTAAGGAGACAGTGAACAAGGCATTAGAGTACACACCTGAAGCCTCACAAACAGGCCCTGCTGTAAGAAATGATACCGAAACTATTAAAAAACATCTTGAATTATTATCTTTCTCACAGGAAATGAAAAAAATATACATAGAGTTAACTGATTCAATAACAGAATTATATAGAATTAAATGAATAATTACAAAGAAAAACTTGCCGGAATAAAGGGATTTGTCTTTGATATTGACGGGGTTCTTTCACTTCAGACAATAAGCCTTAATACTTTCGGAGTGCCCAACCGTACAATAAACCTCCGCGACGGATATGCTATTCAGCTTGCTGTAAAAAAAGGTTATAATATTGGAATCATTTCCGGGGCAAATTCAAAAGAATACCTGAAAAGACTTAAACAGCTTGGGGTTAAGGACGTTTATCTTAACAGCAAATCGAAAATAATAAACTTCAGGGATTTTCTTAAAAAATATGGTCTTAACGCCTCTGAGGTGGTATATATGGGTGATGATATTCCTGATTGTGAAGTAATGAAAGAGGCAGGTGTGCCGGTTTGTCCTGCCGATGCCGACAGCGAAATAAAAGCACTGGCAGTGTATATTTCCGACAGGAAGGGTGGCGAAGGATGCGTGAGAGATATTATTGAACAGGTGCTCAGGCTCCACAACAAATGGATGGATTCAGAAGCATACAGATGGTGACGCTATGAAAGAATTTTTAAAACTTGTAAGATGGCCTAATCTGCTTATTGTAGCCGTTTCAATGGCTTTGATACGCTATGCCATTATAGGTACAATTCTTGGAAAGATAGATGTAAAACTCTACTCCGTTGCCGGTACTGCCACTACTATGTCGCTTCAGTTTCCATGGTTCGATTTTGTCATTCTGGTTATTTCAACGGTTCTTATAACAGCAGCCGGTTATATCATCAATGATTATTTTGATATCAGGACTGATCTTATCAACAGGGGGAAAGTTATAGTCGGGACTTCCGTACATAGGCGAAAAGCATTGATGTGGCATAATATCCTGAACATACTTGGAGTGGCAGGTGGATTTTATGTGTCGTGGCGTGCAGGCTTCTTCTGGGCGGGACTGATGTTTCTTCTTGTTACCGGCCTTTTCTATTTTTATTCAGCAACATACAAACGGCAGTTTCTTCTTGGAAATCTCATGGTTGCGATACTTACCGGATTGCTTCCTCTTCTTGTGCTTTTCTATGAATGGATTGCATTGCGCGATTATTATTCGGTTAATGCAGTAAGAGTGCCCGACTACAGTATTATTATCTGGTGGGTGTGCGGCTTTTCACTCTTTGCTTTCCTTACCACACTGACAAGGGAAATAATAAAGGATATTGAAGATTTTGAGGGAGATACAGCATACGGCCGAAATACCCTGCCGGTAGTTATCGGCATGCAGGCATCAAAAATAGTTGCCGTGATTCTGATAATAATAACCCTCTTTTTGCTTTATTTTATCTGGTACTTTTTTATAAATGACATTATTACTTTCAGTTATATTACAATAACAGTTGCACTGCCATTATGTTTTGTGATATATCTTGTAATGTCGGCCGGAAACAGCAGGGAATTTCACAGGGCAAGCACCCTTATGAAAATAATTATGCTTGCCGGATTACTCTATTCTGTTGTTGTTAAAATAATTGTCTCAAAAAACCTTTACTGATTTATGTTTAATATTCCCGGCAAATACCGGCTCGTTCTGGCTTCAAGTTCACCCCGGCGCCGGCAGTTACTGAGGGAAGCCGGAATTCAGTTTGATACTGTTGAAAGAAACTTTGATGAATCATATCCGCCGGAACTCAAAGGAAAAGAAATTGCCGAATACCTTTCCGGTAAAAAAGCACTTCAGCTTGTTGATGAAAATCAGGAAAATAATACAGTATATATTACTGCCGATACCATTGTATGGTGCGATGGGATGGTATTGAATAAGCCAACGGATTATGAAAGTGCTTTCAGGATACTTAAAGCCATCTCAGGAAAAACACACGAAGTAATTACCGGAATCAGCCTTGTCAAGAATTCAGAGATTCACACTTTCTCTGAATCAACAAAAGTTACTTTTGACCATCTTACCGATGATGCCATTGATTACTATATAAGAAATTTCAACCCTTTTGACAAGGCTGGTGGCTATGGTATACAGGACTGGATCGGACTTGTCAGTAATATAAGTATTGAAGGTTCCTATTTCAATGTCGTCGGACTGCCCGTTAACCGTTTGCTGCGGGAACTTGAATTGTTTCTGAAAACAAAATAATAAACCCATTGAGTATGAAAAGGATATTTATTGCTCTTTTAGTTCTTATGACATTGATCATCAGTCCTTATTTGAGGGCTGATGAGGGAATGTGGATACCCTTGCTTATTGAAAAGTACAATATTAAGATAATGCAGGAAAAGGGTTTTAAACTTACGGCTGAAGATATTTACAGTGTAAACAGGGCCTGTATGAAGGATGCAATTGTAATTTTCGGAGGTGGATGCACAGGTGAAGTCATTTCGCCCGAAGGCCTGCTTATAACCAATCACCACTGTGGTTACGGCATGATACAAAGCCATTCAACCCTTGAACATGATTACCTTACAAACGGTTTCTGGGCTATGAGCAGGGAGGAAGAACTGCCCAATCCCGGCCTTACGGTAACTTTCCTCAAATGGATGAAAGATGTAACTGAAGATGTACTTACCGGCATAAATGATAATATGTCGCAGGAAGAGAGGGAAAAGATTATTAATCAGAATGTTAATGAGATAAGGAAAAAGGCAGTGGAAGGAACAGGATACACCGCTGTTGTCAGGCCATTTTTTATGGGCAACCAGTATTTTCTGTTCGTAAATGAAACCTTCAGGGATGTTCGGCTGGTAGGAGCCCCGCCATCTGCAATAGGTAAGTTCGGAGGCGAAACAGATAACTGGATATGGCCCAGACATACCGGCGACTTCTCACTTTTCAGAATATATGCAGGAAAAGACAACAAACCGGCTGATTATTCAAAGGATAATGTTCCATATAAACCTGCATATTTTTTCCCGATCTCACTTAAAGGAGTAAAAGAAGGCGACTTCACCATGGTGTTCGGCTACCCGGGTTCAACATCCGAATATGTGCCTTCTTACCATATAGATATGGTTAAGAATTATATCAATCCAAAAATGATTGAAATAAGAACTAAAAAAATAGACATAATGGAAAGCGCTATGGCCTCCGATCCACTGATACGTATACAATATTCTGCAAAAAAATCAGGACTTGCAAACTCATGGAAAAGATGGATAGGTGAAAACCAGGGTCTGGAACGCATGAATGTTATTTCTTCAAAAAAAGAATATGAAGAGAGGTTTACCAGATGGGTAAACCAGGATAACGCTCGAATTGCAAAATATGGAAATATTCTTCCGGAGTATAAGAAACTCTATGAGCAGTACCGCGAATACTATCTGGTAAACAGTTACACAAATGAGGTTATGAACGGGGCAGAGGCACTGGGACTTGCACGTAACATAACTATCTTGCTGAATCTTTTTGAAACAAATGCAGGCGAGGAACAGATTAAGGAAATGAAAGAAAAACTTGTGACATCTGCAAAGTCATTCTTCAGAGATTACAATATGGAGACCGACAGAAAACTTTTTGTGACAGTGATGGATATGTACGGTAAAAATCTTGACCCGAAATGGCAGGCTCCTGAATACAAAAAGATCAGAGAATCATGCAGGGGTGATTTCAATGCGCTTGCAGGTAAGATTTACCCGGGAAGCCCGTTCACTGATGCACAAAGATTTATCTCTTTCGTTAACTCTTTAAATAAAAAATCTGCTGGTAAGGTAAAGAAAAATATATTTTATGTTCTAATAAACGGAATAAATGAATTTCTTTCTGCTAATGTCAGGGGAGAGGTTACACGGCTGAACAGTGAAATCCAGAAGTTAAACAGGGTCTATATGGCTGCACAGATGGAATTTGAGAAAGAGAGGGTGTTTTATCCCGATGCCAATTCAACACTACGCGTTACTTACGGCCATGTAAAAGGATATTATTCAAGAGATGCAGTCTATTTTACACACTATACAACACTTAATGGCATAATGGAAAAAGACAACCCTGAGATTTATGATTACAATGTGCCAGAGAAACTGAGGGAACTTTACAGAAATAAAGACTTTGGTCGCTATACCCAAAACGGAGAAGTGCCGGTATGTTTTATTGCAAACAATCACACCACCGGCGGTAATTCAGGCAGCCCGGTAATAAATGCCGAGGGACATCTTATAGGTGTAAACTTCGACAGGGCATGGGAGGGGGTTGCAAGCGATATGGCATTCAACCCGGCACAAAGCCGCAACATAAGCCTCGATATCCGGTACGCACTCTTCATAATTGATAAGTTTGCAGGCGCGGGATATCTGCTGAAAGAAATGACGATAATAGAATAAAGACTAACGGAGATTATGCCGTTCAGAACCTGACAGTATATTTTATTTTTATTTTTGTTTCGTAGATTTCGGGATTGAACCTTTCTGTTGGATCTATTGAGGGTGAGTTCCATGTAAGGAAGATTGTTTTTCCAGGTCTGATAATCCACTGAAGCCTCGACTGAAAGCCAATTCTTTCGGTCTTATTATCATACTGGGCATAGTTATACCATGTAAGATTGGGTCCGAAAAGGAAGTTGAGGTTTATTCTGTAAATCTGTGCTGTAAAGTCACCTTCTTTTAGAGTAATCCAGTGTCTATCCGACTCCAGCCCAAAGTAAACCGGAATACATATTTTATAACCTGCCTGAATTTGCCAATCAGTGCGGTGTCCCGAATAAAATGTGCCTACAGAGAACTTGTTAAGAACCCATAAATTACGTCTTTTGGCAGAGGTGAGTGTGATTGAATGACGCCAGAATCCGTAGTTGCCTTCAGGTATAACAATTGTATCGAATATGTTAAACCCATTACTGAGGTTTTCATAATGATACTGTGACGACAGTGCAATAATATCTCCTGAAACAAATGTTATACCGGAATAATTGATATCTATCTGTCCGGTTTCAGTTTCTCCGCTGGTTTTGTTAGTTATAAGTGTGTAATTAACACCTGTTTTAATCTGAAGCACCGGTGAGTTTGCAGGTCTTGGTCCCAGAGTAATCCCTCCATAATAATCATTAATATTTTTTCTTGGTACAAATCCGAGTCCTGCCGTGAAGTTTTCACCGATGGTAAGGTATCCAAACCTGAAATTCAGAAAATCGTTAGGGTAATTAATTTCGGCACCAAGCGATAAATCATTGTTTTTAAGTCCTTCTGTGAAGGATTTCACTCCGTAGATATTGAAAATCAAATTTTTATTCTGCAGGAAACGGGAAGTGGCAAGTCTCAGGTCGGCGCCTGCAAGGAAGTTTTCATCCCCTGAGAGTGCATTGCCTGCTGTACCTATTATGCCTGCCGATGACTGGCTGCCGAAATTATAAGATAATCGTACAGCTGAATAACCCGTATTGTTCCATTCATTATCGTCTTTTATATAGAGAAGTCCTGTGTTTAGATTGCCTGTTTTCCCGGTGAACTTGCCGCCATATTTTATCTGCACGGGATTGCCGTTATTATCGAGTCCTATTCTTCTTGAGAAGAATGGAATCATCTGCGTCGCCTGCGGGTTTTCGCGGTCGCCGTTTATTCCGAAAGTGAAATACCCGGAGCCGTCGAGGAAGAAATCCCTTTTCTCAGGGAAATAGAGGCTGAAACGGGTGAGGTTAATCTGCCTCTCATCCACTTCAGTCTGGGCAAAATCGGTATTAACTGTAGCTGCAGCTTTCAGCGAGGGGGTTATCTGCCAGAAGGCATCAATGCCTTCGCCGGCCACCGGTTTTGTATCCTGTTCATTCTTTTTGCTGAAACCACCGGTAAGGTAAGGGATGATATCGAGCCCTATACCCTGTGTGATGCCTTCGAGCCCAGTCATTCGTCCGGCATCTGATACCGCAAACTTGTCTGCATCAAGTGTGGTGGCGGGCCAGTATGATGATTCGGATTTCCTTTTGATATGCCTAATCAGTTTAAGTCCCCACGTTTCGAGACCTTTCTTAAATCCCATGGTTTTGAAAGGAATTATCAGTTCAGCTTCCCATCCTTCATCAGTTATCCTTGCCTTGCCGTCCCAGATTCCGTCCCACGATTTATTAAAGTCTTTGCCGTTCTGGCCTAAAAGAGCATCGCCAATACTGCCTCTTGGCCCTATCTGAAACCAGTACCCGTTTCTGCCATCAAGAAAAGTGTCGAATATAATCTGCACCCTGTCATCTTCACCAAGACTTACATCCCTGGCCAGTTCCTTTGCTGTGATGCCGCCCGGCTGATCGGAACACCTGATTCCAATATAAATATTATGATGATCGTACAGAAAAAGAAATTCGGTTTTTTCCGAAACCGGCTCACCGGTATGCGGCTCTCTCTGGTAAAGCTCTTTAACTGATGCCGCCTGTTCCCACTGCTTCTCCGTAACTTTTCCGTCAATAACCGGAGGAGTATCAGTCAGTACTATTCTGATTTCAGGCTGTGCACAGAGTAACAAAGGCAATAAAAAAAAGAATACCGGTAAAAGCAGTGCCTGTTTTTTCATGATAAAAATTAAGCGGCGAATATAATGAAAATCTCTTACCGTTTTAGTGTTTGAAAGTGATTCACCGGGTTTTAAAAGTGAAGAAGGAAGTTTCGTTAGCTTCTATTTGCTGACCAGAATCTGAATTCAAAGGCTAATAGCTCAAAGATTAAAGCTCTGTGTTAAAATTAACTGATATCTCAGAACAAGCCTTTCAAAAATGATCAGGTCATATCTTGAATCCAATCAGTAAAATAGAAAACTCTTATTTTATTTTAATGCAGTAAAGTAAAATAAAAGAAACAAATCCGATTTTCATTATCTTTCACCTTCATTTTACTGCCATGTTAAAAATTGTTGCCGACGATAAGATTCCGTTTCTCAGGGGTGTGCTTGAGCCCTTTGCAGAGGTCAGATACCTGCCCGGCAGTAAAATTACACGCGGAGTAATTCAAGGTGTTGATGCACTCATTATACGCACCCGTACAAAATGCACACCTGAGTTGCTTGATAAGAGTTCGGTGAAATTTATCGGCACCGCGACAATAGGCTTCGACCATATTGATACACGCTACTGTGAGTCGCAGGGAATAAAATGGGTTAATGCTCCCGGATGCAATTCTTCATCGGTTCAGCAGTATATGGCGGCTGCCCTGCTGAAAATGGCACAGGAATTCAGATTCAGGCTGAGAGATAAAAGCATCGGAATTGTCGGGGCGGGAAATGTCGGCTCAAAAGTGGAGAAGTTCGCCCGGCTTATGGGAATGAATGTCATGCTTAACGACCCGCCCAGAGCCAGGAGGGAGGGTGTAGAGAATTTTGTAAGCCTGAGTTGCCTCCTTGACGGTTCTGATATTGTCACCCTTCATGTTCCGCTGAATGTTGTTGGAGAGGATTGCACCTACCACATGATTGACGGCAGGAGACTGAATAAAATGAAAAAGGGAGCTTGGCTTATTAACACCTCCCGTGGGGAGGTTGCCGATACAACATCTCTTCATCACGCCCTCCGTAAAGGCCGACTGGCAGGTACAGTGCTCGATGTATGGGAAAATGAGCCTGATATTGATATTGCACTTATGCAGAAATCATTCATTGCAACTCCGCATATTGCAGGCTATTCCACCGACGGAAAAGCCAATGGCACATCCATGATTGTAAACAGCCTGACACACTTCTTCGGTTTACCATTGAAAAACTGGTATCCCGCCGAAGTGCCGGCGCCTGAAAAACCGGTACTGGAAATTGATTGCCGGGGGAAAGATCCCGAAGATGTCGTCAGGGAAGCCGTATTGCATACTTATAACATTTCAGAAGATGACATGAGACTTCGTTTTGCCCCTTCAGATTTTGAGAAACACCGGGGGCAGTATCCGGTAAGGAGGGAATTCCCGGCATACACTGTAATACTGAAGGCTGCAATAAAGAATATAGCAGAAATTTTAAGAGAACTGGGATTTACGGTGGAACAGAAATTTAACTTTTAACTTCCATCCTGATTTTTATCCGGCGGTTTTACCGGCAGGGTTATTTCAAAGCATGACCCTTCACCCTCTTTGCTTTTGACGGTAATGGTACCTTTGTTAATAGTAATAAGTTCGTGGCACAGTTTCAGTCCTATTCCTGTTCCTTTTTCATTATCTGTGCCGGGAGTGGTTTCAAATCCTCCGGAAGTAAAAAGAGTCTTCAGTCTCTCCTCCGGAATTCCTGTACCGTTGTCGCATACTCTTACAGAAACAGTGCCCTTTTCGTTATTTTCCTCAAGTATGATATCTATCTTTCCGTTCTGCTGTGTATATTTCACAGCATTCGAAAGCAGATTCCTGATAATGATATCAACAAGCGCTTTGTCGAAATATGCCGCTGAATTGCCTTTCTGTGTATAATTTATTGAAATATTTTTTCTTTCAGCACTCTCTTTAAAGATTCCTATATTTGAGAGAATCAATCCGGAGAGTTCATGCGTTTCCGGATCATATTTTATCTTATCCTCCTGACTTCTGCCCCAGACCAGCATGTTTTCAAGCAGATTGATAACCATCTGCGCATAGTTAATGCTCGATTCGGCAAATTTCTCGTAATTATCTTTATACTCTTTGTCTTTCAAAAGGTTAAGAATATAAAGGATATTCACTACCGGTCCCCTCAGATCATGTGCAATAACTGAAAAAATTTTGTTTTTCAGATTTATGGTATTAGTAAGCTGCAGGTTCTGTTTTTCTATCATAAGGTTCTTAGCCACGATCTCCTCGTTTCTTGCCTTCAGCTCAGCTGTTCTTATGGCTACTATTTCTTCCAGATTCCTGTTGAGTTCCTTAAGTTTAATGCGAAGCTTCTCTTTCTCTTTAAATTCCTGTACCCATCTGTAAATTATGAGTATTGAATTCAGAAAAACGAAAGCAACAAGTATGTGCGGCATGATGTAGCCTATTGAAGAATAAGCTTTCCCAAGTGAAACAAGTATGTCATTGGTAACCCCGAAAGAGATCAATATAAATAACCCCAGATAAAATGCATCAATTGTATTTCTTTTCAGAAGACCTCTTATTGATGAAAAGAGGGCAAGTGAGAGAAGGGTTACCAGACAGATATATATAATAAATACAGTATAGCTGAATATTTTAACAGGTGTTAGCAGGGAAAGAAGAATTGAGGTGCCGATAAGTACCGAAAGAGAAATGGCGGCATATTTGTTTATTTTCAGAGGGAATGTCAGAAAATTGTACCATGTCCATCCGAAAATTGCAATAAAAGAACTGATATATTCCATTTTTATTGTCCAGTTCCAGCTAAGGCTAGTGAAGTCATAGATGAGAAAATCCGACGTAAAAAAAGGACGCAGTGCAAGACCAATGAGTGCAAGGCTGTAGCTTAGTAATAATTTGTCCCTGGGATACATAAGGAAAAATATCAGGAAGAAGAGGGCAAAACCTGTCAGGATGCTCACCGATGCATAATTTCCGGCCCATTTGTGGGCACTTGCGCTTCTAATTATTTCGAAAGTTCCGAATTTCATCGGAAGCCAGAAACCTCCCCTGCGGTGATGAAAATTTGCAACATTGATGGTCACGGTTATGGTATCGGAACGGGGCATGATTTTAATTATGCCCGGTTTGTAAAGCGGAACAGTCGTTTCTTCTGATGTACCCGGCCTGCCATTGGAATATAGCAGTGTATCATCAACCCACAGTTCGAATGAGGAGTCAAACACCGGAATGTCAAAGCCATAGGCCTGATGTTTCTTTTCAGGCAATAAAATTACAAGCCTGTATGTGGCATATCCATATTTGGTTGTTTTAATGCTTTTTTTATATTCGGTCCAATAGGCAGGAACTTTTGCAAATAGGTCGGGCAATGGTTTTTCAGTTTTTCTGAAATCGGAAGGATGCAGGAATTTGTTCCAGTAGAATTCCCAATCCCCGTTCAGTTTAAGCATAAAATTATCTTTCGCACCTGCTTCCCGGATGTCAATAACACCATTAACTGCCACAGGTTCCTTTCCCTGGGCAATACCATAGCAAGTAAAGTATAAGCAGGTTAACAGTGAAACTGTTTGCAGAAAGCTTTTTATTTTCAATTATTTTTTCTGTTTAAGTCCTCTGTTTTCAAGCAAAGCATCAATACCGGGTTCTTTTCCTCTGAAAGCAATATACATATCGTAGGGGTCACGTGTTCCACCCCGCGAAAGAATCTCTTTTTCAAATTTTGCAGCCACCTCCCTGTTGAAGATATCGCCTGTTTCCTTAAATGCCTGAAATGCATCGGAATCGAGTATTTCGCACCAGATGTAGCTGTAATATCCTGCTGCATAACCACTTGCCCAGATATGATTGAAATATGTTGACCTGTATCTTGGCTTAATTTCAGGGATAAGTCCGTATTTATCCATTGCTTTTTTCTCGAAGTCTCTGATATCAAGATCAACAGGTTCATTAAGAATGTGGTATTCCATATCCAGAAGTGCTGCTGCAAGATATTCGACAGTAATGAAACCCATGTTGAATTTGCTTACCTTGTCGAGTTTATTGACGAGTTCCTGCGGTATAACTTCGCCTGTCTGGTAGTGTTTTGCGTACACTTTCAGTACTTCGGGTTCGAGTACCCAGTGTTCCATTATCTGTGAGGGGAGTTCAACGAAGTCGCGGGGTACTGAAGTGCCTGATACTCCGGGATATGTTGAATTTGAAAGGAGTTGGTGGAGTGCATGGCCGAATTCGTGGAACAGTGTACTGGCCTCTTCGGATGTAAGTAATGAAGGTTTATCAGTTGAAGGCGGAGTAGAATTGGTAACGATGTAGACTAAAGGAGTAATCATTTTGCCTTTCGGATCACGGTACTGGCTTCTGAAGGCTCCGCACCATGCACCACTTCGTTTTGAGGCACGCGGATAATTGTCAATCATCAGAATACCTACATGCTTTTTATCCCTTGTAACCTCGTATGTTTTAACATCGGGATGATATTTGGGAATGTCGTTTCTCTCCTTAAATTCAAGGTTATACAAACGGTTTGCAACGTAAAACATCCCGTTTATCACATTGTCAACATGGAAATAGGGCCGGGTAATTTCATCATCAAGATCAAATTTTTCCTTCTTGATTTTTTCGGTATAATACCACCAGTCCCATGGCTGAAGTTTGAATTTACCGCCTTCTCTGACAATGATCGCCTGCTGCGCAGCAGCTTCATCCTTTGCTACAGGCAATGCTGCGTCCCATACCTGTTTAAGAAAATCAAATACTTTTTCAGGTGTTTTGACCATGTTTCTTTCGAGGGCAAATGCTGCATAGTTTTCATATCCAAGAAGTTTTGACCTTTCCACTCTCAGTTTTGCCATGCGTGCAATGATGTCTTTATTATCGTGTTCATTGTCATTGTCTCCTTTCATGAAATAGGCAGTAAAAAGTTTTTCCCTAAGATCCCTGCGGTCAGAATACTGAAGGAAAGGTGTCATTGATGGCACCTGTATTGTGAAAACATATTTTCCGTCGAGACCCATGTTTTTTGCAAGTGATGCAGCCTGTGCCCTTGCACCTGCCGGCAATCCTGCAAGTTCTTCTTCCTTTTCAAGCACCAGTTTGAAGGCATTTGTTTCGGCCAGCAGATTTTCACTGAAACGAACTGATAAAATGGATAACTCCTCGTTTATTTTCCTTAGCTTTTCCTTATCCTCAGGTGACAGTGCTGCACCATTGCGCACAAATGACCTATATGTATCATCAAGAACTTTCTTTTCTTCCTCTGTAAGTGTGAATTTATCCCTGTTATCATAAATATATTTTATACGCTGAAAAAGGCTGTCGTTTAGATTAATATCATCCCGGTGCCTTGAAACCAGCGGGGCAATTTCCTTGTTGATGGCTTGCAGTGTGTCGTTGGTGTGAGCAGAATTGAGCGCTCCAAAAATACGCGATACCTTTCCAAGCAACTCACCACTGTACTCCAGTGCCTTGATAGTGTTCTCGAATGTGGGAGTTTCAGGATTACTGATAATCTTTTTTATAATTTTCTTTTGCTCTTCAAAGCCTTTCAGGTAAGCCGGCTTATAATGTTCAGCCTTTATCCTGTCAAAAGGAGGCACCTCAAAAGGTGTTCCGAATTTTTCATTCAGCAATGGATTATCATTCACCTCTTTTTTTGAGCATCCGCTTAAAATCATAACAGCAACTGAAAAAAATATTAATGTTTTTTTCATGGTTATAGTTTTTTCTGATTAATTTCTGACTTAAATAATGAAGTGTCAATAGGATTCATTGAGTACACTTTTTTGTAGAAAGTTCAAATATCAGAGTTTTTTTTCTAAAATAAAATATTTGAATATCATTTAAAATATAATTGCTTTAAAATCTTTTTATCCGTACACTATTGACTTTTTATACCTGACAATCAAAATTTCTGGCTAAATCTTTAAAGTAACAGGTAAGGTTATTCAATATTTTTTTTTAAACGGGTCTGTTGTTCTTTCGGCAGAATATGCGGTTCCTTCAGACAAACAGAGCAAAACATCAGACCTTTAACTCGGACTCAGCTATCAGTTATGATATAAAAGAGGAAGGCACCTGGCGGTGCCTTTTTAATCCTCCTGTCAAACTAAAACCTGATCGTAAATTTGCCGGTTGGCCTAAAGATACTGTAACCTTATCTTCAAAATTAAAGACGCAAAAAACAGACCATTGTTGCAACAAATTGTGTTAAATATTTTTAAAAAAATGTTAAATAAACCATTGCCTCCGTATTTTAAGGTTCTGCTTCTTAAAAAGAAAAGAGATACCTGAGATTGTAAAGAATTTTTTACTAACTTGCGCGTTGTTAAACAATAGTAACTGTGCTTGAAAAACTGAGATACAGTTTCATGATGTGCCGCCTCGGCCGAAGGCTCTATTGCTGTCTTATTTTTTACGGCTGTTAGTAACTTTCACCAGACATACTTAGGTTTACATTTCAATTATTTCACAAAAGCATATTAATGTAATTTTATTATGAAAGGTCTGCTCTTCAGTATCAAACGTTATTCAGTTCATGATGGTCCCGGTATCCGGGTTACCTATTTCATGAAGGGTTGTCCTCTTTCATGCTGGTGGTGTCATAATCCTGAAGGCATATTACCTGATCCTGAAGAAATTACAGATGTGAGGAAAATCGGCGAACGGGAATTTTCAGTAAAACGGATTGCCGGCCGGTATTATACTGTGGATGAATTGGTATTTATGGCTGACA